>Ga0193719_10000918_pt1 | contig 11443 bp, 10 predicted proteins | sample U2a2metaG_FD_160103 | JGI IMG/M metagenome (GOLD analysis project Ga0193719, IMG submission 160103) | Soil microbial communities from a riparian zone of the East river system, Colorado, United States - U2a2 | ecosystem: Environmental > Terrestrial > Soil > Riparian zone | place: USA: East... | reverse complement strand
GCGGCCCGCCGGAAGCCAGCCGCCAGGACCAGTCGAGGCGATCGTTTCGCACGCCGACGCCCCCTTCCTCCACTTTCCCGCTCTGAACGCGCACCACGTGGGAGGGCATCGCATCGAGCACTTCATTGCCGAGCACGACGCCGGAAAACACCGGGGGCAGGCGGTTGAGCCAGGCCACGCGCTCGAGCAGGTGCGGCACTCTCGCAGCGAGGGTGTCCCGGCTACGCTCGCGCAGATCCGCCGAAAGCTCGAGGATGAGATAGTTGCGCGGCGCTTTTCCCGAGCGCTCCAGCTCCTCGAGCAGCGTCGCGGCGAGCGCGCCGCTCCCGGCGCCAACTTCGAGCACCTCGTCGAACCCCGCCTCCAGCACTTGCTTCACCTGGTGCGCGAGCGTCTGACCGTAGAGCGGCGAGATCTCCGGCGCCGTCACGAAATCCCCGGCTTTGCCGAGCTTTCTCGCGCCTGCGCTGTAGTAGCCGAGTCCCGGCGCGTAGAGCGCGAGCTCCATGTAGCGCGCGAAGCTGATCCAGCCGCCGCTTGCCGTGATTTCGCCGCGAATGTGCTCGGCGACGCGATTGCTGTGCTCGCGCGCGTCCGGCGTAGGCTCGGGGAGTGCCATATCGGGAATGGAAAGAGTATTCCGGTATCATTCTAGGCCATGAGCGAACCGCTTTCAGGGAAAGTTGTGCTCGTCACCGGCGGTGCGAAACGCGTCGGCGCGGCGATCGCTCGCCGCCTGCACCGCGAGGGCGCGAAACTGATGCTGCACTACCGGGGATCGGAGCGCGAGGCGAGAGCGCTGCGCGCCGAATTGAACGTCGCGCGCGCCGATTCCGTTGCGCTGGTGCAGGCGGACTTGCTCGATATCGCGGGTTTGTCCGAAATCGTGAGGAACACGATCGGTCGCTTCGAGAGGCTCGACGTGCTCATCAACAACGCTTCGACCTTCTTTCCGACACCGGTCGGCGAGATGACTCAGGCGACCTGGGACAGCCTCATGGGGGCGAATCTCCGCGCGCCGCTTTTTCTTTCGCAAGCCGCTGCGCCGCACCTGAAGAAGACCGGCGGGGCGATCGTCAATATCACCGACATCCACGCCGACCGGCCGCTCAAGAATTACGTGATCTACTCGATCGCCAAAGCGGGCCTGGCGGGCCTCACGCGCTCGCTTGCGCGCGAGCTCGCGCCCGATGTGCGCGTGAACGGCGTGGCGCCCGGCGCCATCCTCTGGCCCGAGGACGGGTCGTGGGACGACCTGACGCGCCAGCGCATCGTCTCGCACACCCTGCTGAGGCGTACCGGCGACCCCGACGATGTCGCCCGCGCCGTTTACTATTTGATTGCGGAGGCGCCTTATGTCACGGGGCAGGTGATTGCAGTGGATGGAGGGAGAAGTATCAATTTATGAATGCACCCGAGAAAATCCATTTCACCCGCAAGCAGCGCTTCGAGGCGGGCAAGCTCGAAAAACGCCTGTGCCGGCTCGCCGGCCAAGCGATCGGCGACTACGACATGATCAGCGCGGGCGACCGCGTCATGGTGTGCCTCTCCGGCGGCAAGGACAGCTATGGCCTGCTCGACGTGCTCCTTAAGCTGCGCGAGCGCTCCCCGGTCACCTTCGATCTCATCGCCGTCAACCTCGACCAGCGCCATCCGGGCTATCCCGAGCACGTGCTGCCGGATTACCTCAAGTCGCTGGGCATCCCGTATCGCATCGAAGTACAGGACACCTACTCCGTAGTAAAAAGGGTAGTGCCGGAGGGCGAGACGATGTGCGGGCTGTGCTCGCGGCTGCGCCGCGGCGTGCTCTATCGCGTTGCGCGCGAGGTGGGCGCCACCAGGATCGCGCTAGGCCATCACCGCGACGATATCCTGGAGACATTCTTTCTCAACCTATTCTTCGGCGGGAAGATGAAAGGAATGTCGCCGAAGCTGCAATCCGACGATGGCCAGCACGTCGTCATCCGCCCCCTTGCCTACGTGGCGGAGGCCGACCTCGAAGCCTACGCCGAAGTAAAGCAGTTCCCCATCATCCCGTGCGACCTGTGCGGATCGCAGCCGACGCTGCAGAGAAAGCAGGTCAAGGAGATGCTGCGCGAGTGGGAAAAGCGCCATCCGGGGCGGGTGGAGTCGATGTTCCGGGCGCTTTCGGATCTCGTGCCTTCGCATCTCATGGACCGCAAGCTCTTCGATTTCGCCGCGGTCCAGGCCACCGGCAAGGCGTTCGGGGACGGCGACAAGGCGCTCGACCGGTAAACCTGAACTGTCGTCGCGAAGCGACGGCTGGCTTCGCGCATCAGTTCCCGGCGCGGTCCGCCCGCTTACTCCCCGGGTCAACAGCGTTCCGGATACGCGCGTTGAACCTAACGCAGGCATCGCACTCTATAGATGAAATGCGCCGTCGAAAATTGGGCCCTTGGGACTACTTCGTCGTCGCAGGTTCATGGCACTGATGCAAACATCGCGTTCCATATTCTTAAGGTAACGAACCGGAAATGAGGCGCCCCTTGGGTACCGCGGGCTACTTGGTCGTCGCAGGTTTCGTCGCGCTGGTGCTGGCTGCGGTCGGCCGCGTGACCGCGCAGGACTGGCGCACAGCAAGCCAGGAGCCGGTGGGCCTCGCGCCCGACCCCGCGAAGACCGCCGAGGCGATCGTGCAGGTCTACGCCGCGCGCGTCATCGGGTGGCGGGGCGTTTTCGGCGTCCACACCTGGATCGCGGTGAAACCGGCTGCGGCAGCGGAATACACGGTTTACGAAATCATCGGCTGGCGCCTGCGCTCGCAGGACACCGCGCTCGTGGTGCGGCATCGCGCACCCGACATGCGCTGGTTCGGGTCGATGCCCGACCTGGTCGCCGAAAAGCGCGGCGAGGGCGTCGAAGAACTCATCGCGCGCATCGACAAGGCCGCGCGTTCCTATCCCTGGGCCGGGGAATACACCATGTGGCCCGGTCCGAACTCGAACACTTTCACCGCCTGGGTTCTGCGCGTGGTGCCCGAGCTCGAAGCAGATTTGCCGCCGACAGCGATCGGCAAGGACTATTCAGGGATGAAACTCGCCGGATCCGCCCCGAGCGGGCGCGGCTTCCAGTTTTCGCTGTTCGGACTCGCCGGCCTCACCGCGAGCGCGGTCGAGGGCTTCGAAGTGAACCTCCTCGGCCTCAGCTTCGGAATAAATCCTTTCGATCTCTCGCTCAAGCTGCCTCTTGTAGGCCGCGTCGGCCCGGCGCGCTCGTTTGCATCGAAAGCCGAAGAAACCGCTGCACCCAAGCACGCTCTTTAGCCCGGTTCGCTCCCTTTCATCAACCCGTATTATCCGCGCCCATTACAATTAAGGGCGTGAAGCCCGATTCGCCCTCCGCCCGCGAAGTGCTGCTCGTCGGCAGCGTCGGTCTGAAAGACAGCGAGGAAGTCTTTCGCACCGTGGGGCCGCTCCTTGGCGGCCGCATGAGGCGCATCCCGGATGGCGAGACCGGGCCGCGGACGTCGTGGGTGTCACGCCTGCGCTTCGCGCTCGAGGGCAATCCTTCGTTCGAAGATGACCCGCAAGAGGTTGCCGCGGGGGGCCGCATCACCCATCCCACCGAAGGCACGCGCACTTGGAAGGGCTCGGCCGTCATCGCGCGCGGCGCGCCTCCGCCGCCGCGCATGCGCTTGAAAGCGGGCGCGCGGCCAGATGGGGTCCGCATCGGCGGGCTCGGCTATCCCGAAGCCGCGATCGACTCCTACAAGCGCCTTTGCGCGCTGCGCGATCAGGGCGCCGTGCCGAAGCACCTGCGCTTTCAGGTTTCGCTGCCGACTACCGCTGCATTCCTGAACGCGCACGTCGTCTATGAGCACCACGCGCTCGTCGAGCGGGTCTATCGCGGGCAGCTTTTCCGCGAGGTGGACGAGATCTGCGAGGCGATTCCCCACGAGGACCTCGCCATCCAGTGGGACGTCTCGACCGAGATGGGGCAATGGGAAGGCGTGCGCCATGCGCATTTTCCCGATGTGAAGGCGGGCGTTATCGAGCGCCTGGCCCTCCATTGCAACCGGGTCCCGCGAGACGTCGAGCTCGGCGTGCACCTTTGCTACGGCAGCTACGGCGGGCGTCACTGGAAGGAGCCCGGGAGCGCCGCCAACATGGTCGAGGTCCACAACCGGCTCATCCAGTCGCTCGACCGGCCGCTGGACTACATTCACATGCCGGTGCCGGTCAATCGCGACGACGAAGCCTATTTCGCCCCGCTTGCGGAGTTGAAACTGCGTCGCGAGACGAAGCTCTTCCTCGGACTGGTGCACGATTCCGACGGCGTCGAGGGCACGCGCCGGCGCGTCGCCGTCGCGGCGAAATACGCGAGCGACTTCGGCATCGCCGCCGAGTGCGGCTTCGGCCGTCGGCCGCCGGAAACGATCCCGAACCTGCTGCGCATACACTCTGAAGCCTGAGCTGACCTTCCTTCCCCGATGAACCGGTTCGCATTTCTGCTTGCAACGATTGCCGCTTGGCACGGACCGGCGCTCGCGCAAGCTCCGGCCTGGCCGCAAAAGCCCGTTCGCGTCCTGGTGGGACTCGCCCCCGGGGGCAATCCGGACACGCTGGCACGCATGCTCGCCTCGAAGTGGGGCGACGCCTTCGGCCAGCAGTTCGTGGTCGAGAACCGCCCCGGAGCGGGAAGCACCGTCGCCGCCGACCTTGCCGCCAAGGCCGCGCCCGACGGCTACACGGTTCTCGTCAGCGACAGCAGCATCATCACCACTGCGCCGCACCTCTACAAATCCCTGCCCTACGATCCGTTCCGCGATCTTCAAGCCGTGTCGCTCGCGGTGGTGGCTCCGATGTGGCTGGTGGTGCATCCATCGGTGCCCGCCAATTCGATCGCCGGGCTGGTCGCTCTGGCAAGATCGGCAAAAGAGCCGTTGCCGTACGCCTCCTCGGGAAACGGTTCGATCCATCACCTGACGATGGAATTGTTCAAGGCCGACACGGGCGTCAACTTCACCCACGTGCCGTTCAAGGGCGCGGGCCAATCGGTCCCGGCAATGATCGCGGGGGACGTGAAGCTAGGCTTTATCGGCTACCCGGCCGCTGCAGGGGCGATCAAGTCCGGGCGCCTGCGGGTGCTCGCCTTCAGCATGGCGAAGCGCTCTGCGCTCACGCCCGAGGTCCCGACCGTTGCCGAGACCGTCGCCCCGGGGTTCGACATGTCGGCGCCGCTCGGCGTGTTCGTCGCCGCGCGCACCCCGCGCGAGATCGTTGCGCGGCTCAACCGCGCGGTGAACGCTGCGGTGAGCTCATCCGATGTGCTCGAGCGCATGGCAGCGATCGGCATGGAGCCGGCCGGCACTACGCCGGAGCAGTACGAGAAAATGCTCAGGGAGGAGTACGAAAGATTCGGAGGCCTGATCGGGCGGATCGGGATGCGGATTGACTGACGCGGTTCCGAAGGGGGTGAGTCGAAGGGACCACGTGTATTCGTAAAACTGCGATTGTCAAATTCATATTGACACGATAGACTGCGCGGAAATGAATTGCGCCACCCGCCTAGTGGAGATCTTCGGCAGCCAAGCCGAAGTCGCGCGCGCCTTCCGGCTCGATCGTGCGGTCGTCAACAACTGGGTCAAGTCCGGGTATGTGCCGGCGCGCTGGGCGACCGAGGTCGAACGCGTCACCAACGGCGGGATTCACGCCGTCGACGTGCTGAACGAGGCTTCGGCCAAGAAGCCGGTGAAGGTCAAATCGCGCCCCGACGACGTTCTCTTCGGGTCGCCCCTTTCGGGAAAGGAAGCCATGAACGATTTCGCGCCAGCCAAACGCATCAGCTCGTTCCATCCGCCGCAGAGGACGCTCATGGGTCCTGGACCGACGGAAATCCATCCTCGGGTGCTGACGACCATGAGCCAGCCGGCGATCGGCTATCTCGATCCGGTCTTCGTCGAGATGATGGAGGAGCTGAAGGGGCTGCTGCGCTACGTCTATCAGACCAAGAACCCGCTCACCTTCCCGATTTCGGGCCCGGGCTCGGTCGGCATGGAGTACTGCTTCGTGAACCTCGTGCGCCCCGGCGACAAGGTGATCGTGTGCAGGAACGGCGTGTTCGGCGGGCGCATGATCGAGAACGTCGAGCGCTGCGGCGGCAAGGCCATCGTCGTCGAGGACGAGTGGGGCGCCCCGGTCGATCCGCACAAGCTCGAGGACACGCTGAAGAAAAACCGCGATGTGCGTGTTGTCGCGTTCGTGCACGGCGAGACCTCCACGGGCGTGCAGTCCGACGCGAAGACCCTGGTCGAGGTCGCGCACAAATACGACGCGCTCGCGATCGTCGACGCGGTCACCACGCTCGGCGGCTCCCCCGTGAAGACGGACGAGTGGAAGATCGACGCGATTTACTCGGCAAGCCAGAAATGCCTCTCGTGCACTCCCGGGCTGTCGCCGGTGTCGTTCTCCGAGCGCGTGGTCGAATACGTCAAGGCGCGCAAGGACAAGATCCGTTCCTGGTTCATGGACATGAACCTGCTGCTCGGCTACTGGGGTGCGTCCAACCGCACCTATCACCACACCGCGCCGACCAACTCGCTCTTCGGCCTGCACGAAGCGCTGCTCTTGCTGCGCGAGGAAGGCATGGAAAATTCCTGGGCCCGGCACCAGCGCCATCACAACGCGCTGAAGGCGGGCCTCGAAGCGATGGGGCTCGAGTTCCTGGTGAAGGAGCAGTTCCAGCTGCCGCAGATGAACGCGGTGCGTTGCCCGGAGGGAGTGAACGAAGCCGAAGTCAGGAAGACGCTGCTGAACGAATTCAGCATCGAGATCGGCGCGGGGCTGGGGCCCCTTGCCGGCAAGATCTGGCGAATCGGCATCATGGGCTACTCCTGCCGCCCGGACAACGTGATGTTGTGCTTGTCCGCGCTCGGCTCGGTGCTCTCCGACATGGGAATGTCGGTGCACGTCGGCGATGCGGAAGCCGCGGCGCACGGGGCCTACGCCTCGATGCACGCGAAGGCCGCGCAGCAGAAGCAGAAGAGCCGCGCCGCGGCCTGATCGATATGCGGAACAATCGCGCATTGCCGGGAATGATAGCGGCGCTCGCAATGACTCTTGCGCCGTTGAGCGCACACGCGCAGGCCTCTCCTCAGATCGAGCGCGGCCGCTACATGGTCCTGACCGGCCACTGCAACAACTGTCATACCGCGGGCTATGCACCGAAAGAAGGCAATGTCCCCGAGAAGGACTGGCTGCTGGGCAGCGGGCCGGTGGGCTGGCACGGGCCTTGGGGAACGACTTACGCCTCCAACTTGCGTCTCACCGCGCCGGCGATGACCGAAGAACAATGGGTCGCGTATATCAAGACGTTCAAGCCACGCCCTCCCATGCCGTGGTGGAGCATGAAAGAGACGACGGAGCAGGACCTGCGGGCCATGTATCACTACATCAAGAGCCTTGGCCCGGCAGGCCAGCACGCGCAACCGTACCTGCCGCCCGACAAGGAACCCAAGCAGCCGTACAATCAGGCGCCCCTGCCTCCGAAGTAGACCGCGCTTGCGTTGCGTTGAGCAATCGCTCATAATTCGTGAGCATTCGCTCAATTCGAACTTTCAAATCCCCGATCCCGCATGGCAAGGCCCGCTGCAGTCCGTGTCAGTTCCCGCCCTCCGGCGATCGACCAGAGGGAAAAGCTCATCGGCGCGACCGAACGGCTGCTGGGCTCGCAGGGGCTCGGTTGCGTTACCACGCGTGACATCGCGCGTGCGGCGAAAGTCGCGGAAGGCGCGCTCTACCACCATTTCCACGACAAGGCCGAGCTGATCCTGTCGGTGGTGCTGCAGCAGCTCGGCGATTTTCCCGAGGTGCTGCAGGGCCTCCCGATGCAGGTCGGGCAGAACACGGTGCAGAAAAATCTCCAGCGCGTGCTGGAGAGCGCGTTCGCCTTTCATCACCGGATCGCGCCGCTCACATGCTCGCTTTTCGCGGACCAGGAACTGCTCGGGCGCGTGCGCAGCATGATGCACGAGCGCTCAATGGGTCCGGGGCGCACGACCTCCGTGATTGCGGCGTATCTGCACGCCGAGCAGCAACTCGGGCGGGTGCTGCCCGCCGCCGTGCCCGAGACGGTCGCCGACCTCTTGCTCGCGGTGAGCTTCAACACCGCCTTGCGCGACCATTTTTTCCACGGAGGTACAGGGAGTGAAGCCAAGGCACACCGCCAGTTGCGGGAGGCGGTTCGTGCCATCGTCGTCGGCCTCGGCCCGAAAAACGGTGGCAAGCGCACGAGGGAAAAACGATGACCGGGTCCGTTAGGCTCCGCAGCATTGCGATCGCCGCGACGGCCGCTTTTCTCGCGGCTTGCGCGGTGGGTCCCGACTACCGTGCGCCGGACGCCCCGAAGGTAGGTATTTACACCGAAAAGCCGCGGCCCGAGCGGACCGAAACAGCCCCGGTGCGCGGCGGAGAGGCACAGCACTTCGAATTGGGGGCACAGATTTCCGCCGAGTGGTGGACGCTTTTCGGTTCGCCCGAGCTCGATGCGCTGATGCGCACGGCGCTCAGCGGCCATCCGACGCTCGCAGCGGCGCAGGCTGCGCTTCTGCAGGCCGAGGAGAACCTGAACGCCCAGTACGCCGTTCTCTACCCGAGCGTAGATGCGGGCCTGTCGGCAAGGCGCCAGCGCATTTCCGGCGCGTCCTTCGGCAATTCGGGCGCCATCAGCCCCTTCAACCTGTACAACGCCTCGGTCAACGTGTCTTATGCCATCGACGTCGCGGGCGGGGCGAGGCGCGAGCTCGAGGCCTTGCAGGCAGGCATAGACTTCCAGCGCTTTCAGCTCGAAGCCACCTATCTTTCGCTGACCGCCAACATCGCCACCGCCGCCTTCCGCGAGGCGTCGCTGCGCGAGCAGATTCGCGCGACGCGCGATATCGTCGATTCGCAGGAGCGCCAGGCCCAGCTCGTCGAGAAGCAATTCGACCTCGGCGCCCTCTCGCGCGCGGACGTGCTCGCGCAGCGCGCGCAGCTTGCGCAGACGCGCGCGAACCTGCCTCCGCTCGAGAAAGCGCTCGCGCAGACCCGCAATCAGCTTGCGGTGCTCGTCGGCAAATTCCCGGACGAGGCACGGCTGCCCGAACTCGACCTTTCGGCGTTCCAGCTGCCGCAGAATCTTCCGCTGAGCCTGCCCTCGGACCTCGTGCGCCAGCGGCCTGACATCCGCGCGGCCGAAACCGTTCTGCGCCAGACCAACGCGCGCATCGGCGTGGCGCAGGCGCTCATGTTCCCGCAACTGACCCTGAACGGAAGCTACGGCGTGGCGTCGACCAGCTATCCCGGTCTGTTCGATCGGGGCAACCTGATCTGGAACATCGGCGCCAGCCTGCTCCAGCCGATTTTCCACGCGGGACAGCTCCAGGCGAGAAAGCGCGGCGCACAAGCCGCCTACGACCAGGCCTTCGCGCAGTATCAGCAGACCGTGCTCGGCGCGTTCCAGAACGTCGCCGACGTGCTGTTCGCGCTGGAGTTCGACGCCGTCGCGCTCAAGGCGCAGGCCGAGGCCGAGGCCGCGGCGCGCGAAAGCCTCGACATGACGAACAAGCAACTCCAATTCGGCTCGGCGAATTATCTCGCGCTCTTCAACGCGCAGCGCCGGTACGAACAGGCAAGGATCGGTCTCGTTCAGGCGCAGGCGGCGCGCTACGCGGATACTGCAGCGCTCTTCCAGGCGCTGGGCGGCGGATGGTGGCAGCGCGAGGGGCAGGACCGGCTTACCGCGAAAGCCGCGAATTGAGAAAGAGGAATCTTAGGGAGTCGCATTCATGACCAAACGCATGATCATCATGCTGGTAGTCGTCGGGGTGTTGTTCGGCGGGCTGTTCGGTTTCAAGGCGTTCTTGGGGGGCGTAATCCGCAAGAGCATCTCCGCGCAAGGCCTCCCGTCTCAGACAGTCTCCACGGCCAAGGCGCAGTTTGCCGAATGGCAGGGTGAGTTCCAGGCGGTCGGGACGCTGCGTGCGGTGCGCGGCGCCGATCTCGCCCCGGAGGTTTCCGGAGTGATTACCGCCATTCACTTTCAATCCGGGCAGTCGATCCAGGCGGGCGCGCCGCTCGTCCAGCTCAACGCAGAGTCGGACTTGGCGAGGCTTCAGGCTTTGGCGGCGAGCGCAGCGTTGGCGGAGGTGAATTACCAGCGCAACCAGAAGCAACTCGAGATCCAGGCCGTGAGTCAGGCGGTGGTGGACGCCGACGCCGCGAACGTGAAGAACGCCAGAGCGCAGCTCGCCGAGCAGCAGGCCCTCCTCAACAAGAAACTCGTTCGCGCCCCCTTTGAGGGGCGGCTCGGAATCCGCGCGGTGGACGTCGGACAGTACGTCAATGCCGGGACGAAGCTCGTGACGCTGCAGGCGCTCGATCCCGTGTACGTGGATTTCTATGCGCCGCAAAAATCGCTCGGCAAAATCGTGCTCAAGCAGAAAATCGTCCTGACAACCGACGCATTCCAGGGTCAGCAGTTTCCGGGGGAGGTGAGCTCGATCGACCCCAAGGTGGATCCTGCGACGCGCAACGTGCAGGTGCGAGCGACCGTGCGCAATTCGAAGCAAAGCCTCCTTCCCGGAATGTTCGCCACGGTGGTGCTCGCTTCGGGTGGACCGCAGCGTTTCCTCACGCTGCCGCAGACCGCGGTCTCCTACAACCCCTACGGAGACACCGTGTTCGTCGTGGAAGAGAGCAAGGGGAAGGACGAGAAAGTCGCGCTCGTCGCGCAACAGAAGTTCGTGACGACCGGCGAGACGCGCGGCGACCAGGTCGCGATCCTTTCCGGGATCAAGGAAGGCGACACCGTCGTCACCGCAGGGCAGATCAAGCTGCGTTCGGGATTTCCGGTGATCGTCAACAACTCCATCCAGCCGACGAACGATCCGGCGCCACAACCCAAGGACCAATAAGGGGGTGCGGATGAGGAAATTCACCGACATTTTCGTAGAGCGGCCTGTTCTCGCGACGGTCGTGAGCCTGACCCTGCTCGTGCTCGGCTTGCGCTCGATCGGTCTTCTTCCGGTCCTGCAATATCCGCAAACACAGAACGCAGTGGTGACCGTGACCACGACCTACTTCGGGGCCGACCCGGCGCTGGTCGCCGGATTCATCACGACGCCGCTCGAAAACTCCATCGCCCAGGCGAACGGCATCGACTTCATGAGCTCGGCGAGCCGCCAGAGCGTGAGCACAATCACGGCCGCCTTGCGGCTCAACTACGACGTCGACAAGGCTCTCACGGAGATCAACACCAAGGTCAACGCGGTTTTGAACCAGTTGCCCCCGGGCTCGCAGCAGCCGGTGCTGACGGTGAGAGTCGGCCAGACGTTCGCCGCCATGTACATCGGTTTCGCGAGCGACGTGCTCACGCCCAACAAGATCACAGACTACCTGATTCGTGTCGTTCAGCCGAAGCTACAGGCGGTCGAGGGCGTGCAGAC
>Ga0193719_10000916_pt1 | contig 11449 bp, 24 predicted proteins | sample U2a2metaG_FD_160103 | JGI IMG/M metagenome (GOLD analysis project Ga0193719, IMG submission 160103) | Soil microbial communities from a riparian zone of the East river system, Colorado, United States - U2a2 | ecosystem: Environmental > Terrestrial > Soil > Riparian zone | place: USA: East... | reverse complement strand
GACACTACAGCATTGTCCGCGGCGCGAAGGCCGGTCACCTTCCTGAAACCCTCCGCATCATCGAGCAAATGCGGTTGATGCTGGTAGGCAAAGGCAAGCTGAAGCGGGATCAATGACGACCGTTTGGATTTACGTCGACACGAACAAAGGTTGGCGACGTCTATCACCTTAAGGTTTTCGCGACGGCAGAACTTGCCGACGAATGGTTCCAGGAGAACGATCCGGAAGGCGTAGCGTCCGCCTACGAGGTCATGGAGTGAATGCGGGCTGCTGAAGGAGTCAATAGTTCAACCCTTCCGGTCGCAATCGGCTCGCACCTTGAGGGCCCGAACCGGAGTAGAAAATTCGCCGGAATAATTCGGATCGGACGCCGATGGTTTGGTCGCGCTCATGAATTCGGCTTGAGCAGTATCCGATGACCATTCCACGTAACGAACAACCGCGAACGTAAGCGCGAGCAAGACGAGAAGCTCGACCACCACTGTGGTGGCTGTTCCCCGCCAACGGATGCCGCGGTCGTTATGATGCTGACTATTGAATAATGGCATGGCTCTTTCCCGAAACCGGGCTTGCACGTTAGATCTATTAACGATTTGAAAATCGTGAACTGCCTCACGTCTCACACTTACTTGAAACTGAGAGAGTTGCGGGCTTGACTATACGGTAGGGCTGAAGTCGCGATGGGAAAAATGAAACCGGCAGGGGTTTCAAAGGGAGTGTTCTGTGCTTTATTGGGTGCCGCTACTAGCTGTAAATTCTTATCGGCTTATTCAACTCCATCGCGGCGGAAAACGAATCCTGAGGGTCGGTCGGCATGATGCCGATTCGTCGACACCAAAGAAAGCCGGAGAACTACGGTGTCAGTGCTTGGGACGGTGAACCGCAGTTGATTTTTCCGCCGGTGTTGAAATCTGATCACACCATGCTAGTCGTGCAGGGCCGCCTCGCTTCAACGCAGCGCCGGGCGGCCCATCTTTTTGTCTGCGGCGAGTCATGCACAGGCCGCATAACGCAGAAGGCACTTTGCTGAGTCTACGGAACCCGCTGGGAGGCCTTCGCGTTGGTGACTGCCGATGGAACGGATATCGGCGCCAGCTAATCCTTGCCCTGTCCGGCGTTGCTGGCGCGATCGATCCTACCGGATGGCGGTGCCTGATTCCGAGTGGCTGACCGCTGCGCCCTCAGGACGGGGTTTGCGCCGGCGTAGCCCTCGCGAGGGTATCATGGCTAACAAGTCCCAAGGAACGTGGTACGTCTCATTTGAACTGCCGCCGCGGGGGAAACGAAAGCATGCTAGGGCGACAGAAACATTTCACAGCGAGCTCATAGCCAAGAAATTTGCGAGAGCTAAATTGGTCGAAACCCTAAATGTCAGCGCGGGCACGCTCAATCCGCATCTGCCGAAACGGACGATCGCCCCAACGCAGATGCTTGAATGGCTCGAAGAACCGGATTAGACCGCGCTTCAATGCGGCATGCCCACCCTCACCCGCCGCCGATCCGCAGACCACCGTCAGCAATGCTGGCACATTTACTACGGCGATGTTCATGTCGGCACGATTGCCGAGCGCGTCGGCAATCCGCATGACACCGACCCATGGGAATGGAGTTGCGGCTTCTATCCGGGTTCGCATCCGGGCGAACATCAGAGCGATACCGCCGCGACCTTCGACGATGCCCGCGCCGATTTCGAAACCGCGTGGCAGATGTTTTTATCGAACCGCACCGACGCCGATTTCCAGGCATGGCGCGATGAGCGGGATTGGACCGAGCGGAAATATGCGCTGTGGGATGCTGGCAAGCGGCTGGAGCCGCCGAACTATGGACCGGGCAAGCCGTGCAGCCGTTTTATGAAATGCCCCTGCGGCGAGGTCTTCGACATGCGCGGCCCGAAGCGGTGCTGATGCACGTTCCGCACATCACGGCCACCTAAATTATATGTCCAATGGGCACGGCCCCGCGTTGGAAGCCTGGATAGGGGGCCGTGCAGGCCACCGGGACTTAAGAGGAACGGCGGCCCGAAATAATAACAAGGATTTTTCGCGGTCGTTCCCGCGACATCGCCAATTTCCGAGCGACGGTAATCAACTGCGGTTTCAGCGGGTCGCCTTTGATGCTTAAATTCCCGGTATTGCGTCTGTGGAGTATTGCCTCGGGAGGACCAATGAGCTGGGGCGAAGCCTTGCTATGGGGGGCCCTTATTGTCGCCGTCCTAATCGCGGTGCTCGCCGCCGCTTACTTTCTATTCCAAAATTTCGTCTTCGGTTGAATAGGAAGCCGGGCTCACCCACAAATTTGCGGAGATGACGCCCCGACAAGCGCAAGACCCGCATATGGGCGGCACCGGCCTGCGCTTCGAAACGATGGAGCACTGCGGCGAATTTCCCGACACCATGCCGCAAGCGATCAAGCTGATCGATGCCGAGGGGCGGTCCTGCCTTTACATGCCGATCACGCAAGACGGCAAGGTAGTCGACAGCCTGGGGTTTCTGTTCGATACGGAGGATGAATGATCGACAATCTCTCGAACGCGTTCCTGATGTCAGCGCAAATTTCGAGATCGGGGAAAACCCCGAACCGCTGCCACGCGGAGGGGTGCAATGACTCGATCGCTGGTCGCGCAAGAAGCGCAATAATAAATGCGCAGCTCGAAACCGGGGCTTGCGCGTTGATGGAGCGTGAGCAGCAACGGCTTGCGGCACCTCGAACACGGCGGTCGCAACTCGTCCGATATCTGCGTTTTGTGCGGCATGCAGTTGCGCCTAATTGCGCGAGTCGATCAGCGCCAAAATTGCGGTTACTCGGTCTTGCAGGGTTGCTTCGCGATTTCTCGTATCGAGCCAGAGCAGGCCCATCGCCAACTGCCTCAGGTCATTTCTAGCGTGACCGATAGGGAATTGCCGGGCTCGGCGGAGCACGTCCGCCGCCTGCCGTCTTAAGGGGCGAGGGCTGTGTATCCGAAGGGCTTTTCATTGGCTAACCCGACGGTTGATGATAGCGCCACGCTAAGCCCTGAAAATCGAGGGTGTCTGTCCGATCCCCGACTCCATGGCGCTATTTTTCACCCTAGTTGGCCTCGCGAGACCCGATACCAGCGCGGTTCCACAGTGGAACCAGCAAACCTGGGGATGATGGCGATCTGCGTCGTGAGTAGTGTCGAGGACCGGATAGACAAAGGTGACGCTCTGTGCCGTAGTTTTTCACCATGACTAAAAACAAGCGGCCAGAACTTGATTTGGACGCAGAAGCGCAAGCGGCGCTCGATGAGGCCCGCGACATGCCGCAGGGTCCCGAGCGAACTGCTGCGCTGAAGAAGGCGGGCATTCTTCGAAAGGCTGCCGACTCACACGGAATCATTTATGCGAAGCGGGGGAGACCCAGGAAAACCTAGGGGGTTGGTCGATAGCGTCTGGAGTAAAGAACTTGCTTACAGAAAGCTGTGAACAGGTCGCCGAGATGCATAGCATGCTCGCCGAATACCATCGGAAGCTTGCCAAAGAAGCGCGACTCGACATCGTGCGCGATTATCACGTTGATCTCGCGCAGCGCTTTGCCGATGAGGCAACGCAGATTCCACGTCGCGCTGCAACGCTCGCTCGTTTTCATGAACGCGAAAAACAAGTAACTTGGGAACTGGCGAGGGCCGATCTCAGAGAAGCCAGATGAAGCAACGCGCTCCCATGCGCAAGAAGTCCAAACCGAGGTCGAAGTCGACCAAGCTCAGCCCACGATCTGCCGGGGTCGCGGACATCGAGATGGGGCGGCGAATCCGTCTGCGTCGCCGAGAAACAGGCATCTCTCAAATAGAGCTGGCCGGTCACCTCGGGCTCAGCTTTCAGCAGATGCAAAAATACGAAAAGGGCACCAGCCGGATCGGCGCGGCGCGGCTCCAGCAAATCGCTAAGAGGCTCGGCGTCGACATACCGTTTTTCTACGATGGAGACGGCAAGAAATCAGATGTCGACAGCCTGCTCGTCGCCAACAGCGTCAGCCTCCGACTGTTGCGCGCCTACACCGCCATCAAAAATAAAACGGTGCAGAGACGGCTTGTAATTCTGGTCGAGATGATTGCGGCTTCTCAGCGCTAATCTTCGTCGCGGGATCATCAGCCCAGCGTCGTCATGCGTTGGCGCGATGAGACGAGGACATTGCGCCGGCCATGTTCGCACGCGCCACCGGCGCGCGCTGACGATCCTGTCGCGCTATTGCGCTTGATCTCGCGCCGGGTGCGGCAGCGGGCCTTCGTGATCCAGAACCCATACGTAATCCCGCGCGTCGATCCAGCCGTTGCATGCCTTGCATCGGAAAAAATGATAAGCCTCACCGACGCGAAGCCTATCGGCGCGCTCGCCGAGCACCATCCCGCGTGGTCTCGGTTCTTCCAGTGACATGATCGCCGCCATCTTGAGCCCTCTGAGCATTGCTACCGCTCTATACTTCCCGTGGTGCCGTGGGAAGTGTCACTCAATCGCTTCCCGTGGAACCCACGGGCGCTGGCCTGTTTTGATCCACAGTGACCATTCTGACAAAAGAGAGCCGCCTTACGTGGGCGGCTTTTTTGTCGTATCTATTGGTGGCACTTCGCCATCAAGCCAATCTTGCTCGTTGGCCAAAGCCAGCCACGCTGCTTCCATTCGCTTGTACCGAAGTTCTAAGGGCTCATTCGTTGCCGCTTCTGCAAGCCGTGCGCAGTTCTCAGCATTTTCGCGGAAGTGATCCGACTGTCTCATGGCTTCCTCCTGTTGCGGAGGACTTAGGAGGCGAGCAAGCGTTTACAACGCAGTGTTTGATGACACTTTCTCCACGCTGATGAATGGCTGTTCAGGTCAGGTCAGTTCAGTTCACTTCACTTCCTTGAAAACTGCTTTGACATGCGCGATCCAGGCGCGGCGCTTGATCGCGAGCAGCCCCCGCCCCATCCGGTATCAAGCCGCCGTGTTGCTTCCGGCCCGATGACTGCTTTGGAGCGCATAACGGACTCAACTCAGACATCGCACGGCGTCCAAAAACCTGCACATACCCGGACGTGGGGGCAAGCTCATAGAGGGAAGCTTGCGCTCCCCCATCGCGCCGATTAGTCGCTACAGGTATCCTCATGGAACAGGGAGGATGGCGGTCATGACAAAAAAATCGGAAGTTCTCAGAAGGTGGCAGCTCGTTAGCCCCTACTTGCATCGAAAACAGCAGACCGTCTGGGCAGCAGCAGCAGAGGCTGAGGTGATTGGCCCTAGCGGCTCCTTGATGCTCGCCAATGTAACGGGTATCTCGATCCCGACTTTAACCAAGTGGACATATCGACTCAAGCTGACCGGAACCGCCCACGCGGGAAGTCTAGTACCTCCCAAGGGATGCGTTGGCTCCGGCAGAAAACTGACTGAGGTAAACAATCCCGAGATAGAGCCCGCTCTTCAGCAAATGCTGTTAGAAGAAATTGCTGGTGATCCGATGGGTCCTCAAACATGGGTACGTAGCAGCCTCCGAAACCTTAGCAAGCGCCTCGGAGATCAAGGTCATCAAGCTTGCACTCACACAGTCGCTCGGTTGCTCCGCAAAATGGGATACTCATTACAAGTTGCCAAGAAGAAACAGGCAGGTGCACAGCACCCTGATCGTGACGAGCAATTCAAATACATCGCTGCGCTGAAGGCCCAGTTTCTCGGCGAAAATCTTCCGGTCATCAGCATTGACACAAAAAAGAAAGAGCTAATCGGAAACTACCGGCGGGAAGGAAAAACCTGGCGCAGGCAGCCCCTTGAGGTCGAGTCCTATTTTGCGAGTTATGCCCAATGCGTTGCGGTCCCGTTTGGAATTTATGATCTCGCTCAAAACGTCGGATACGTCACCGTCGGAATATCGCACAACACAGCCGAGTTCGCGGTCAACTGTTTAGTACACTGGTGGAAGGTTCATGGTCGTACCGCATATGCACATGCCGATCGGGTGCTAATTCTTGCCGATGGAGGTGGAGGTAACGGATACAATCTTCGAACTTGGAAAAAGGACCTACAAGACAAGCTGTGTGACGCCTTCGGGTTGACGGTCACCCTGAGTGATTACCCTACGGGGTGCTCCAAATGGAATCCGGTAGAATACCGGCTCTTCAGCCACATCAGTATGAACTGGGCAGGCCAACCTCTGCGCAATCTCGATGTGATGCTCGCGTTCATCAGGGGTACGACAACAACCACGGGCCTTAAGGTTGAAGCTTATCTTGATCAGGGAATTTACCGAAAGGGTCGCAAGGTTACAGAACGGCAGTTGAAGGAACTCGCATTATCTGCGCATGACATCTGCCCGCGTTGGAATTACAGCCTCTCCTCGCGACCACCCGGCTGACTTCCTGCTCGCTTGCACCTTGGGACTGAAGGCAGTAAGCCCCTTTGTCCGCTTTGGGCACAAAATGCGACATGCCCGCCCAACTGGGCTATGTCCGTTTTACCCTCGATACCGGAAGCGATAGCCACACCGGCGGCATGGTCTCCGGTTCGGACATCAGTCTTCCAATCCGTGTGCGGCAAAACCAGCCGCGTTGTTCTCGACAATCTTCCAAGCGGCCCGGCGCGCGCGCTCGTTGGCAAGCGCCTTCACCGCGACCTCGCGCGCGATGATCACGTCGATCTGGTCGCCGGTCAGGATGCCGCGCTCGATCAGCTCCTCGACCAACGCGCGAACAATATCGATATTTGCTCGGATCAACGCCGCCGCCTCGGCTTCGCAATATTTGATCAGGGCAGCAACCAGGCGAAGCGGCGACAGCGACCTTGGCGAATGCGTTGGCCTCGACCTGATCATGTTAGCGCCCAGCGATGGGTGATCCGGGTGCAGAATCAACTCAGCCACCTCTCCACCAAGCAGTTCGATGACCAGAACTTGCGCGCGGATATCTGGATCCTCCCACAGCAAATGGCTTTTCTGCGATATGTCGTCTGTGCATGACTCGATTTGGGAGTCGACCGGGTCTAGTCTGCATCGTGTAAAGCACCCGAGGCAATGTCAATGTCAGATCAAAACCACTGGGAGTTTGCGGGCCCGGATGACGCCAAGGCGGAGATCCGCGCCGCGGTGGGGTATTTGCTGAGAGGTGCTACCGGCGGCACCCGCGGTGATATCGTGCAGGAGATCATTGCGATCGTGCGCCAGGTCGCAAGCGGATTGCCGCCCGAGCCGCCGAATTCTTTGGATGATGGTTTGCCTGGCGGTTAGGTGGCGGCCCGCAGACAAGAAGCGGGATGGCCTCTGGGCGAGTCTAGGGCGGTCGCTGGTGCGGGTTCCGGCCGCGGGCTCCGGAGTGCGCCTGGGCTCGATTCCGGGCCGATAGTTCCGCCTGCCTGACCCGGTAACGCAATTTGTTCAATTCGTATAACTGACGTCGGATATTGGCTGTCGCAAGGAAGAGGATCGAAAGACACTGGTCGACAGCGGTCTTAGGCCGCTTTTGCCGCGCACTCATGAAAACCAACTCTCTGAAGGGTGCCCTCGCGCTCCGGACGGCCTGGAGCAGACCGGAAGCGCAGAGTTGATTCCCGGGCCGCGGATTCGTTCCTATGACGCGCGCCCTTAATTCGTTCCTAAACGGCATTGGCGCGGGGCGGCCCTGCACGAGTCTAGGAAGCCCGCCCATGCGTCCGGATTTGCGGGCTGTCAGGTGCCGGTCGATCGTCGCGGACTCATGGCTCGGGTAGCGTGACGTGTGCGTGGCGGGCTTTAGAACTTGATGTGCAATTCGGTCAGGGCTTGCCGCGCCGCGAATGCATCGGCGAAGAGAGCGATGAATTCAGGGTGACCGCAACATGCCGCCAATTCGACAATTAGATCGTTGGCAACTTCGATAGGGTCCGCGTCGGCCGGAAGGCGGCTGAGCATGTTGTCAATTTCGATCGCGATCGGCACGGCTGCCTGGTGCAAAACTTCCTCGATCTGTTCTTGATCGGTCATAGCTTCCCTCCGTTGGTTCGATGGGGCCCGGGCGCCGACATGTCACCGTTAAGCAAACATCATGCCGGGTTTATGGGCGTTCCAGATGCGTGCGCGCCGATATCCGCTCATCGGCAGTCTGGATCGGCAAGGCCATCCAGCGACCTTCCCAGACTCAGGAAATGGCCTTCTGCGTTATGCGGTGGCCTGCATGACTCGATCACAGACAAAAAGAAGGGCCGCCCGGCACGAAGCGAGGCGGCCCCGCACGACCGTATGGTGTGATCAGATTTCAACACCGGCGGAAAATCAACTGCGGTTCACCGTCCCGAGTACTGACACCGTACTTCTCCGGTTTTTTTGGTGTCGACGAATCGGTATGATGCCGACCGATCATCTCTTCCCGAAAGGCGCGGCAACCCTGCGCGACAGAGCCAATGATCGCGAGCAAGCTTGAGCTGTCGCCCTGCGCCGTCAGCGTCCTCGGTCAGTTGTTCGTCGAGGGCCCAACGTCGGATGACAACATCACGAGTAGGGCTGGCCGTTGCGACCTGGTAAGCGCCGGCCTCGCATTCCACGAAGCCGGCTTGTCATCCCTGACGCCCGATGGCGTGCGTCTGGCCAGGGAATGGGACCTGTGTTCGCTGTATGCGCGCCGCGATCGGCGCTGGTACTTGAAGGTGCGAGCAGTCGCGCATCCTCAAGGCGCCGCCGTCAGCCCACTCGGAATCAGGCGCCGCCGTCCCCGGTAGGATCGATCGGCGCCAGCGCACAGAACGAGTCCGCCCGCCGAACGTTCCCACGCTGGCGGGCGGGGTGGTGGTCAAGATCGGCGCGTGGGATGTGATCGCAAAAATTCAACGTCATCAGCGATCGCGCGCTCGATTCGCTCGGATTTCAGGTCGGTGTGACGATGTTTGCCCGCGGCTAGCGCACTTTGCTTCCAGTTGATCGACCTAACGTCCGGTGCGGGAGTGAGAAATTGCTTCACGATTGCTTAGCGGTACCTGGTGAGCAGTTGGCAAGCGGTCTTCTGGGGGATGGGAGAGGGATGGACCAGGGAGGCAGAAAAAGGCCGCAGGTCGGTTGCGCTCTCCCTGCGGCCCACCGGACTAAATGAACAGATCAGTATCAAAATGCCCCGGCGTTCCTCCAGTAGAACACCCCTGTCCAAAATTTAGAATCCGGGAATCTACGGGGGTTTGCCATAGACGCTCACCATCCCATCCAATATGACGTCGTCACGGGCTTTGGTCCGAAGGCGCTACTTGATCGTTCATCGTTCATCCTAGGGCGGCGAGCGAAGGCTAAGTGGGGCTCCAAGGAGTAACGTGATGTCGCTACCTAGCGTACGACCCGAAGCAAATTTGGTTTTTGAGTTCGCCCTGACGATTTTCGGCGCACTTGGTTTGGGCCTTCCGATGGCGATCGCGATCATTTTGATTTGCTCCTGAGAAGCACTCAAGCTGATCTGATACGCGGGGCCTCTCGACCCCGCGCCGTTGTTGATCAGGCCGCGCCTGGGGGTTTCAGTTCTTCCTCGGATGGTGGTGGCTCGGGTGCAGCGAGGGTTGCATTCCTTGCCATTCTGCGAAGCGCGGCTTGTTCTGCCGTCTCTGGCTGCTCTGCGCCGTCCTGCTGCTTGGATTGACGCACGGGATGCGCCGCAAGAAATGTGACATCATCTGCATGATGAAATATCGGAACGTCGAATATACCGTTCTTCAAGGCATTGAGCGGGGCGTCTGGAAATGGTCGGCGTCGGTTGAGGGCGTGGTGCTCATGGGCCACGCAGCAATCAAATCTCAGGCGGTAACCGCAGCCGAGAAGGCGATTGACCGGGCGCTTGCTGCGAAAAAGGTGCGACTTGTTCCGCCCGAAGACAACGATTGAAACCGGCGGCCGCGATCCCGATATCGCAATCTAACGCCGCAACGAGCGGATGTACCTCGTTGCGGTTGCGGGCCTCGGAGCTTCTGCTCCGGGGCCTCATTTTTTATGAACGGCACCGGCTTGCGCTTCGAGACGTTGGATCACGGCGGGGAATAGGCGACCTCGTAGTCTTACGGATAATCACGATTAAGACTCACTCTCAGCTACTATCGACAAAGACAGATTCTTGTTCAGAAATGGCGTTAGTTGGTATGACCGAGGTGCAGGCAGAGCGTCCGCCGTCCTGCGAAAACTGCGGGTGCGCCACCGTCAAAGTTGGCAAACTGTCCCGGATTGGATCGCACCCACTCATCAACGTTTATAAGTGCCAACCCTGTCAGCAGATCATATCAATCACGCCGGCCCCATTCATTTCCGACCTTTGCATCCGACCAAGCGGACGTTAGCGCAGGACGGATTGAAATGGTGCGAGGACTGGTCGCTCCTGCGCCATTTGGACACCCTTCAAGGCCTCTTAACCTCTCGCCCGACATGATAGAAGAAGTCATTACTTTGACGGTCATTTGATTCGCCATGCAGCTTCTTGCTTCGCGAGCTTATCCATGTCTCGATTCCCAAACTCTTTTAGAGCGACAGGCCCGCGATACCCTTTTCAGGATCGCCGAGAACGAGTTTTTGCTGCACATGACTTCTGAAGGTGGCGTTGAAGAAGTCCGGTTAGCTTGGTTCGATTGCAGAGCTGCCCTGCTTTGGATCAATCAAGAGAAGGGAGACTACGGGATGGATTGGGAAGCAGATCCACAGGCTTGAGGCCCGTTAGGCCATCAATCACCCGCTAGATCGTCGATCCATTCAAGGGCTCGAAGGACCTCGGCATAGCCTCTAAAATCATCTTCTCCCGAAGCAACACCGAAGAAATGGCGGCTCTTCTCGTCTCTCATAGCTCGCCTGACGCGCTTCGCAAAAAGAGAAAGCTGGTCCTTCGGTGGCTATTCGCTCGCTCTTCCATCGTGGTCGGATCGCCTGATTTTCGAACGTCGTTCTTCTGCTTCTGACCGCATATCTCCGCCGGGCCTCCTATCTTTAGTTTCGCGCCTCTCTCCTCCCAACCGAGGGGGCTGTTCCGGCGTAACATAACTTTGAGTGCTCCTCCGACATTTAGAGCACTCAAAAACATCATGGACAAAACCGGGCTTCTCGATTTCCTTGCAAGAGGATCGCATTTTAATATTGCATCTGATGCAGAGAGGATCGTTTTTGAATGGCTCGTCCATGCCAGGCTTCATGACGCAGTGGCCGTTATGAACTCCCGCCGCTTCATTCGATCCTCTTCGCAGCTTGAGGACGACGGGGTGCAGAGTATTACGTCTCGATGGTCGTGGCATTCAGTGCGGGCAATATTGCGCTGCAAATGCAGTATGTGGGCGCAGGACCGCTATGGGTCAAAAGCGCCGGTTTCACATTCAACCAGCCACTTCCGGTCTACCCCGATCAACGGACATTGTCTGGCTCAACCGGTTGGTCCGTTTGGTGGCATCGCACAAGGTCGCTGCGCTCCAGCCCGCTGCGCGGGAGCAAGAGCCGAGAGGCCGATAGCCAGGTGAGAGGATATTGATAGCGGTGGAGAGCTCCCGTCCTGAGA
>Ga0193719_10000915_pt1 | contig 11468 bp, 6 predicted proteins | sample U2a2metaG_FD_160103 | JGI IMG/M metagenome (GOLD analysis project Ga0193719, IMG submission 160103) | Soil microbial communities from a riparian zone of the East river system, Colorado, United States - U2a2 | ecosystem: Environmental > Terrestrial > Soil > Riparian zone | place: USA: East River... | reverse complement strand
AAAGGCCGTGCGCGACGTGCGCTTGCGCCAGATCTGGCGCCAGAGCTAGCGCATGCTCGACCGTTTTTTTAACTTCCGCGAGCTCCGGTTCAGTGAACGTTTCCACGAACCAGTGTTGACTCAAACGAGACTCGGTCAGGCGAGCCATCGCAAGCGCAAAATTCGGATCGCGCGCAATGGCTTGCTGATACCACGCCATAGCTTGGTCGAATGACTCCGGCCTCAAGGAAGCATTCGCCGCACGTAGCTGGGACTCGCCTTTCAGAAACAGATCATACGCTGCGGTGTCCTTGGTCGGCGCGGTGGCGAGCGTGCTAGCTTCGGCCGGAGAAAGTTTCGCCTGAAGGGAATCGGCGATTTCCTGTGCCACTTCGCTTTCCACGGCAAACACATCCTTGATGTCGCGGTCGTATGTCTTGGCCCATAGGTGTGAGTCAGCCCGGGCATCGATGAGCTGTACGTTGACGCGAACTTTGTCAGCGGCTTTCTGCACACTCCCTTCCAGAACAGTTGCTACGCCGAGCTGTTGCGAAACTGTCTTTAGGTCTTCCGGCTTGCTCTTGTATCTCGCGGTGGAAGTGCGCGAGATCACCTTAAGGTCGGCGATGCTAGCCAGCTTCGTCAGGATTTCATCCTGAATGCCGTCGGCGAAATAAGCGGCACTCTTGTCGTCGCTCAGATTTTCAAACGGCAACACCGCAATTGATTTTTGCGGAATGGATGAACCGGTAGCCGCATCGGTGCGAGCCGCACTGGTATTTCGGGCCGTGTAGCGACCGATAAAAACCAATCCTATCGAAAACACTACGCCGATGACGACGACATAGATCCACGTGTAAGATTTTCTGCGGGACTGCGCCGCAAGAACCTGCCCTGAGCCCGAGTCGAATGGGTCGACATCTTCCGTGCGCTTCAAGCCTTCCGGCGTCAGTTCAAATGCCCACGCGATGACAAGCGCGATTGGGAATCCTGCCGCGACCAATACGATCACCAACCGCACGACCCAAGTTGGAATCTCCAGAAACGGGAAAACCTGGGTGGCAATTTGAACCAGGAGCCAGCCCACAATCGCATAGGCCACAGCTACTTTGTAAACATTCCGCCGCTTCAGCTCGGCGAAGAAATTATCGATCCTCATTGTTAAGTCTTAGGGCTTCGCTTCAAACGCAAAGGAATACGTGAAATCATCGAACTTTGCATCCTAACTATTGGTCACTTGCGCTCCCGTGCTCATGCCAGCTACCCCCTAGCTGCGTTACCGCCTACCCGCGCGGCTCCCGCTCGCGCGTGTTCACTTTGATTTTTCTTCGCAGAGTTTCTGGAAGCGCGGATCATTCCGGAGCGGATCGAACATCGGATCGAGTCGGAGCAGCGCAGGAGTAAGCGGGACGTTCGAAGCCAGTGCGCCACCGTACGGTATCGAGAGTAATTTCTGTAACGCGGCAATGGCGCGATCGGGTTCCCCCATGCGCGCCGCCACCCGGGCGAGAAACTCGATCGGAGTGGGACCGCTTTTCGCGTCTTTCTCGATCGGCAGCGCGGCCATGGCCCGTTCGGCCAGGGTCAACGCGGCCGCTTTGTCACCAAGGCCCATATTGGTCAGCGCGAGATCTCCAATCAAACTATAATTTTCCGGTTGTGCTTTGAGGAAAGGTTCCAATTCGCTGCGCGCCTGTCGCCAACTTTCCTGCGCGGCGGCATGGTCGCCAGCGACTTCTTGCGCCCAGCCTAACCAAAACCGCAGTTCTCCATTAATGTAACCCAACGTTGGATCAGGCTTGGCCAGTATTTCCTTTAGCCGGGGAATGATTTGTGCAGGGTGGCGCTCTAGGATCGCTTGGTAAACTTGTGTTTCCACGGCCCCGGAGTCATCGCCGTTTGGATGGAGCGGAGCGAGGAGCGCAGCGGCCCGCGGTAGGTCGCCCTGGGCTTGTGCAATAGCCGCCTTGTTCGCGAGGGTATCCACGTCGTCCGGCGTGATATCGAGAACCTGATCAAGCTTGCGAAGCGCTTCGGGAAAACGACGAAGGACGATATAGGAAATTGCGTGCTGCGTGAGTAGGGAAACGTTGCGCGGGTCGAGCTGCTCGGCTTCGTTGAAATACGACTCGCTCTGGCCCTGCTGGCCTCGTCTCCGCGCGACATAGGCCAGCGACTCAGGAATTCGGCTGCTATTGGGCAGGAATTGACGTGCTTGCTCAAAATAATGCACCGCGGTGTCGTAATCCTTTAGGCAGAAGTAATGGTAATATCCCTTGGCCAATACGGCCTCGCCGAGATTGGGCTGAAGAGTGAGCGCGGTTTCGGCTGCCTGCCGCGCCTCTTCGCTCAGGGCAAACGTGTGTTGAAGATTTAATGTGAGATAGCCGGCCGCATCAACGTATGACAGCAGCGCCCAAGCAAGGGCAAACTTCGGGTCCAAGCGCACCGCCTCTCTGAGATATTTCTGTGCGGCGAGGGCGTTGGCGGGTGTGGGTACCGTTTTCAGTGTATAAGCCAGCCCGCGCAGGTAGGCATCGTAAGCCTCAACATTGTCTGTCGGTCTGGCGGTAATGACTTGTTCTTCGTGACTGCTGATGTGCGCCTGCAACTGGTCGGCGATGTTTTTGGCTACTTCACTCTCGACCGAAAAGATGTCGGTTAGTCTTCTGTCGTAGGTATCGGCCCAAAGATGGGAATCGTTGGCTGCTTTAATCAGCTGCACGTTTACGCGCACGGCGTCGCCGCTCTTCTGCACACGTCCTTCCAGGATGTGGGCGACGCCAAGTTGCCTGGCGATCTCAGGCAGGTTTTCCGGAGCGCTTTTGTAATGCTGCGTGGATGTGCGCGAGATCACCTTCAGATCGGCGATCTTCGATAAGCGGGTCAGAATCTCATCTTGGATGCCATCGGCAAAGTAGGCGTTCGCTTTGTCTTCGCTGCGGTTTTCAAACGGAAGAACTGCGATCGATTTTTGCGGAATCGCTGTTGTGGGCGTTTTCGATTTCCCTCGTTGCCAGAAAAGAAAACCCGCGATGAGGAGCAGGATCGCTGCGCCGGTGGTGAGAATATATTTTCGTCGACTTGGGGATTTCTTTGCGGCCGACACGGCCGCCGCTACAGAAGCGCTCTTCAATTTCTCCGGCACTTCCGGGTTGCCCACCTCGTCGGTGTAGAAATTCACCGTGCGCACGCGCACGCCGTGTTTCACTTCGCATTCGCCAAGATCGTGTAAATGCGGACGCCACCGCGGGTATTGTTCTAAATCGTCGGCCACATGCTGGGAGAGCAAAATGTGGCCGGCATCACCGCAATCCATTACCCGCTGAGCGACGTTGATCCCGGCTCCGGCGATATTGGCTTGGTCGTTTAAATCGGTGATCTGATTGACTGGACCACTGTGAATCCCCATTCGCACCCGCAGTTCGGGATGACTTTTCAGTTCCCTGCTAATCTCGATCGCGCAAAGGACCGGCGCTTCGGGGCTGGTGCGGAAAACAAGCGCGCCGCCATCACCGGTCGGTAACCGCAGAAGTTTGCCTTCCGCTTCCGCCAAACGGAACTGCTCGGTGCCGCGCACGATCTTTTTGAGCGTTTCGAGCCGCTCACTCTGCTCGGTGATGAGCAACTTCGAGTAACGGACAATGTCGATAAACAAGACGTGACCGATCTCGAACTTCACGTCGATCGAATGGTCGGACGGCATAGGGGTTCGTTCTATCTGGAAACACGCGTCTTAACGAGGCGATTTAGTTGAAGACTCTGGATTTCGATCCAGGAAGTGTGTCGTCACGCCACCGCAACCTTGTAAACATTGCGCCGCTTCAACTCGGAAAAGAAGTCGTCGATCTTCATCGTTTTGTGCCGCTCACCTTCTGCACGATCGCTTCGAAGCGCGGGTCGCCGCGCATCGGATCAAAAAACGCATCGGTTTTGATAAACTGCAGGTAGGTGGCACCGCGATCGCGGACGCCTTGCTCCAGCCAATCAAGCGTCTGATTCTTGTCTCCCAGGGCGAGATAGATCAGGGCAAATGCGTAAGGCTGCACGTAGCGCGATTTGGCCGCGTCAGTAAGCTGAGTCAGTCGCTTACGCGCTTCGTCCTGACGTCCCATGGCGGCCTCCGCATGAGCAATGAAGGCAAGGCCGGCAGGATCGTCATTTAGCTCAAATGCTTTCTGGTATGCGGCAATTGCAGCTTGTGTGTCTCCTCTCAATTCAAGCGCCATGCCCAGCCATCGGTACGCCCAGAAGAAGTCGGGATCCATCTCGACCGTGCCGCGCAGCTGCTGGATTGCTTCGTCATAGCGCCGCGCCGCCAGGTTAACGCCACCGAGATCGGAATGAATAATTGATGAGACCGGGTCGAGCTCGTAAGCTCGTTTCGCTTCCACCATAGCCCGGTCGAGTTGCCCGAGCATGACAAGAGTGAGCCTGCCATACCAATGGTGAGCGGTGGCGTAGTTTGGATTTAACTGAATCGCGCGCTGGAATTCCTTCGCCGATTCAGCTCCATTGAAATAACAATAGTGAACCAAGCCCATGGAAGCGTGCGCTTCCGCTAACGAATCGTCCAGGGCGACTGCTTTCTCTGCTGCCGCCTTCGCCTTGGGCAGAGATTCCTGCGGCGCGCCTGCACCATAGACTGGGAACAAACCGCAGGTATCGGCTATTCCTACATAGGCGAGCGCATAGTTTGGGTCCTTCTCCGCCGCTTGTTCAAAGTAGTTAAGCGCCTTCTTCAGGTTTTGTGCCGTGCGCCGGTTCCAGATGTAGCGGCCTTGCAAGTAAAGTTGGTGCGCCTCTACATCCGCAGTCGGCTTCACCGAGATCGCACGCTGTTCAGAGCCCGTGAGTTTCGCCTGCAACTTCGTGGCAATGGTCTTCGCAATGTCGCTTTCAATTTCGAAGATATCAGTTAGCTTGCGGTCAAAGGTGTCGGCCCACAGATGCGTATCGGTGTCGGCCTTGACTAGCTGAACATTGACGCGCACGGCGTCACTCGTGCGCTGCACGCTTCCTTCGAGAACATTAGTTACTCCAAGTTGCTTCGCGATCGCGGGCAGATCATCCGGTGCATTCTTGAAACGCTGCGTTGAAGTGCAAGAGACTACCTTTAGGTCCGCAATCTGAGCTAAGCGAGTGATGATTTCGTCCTGAATGCCCGCCGCGAAATAGGCGTTTTCGGGGTTGCCGCTGAGGTTCGCGAAGGGAAGCACGGCAACCGATTTTGATGATGCAGATGCGGTTGCATTCTCCGATTTTCTCGAAGCGGTGTAGCGGCCGAGAAAAAACAAAGCGGCCGAAATCGCGGCTCCAATCACGACCACGTAAATCCAAGCGTGTCTTTTTTGTCCTGCTGTCGCCGGCATTGTGTCGGCAAGTTCTGTTCGCTGGATTCCTTGCGGAGTTGCTTCGAACGCCCACGCGATTACGAGTGCGATTGGGAAACCAATCGCGATCAGCACGATCACCAAACGCACAATCCAGTTCGGAATTTCCAGGAACGGAAAAATCTGCGTCGCAATCTGAGCGATTAGCCAGCCGACGACCGCGTAGGCGACCGCCACCTTGTAAACATTGCGCCGCTTCAGCTCGGCGAAAAACGAAGGCTTTTCGCTCATGACGTCGCGGGGAAGGCCATTCTCGCGAGCAAGTTTTTGTAGCGCGGATCATCGCTCAAGCTGCGCAAGAGCGGATCAACTAAAAGGGCCAGCATGCCGGTGTCGTGATTATCAAACGCGATTTGTAACCACTCGAACGCTTTCTCTTTCTCGCCGCGCACGGCGTAAACTTGCGCGACTTGATAATCCAGGCCTCGGCCGTGGGCGATCAGGTCGGCCAAAGCTGCATCGGCAGCCTTTCGGTCTCCGCGTGCACATTGCGCGACCGCAATTTCGAAACGGCGGTAGCTTTCGTCCGGTTCTGATTGAGCTTCGCGCAACGCCGTTTCCTTATCCCCGCGTTGAATGGCAACTAAAACCTGCCATCGACGGCTCGAAGCGGAATTTGGTTGCAACTCTGCTGCCTTGCGCGCAACCGCATCGGCTTCGTCAAGTTTTCCCTCGTACCAAAGAATGCGGGCTAGGTTGTTCTTCGGCGCGCTCGCAAGCGGATCCAACTCCACTGCCTGTCGGCCCTGATTTTCAGCCTCGTCCAGTCTCCCAAGATAAACAATCACCCGCGCCAACAGATCGTTCGCGGTCGGATTCGCAGGAGCAAGTTCTTTGGCGCGCTTCAGTTCGCTCAAACCTTCGGCAAATCTCCATTCCGTAAAAAAGCGAACCCAACCGAGGGCCGCGTGCGCCTCAGCTAGCGTCGGCGCGATGGCGACCGCTTTCTCCGCATCAGTGCGCGCTTTCGGCCACGCCGTCTTACCTTCGCCCGTGAGGTCCCCGATCAGAGTCCATGCTTCGGAACGCTCTGCGTAAGCGAGGGCGTAGTCCGGATCGAGACGGATCGCTTCGTCATAGTGACCAACCGCTTTGCGATAATCCTCGAGATTGCGCCGCTGAAAATGAAAATGACCCTGGAGGTAAGCGTTGTGCGCTTCTGTACTTTTGGTCGCTGAGCGTGTAGACTGTCCATCCGATCCCAGCAATGTGACTTTCAGCGATTCAGCCACCGCCGCCGCGATTTCTGCCTGGACGGCGAAGACGTCTTTAAGTTCACGATCGAACGTTCGCGTCCACAGCTCAATTCCGTCAGCAGCGTTCACCAGTTCGGCGACAATCCGCACGCGGTCGCCCTGCTTGCGCACAGTGCCTTCGAGCAGAGTGGCTACGCCTAGTTTCTCGCCAATTGTCTTGCTCTCCTCTTTCCTCTCCTTGAAACGGAACGAAGAGCTGCGACCGATGACCTTGAGCTCTCTGATCTGGGCCAACGCGGCGATTAATTCTTCTGATAAGCCGTCGGAAAAATATTCGTCCTTCGGATCACCGCTTTCGTTAAGCAATGGCAGCACCGCGATCGATTTCTGTGAAATTGGTAGGGACGCACCTCCGGGGCGTCCTTCTTCGATTTGTCCGACGTCTCGGCGAGACGTCCCTACCGGTCGCAAAAATTGGAAAGCGAGCAAGCCTGCCGCAATCAAGGCGAGGCTGATAATGAAGGCGGCAAACTTCCATGCGCTCCACGATGGCAGGGACATCTCGGGCGAAACGTCCTTCGTTCGCTTCAGACCTTCCGGTGTCGCTTCAAAGGCCCAGGAGATCATTACCGAGATGACAAAACCAAAGGCGAGAAGAACGACGAAGACCTTCATTACCCAGTTCGGAGCTTCAAACGTGGGAAGCAAAATCGACGCTGCCTGAATGAGCAGCCAGGCTACGACAGCATAAGTGATCGCCACTTTGTAAACATTGCGCCGCTTCAGTTCGGCGAAGAAGTTGTCGATCCTCATTGTTGCGTTTTCGGCGCAACGACCTTTTGGACCAGCGTTTCGAAGCGCGGATCGCCGCGAAGGGGATCGAGGAGTGGATCTACTTTGATCGCACCAATATTCGACCCGTCCCGGTCTGCGAAACTCTGTTCGAGCCAGCGCAGCGCCTCGTCCTTGTTGTTCAGGCTTAAATAGAGAAGAGCGCGCGAATAGGCGAGCACCTCGCGGTTCTGACTTATCTTGTCGAGGTCGGTCAATGTTTGGAGCGCCGCATTCTTGTCCCCAGCCAGAGCTTTAGCAGCACCGCTAAGCGCCGAGATATGTGGATCGTCGCTGAATTGTTTTGCCTTTTCATATTGCGCAATAGCGCCAGGTAGATCGCCCTTTGATTGAAGAACCATTCCGAGATTGTAGAGGGCGTAGGCGAACGTCGGATCGAGCACGAGCGGCTTTCGCAACTGCACGATCGCGTCGTCATAGTGGCGGGCGAAATATAAAGTAAAGCCCAAGTCCGCATTCATAATCGGCGACAGCGGATCTAGCTCGATCGCGCGCTTACCATGAGCGATGGCATCCTCAAATCGTCCGAGGTCGATCAATGGGCCGGCGCCGAGCCAGTGGTGGGCGGTGGCATAGTTTGGCTTCAGCTCGATCGCGCGCTGGAACTCGCGAATGGATCCGGCGAGATCGATTTCGGCAAAGTTCAGCACCTTGCCGACTGCGGCGTGCGCTTCGGCGAGATTGGGATCGAGGCGGAGAGCTTGGAGCGCGGCCTCTTTCGCTTTCGGGGATGCATCGCGCTGGGCCGTGGCCGTGTAATAGGGAAGGAGGATGTAGGCGTCGGCCAGCCCGGCGTAGGCCAATGCATAGTTCGGATCACGAGCGATCGCCTGTTCGTAGAACGAGATCGCTTTCGGGATGTTATCCCCCGATCGCTTTTCCCACAGTGATCTGCCTTTGTGATAAAGCTCGTACGCCGCTGTGTCGCTTGTCGGTTGCGCCGCTATCATCTGTTTTTCCGAGCCGGTAAGCTTCGCCTGCAACGTGTCAGCAATCGTCTTCGCGATGTCGCTTTCGACCGCGAAGATGTCGGTCAATTTGCGATCATAAGTGTCCGCCCAGAGATGCGTGCTAGTGAGTGCGTTGATCAACTGCACATTGACCCGCACCTGATCGTTTGCTCTTTGCACGCTGCCTTCGAGGATGTTAGCGACGCCGAGTTGGTTTGCGATGTCCGGTAAATTTTCAGGCGCACTTTTGAAACGTTGCGTCGATGTCCGCGCAATCACTTTGAGATCCGCTACCTTCGCGAGACGGGTCAGGATTTCATCCTGCACGCCCTCGGCGAAAAAGGCGTTGTCCGGATCGCGGCTGAGATTATCGAACGGCAACACCGCGATCGATTTGGCCGGCACTTCGTTGCCAGCCGCACTGGCTGTAGTCCGACCGACGTAACGTCCGATGAAAAACAAACCAATTGAGAGCGTGGCTCCAACGATCACGACAAAAATCCAAGCATGCTTTCGTGGTTGGCGCGCCGACGCTGCAAGATCGACATCTTCCGTGCGCTTGATTCCTTCCGGCGTGAGCTCAAATGCCCAGGCGATGACGAGAGCGATTGGGAATCCGGCGGCGACCAATACGATCACCAACCGTACGACCCAATTTGGAATCTCTAGAAATGGGAAAACTTGCGTGGCAATTTGAACCATGAGCCAGCCCACAATCGCGTAAGCCACGGCAACCTTGTAAACGTTGCGGCGCTTAAGTTCGGCGAAAAAGTCGCGCTGATTCATCATCTCAGTGTCCGGCTTCGCTTTGAATGCCAAGGAATAGGTGAAATCAGCGAAGTTTGCATCCTAACTGTTGGTAATTCGCCCGAAAGCTTTCGGCGGGTCGCTCCAGTCCGTCGCAGCGGGCTGCTACGCCAGTCCGGCTCGTACCGCCTTGTATCCGAGCGGCGCCAGCTCGCGCCTGTTCACTGTTGTCTTTTCGGCCAAACCTTCTGACCAGCGCCTCCAAAACGCAGACTAGTATCGCCTGACTGAACCGTTTCGCCAAACCCTTTCACTGCAACCTCGTGGTGATTAATCTTTCCGAGAAGCGCTCTAACGAATAACTTGCCCGCCATGGAATCGCTTTATCTCGTCGGCTTCGCCGTCGTCGCCGTCATCGCCTTCATTTTTGTTGTTGTTCTGTTCAATTTTTTCGGCCTTTGGTTACGTGCGCGGATCGCCAATGCGCCCGTCGGTATCGGCAAAATGATTGGAATGCGCTTACGTCGCGTCCCCGTTGGAATGATTGTCGACAATCGAATCACTGCGGTAAAAGCGGGAATCGAAATTCCCAGCGATCCCTTGGAAGCGCATTACCTGGCGGGGGGAGATGTGGGCCAGGTGATCCTCGCGCTGATCGCGGCGGACAAGGCCGGCATCGCGCTCGATTTCAATCGCGCCTGCGCAATTGATCTGGCGACGAAAGGCACCGGCAAAACTGTGCTCGAGGCGGTCCGCACCAGCATTAATCCCAAAGTGATCGATGTGCCCAACCCGTCGATGGGCCGAACCACCATTGACGGCGTGGCCAAAGACGGCATCGGCGCCAAAGTAAAAGCGCGTGTGACGGTGCGCTCACATCTCGACCGCTTTGTCGGTGGCGCGACGGAGGAAACGATCATTGCGCGAGTGGGGGAAGGGATCGTCAGCGCAATCGGCTCCGCTGATTCTTATAAGGACGTTTTGGAAAATCCGGATCGCATTTCCAAAGCGGTGCTGGCCAAGGGACTCGACAGCAATACTGCGTTCGAAATTTTATCGATCGATATCGCCGATGTCGATGTGGGCGATAACATCGGCGCGAAATTGCAGAGCGAGCAGGCGGACGCGGACAAGCGCATCGCCCAGGCCAAAGCGGAAGTGCGACGCGCCGCCGCGGTGGCGGTGGAACAGGAGATGCGCGCCAAAACCCAGGAGATGCGCGCCAAAGTTGTCGAGGCGGAGTCGCTCGTTCCCCAGGCGATGGCGGATGCATTTCGCTCCGGAAATCTTGGCATAATGGATTACGTGAGGATGAAAAACGTGCAGGCCGATACTTCGATGCGCGAATCGATTGCCGGGACCGATAAGCCGCCGGCCACTTCATGATGGAGGGAGGCGTTGAAGAGTTGAAGCGATGAAGGGTTAAAGCGAGACAACAATAAAATAGAACGATTTAACTTCTTAACGCTTCAACCCTTTAACTCTTGCTTCAACCCTTTAACTCTTTAACGATTTAACGCGCCATGCACTGGGATCAAAACATCATTTTCATCATCATCGCCGCAATCATCGGTATCTCGCGGCTGGTTTCGCGCATCTCCGAGGAGTCGAAGAAACAATCGCAACGACGGCGTCAACCTCCGCAACGGCCGCCACCGCAGCCGGAAATTCCACAGCCCATTCAGCGAACGCGACCGAAAACCGACGAAGAGCGCGTCCGGGAATTTTTGGAGGCGCTGGGCCAGGCGCCGGGATCAACGCCGCCCGCGAAAGTGCAGCCGCGCATCCAGATTCCACCGCGGCCACTTGCACCTGTCCAGCCACCGGTATCGATGCGGCCCTTCGGCAAACCGGAATTTCGCACCCGGCGGGAGCAGGCAAAGGAAATCGTGGTGTTGCAACAGCCCACGAAAATTGCGCCCCCTGAACTCAAGCGCGTTGTTGTTCCACCGATCGTTTCCGCGGCCGGTGAGAATGAGCCGGACGCGTGGATCGCACCGGAGCAAGCGCAGACCGTCGTTGCCACGACGAAGACATCCATCGCGCGCGCGAGCGACCAGGCAACGCAGACCGTTCGCGCATCGGCAGACACAATTTGGAAACAAGCTTTGCGTTCCCCGAACGCGGCGCGCACAGCGATTATTTTGCGGGAAATTTTTGGACCGCCACGCGCCGTTCAGTCGTCGAATTTCGTTTTCGAAACGATCTGACGGCTTAATCGAAAATCCCGGCTCCCGTAGTTGGTGCATGGAGATCGGCGCGACCTTTCCAGTCTCTCCCGCGTACGTGTTTACCGTTGTTGTGCTATATCCCATTTCATTAACACCTCGCTTCAGCGAGGTGCATGGCCG
>Ga0193719_10000912_pt1 | contig 11476 bp, 10 predicted proteins | sample U2a2metaG_FD_160103 | JGI IMG/M metagenome (GOLD analysis project Ga0193719, IMG submission 160103) | Soil microbial communities from a riparian zone of the East river system, Colorado, United States - U2a2 | ecosystem: Environmental > Terrestrial > Soil > Riparian zone | place: USA: East... | reverse complement strand
CTTCTGTCGCAACCTGCTAACAGAGAAAAACTGTCCGCACCAAGCCTTGGCTGGAGGCCGAACCGCTCGGTGAAGTTCCCTCTACCCCCTGCCTGTTCCGCGCTATCGCACAAGAATCTCACGATGCTAAACTCTCTTGTCCAGGCAGCGTCAAACACCAGGGGAGGCGGACGTGAGCTTAGCGCGCGATCCCTCAAAGAACTTCGATTCCACCCAACCGGGAGCCAGCTTGGAAGGCAAGACTAAGTCTTCGTTCGACGGTGAACCCACCCTGGACATCCCCCGAGGCATTCCTGCCCCAAGAAATCAAGAAGGGTCGGCGGGGTTCATCGGCCCCTACCAACTCCTGGAGAAACTGGGCGAAGGTGGGATGGGACAGGTCTGGCTCGCCGAACAGAGCGTACCGGTGAGACGGCAAGTCGCACTGAAGCTGATCCGGAGTGGCATCCATGACGACGCTGTGGCTCGACGCTTTGAGTCCGAACGGCAGGCCCTGGCGATCATGGAACATCCCACCATCGCCAAAGTTTTTGACGCGGGATCGACGCCCAGCGGCCAGCCCTACCTGGTGATGGAATATGTGCCCGGCCTGCCCATTACCCGGTATTGCGACCAGAAAAAACTGAACATTCCAGAACGCCTGGAACTCTTCATCCGGGTCTGCGAAGGAGTGCAGCACGCGCATCAGAAGGCGATTATTCATCGCGATCTAAAGCCTTCCAACATTCTTGTGGTGGAGCTCGATGGCCAACCTGCGCCACGCATTATCGACTTCGGCATCGCGAAGGCCACCTCGCAAGGCATCGGGGAGCAAACCCAGCTGACCCGAAGAGGATCCCCGATGGGGACGCCCGGGTACATGAGTCCGGAGCAAGCCGATCCTGGCCTGGGCGACGTGGATACGCGCACAGATGTCTATTCTCTGGGGGTGGTTCTATATGAACTTCTCGCCGGAGCGCATCCCTTTGACGCCAGTCGGTGGCAGAAGCAACCGTTTGACGAAGTCCTCCGGCAAATACGGGAGGAAGATCCTCCCAACCCGAGCACAAAGCTCAGCCGGGAGAAAGAGACTTCCGACGTGACCGCAAAGATGCGCGGCACAGAGCCAAAGCGGCTCGTGACTCTACTGCGCGGCGATTTGGACTGGATCACGATGAAGGCAATGGAGAAGGATCGTGCCCGTCGATATGGTACGCCTTCGGAGTTGGCAGCGGACGTCGCTAGGTATCTGCGCAATGAGCCGGTGGTGGCCCGGCCCGCGACCACTACGTACCGGCTGCAAAAGTACGTCCGGCGCCATCGTGTGGGCGTAGCGGGCGCTGCAGGGTTGGCGTTCCTGCTCGTCGCCTTCGCGGCGATGCAGACAGTGCAGCTGCGGCGGACCACGCGTGAGCGTGACCGCGCCAATCACATCACCACCTTCGTGACGAGTATGTTCAAGGTGTCGGACCCGAGCGAATCACGGGGCAACAGCATCACCGCTCGCGAAATTCTGGACCGAGCCTCAAAAGACATCGACACCGGACTAGCGAAAGATCCAGAGCTTCAGGTTCAGATGATGAACTTGATGGCAGAGGTTTACCAAACCCTCGGCTTGTACTCGCGCGCGGAGTTGTTGTCGAGACGAGCTGTCGATATCGGGCGACAGTTCCTTGGACCAGAACACCCGGACACTCTGAAAGCAATTACTAGTTTGGGATGGACATTGGCGCGCGAGGGTGGTTACGCCGAAGCAGAGAAGTTGGACCGAGACGCCCTTGAAATCCAGCGACGACGGCTCGGGCCTGAGCACCTTAGTACGCTCAAGACAATGAATAGTTTGGCCTGGACACTTAGAGAGGAAGGCCACTACGCCGAGTCGGAAAACCTTTATAAAACAGCGCTCAATTTGGAGCAACGCGTTCTAGGCGCGCAACACCCGGATACGGTCGAAACCATGAGGACTTTGGGTCAGACACTGATGAGGCAAGGTCGGTATGCCGAGGCAGAGAAGGTGGATCGGGACACGCTTGAAATCCAGCGACGAGTGCTGGGGCCTGAGCACCCGAATACGCTCAAAACGATGGATGACTTGGGCTGGGTATTGCAAGAGCGCGGCCTCTACGCCGAAGCCGAAAAGCTGTATCGCGACACGATCGACATCCAGCGCCGAGTACTTGGACCGGAGCACCCGAATACGCTGGGGACAATGAACGATTTGGCCACGACCTTGGAAGCAGAGGGCCACTACTACGACGCCGAAGGGCTGTATCGGAAAACGCTGGATATCAAGCGCCGGGTCCTCGGCCCGGAAAGCCCGGACACGCTCCAGGCCATGGCCAACCTGGGCTCCACGCTACAGCGAGAAGGTCACTACTCCGAATCGGAGAAACTGCTGAACCAGACGATTGAGCTAGAGCGGCGTGTCTATGGAAGGGAGCATCCGGAAACGTTGAGTACTGAGGCAAGTCTGGCCTTGACCCTTCGATCCGAACGACACTATCCGGAAGCAGAAAAGATACAGCGGGAGCTGCTCGATATTCGGCGGCACGTCCTCGGTCCGGAACATCAGGACACGCTAGGCGCGATGCAAGATCTCGCCCTCACTCTCAGTTATCGAAATCAGTACGGAGCAGCAAAGAAATTGTTCCAAGAAGCGATCGCCACAGCGGCTTCGGTGCAAGGAGGATCCAGCGTTTCTAGTGCGTGGTACAGCTTTGCCCGCGGCGCAGCTACCGCAGGCAGCCGCGACGAAGCGTTTCAGTACCTGCGACAAGCAATCGACAACGGATACAGCGATGTCGAGAGCATGGGCTCCGACAAGGAATTGAAATCGCTACGTGACGAACCGCGCTTCGCCGCTCTGATCGCCCAGGCACGAGAGCGTGCCAAGGCAGAGCCGACCAAGTAGACCTCTCCGCGGAGTTGCGTGATCTCCCCCTGCAGAACGGCTTATGATCGGATGACATAGATAACCGGAAGTGTCGCGATCGCTTCCCGGTATGGAGTCATCAATCACCAATGCACAAACGAATATGTCGCAGCGAAGAGCGCCCAACTCGTACGAACTTTTTGACGTAGAATCAAAACAGGAGCGGTTTGTCGCTCCCTACGGTACTAAATCCTGGTTCATTTAGGACCCCATGCGGTGCTCCGCACTTCTGGTTTGTGGTGCTGCACTTCTTCTCTGGCAACCGCCTCTCCTTCAGTCTCAGAGGTCACAGCCAATGCTGAGCTCTGCCGACTCCGATGGAGATGGTCTGAACGACGAACTGGAGCAGTCTCTCCTGGACGAGTTCGCTCCGACCTTCCTGATAAATCGCCAGGAATGCTCAGCTATGCCTGCGGAGTTCGCACGTGGCGTGAGTATTCCGAAAGTAAAAGCGGAAAACGGCACGATCTATGGCCAGGTCTTTCCCGCAAAGACATCAATCGCTGGCGACGAGACGGTGGAGCTTCACTTCTTTCACTTGTGGAAGCAGGATTGCGGTTCTCATGGCCATCCGTTGGACGCCGAACATGTCTCCGTTCTTGTCCGGGCCTCAGGAGTGAACGGAAGCACTGCCCAGTGGAAGGCTCTGTATTGGTACGCGGCGGCACATGAAAATACTGCGTGCGATGTGAGTCAGATCACGCGGGCGGCCACGTTGAAGGCAGAAGATCACGGTGCAACGGTGTGGGTTTCACCAGGGAAGCACGCCTCGTTTCTCAACCAAGCACTGTGTCATCATGGCTGCGGGGGCGATCGCTGTGAGGAGATGAAAGCGCTCGCGGTCAAGCAGATTGTCAATCTGGGGGAACTCGAGGCGCCCATGAATGGTTCGTTGTGGACGTCATCTCTAAGCTGGCCGCTAGCGGTGAAAATGACGGCAAGCGATTTTCCCGCGATCCCCTTAGCACGGCTCGAAGCCCTGCCTCCTACCGACATAGTGTGGTTCCATCCTGGCCGGCATCCGGCTCAAAAAACTATTGCAATCAGCGACTCCGCCGCTGAAGTCCTGGGAAAGAGCGGCGATAACACCTTTACCGCCATTTCGGTTGCGAGCGACTCAACCGGGAATGCTCTCGAAAAGAGCTATCGCAAAACCATTCACGCGGTCGCATCCTCCGCTCGCCGCCTGGGCGATGCTTTGCACCCGAAGCCTAAGCCAGAGTGATAGCGAAGCGGAAACTCTTGGACAAAACGGTCTTTGTGGAGATTTGTCGCGGGCAACTTGCGCGGTCGGCTGATTTCGCAGTCAGATAAATCCCTTCCGGGCGGCCGACCCGCCAAGTGACCGGTTGGTTACGTAAATCAGAAGGCCTTCTTTTGCGCAGATTCTCGGGGCAGCACCAACGCCGAACAGATACAGCTCTATGGTCAACTCTTGGGTGACCGGAACGAAGCCGATTTTGCCTCTGCGCTGGAGGCAGGATTCCGCTCAGCGGGCTGGAAGGGCGCCCTCACCCAAGGCATCGAAACCCGCCTGGCACAACGTAAGGCCGGCTATTCGTCTCCCATACAACATTGCGGCTCTTTACGCTGGCTTGGGAAAAAAAGAGGAGGCATTCAAATGGCTGAACACCGCTTATCAGGAGCGCGATTGGCAGATGGAAAGCTGCGCTCTGACCAACGGTTCGCCGAGATGGTGCGAAGAGTAGGGCTGCCGCAGTAGCAGAGTCGAACCCCCTGCCGAAGGCCTGTTTTTCTTCTCCAAGGCGCCGCCCGGCATCCTTAAGTTTTAAAAGAGACCAAACCGAGTACCCAAAGCTGAAGGCTCCCAGCTCGATTGTTGCTTCGGGTCGATGGCGGGTCGGATGACGGGCGCCTCTGATCTTACTAGTCGCGGCCCACTCTGATCACTGGTCGCGCGTGTACTTCGTCGGCGGAAGCTAGGACAACTTGAGCGGTTTCGCCATTCGCACAATTTCGATCGCCTTAGTGAATGGAGCGCCTTCTGGCGCGGAATTGATGCTAGTGATCTTGTAACCGAGTTTGCCGTAATAGGGAAGAAGGTCGCGTCGGACGCTGCCGGTACTTAGAGTCATTTCGATACACCCACGACTACGGCAATAGTCTTCGGCGGCTTCGCACAAGGCGCGTCCGATGCCGGAGCGCTGCAGGGTGGGATCAACGGCTAGCATTCCAAAATATCCGGCTGTTCCATTCACGCGCACCTGTACCGCACCAGCGATCCGTTCCTCCACGACGGCGACGAGGAAGGTGTCGGTTTGTATCAATCGTGAGATCTCCGCATGCGAAGTACGGTCTCCTGCGCGAAAATCGCGTTCAACCTGAAAGGCGGCGTTCACAATGACAACAATCTCGGGGATATCGCTTTCAGTAGCGTTGCGAATCGTCGGCATCAAGTAATAGATTCGCAGGACAGCCGAGTAGCTTCAGATCTCGAAGTCGAGACGCCCCGTTTCCTGCGAGGCTTCGAACGAGAGTGCACCGCCCCAGCTCCAATAGATTTCCCGGGTGAAGCCGAGCGAGTTTCGCCGACAATTCACCCACGACGTTTGCCAATCTTCTCAGGCCCATTCCTGCTTCTAAATCGAGCGCAGAGCGTCGATAGGATCGGCAGAAGCAGCACGGGTCGCGGGCAGCGCCGATGCCAGAAGCGCCATGAGCAATACGGTCAGGGCTGCTGTGATGTAGACGAGTGGGTCGGTAGCACTCACCTTGAAGAGGAATGAGTTGACCACCCGTGAGATCGCGAGCGACCCGAGCAGGCCAAGGCCACAGCCGAGAAGCGCCAGTTTTGCGGCCGAGATGAGAACGAGGCGTGCGATGCCGGTGCGCTGAGCGCCCAGGGCCATGCGGATGGCAATCTCCTGGGTGCGCAGCGAGACCGAAAAGGCTACGACCGCGTAGATTCCGGTGATGGCGAGCAGGAGAGCGCCTATGGCGAAGGCGGTGATAAGGTCGGTGTTGAAACGGCGCGGCGCTTCCACGTTGGAGATGATGTCATTCATGGGCTGCACCTGCCTCAGGGCGAGCAGCGGATCAATCTCGGCGATCGTCGAACGCAGGACTCGGGTCATCAGCTCGGGAGGGCGGGCTGAGCGGAGGGTAATGTATCCACCGGCGGCGCCGGTGAGGGTTCCCGAGGCCTCAGGGCCGAAGAGAGTGGCGGGTTGCTGCGCCGGGGTATACCACTGGTCGGCGCTGGGCTCATCGCGAGAGCCGAGCTTGGTATCGGCGACTACACCGACGACAGTTGCCCAGGGCAGTCCCTTTTGCGGGCTGCCGACATGGATGCGCTTGCCGATGGCCCTCTGACCAGGCCAGGAATGTCCGGCCATGGACTGATTCACGATCACGACGAGGGGTGCGTTGGAGCGATCATCCATGGTGAAGTACCGGCCATCAAGCAGGGGGATGCCCAAGGTGCGGAAGTAGTCGCCGTAGGTGGTCGAGAGCATAGCGAATTGCAGCTGCCAACTGCCTGCGGGCACGCCTTCGATGGTGTACGCCACCCCCTGTGAAGAGCCAGATGCCGGGAGGATGTTGGTGATGCCGACGGCGACGATTCCGGGCTTGCTGGCAAGGCTGTCGACGACGGCATGGTTAAAGGCATCTGCAGAAGCATTGGTGGGGTACTGCTTTAGGGGCAGTTGATAGCCAGCGACGAGGACGTGTTCGGGATGGAAGCCGGGATCGACGGCGCGCATCTTCTGAAAGCTGCGCAAGAATGCGCCCGATACGGTGAGCAGCACCAGAGCGATTGCGATTTCCGAGACGACCAGGGCTGAGCGCAGCCAGGAGTGGCTGGAAGCACCGGTGCCAGTTCTGACGCCCTCTTTAAGACTTTCCATCAGATTGGTCCGCAAGGCCGCGAAGGTGGGCGCAAGGCTGCAGAGGGCGCCGGTCGCAAGTGCCAGGAGGAGAGCGAAGGTCACGACGCTGCCGTCCATGGAGATGGAGTCGACGCGTGGCATGGACTCGGGCAGGGGCTGCAAAGCGGCGCGGATGGCGCTTGCAGCAAACGCCAGACCGAGCAGGCCGCCGGCAAGGCTGAGCAGCAATCCTTCGAATACAGACCCGCGGATGATCACGCTGGAACCCGCACCAAGGGCCAGACGCACGGCGTATTCGCGGCGCTGGCGGATGGCCCGAACCAGCAGCAGACCGGCCACGTTGACACAAGCAATTAGCAGGACGATGGAGACGGCAAAGAACAAGGTATGGAGCAACGGGCGGACGTTTGAGACGGCATACTCACGCAGCAGCGTGACATCCCCCTGGATGTGGATCGCAGACATACCGGCAGGAAAATCGCGCATGATCTGTCGGGCGACACGGTCGGCATCCTGCGCTGCCTATGGGAGTGCCACGCCGTCCTTGAGACGGGCAATCATGTGGTATCCCCAAAAGCCAGCATGCTGGTCAGAGAGCTCATCGGCTGTCAGGCTCATGGGGACCCACAGCTGTGCCTGCTCGAGGCGCCCGGTTTGCAGGGGAAACTCGAAACTGCGCGGCATGACGCCGATGATGGCGTACGGCCTGCGATCGAGGACAATAAAGCTGTCGAGGACGAGGGGATCGCGGTGGTAGCGGTTCAGCCACAGGGCGTAACTGATGACGGCGAGCGGCTGATGAGCATCCTCTTCCTGCGCGGTGAATACACGGCCAAGGATGGGTTGAACGCCGAGAGTGGGAAGGACGCCGGCGGTGAGGCGGGCGGCGTAGATTTCCTCTGGAGTTGCAGCGCTGGAGAACTCGTAGGTGGTAGTTGCGTATCCACCAAGGGAAGAAAAAGCCCGCGTGGCGCTCGAGTGTGTTCCGATCTCACGGGCAGTGACAGGAGTGTTCACGCCGCCTCCCAGGTGATCTCCCAACAGAACGAGTCGATCGGCCTGCCTGAATGGAAGGGGGCGCAAAAGGACGCCTTCGATAAGCGAGAAGATCGCCGTAGTGGCACCGATGCCCAGGCCCAGGGTAATGACGACGGTCAGGGTGAAGCCGGGCGCTTTGCGCAGCTGGCGAAATGCGAAATGGACATTCTGTGCGAGCGCGTACATGCGTCCTCCCTGACGCCTAAGTCTGGCGGGCAACTGCGTGGCCAAGAGTAGAGAACATCAAGGGTTGCATTTTCAATCGGGACGGGTTGGGATTTTTGTTTGCCGTCTTCATTCTGTCCATCAAGCCGCTGCTCGACCTCGAACAGGCCAAGGCCAGAGTGTTGAATCCGCATCTCCGGAAATCTATTTGGCCGCGGCCGCTGTGCATCGGATGGTCCAAAACGCGGGATCGGCGACGGTCCAATCCTTGGCTGGCATGCTCCAGTTCGGGCAGACCGCGAAGACCCTGGTCTCTGAACCTGCAGCCCCTGCCCACCCGTCGGCTTGATGGCGCGTCTGCGCTGACCTTATGATAAATTGAGTGCCTTCGTTTGTTTCGAAGACCGTTCCTTCAACCTTTCGATTGCTGTTGGTTACCGTGATCACAAGGAAACGCCCGCGGCCCAAACTCCACGGCGTGCCGCGACTCAACTCCGGCCGATGATTTGCGAAGACGTTGGCGGGCTCTGAGATCAGACCAGTCTTGCGGTTGGCGATCTGACTGAGCGCTTTCATGAGCACAGGATTCTTTCGGTAATCCTCGGCAACCTGCTTTTGCTCGGCTGGCGAATCATAGCCATTAAAAAACCATGCCTCTCTGGATCCCGTGAGCGATTCAATGGCCAAGTAGGGATGCGGGCATTTGAGCTTCATGCAGATCCGCGCAGCCTTCTCTTCGATCCTCCTGTACGTATTGTCGCTTCCGGGCTTCAGGAAGTCGCGATAAATTTGCAGGACGCGCGGCGGATTTTCCTGGGTGTAGGCTGACATAGCGAAAGCCAGTACTGAAACCAAGCATTTCAGCCCCGAAACGATACACCGGCCGCGATGTTGGGCCTGTCTTTCCATGCTTTCGGCGGTGGGCGACGTTCAATTATTCGTCACGAACGATAAGAATATAGCAACCCATGAAGGAGAGAACGACTGCCGTGCCCATTTACGCACGCTGCTCCTTCGGCCTTCCTCTGCTCGTACGACTCCAAAGGGTACGAGGTCTTCCGCACTCCAGAGCTAATCTGTGACGCCAGCCGCCATTGCTGGACTCATGCAAAGTGTACGATGGATGTTTGAATGAAGTCATAGGCGCAATAATTTAGAGAGGTCTCTAATCAGCTGTGCTGGCGTCACGAGCGCCTGAGAATACTTAAGAATCCCACCTTCGAGCTCGGTGCATCTAAAATTGAAAGCAGGAGAATGCACATGAAGATCACCGAACTGTTGCTGGCTGAACTTGACCGCGAGGCTGTTGGGATCCGCAAGACGCTGGAGCGCGTCCCGGAAGGGAGGAATGACTGGAAGCCGCACGAGAGGTCGATGCCACTCGGTTATCTGGCGACGATTGTTGCCACCATCCCGGCTTGGCTCGACATGGTGGTGAACATGGACGAACTGGACATCAATCCGCCCGGAGGCCCGAAGTTCAGGCCGCAGGAGTGGAAGACCCGGCGCGACCTGCTGGACCAGTTCGAGGCCAGCCTGAAGAAGGGACGCGAGGTCCTACAGGGGACCACGGACGATCGCCTGCTGAACACCAAGTGGCGCATGCTGGCCGCGGGCAAGCTGATGAGCGAGCAGTCACGCTATGTGGCGATCCGCGACGGCGTGCTCAACCACATGGCGCACCACCGCGGACAGCTGACCGTATATCTGAGGCTGAACGAAGAGAAAGTGCCCGCGATCTATGGTCCATCCGCCGATGAAGGCAAAGCATGATCGGCAATCCCCACTCCTGCGAAACATGGCGACTATAGCAGCAAAACGAATATAGGAGGAACGCGGGGCTCGGCGTCAGAGAGTCTGCTTTGGCACGTTCTTCCAGCGCAAAGACTGCGGGCAGCCCTTTAATCGTCGTCCGGGCGAGTTGGTGCTCCCGCGTCCCCACCATTTCATGTCACAGTGGCTCCGTCAATTCAGATACACATCGCGATACACAATAACGTTGTCTACGACGTACTTCCACTGACTTGCAGTGCCCGTCACGACAGAGGTCGCTCGCTAATATAAATTGCCTCGATTCCAATGAAACCAATGGGGTGCAACAGGACATATTTTGGTGCCCTTGTTTGCATCCCTTTCCCGATTGTGCGGAAGTCTGATGAAGTTCTAGACGCAAGTGAATTGCCTTGCGCCGGCAACGCTGCTCGGTTAGGTGAGCAGGCGGTTCCGTGATAAGTTCCGTATTCTGACAACCGGGAGTTATCGCATGTTGGCTCGAATCGAAATGCCCGAGTGCGGCGCCTTTCACGGATGCGATCCCGAAAGTGCTGCCAGGAAGGGTGCGAACTGCGAAGGCTATAATCGTGTCGGCTTATGACGTTGTCCCCAGGCACAAAACTAGGTCCTTACGAGATCCAGGCGCAGTTGGGCGCGGGAGGTATGGGAGAGGTGTACAGAGCCCGCGATACTCGCCTCGATCGTACAGTTGCTGTCAAAATCTTGCCGCCCCATCTTGCGGAAAACCCTGAAGCCCGAGAGCGCTTCGATCGCGAGGCGCGGGCCATATCTTCCCTGAGCCATCCCAACATCTGCCCTCTTTACGACATCGGCTCGCAAGATGGGCTCAGGTATCTCGTCATGGAGTATCTCGAAGGAGAAACTTTGGCGGACCGTTTGATGCGAGGTCCGCTGCCGCTGGAGCGACTCCTCAAATATGGTATTGAGATTTGCGAAGGTCTGGACAAGGCTCACCGCACTGGGGTCGTGCATCGCGACCTGAAGCCCGGTAACATCATGCTGACCAAGTTGGGCGCCAAGCTGATGGATTTCGGCTTGGCCAAGTCCGTCTCTTCTGCATTTACCCCTTCCGGCTTGAGTGCCACCATGACCTCGCCCGAAGGTCATCCGTTGAATTGAGCGGGTCTTTCATCGAACAGGATGCGGCTTTCTCGCCGGACGGCCGATGGCTTGCCTATGCGAGCAACGAGTCCGGCAGTTTGGAAGTATATGTTCAGCCTTTTCCCGGCCCAGGCGGCAGGTGGCAGATTTCCACGGGAGGCGGCTCCTTCCCCAGGTGGTCGCGCAGTAGCAGGGAACTTTTCTATCGTGCCGATCAGAAAATCATGGTGGCTACGTACGACCCTGCCGGAGGCTCCTTCGGTGCCGGCAAGCCGCAGCTCTGGTCGCCAAGCCAATTCGGCAGCCGGGGACCGTCTTCAAACTTTGACGTGCACCCGGATGGCAAGCGCTTCGCTGTGCTGAAGGCTCCCAGTGCCGAGCAGAGTTCGCCCGTCAACAAAGTCACCTTCTTTTTCAATTTCTTCGATGAGCTCCGTCGTAAAGTGCCCGCCGGAACGAATTGACGCAGCCGCTGCTCTCCCACATCTAGATGACTGAAGAGAGTCCTGATAAATCGGCTGCGGATCTGATGTCATGTGGCGCCGATCAAAATTGATGTAGAACGGACTACCCGTGAAAGTGAGTGCGCTTACGTAACCCGCCAGGCGGGCCAGGC
>Ga0193719_10000910_pt1 | contig 11481 bp, 4 predicted proteins | sample U2a2metaG_FD_160103 | JGI IMG/M metagenome (GOLD analysis project Ga0193719, IMG submission 160103) | Soil microbial communities from a riparian zone of the East river system, Colorado, United States - U2a2 | ecosystem: Environmental > Terrestrial > Soil > Riparian zone | place: USA: East River... | reverse complement strand
CCTTTCTTTTAATATGATATAAACTGAGTACATGTGCTTTGTTAATGTCAAGTACAATTAAAGGTCGATAGGCAAGAGTAATATATCCCGTCTGTCGGTCCCCTTAGTTTAGACGACAAAAGCACATCTCCACGGCTTTATTATCATTTTTCTTCTTTCAATCTTGGATTAGTTTAGATGAACCTGTGACACAAGTATTTGTGTCACATACGCGTGACATCGGGTACAATGTCTGAATCCCCGAGATTTCCCACGAAATCTCTGAAATTTCCTGATCGTGTGATTCCCATTGTGAATCCTAAAACTGAGGTCATATGAATTCTGGAATTCGTATTTTCTCCCCCAAACTTAAATTATAACTGTCCCCAGTTAAGATAAGTCATGGTAATCTCTCGTTGTGCTCAAATGCGCTCGATGTGCTTGGTATTGATGTGATCAAAAATGCGCATCAGACCATCAAAGTCCCCATCAAAATCCATATTTGCGAACTAAGAGGCCGTATTTCCTCGTTTTCGCATAGATTAATGAAATTCCTTTCCATTATTCATGCTAGTCATCATCCTCTGAGTCAGAATCATTCATTCTAACATCATCTAAGAGGTAATCTCTGTCAGGAGGTCCCTCCATGTCGTCTACAAGGTTTTCGATGTGTACTAGATCTTCTTCTGAAGCATCTATTACAGCTAATATTCCTTCAGAAATATCAATTCTTTCTCTAGCAAAGTAAGGAACAACTCTAAATTTTGCGACCTTCCGGTGCCATACAGCTCCGGTTACTTCTGCTAAAATATATGAGCCGCCCTTGTTTTCTTTAACAACAATCATTGGTCCAAGGTATCCTGGTTTCATCTTTCGATTCAATGAAGATTCCACTACTGTGTTCCTCACTAATACCAAGTCCCCTGGTTCAAATTTATAGTCCTTGATTACTGCTTCATTATCTTTCTCATATCTCAATAGCCTTTCGAGTTTTTGCTTATGAATCCGCTTTCGCATCTGATTCACATGTATTCTGTGTTTTGCTAGTGCCCTAGCACGATTTCCAATAAGTTCTTCTTCTGATATAATACCAACTGGTGGTCGAACTAACCAGGTAGCTTCTTTTATGTCTAGTGGTAGGATTGGATCGGCGCCTGTGACCATAAAATAGGGAGAACATCCCAATCTTTTTCTGATACTGACTCTATCCGCCCATAACACTGCATTTAAGAACCAATACCACTTATTTGTATTGTTCATCCCCGTGGCCTTGTATAACATTTGTCTGATATCCCAATGAGGTCGCTCAATAGTTCCATTCGCTTTAGAATTATAAGGCGAAATAGTTATATGTGCTATTCCCCATTTCTTCTTTGCCCAATCTACTGCTGCTCTAAAAGGTTCTCCGTTGTCTGTTACGATTGTATGGAGACTTCCCCATCTGCAGAGTATATCCTCATATAACCATAATGCAATAGACCGCGCTTTTTCATCTCTAAGAGCACGCGCTTCGGCCCATGACGTTGTTCTATCTCTTCCATGTGTAATATATTTGCATCCATTTGAAGCTGGAGACATATGCATCACATCTGCATGTAATATCTCAAAAATCGAAGGTGTATGTGTAATTGTTGGTGGTATTTTAACCAATTTCGCTTGTCTCTCCTGGCAAGGATGGCAAGTCTTAATAAACCAACTAATGTCTTTTTCCATTTCTGGCCACCAAAAACGGTCTGTTAAGAGCATCTTGGTCGCGAAGAAGCCTCTATGTCCATTATGATCATGCGCTGCTGTCATCATGTACATGCGATGTTTCTTCTCCACAAAAAGCCTATGCTTGCTCTCTCTAGCTCGTCTATATATTCTTCCATTAACTCGAATAAACCGATTTACTAATGATCTAAAGTGTTTGACTTGTTTTTCATCAAAGTTCCTCGGGCAATAGGATCGGTCTTCAAACCATTTCTTAATATGTGGCATTAACTCATCTTGCCTAATAGCGGTAGCACTTCTATGATCCTCTGGATAAAACCTTTCTTTAGGATTTTCCACATTTTCCAATGGTAAGGACAGTGCTGAAATTAATTGCATGATATAATCTGCTTTCGCTGACTTGTCATTTTGTAATGATAGCGCTTTGCTTAACAAGTTCCGCTCCGCATCTCGGGCTAGTCTTGCTTCACATAACTCTTTATCAAAGTCTTTGATGGAATTCGCAATGCCTTGGATATATCCTCCTCTCGAGTCAATATTATCCACAAAATCCGATATTTCTAACGGTTGAGGCTCTGTGTTATCCACAATTTCTGTAATTGGCGGACCTGGCATGGTCTCGTCTTCTTCATCTTCGCTCGTAATATTAATTGGCGGATCACCTGGTTGTACAGGTCTTCTAGATAGACCGTCAGGTCCAAATGTTGCTCCTGCTTTGTGCCTCAAGGTAAAATGATACATTAATATTTCTGCTATCCATCTGTTTATGGTCGCATTAGGCATCATGTCCGGATTCTCCAACATGCCTTTGATATATTTCGCATCAGTTTCCACAATTAATTTCCTGGCACCAAATAACCATTTTCTATTAATCCGTAATGCCTCTTTCAAACCAAAGAGTTCCCTTTTTGGTTGAGAAAAACGCGCTTCTCGATCGTTCAAATTTCTTGAACCAAATTTGGCATAGTATTTCTTATTTGGGTCATCTATGTCTTCTTGATAGATGTAAAATCCAACCGCAATGTATGAAGTATCCACAGCTAATACAACTGCACCTTGGTGTTCATAATCGATAGGTTTTAGTGCTTTGGCTTGCATTACTCCTTCTTTAACTGCGTCCATACTAGCGATTTGCTTTGGTCCCCACTCAAAAGGTGCTTCCTTCCGAGTCATTTTCTGTAGATCATGTGCTCTCAATGCAAAATTTGGAATATATGCCCTTAGAACTCCTGTGATTCCCAGGAAACTCCGGACATCACTTAAATTCTTACAGACAGTCCAATTCATGATCGTGCTTATTTTATCATCAGACGGCTTACGTCCTTCCAGACTGCAAGTATGTCCAACAACTTCAATTTCTGCTGCGCAAACTAGTGTTTTCTTTCCAGAGAAAGTACCGCCACAGTACTTCATCCTTTGAAGAATTCTATTCACACTTTGTATATGTTCCCATATAAAGCGTCTTATACCACTATTCTCAGGAATAGTTTCATAACTACCGTCTTTTTCATATCGTGAGGCTGGTCCTCTAACTGGTACATCATCAATATATGGAATGGTATATTCTGGTATTTCTGGCTTAAGAATGGCCGTAACATCATCATGGAATATCGGAACTGAGTTCGTCCATCCCATTGGTAATGTTACCAAGCGCAAGGCACCAAAAGGTGTCTGAAATGTGGTCATATCTCTAGACTCCTCAGCCAATAATCGCTCATCATATCCAACATATAAATCAAACATTCCTCCGCAAGCTCTTCCTGCAAAATTAGCTGCTAACTCTTCGGTCGCTGGCGGCACTCCAGAATGAGCTATAGTAACAGCATTGAGCGGCTCAAGACTATGTACAAGTCTCAGACTTTTTCCATCTTTCTTTGCAACTGTGAACCATCTAGATCTGTAAGACGAATTAGACGGCTCATAGACTCCTGCATCGATCTTTTGCTGGACTATTTTACAAACTTCTTCAAAAATCCCTGGTGGGATCGGAATGTTTCTGTATACCCAAGGCTTATGTTCTACAGTAGGAAAAACTACGGGAGGGAAGAAATCTGTCCGAAATCTGCCTCTTTCCGAGTCATCCCACGCAAATGCCTGGTTTTGTTCCATTATAAGATGATGAACTAATTTCCGTTCTTCAGGCCACAGGAAATCACCCTTGTGTACCTTATCTATATTTTCTTTACGTTCCAGAGTGTATCTGCCAGTAGGAATGAAATCCGGCGGATGAACCATTAATTTAGGCATACCTGCCAATGGATCTCCTGTGATGTCTCTTTTAATCCTATATTGCTCTGGTAATTCTGCGTAGATAGGCCTCACTTTTAATGCTACAGGTTTATATTTCTTTCCTGCTAACACAGATGCCGTCTTTTCATCTTCTGTTTGATCTTCTGGTTTTCCACAGTATTTAGTGAAATAATTCTCGAGTTTCTTATTACAATCATCCTCTAGAATTTCCTCATTTAACACTGCATGCATATACACATTTCGAATCCCTCTGGAAGAAAAATAACCATTCTTGGCTAAAGCTCCTCCTCTTAAAGACACATTCCTGGTCTTGGAATTATATTCAAATAAAAGCGCAACCTCTCCTCTTTCTGGCGTCGATTCCTCAAGGTTACTTAAAAAGACTGAAGCCGCTGCCTTTGCAAGGTTTCGGGCGACTCTCCTCTTTCATATGTCGGTATTGTAATCTTTCTTTTCGAGTTTGGTTCAGTCAGGGTCAACAAAACTGACTCATCCTCTAAATTTTCAATAGTACTACAAGTAAAGACCTCAAACGGTCGTCCTAATAGTACATTGTATGGCGGGTTCTCTAAAATATGTACTTGTAAGAATATTGTTAAGCCTCCAATTAGAAAGCCAACATTCCGTGCTAATCCGAGAGTTTTCTCTACATGATTGCTTGCACTTTCCATATTTACTCGGATAGTAGGATCCCAATTCAATCCCATTTTAACTGCCACTGCTTTAGACATAGAGACAATTTGTGATCCACAGTCAAGTAGACACTCTTCTTGTCCTACTCCATTGACTGTACAATATATAGACCGCAAAGGTGCACTCTCACGCGCTACCAGTAAATCTTCTGATTTAGCACCCTCTACTTGTCTTAAATATTGCAATACTGGGTCATCAGCAACGAGATGCCCTTCCGATATTTCATTATTAACTTCGTCAAAAGCTAAATAAGTGGATACCGGCAAGTATTCCACCTTAATGAATTCGCCTGTTTTTCCTTCTGGGGGTAAGGTAGTCAAGTAAGACGCTTTGTCCACTGGTTTCCTTAGTCTGGTTACTTGTTTTCTGATCTCTTCTCTTATCGTAGTAGATGCTCCAGCTAAACTCCTTAAAGGAACAGTTACATTAACATCTAAAACTGTCTCAACCAGTTTTTCAATGTCGACTGCTTCTTCTACCGGTGCTTTATTTCTATAAGCTGGTCCTGATCTAACAGGGGCTACTCCTAACTCGCTTTGTCTTATAGCTCGAGGATTTTCCTTGTCTGAAGTCTGAGGTCTCGTGAACCCTCGTTCTGACACCGGCTCTTCCATATTAGGTAATGCCTTTCCTCGATTTGATATATCAGTTTCCTGATTTGGTATAGTGCGATCTTCGATTCGGTCAGACTCTGGGATTCGCATTGGTCGCTTAGGTGGTGCTGTCCTAGTAGTGTTATCTTCTAGTCCAGTACTCCCTTTACTCCTTGTATTGTATGCATAAATATTTTTAGAAGGATGTGTTCTATTATGGTTCTCAGAGCACTGAACTGGTGCCATCATTGAACGCTCTAGAAACCCTGATCAAAAGTCCCCTCTTGATCCTCCTCTTTTGCTAAATGGAAGTTCTCCTTTTCCAAGGCTCTTTTTAAACCTCCAATGCCAATTTGTTGTACTAATGCAACCAGCATATTAGTCGCTTCTTCGTCCTTGTCTATCATTTTGGTCTGGACTCCGCCTTGATAGAGACTCTCCTTGATGCGGGAAGTGGGAATTATTCCTGGAATCATTTTATTGAGTTCTTCCACTACTTCTCTCATAGACTTGGTTCCATCTCTGGGGACATTCTGACCGTCAGGTAACTTTATTTGCCCAAGGACTTTCTTTATCCATCCTTTGTTCATATGCGCAAAAACATGGACACAGTCCGAAATCCTATGTCCTGTTTCACAACAATAGTAGCACCTAGGATCCATTCCTGTTGAACTTCCTTGTGCGAAATTCCCTGGCCTCATTCCATAGTTTCCACTTTGTTGGTTTCTAGTACTGGCTTGTACCAGCGCTCCCAACTTCTGATCGATCATCTGGTAATTAGCTTGCTGAAGTTTTATGGTGTCCTTTAAGGACGCCACTGTCTCTTCCAACTTAGCTATTGTTTCTCCTCCGCCACTATCTGAACTAGATGCTCCCAAATATTTAGCAAACGGATTAGCATGCTCTTGCGCTGTTAATTTTGCCATTTCCATGACTTCAGAAATATCAAACATGTCCTCGGTATTTCTTGGCTGCTGCTGACCTGCTTGGTTCGCATTCGGTGCAAGTGTAGCTGAGACTCGATGAATAGACAATTTCTGAGCGACTTTCGCTGCAAATCCTTTTGTCAGACATTTCAGGAATATCTCTACAAGTTCTCTGTTCGTGTGGATAGGTGGATTTAATTTCTTAAGCTTTGCTACTTCAGCCGTCATGATCCTGACTAAGGCAAGTAACAAATCTTTTTCCGAAACATCTATCACTCCTAAATTTCGAACTTTCCTTTTCAAAGCCTCCACTGAACCTCTATTAACATCTACCGCCTTAGGATACGACGCTAGGATTGCTTCTTTGAATTCATCATATGTTCCATTGACAAATTCTGCCATAGCTTTCCATTGCTGCTCTGTGTCCACATCTGTGTAGCGCACTAAACGCCTTTTCTTTTCTGCATCTAACACAATGCTCTCAATTGCAAACCAATCATCCATGCGTTCAAAGAATCTATGAAGTTCCTGTGGCTTGTCTACATCAAACTCCGGAGCATTCTTTTCACCTGGTTGTGGCATGCGCCTATTTTGAGCTAGTACTACAGGATTTGCTTGGGGCTGGACCGGCTGACTGGCCTGTCCTCCTGAAGTTGAAGCTGGTGTTGCCATATTGGGTATAGTCGGAAATAAAGAAATAGAATTTAAAGAAAATAACGGGGTATCAGAGTTTACTGGCCGATTCAAAGGGCTAACTGTTTGTTCTGCTTCTGCTGAACCTGTAGCTTGACTGCTCTGATTCGCTGGTTCTCTGTTTTGTGAATTAAAATGAGTCGGACCACTAGAGCTTGCCCTGTTATGAGAAAGCCCTGGTTCTGCACCGGCTCTAAGAGAATTTAAAGTAGTTCTGGGTCTAGGAACTCCTGCTCCTCGTGATCTTGGAGCTTTAGGATTTCCTCTACCTTGAAACGAAATATTGAAGAGTCAAGAAAGGTCTCAACTCTGGTATAGTTTGAACTGACTGTTCTGGGACTCCGAAACAAATGATCTTTTTTAAAGAAATTCCCTCGCGGTGGGCTCCAGATGAAGAGGTACAACGCTGCGTTCCTATACTGTAAGAACTGAAGTCACAGTAGACAGTAGCTTGCGCCTAAATATCTATATCAAACTCTTTGAAAAGTTCGACAATGTTTTGTAGGGGAATTTCGTGAAGTTCAATTGTTCTGAGTGTTTTGAAACGGTCTTGTTCTTTTTAGAATGTGGGTAAAGGGTTTTGTATAGTGTTTACTGTGCGTTCGCTTTGATAAGGTAGACACAGCAAAATATATGCTTTGGACTCTGCTTGTAAAATGCAATCTTCTGCACTATGACTCGTATAATCTCGATATCTCTGGATTCTAGCTCGAATAAGTTCCCTCTTGGAACACTCTGAGACCTCTTTGGTCTTATAACTCTGAAAGAAGTCACCAAAACTTCTTTATACTGCGATAACTCGAAGGACAGGCCACCAAAACCTTCCTTAAATCAAATCAAGCTTTATAAATCTCTCAATATCTCGAAATCAAATAAGCTAGCCTTGTGCTAGACTGTATTGTGGGTGTAAAGCTACAACTCTCTTGATACAAAGCTTTTTAGGATCTGCTTCGAACTTTAGAACTGCTAGTATTGCTTGTCTTCAAAGTCTATCGCTTTCCAGCTCTTTAAACCTTTACTAACTGCGCTTTACTTTTATTGTGAGGCCTCAGTTGTCTGTCAACGTCCGAGTACTACCGTTCTAGTTCGTTCTGCTTGTCCTTTTATACATGAGGAGGTACAGATCTAGATCTACTACTAATCTGAATTATTGCGTGGTAAATTCTATAGCATGCGCTTCCGCACAGCCTAAACGATAAATGGGGCAGTTTCACCTGCTATTCTGTTCGGTCTCTTCGGATATCCAAGGCCAAGAACCAATTGCATGATGCATCTTACTGCAAAACTCGCATTTTGATCCAATTAACCTCTAGATCCTGTAATTCTCCGTAATTGCCCTCAACCCTTGGTTACTACACCTGGTCTCGGTCATCTCGGGTCGGAATGTTCAAGGAATTCACTAGAATCCACACCGAACCTTTACTCTGATCAAAGAGCCGCATGTTACTGCAATTCCGCTTTTTATCAATATCTTTTGATTTGTTCCGACCGAAATATTGTATATCTCGTCGAAATAAACTCTATAATGCTCGTACCAACTTCGTTAAAGCATAATTTGCCTACAATTCTGTTTCCTTATTGAAAGATTACGAGGGATCGCGAGGGATCGCGTCTACCTCATTATCTCATCGTTGTTCGTTGTTTTAGGGCTTACTATTCCTAGTAATATATTACCCTTGACCCTAAGATCACATTCTTATCGGTTTCTACGTTTCTATGACATAGAATGATCTACGGATTAACAATTTTCATGTTATGCAGGCAGCCATCGATATTTGATCGCGCCTTTGATCGCATCAATCTCGCACCGTTTAGGATTATTCGCCTTCCTCTTTCAGCATTTGCCTTTCCTGGCTTGATCGCATCAAATATGCGCATCACTTGGTAGAGCGGGCTAGCGCGTTGCCTCTAATGTTCGCCTTTGTTTATAATTCGTGTCCCAAGACCTCATCTTTACTTATGGTAGATAAAGGCTGTTTGGTTTATAGGATAATAAATATTTATTTGACGAAGTACGATTGCTAAGCTTTAAAACAATCAATACTCGGCCAAAACACGATCCTCTAATGGTTTCCTTGGATGACACTGGATACTAGTATACCAGGTATTGGAATATATCTAGCACCATGTTTAATATTTTCTTGAGGTTTGTAATATGCGTTCTAATATGATTTCGCAAAATTACACGGCTAGTTCATTTGAGACTCATCATCTCCCCCAAACTGAAATCTAGACCGTCCTCGGTCGTCTGCGCTCGCTTTCTCTAGTGATGTGATTCTCATGGTAGGTCCTCCCAACTCAAGATTGTCACGCCTGCTTTTCAATTGTCCTCCAGATCACTGTTAATCGTCTAAGCCGATAGATAACATGCGAACTTTGGTCCAAACACTTCTTTGTTTTTGTTTGAAATATTGACTTCGAACTTCTGTTACGATGTTCTCCATCTCTATCTCTTTATATATCGCACTTTTAGACTTAACTCAATAAGCCCTTCTATGGTAGATCATTTTCTGTATGCAGTGCTGCCGCTTCTGATATGTTTGATCTGATTAAAGATCCCATCTGCAAAGAGTAATCAGATACCCCAATTTGGTACTGGATAGTTCATGTGGTACTCGAAATTTTATTCTGATCTCCTTGTGTCTCTTATTGCAGTATAAAAGGATCGATAATCTTCTTTAATCATCATCACCTATTCCTTTTATTGCATTATGTCCAAGTCTATCGCTCCTGATGTTGGGCTTATTCGAAATCTCCTTCCTCAAGTTCAGAAGTCGATCCTTGTGAAGACCAACGATGCGATTAATATTCCCCCACTCTTGAATCTAATCAATATGTGGTCTACTTGCATTCCTGCCGTCGTAGAAAATCGTGAAGCTTCTGATCTCGTTTTTCAATATAGGAACGAAGTGTTGAAGGGCTGGGTCGATGCCTCTCCAAATCGTTCTACCTTGAATAGCATTCCTGCCATTGCTACTTTTCGCTCTTTTGTTCAAGATGTCATGGATTATCAGGCTAATATAAAGGATGGCAAAGAGAGCAAGAAGCCGATCGTATGTAACCCTTTATTCTTTTCTAATCCATTGCTCTAATTTTCGTATTTTCAGCGTGGTACCAAACGAGTTATCAAGTCCAAGGCTACCATCGACAAAGAGGACGAAGACGAGACCTCTAGTCAAGTAAGCCTTCTTAAACTCGATGAAAAACTGCCTTCTAATGATGTGGTATGTGATTCCTCACATATATATCGTAGATTTTACAACTGAATGGCCGCTTATTTCATTTGGCCCTCAAGGAAATGCACTCTACCGATCCTGAAAAGACTAAGACTGTCAAAAAGTCTGAAGCTCTTCCGAAGATTGCGGTAAGTCCGTCTCCTTTTCTCTTCTAGAACTGTCTTATTTATTTCACAACATTTGCTAGTTGCCACCAGCTCGCGCTGCTACTAAATGTCTCGAATATGAAGATGTTCATAACCTCGCGCCTAGCAAGAGCCTTGAAAAAGCCAACAAGTACCTCAAGAAAGCGAAATCTGGCCCTCCTTTTGGCTCTAGCCGTAAGAATTGACTTTATTCTTCTTTCCTTTGCTTAACTAATGTTTTTCTAGCTCAAGATACTGGTTCATCTTCGACTAATAATCTCCTTTTCCTTGGTGAGAACGGCATAGGCATCACCAGCTTGGCTGCTCTTCAAGATTTACTTAAGGAAGCTGAAACCGAACTTGCTAGTGTAGACTTCCGCCTTAGCTTTCATAACCGTCATCGTTTTTCTGTAGCACAGCAGGTAGAGATGCTTAAGAGCCAGATCGCTTTCTGTAGCCTCCAGAGTAACTCCAGCTCTAAGTAGATCATTTCATGTTCTTACTTTTCGCTTTTCTGCTTGGACTTCTTATTTATTTCTCTATTTCGACTTCCTCACTAGCCTGGTAGCTTAGTTTAATAGGTTGTCTCGAAGTAGCAATGTGTGTCTTTGTCAATCAAGCTTTCGCTTAATTTCGCCTTTTTCTCTAAGTTTGTGTTCTTATCACACAATTTTCCTTTTAAAAACAAGTCTGGAAGTATTCCAGACTGTCAACATCTCTGTTCTTATATAACATAAACTGCTTTCCAACAGTTCTTTTAATTTTGAAGCCGTGCGCAGGAGTAAATTGCGCGTCGCGGTATGGTCGCGGTGTGGTCATGTGATATCGCATGATGTCGCATGATGTCGCATGATGTCGCATGATGTTTCGTGATATCTCGTCTTTTTATGGTATTTTGTATCATTTTCCACACTTTTCTGTATTGTATAATGTTTATTAACATCATAACTGAATTCTCTTGACTTTCTCTTATTAAATTTCGAACCTTAGTCCCTTCTTTCGCAAAAGTGTTGCACACGCGTTGCACACTTGCCTAATTAGGACTTTTACACATGTTACACTTTTTCCAAAATTGGACCGTACAGTCGTAACATTATAATTTATTCCCAGCTAGTTTCCTTTCTTTTAATATGATATAAACTGAGTACATGCGCTTTGTTAATGTCAAGTACAATTAAAGGTCGATAGGCAAGAGTAATATATCCCGTCTGTCGGTCCCCTTAGTTTAGACGACAAAAGCACATCTCCATGGCTTTATTATCATTTTTCTTCT
>Ga0193719_10000909_pt1 | contig 11489 bp, 9 predicted proteins | sample U2a2metaG_FD_160103 | JGI IMG/M metagenome (GOLD analysis project Ga0193719, IMG submission 160103) | Soil microbial communities from a riparian zone of the East river system, Colorado, United States - U2a2 | ecosystem: Environmental > Terrestrial > Soil > Riparian zone | place: USA: East River... | reverse complement strand
ACCTCATCCGGCTGCTCGAAACACTTGATCAAGAAATCATCGTAGTTCGGTAACATTTCTCAATCTAATTACGAAATCCACAGATCGAAGAAATTTCGATAAACATGTCGATCTTGGTGTAGGGGTTAAATTCGCGTATCATCGTCGGCAAGTGAAAGCCAAAGGCCCAGAATTCATTCGGTTTTTTAAACCGATTCTGCGGATTCTGAAGGAGTCCGGCGGTTCGGGAACGACCTCCGAAGTCATTGATCGTGCAATTGAGCTTCTTCAAATTCCCGAGTCGGAGCAGGAGGTCACGCTGAAGAACGGTCAGTCTCGCATTCGCAATCAAGTTCAATGGGGCCGCCTTTACCTGGTGCGAGCTGGCTATCTTGAGTCATCGCGCCGAGGTGTCTGGAGTCTCACCGGAAAAGGCGCTCAAACGGATCTGGCGACATTTGATGCGTATGAAGTATTCCAACTAGTTCAAAAAGGCCTGCGAGCAGAAAAAAAGAAAAAGGAGGAAGTAGAAGAACCCTTTATTGACGAGCGCGCCGAAAGCTCTGTTGAAGCTGCTGATTACAAGTCAGAACTACTGGCCGTGATCAAATCGTTGCCACCAAACGGATTTGAGCGCCTATGTCAGAGGGTTCTTCGCGAATCAGGTTTTCAGGAGGTTGTCGTTACTGGAAGAACTGGTGATGGAGGTATCGACGGAATTGGGGTTTTGCAAGTCAATCCGTTCGTCAGCTTCAATGTTTTGTTTCAGTGCAAACGCTATCAAGGCTCGGTAACTCCATCCCAAGTTCGCGACTTTCGAGGAGCCATGGCAGGCCGTGCGGACAAAGGCATCATGATGACGACGGGGACATTTACGGTTGAGGCCAAGAAGGAAGCCAGACGCGACGGGGCAGCGCCAATCGAGCTGGTCGCGGGCGAGGACTTGGTCAGGCTTTTTGAAGATCTGGAGTTAGGAGTAGTCCCGCGAAGGACATTCGAAATAGATCGAAAGTTTTTCGACGAATTCAGCAGAAGCACTTAATGCTGCTTTGTGAATCCTGACCTCGCACACCGTAATAGCAAACAGGGGTAGCTTGTACCAGACACCTAGAATTCAAAGCTCCAGTGCCGAGTTCTCTCTTTCTCGGCAGGGCAAATACAGGCGAAGTAGTTTGTCCACTTCGAACTTGGTCTCTTGTGATGCGTATGGATGCGTAATTACGCGATGTATGATCTTCTTCGCTTTGATTGGCACTCGACGAAACCAATTCTCTGGGTTGTCCGGATGGAATATCTCGTTCTCGTCGGGCGAGCGCAATAGTCGATATTCACGTTCGATAGTGTAGGACGACGGTTTGTAATAAAAGAGAGCGTTGTGGGAAAATTCTGTTCGTGGAAAATCCAAAGGCGCGTATTTCACCGCGTACTTCATTATCTTCTTCGGAAGGAATCTGCGGAGCGCCTTCGCGGAAGTAGTGACCACGACGCTTTCGGATGAAGATGTGTATGCCTGCCACATTTCGAATGACTCACGACTGTTGCGGTGCCAACACGATAGGAATACCAACTTCCGGTGTAGCTCCGCGTAATTTCGAGTGTTGCTGTCATCAATCTCGTAGAGTCCTCTAAAAATTTCGTCAGATTTCGACAGCTTGTCCGCATTGGCCGGCGAGAATCGCCCTTCGAACGGATCAGTGAACTTATCCGGACGAGAGAAGTACAGGGTTGAGGTTCGAAGCACGTCTTCGAACTTCCACAGATCCATGTATTTCCAGAGAACCTCTGAATCTGGAACCTCTTGGAACGGCCAGTCCTCAGCGGAAATCGGCGCGATAGGCCCGACGATACGACCCGTCGCTCGGTGAATTATCGCTCGTCCGATTGGAATATTGGCTCGGCGTTTGTCCACGGAGTACGCAAAACAGCCGGACTCTTTCGAGTCCGGCTGCTGTGATTCATTTGTTGTTTTGGCTTAGTAATCCATTCCGCCCATGCCGCCCATGCCGCCGCCGGGCATCGGAGGAGTTTTTTCCTTTTCAGGAATCTCCGTCACGAGCGCTTCGGTGGTGAGCAACAGACCGGAGATCGACGCGGCGTTTTGCAACGCGGTGCGCGTGACCTTGGTTGGATCGACAATTCCTGCCTTCACCAAGTCGGTGTATTCATCAGCGGAGACGTCGTAGCCTTCGTTGCCTTTGCGTTTCTTGACTTCCTCAACGACGAGCGCGCCTTCCTTGCCCGCGTTGTCAGCGAGCTGACGCGTCGGCTCTTCCACGGCGCGACGCACAATGGCCACGCCGACTTTTTCGTCAGCTTCGAGGTCTTTGATGTTGTCGAGCACTTTCTGCGTGCGGAGGTATGCAACACCGCCGCCTGCGACGATGCCTTCCTCAACTGCGGCGCGAGTAGCGTGCAACGCATCTTCGACGCGCGCTTTCTTCTCCTTCATCTCGGTCTCGGTCGCCGCGCCGACATTGATGACGGCCACGCCGCCCGCGAGTTTGGCGAGACGTTCCTGGAGTTTTTCGCGATCGTAATCGCTCGTCGTTTCCTCAATCTGACGACGGATTTGCGCAATGCGTCCTTTAATATCGACCTGCTTGCCTTCGCCTTCGACAATGGTGGTGTTTTCCTTGTCGATGGTGGCGCGCTTGGTCCGGCCGAGCTCTTCGAGCTTCACGTTCTCGAGCTTGATCCCGAGATCTTCGGTGATGCAACGTCCACCGGTCAGCACCGCGATGTCTTCCAGCATCGCCTTACGACGATCGCCGAAGCCGGGCGCCTTCACCGCGCAGACTTGCAATGTGCCGCGCAATTTGTTCACGACGAGAGTGGCGAGCGCTTCGCCTTCCACGTCCTCAGCAATGATGAGGAGCGGCCGGCCAGCTTTCGCTACTTTCTCGAGTAATGGGAGCATGTCCTTCAAGCTCGAGATTTTCTTCTCGTGAATGAGGATGTACGGATTTTCGAGCACGGCCTCCATCGCCTCCGCGTTCGTGACGAAGTAGGGCGACAGATAACCTTTGTCGAACTGCATGCCCTCGACGACTTCCAGCGTGGTCTCGATCGATTTCGCTTCCTCGACCGTGATCGTGCCGTCCTTGCCGACCTTGTCCATGGCGTCGGCAATGATTTCGCCGATCGTCTTGTCCCAGTTGGCCGAAACGGTCGCGACCTGCGCGATTTCGGTGCGATCACTGACTTTCTTCGAGATTTTCTTTAGCTCCTCGACGATTGCATCGACGGCTTTCATGATGCCGCGCTGCAACGAAGTCGGGTTCGCACCCGCGGTGACGTTGCGCAGTCCCTCTTTATAGATGGACTCCGCCAGCACGGTCGCCGTGGTGGTGCCGTCGCCCGCGATGTCCGAAGTTTTCGACGCGACTTCGCGTACGAGCTGAGCGCCCATATTTTCATACGGATCTTCCAGCTCGATCTCTTTCGCGACCGTTACGCCGTCTTTCGTGATCGTCGGGCTGCCGAATTTCTTGTCGAGAATCACGTTGCGACCGCTCGGTCCGAGCGTTGCCTTGACGGCTTTCGCCAGTTTCTCGACACCGCGCAGCAACGCGTGCCGCGCATTTTCATCGAATTGTAATTGTTTAGCTGCCATAGTTTAATTTGTTAGTTGATGGTTGGTGTTGAGAGTTCATCAACCGATGATGCCGAGAATGTCGTCCTCGCGCATGATCAGGTAAGACTCATTGTCGATCTTGATTTCGGTGCCGCCGTATTTCGAAATGAGAACCTTGTCCCCTTTCTTCACGGTGAAATCGACTTTCTTGCCGTTGTCGTCGATTTTACCGGTACCAAGAGCGACGACTTTGCCCTCCTGCGGTTTTTCCTTTGCGGTATCGGGAATAATGATCCCGCCCTTTTTCACTTCCTGCTCTTCAATCGGATGCACCAGCACTCGATCGCCGAGCGGTTTCACATTGACTGCTGCCATAGGTTTTATTTCCTCCTTCTGCTTTTTTTGGTTGTGCCGGCGACCATTTATCTCAGAGGGCCGCCGACAAATTGTTTTTGTTTATTTCTTCTTGTCTTCGTCCACGACTTCGAATTCCGCGTCGACGACGTCCCCTTCGCCACGTTTACCTGCGCCTTCTTCGGCGCCCGGACGCGCTCCCGCTTCGGGTCCAGGTTGCGGGCCGGCTTGCGCGCCCGCTGCTGACGCTTGCTTGTAAAGTTCGGCGCTGACTTCCTGGAACTTATTCTGGAGATCGTCATAGGTGCGCTTCATCGCGTCGGTGTCGTTGCGATTGATCGCGTCGCGCACCGCGGCGATTGCGTCTTCGACTTGCTTCTTCTTGTCGCCGGAAATCTTGTCGCCGAGTTCCTTCAATTGCTTCTCGCACTGATACGCTAGCATGTCAGCGTTGTTCTTGATCTCGATGGCTTCCTTCGCCTTCTTGTCTTCTTCAGCATGCGCTTCGGCTTCGCGCTGCATCTTCTCGACTTCCTCTTTCGAAAGTCCAGAGCTGCCGGTGATGGAAATCTTTTGTTCCTTGCCGGTGCCGAGATCTTTCGCAGAGACGTGCAGGATGCCGTTCGCGTCGATGTCGAACGTGACTTCAATTTGCGGAACACCACGCGGCGCCGGCGGGATTCCATCAAGATGGAACGTGCCAAGATTCTTGTTATCACGCGAAAGCGGTCGTTCGCCCTGTAACACTTTGATTTCCACGCCTGGCTGATTGTCGCTGTAGGTCGAAAAGATCTGTGATTTGCGGGTCGGGATCGTCGTGTTGCGCGGGATCATAGACGTCGCCACGCCACCCGCGGTTTCAATTGCCAGCGTCAACGGCGTCACGTCGAGTAACAGGACGTCTTTGACTTCGCCCTTCAGCACGCCGCCCTGAATGGCCGCGCCCACCGCGACGACTTCGTCCGGATTCACACCTTTGTGGGGCTCTTTGCCGATGAGTTTGCGCGCCGTCTCGATCACTTTGGGCATGCGCGTCATGCCGCCGACTAATACGAGCTCGTTTACGTCACGCTCGGCAATTTTCGCGTCTTTCAAGCAATCCTTGACCGGCTGCACCGTGCGCTCGACGAGCGAATCGGTAAGCTGCTCGAGTTTCGCGCGGGTCAGCCTTTTCTGAATGTGCTTGGGACCGCTTGCGTCCGCGGTGATGAACGGCAGATTGATTTCGTATTCCTGTGAACTCGAGAGCGCAATCTTTGCCTTCTCGGCTTCCTCTTTGATTCGCTGGATGGCGTCGGGGTGCTTGGTCAAATCGATGCCGGTGTCCTTCTTAAATTCGGCGACGATCCAATCCATGATCTTCGCATCCCAATCGTCACCGCCAAGGTGCGTATCGCCATTGGTCGCCTTCACTTCGAAAACGCCATCGCCGATTTCCAGAACCGAAATGTCGAACGTGCCACCACCCAAATCGTAAACCGCAATCTCCTCGTCTTTTTTCTTATCCAAACCGTAAGCTAGCGACGCGGCTGTGGGCTCGTTAATGATGCGCAACACTTCCAAGCCGGCGATCTTGCCCGCGTCCTTGGTGGCGTTGCGCTGTGAATCGTTGAAATACGCCGGGACAGTAATGACTGCTTGTGTGATTTTTTCGCCGAGCTTCGCTTCCGCGTCGGCTTTCATCTTCGACAAGATCATCGCGGAAATTTCCGGCGGCGAAAAAGCTTTGCGCTGCCCGTTCACTTCGACCTGCACGTGCGCATCGCCATTGGCAGCCTTCACGATTTTGTACGGAACGCGATGCTCTTCTTCGTGCACCTCGTCGAACTTGCGGCCCATGAACCGCTTAATGGAGAAAACCGTGTTTTGCGGATTAGTCACTGCCTGACGCTTCGCGGCCTGGCCGACTAATCGCTCGCCGGTTTTCGTGAACGCGACGATTGAAGGCGTCGTGCGCGCACCTTCACTATTTTCTAAAACTACCGGGTCGCCACCCTCCATTACGGCCATGCAGGAGTTGGTGGTGCCCAAATCGATACCTAAAACTTTAGCCATTTGAGTATAATCCTCCTGTGCGTTACTAAGCAAGAGCCAAGCCAACCGACTCCTGCATCTCTAAATACCTGTCATCGAAGCTCTAACACATTCACCCGGCGAATTAATGCCGAACGAGTTGCGACACTTCGTCGCGATTCCAGCACCGCGAAGCCCAAGTTTGAGCCAATCCGGCGCTCTCCTCCTCGCTAGCTCGACATATCACTCTACGTTCAGGCATGTCGGGTGCAAATCAAAATCACACTTCGTCCGGTTCACAAGAGTTTCGCCGTACGCATTAAGACAGCGCTTTTTTGTTTTCGCAAAACGCCGGAGGCGATAATTTCGTGCGTGCGTCAGTACCATGATCTGCTCCGGCTCGTGCTTGAGAAAGGGCAGCCGCGCGCCGATCGCACCGGCACAGGCACACGATCGATCTTCGGCGCGCAAGCGCGGTTCGATTTGCGGGATAATTTCCCGCTATTGACGACTAAGAAGCTCCACATCAAATCGATTATCTACGAACTGCTCTGGTTTTTGCGAGGCGACACGAACATTCGTTACCTTAACGAACACGGCGTGACGATTTGGAACGAATGGGCTGATGAATCCGGCGATCTCGGCCGGGTTTACGGCGCGCAATGGCGCGATTGGCGCGGCGACAGGGGAGTGCGCATCGATCAGATCGACAATGTCGTCGCGCAGATCAAATCAAAACCGCAGAGCCGGCGACTGATCGTGAGCGCGTGGAATCCGGCGGAACTCGACAAGATGGCGCTGCCGCCGTGTCACGTGCTTTTCCAATTTTATGTGCAGAACGGCGAGCTAAGCAGCCAGCTTTACCAACGAAGCGCCGATCTTTTCTTGGGCGTGCCGTTCAATATCGCCTCGTACGCGCTGCTCACGTTGATGGTCGCGCAAGTGTGCGATCTACAGTCGGGCGAATTCGTTCATACTTTTGGCGATTTGCATCTCTATCAAAACCATCTCGACCAGGCGCGTGAACAGCTTTCCCGTGATTGTCGATCTTTGCCACGGATGCGGCTGAATCCCACGATCACGGACCTCCGCAAATTCCGGTTCGAGGATTTCGAGCTAATTGGCTACGACCCGCATCCAGCGATCAAAGCGCCGATTGCAGTCTGAGACCACCTCCTGGATTTGCCGGCCCGCGCTTCGCTCCGCCTCCGCCGTTCCGGTGGCGGGCGATGAGCTGAGCAGGCAAGCGACAAGCGTATCGCCTGCGTGGCCACAATAAAGCAGCCGGCACCGCTGTCACCACCGAAAACCGAACGCCACGTAACCAGGTCTTACGGCCGCTGTGCGGACGGCTTATCAGTGTTCGCGCTGGCCGTTTTGGGTCCGCGCGAAAGGTCGACAAGATCGGTTAGAATACTCAACGTCTCATCCCGCTCCGGATCGATGGCCGGTTCTTTGGTGTCGTCCTCGCTGCCGATGCCGGCGACTAAATCGGAATCTGCGTCCGAGGCAGCTTCAGGCACAGCTTTCGGAGGGACTCCGCTTTTCTTCGCCTCAGCCAGTTTCCCGGGATACATGACCAGTTGGAGATTGGGTTTGTCGACAGTGTCGAGCGTCAGCCGATAAATGCGCGGTTCTTCCTCGTTGCGCGCCAGACGCTCTTTCGAACGCATTTCTTTGCGCAGTTTGTCGCCCTGCGTTTCGCTTTTTCGAACATCTTCGTTCAGCGAAATTCGATTTTCGTCGAGCTTGTGACGCAAACGACCGATGTCCTCCATCACATAGTGGAATTCAGGGTCGTTCTTAACCCGCTCTTCCGAGCGTCGCTTCAGTTGATCAACAAAAAGCGAATGCGTGTCTGACCATTTCGTGTATTTCGCCTTGGCTACTTCATCGTAGGGCAAACAATTCTTGAGCGCGCCTTCGCCAAATTCGGGCAGATCACTCAAGCTCGGCAGGACAATATCGGAGGCCACACCATGGAGCTGAGTCGAGCCACCAGCGACGCGATAAAATTTCTGGATGGTCAGCTTCAACGCGCCATCCTCCTCGGAATGACTGCCAAGCAGTGAAGCAAACCGGCCGATAGGAAGAATCGTCTGCACCGTTCCTTTGCCGAACGTGTTCTTGTCACCGACAACTACGGCGCGTCCGTAATCTTGGAGAGCAGCCGCAAAGATTTCGCTGGCGGACGCGCTTTGCCGGCTGGTCAGCACAACCAGCGGCCCGGAATATGCGATTCCCGAATCTGGATCGGACGAGATCCGAATGCTTCCATTATAATCTTTCGTCTGGACGATCGGGCCTGATTTCAAAAACAAACCCGTGAGGGAGAGCGCTTCCTCGAGTGAGCCGCCGCCATTTTTCCGAAGATCGACAACCAATCCGGCGATGTTTTCTTTCTTTAATCGCTTGAGCAGCGCCAGCACATCGCGGGTCGTACTTTTCTGGTGTCTGTCCATGTCCGCATAAAAAGATGGAAGCGTAAGCCAACCGAGCTTTATGGGATCGCCGTTCTCATCCTTCCTGATAATGATGTCCGCGCGGGCCTCCTGATCTTTCAGCTTAATTTCATCGCGCACGAGCTCGATATTCTTGCGACGGGACGGATCAGTCGCGTCTGACGGAATTACGAGCAGGCGCACGTGCGTACCTTTTTTGCCGCGAATCATTTCCACGACTTTGTCCAACCGCATCTCGCGAACATCGACATAGTCGGCTGAACCCTGCGCTACGGCAGTAATGCGGTCGCCTACTTTTAGCCGGGCATCCACTTGCGCGGGACCACCGGGAACAAGGCTCTCTATTTTTGCGTAGCCATCTTCACTCCGAAGCATGGCGCCGATCCCCACCAGCGAAAGGCCCATGTTAATGCTGAAATTCTTCATGTCGGCTTTGCTCAGATACTCGGAATGCGGGTCGTAGGTTTGAGCGAGTGCATCGAGAAAGAGCTTCATTTGCTCGTCCTTATCCTGCTCGTGGACGTTACGGCCGAGGCGATCATAGCGGCGCGCGACGAGTTGTGGAGCGGGCTCAATGGGATGCTCGCTCAGATGTTCCTGTAATAGCTCGTTTGTGATGCGGCCCCGCCAGAGCTGATCGGCTTCGGCCTGGTCCTTTGGCCAGGCGGATTTTTGCCGGCTAAGCTCGATGGTGTTGTCGCTTTTGAAATCAATCGGCTCCTTCAGCAGTTCCTTCACGTTCGCGACACGCTCATCCACGCGTTTCGCATAGAGATCGTAAATTTCGTAGGCAGGTTTTAGGGTGCCGAGAAGAACGTCACCAGCGATTGAATTTCCATATTTCGCATTGAGCGCGTCGACGTCTTGCTGGGTAAAAAACAGGTGACTGTAATCGAGCAGCTCTAGATAAGTCTGAAGGAATTTTCTCGAAAGGTCCTCGTTTAGCTTTTGACGAGTGTAATGGCCCTCCTGCAAAAGGTTCCCCACCGAGACGGCTATTGTTTCCTTCGATGTCGCTACGGCTGGCGGCGCTGCGATCGCGGATGCGAAAAGAATGGCGCAACACGCCAGTGACCGTTGTAAAGATGATTTCATCGGCGAAAAAAGGGTTTCCCACTCTCGCAGATTTCAGAGCGAAGCGCAAGATATGGAGTCAAAATCGACATGTAGGATGTAAGACACTTGACTCGCATAAACATTCAAAATGCAGAAAGTCCAGTATCGTCGCGTCGAAGCTTTCCCCGAACTGACCGGACGGTCGACCCAGAATATATTTCGGCAGCCGCAGCGGTACTGGCCGGGTTAGACGACTCGGTTACAGTGATCCTCAATGAGGTACGAGAGCTTTTGCGGCGGCATTTTCGAAACCAATTGCTATCTGCTTGAAGCCTCCGAGGGCTGGATTCTCTTCGACGCGCCGGACGGCGCTTGCGATTGGGTCGGATCGCGCGATGTCGATCTAAAACTTCTCCTGCTGACACATGGCCACTTCGATCACATCCCCGACGTGGCCAAAATCAAACGCCGCTTCGGTTGCCAAATCGGCTGTCATCCGCAAACCGCGCCAATGATCTCCGATCCAGAATTCTTTCGCAACTTCGGATTTGAATTGGAGATTGAGCCGGTTCAGCCCGACTTTTTCATCGAAGAGACGCCGGCGGAGAGATTTCTCGGTTTGGAAATGCAAGTGCTTGAAGTTCCAGGACATTGTCCCGGCAGTCTTTGCTTCTTCTCGCGCAAGGACCAATTGCTTATCGGCGGCGACGTCCTTTTTGCGGGTGGCGTTGGTCGATGGGATTTGCCGGGTGGCGATGCCGATCTCTTGCTCGGTGGCATCAGAAAAAAACTGTTTCCGCTCGGCGACAATGTGACGGTCCTTCCCGGACACGGGCTGCCGACAAAAATTGGGACAGAACGCCTAACGAATCCGTTCGTTGCTAAAACGTAGCGACGGGCCGTGGGACCCGTCGCGGCTATTTCCGGATTGATTCAATCAACGCGCGATTAAGTTTCTCGAGTCCCCCGATCTCCCTTACGATCTCGGCCAACGACGTCATCGCGGCAGGCACATGTTTCAGAAAATGCTTGTTGCCTTTCACGAGCCCGAGAAAACCGTAGGCACCGAGCGCCTGCATGAGGCGTTGCATCGCACACAATCGCAGAATATCGTCGAACTCGCCTTCAATTTTTCGCCCACCTACCGCCTGTTTTTCCCTGTAATAGCAAATCAATTCGTCTCTCTCCGCTTTGGAAAGATCGACATACGGATCAAAGAGCAACGACGCCAGATCGTATTCGGGCAAACCCGGGCGCATGCCTTGGAAATCGATTAGGTATGCCAAGCTGTTGCGAATGATAATATTTTGCGATTGAAAATCGCGATGCACCAAAACTCTAGGCAAACGCGCCAGCCGGTCCGCGATCTTGCGCAAAGGAGGCAGCGTTGCGAGTTCGCGCCATTGCGCTTCATCCATGCCAAAATAGCGGCCGAGACAGTTTTCGAAAAAGTAGTTCTGTTCCCAACCGTAAAGCTCGGCGTCGAATTCGGCGGGCAAATGCCCCTTCATTTCGACGCAGACCGACTCCGGCAAAGCATGAAGCGTTGCGATTTGATCGAGCGCCGATTCGTAGAACGCGCGGCGGACAAGCCATCCTTCGTGCCGATAACTGTAGAGATCGCTTTCGCCTAAATCTTCAATCCAGATGAGACCTTCCGCAGGATCGTGAAAATAAATCTTCGGTACGCGAATGTCGTGCGCATCGAGAAAGTCCGCGATCTGGACGTAATGCCGGTTTTCTTCACGCTCCAAATTGTATTTCACCAGGATGAGCGTGTGCTCGGGTGAGCAGTGGATGCGATAAAATCTCCGGTCCGATCCGCCCTTGTTAATCGGCGCAATCTTTATTTCCGCGACATCGAGACGCGGGAAATGCATTCGCGTTCGTCGAACGAGCAGATCGGTTCTCATAATTTAGATGATTAGATGTCGATGTCGCGATGGATGCCGCTCGCCTTTTGGTTGGCGCGGACAATACAACCGCGGAGGTGACTTTTGGAAGCAATTTGTGCACCGGGCCAAAGAATTGTGTCTTCCAAGATCGCCTCC
>Ga0193719_10000907_pt1 | contig 11502 bp, 8 predicted proteins | sample U2a2metaG_FD_160103 | JGI IMG/M metagenome (GOLD analysis project Ga0193719, IMG submission 160103) | Soil microbial communities from a riparian zone of the East river system, Colorado, United States - U2a2 | ecosystem: Environmental > Terrestrial > Soil > Riparian zone | place: USA: East River... | reverse complement strand
CTCGCCAGCGTCCGCAGCTCGTCCGCGTTTTCCAGCACCCGAGCCTCGTCCTCGAGCTTGGTGTCTTCTCCGGGCGAGAGACGCGCATCTTCTATTTCCTTCGCCACGTGTCTCAGATAGTCCGCTCTCTTCTCCGCTTCGGCGCGACGCGACGAGAGGGCATTGATCTCGCGGCGGACGCTGGAGAGCTCGGCGTAGATGCCGCGAACCAGGGACGCTTGCGGCTCGGCGCCCCCAAACGCATCAAGTATCCCGCGCTGCGATTCGCCATCAATCAGCGTTTGCGCGTCGTGCTGGCCGTGCAGATTGACGAGCTGGCGCCCGATCTCGGCCAGCACCGTCGCAGTCACGGTGGCGCCATTGATCCACGCCCGCCCACGGCCGTTCGCCCCGATCTCGCGCTTGAGGACGAGAGTGTCGTCCTCGACGTCGATCCCGTGATCATCGGCCAGCGCGGCAATTCCCTTCAGCTTCGAAACATCGAACACTCCCTCGACGGTCGCCTTATCTGCTCCGGTGCGGATCAGATCCGCGCTCGCTCTCTCGCCGAGCAGAAGTCCCAACGCTCCGACGATGATCGACTTTCCAGCGCCCGTTTCTCCCGACAGAACGTTGAATCCCTCGCCGAGGGGGAGCGTCACCTGTTCGATGATAGCGAAGTTCCGGATGCGCAGCTCTGTCAGCATCAGTACGGCTGGTCGCGGTCGGGCAATCCTCCCCAACCGAGTTTGACCCGCATTCGCTCGAAGAACGTCGCACCGGGAAAGCGAACGATCCGAACGGGATTGTCGGCCCTTCGCACCTTGAGCTTCTCGCCTTTGACGAAGCTTGTCCCCACCTGTCCGTCTACCGTAACCAGAAGCTCCGTCGGAGTCTCGTTTGCTTCCACCGTCACTTCAGCGTCAGCGGGAATCACCAGTGACCGCACCGCGAGCGTGTGCGGGGAGATGGGTGTGATAATGATGGACTCCACGGTCGGCACGACTACCGGTCCCCCGGCCGAGAGACTGTAGGCTGTCGACCCCGTGGGAGTAGAGATCACGACGCCATCGGCGGCGTAGGTGCCAATGCTTTCATCGTCGATGAAAATGTTCAGCCGCACGACGCGGGCAAATCCGCCCTTGTGGAGAACGAAATCGTTGAGCGCCCGCCACTGCTTGCGCACCTCGCCATCGGAGCCGATCGCACGGGCCGTGAGAGCCATGCGCGGCTGGGCCACGTAATCACCGCTCGCAAGATTCTTGAGCGCGGGCTCGAACTCGCTGCTCTGGCAGCTGGTGAGAAACCCGAGACGCCCGAGGTTGACGCCCAGTATCGGAATGTCCCGCCCGTCGAGAAATCGCGCGCCGCGAAGCAGAGTTCCGTCGCCACCCAGCGTCACCAGCGCATCGAGCTGCTGCGAGTCCTCGAGACGCGCGCCCTTCCCCGCTATCTCGTGAAGGCCCTGCTCGAGCAGAGGCTCGATAGCGAGTCCCGGCGCCACGCGAAACAGAGTCCGCAGAATCTCAGGCAGCTCATCGTATCCCTGATGTCCGATGACGCCAAGCCGCATCAGACGGCACGAAGGTGGGTGCCCCGCGAGCTCTCCAATCCGAACGCATCGCTCGCGCGCTGTGCGATTCCGCGCGCGTCGAGTCCGAGGCGCGCTAGCTGCTTCGCGCGCGGTGCCTGATCCACGAAGTCGTCCGGGACTCCATGCGCAACCACTCTCACCGACGAATCCATCTCTCCGATCACAGCGGCCATGCGCGATCCAAAGCCGTTGACGACGGTCCCTTCTTCGACCACCAGAATGTTGCGATGGTCGCCGACGATTTCGGCCAGCGTGCGGGCATCGTGGGGCTTGAGGTACCGGCAGTTGACCACCGTCGCGCTCACTCCGCTCTCGTTGAGAATGTCGGCCGCGGCGAGCGACGGCAGAACCATTGTGCCAACGGCGAGTATAGCCACTGCCTTGTCGGCGTCGCGTCCGGCGATCGTGCCGCGGCGAACGACTTCCCACGTCGCGTGCGGGATCGCCTCGATTTCGGAGGCCGGCGGAACAGTGTCGGGCGTGGCATCGCGCGGATACCTGAGACAGAAGGGTCCCTTGTCGTAGCCGAGTCCACTCCGGAGCAGCGCGATCATCTCCCTGCCGTTTTTGGGCGCGGTGACGACCATTCCGGGAACAGCAAGCATGTACGCGATATCGTACAGCCCCATGTGCGTGGGGCCATCTTCGCCCACGACGCCGGCACGATCCATCGCGAACACGACGGGCAAGTGCTGAATGGCGACATCGTGAATGACGTTGTCGTAGGCGCGCTGGAGAAACGTCGAGTAAATGGCGCAAACCGGTCGAATTCCCTCGGTGGCGAGTCCGGCCGCGAAAGTAACCGCATGGCCCTCCGCGATTCCGACATCGAAGAACCGCTCCGGATACGCCTTCGCGAACGCACCGGTTCCCGTCCCACTTGGCATCGCGCCGGTGATGGCGACCACGCGTGGATTCTCATTCGCAAGCTCGACCAGGCCCTGTCCGAACGCCGCGGTGTAGGCCGAATTCGCGGAGGAAACCTTGCGCTGCTTTCCGGTCGCCGGATCGTGTCCCGGCGGAAGTGCATGCCACTTCTCGATGTGCTCGCCCGCTGGGAACCCTTTCCCTTTCTGCGTGATGCAATGAATGAGACGGGGCCCGTTCATATCCCTCACCGCCGCGAAAGTGTCCATCAGCGCGTCAATGTCGTGACCGTCGATCGGCCCGAAGTATCGGAACCCCAGCTCCTCGAAGAGAACCCCCGGCGTGAAGAACGTCTTGACGCTCTCCTCCCACTTTCTGACCAGCGTGCCAACTCCGGAAAGTGGGCCCGGCGCGGCATCGATCACTGCTCCGATCGCCGAGCGGACGCGGTTGTACAGGGGATTCCGCTGAATCGATGTCAGGTATTTCGACATCGCCCCCACGTTTGGCGCGATTGACATCTCATTGTCGTTGAGGATGACGATGAAGTCGCGCTCCGATGCACCCGAGTTATTGAGACCTTCATATGCCAGGCCGCAGGTCAGGGCTCCATCGCCAAGAATCGAGACGACCTTGAAGTCCTCACCATTCAGATCGCGAGCCACGGCCATGCCGTAACCCGCGGATATCGCCGTCCCCGCGTGTCCCGCGCCGAAAGTGTCGTACTCGCTCTCGGTCCGCTTCAGGAATCCGGACAGCCCGTTCTCCTGGCGGAGAGTCTCGAATCTGTCCGCGCGTCCAGTGAGGAATTTGTGCGGGTAGCCCTGGTGTCCGACGTCCCAGACGATCCGGTCCCTTGGCGTATCGAACACGGCGTGCAACGCCACAGTCAGCTCGACCACTCCGAGGCCAGCGCCGATGTGTCCACCGGTTCGAGAGCAGGTCTCGATCAGACGAACGCGCATCTCGTCGGAGACGCTGCGCAGCTCGTCGCGCGTCATCGGTTTGAGATCCGCGGGGGAGTGGATTCGGTCGAGGATGGACATTTCGGACGTGGTCGTCAGGACGTACGGGTTACCATGAAATTAGCAACTTGTGAAAGCTCCTGCGTTAGCAGTTTCTGCTCCGCGAGACTGCCCAGACCGTCGGCAATGAGGGCGTGCGCTCTCTGGCGGGCGCCTTCTACGCCGAGCAGCGCGGGATACGTGCTTTTTCCAAGGGCAGCATCCCTGCCGGTGGTTTTGCCAAGGGCGCCCGTAGTCGACGTCACATCGAGGACATCATCCATGATCTGGAAGGCGAGTCCGACGGCGCCGCCATAGCGCTCGAGTGCGGCAATCTGCGCTTCGCCGGCTTCCGCCGCGAGGCCGCCCATCATTATGGAAGCTACGATCAGCGCTCCGGTCTTGGCGGAGTGGATTCCCTCGCGCTCTTCCAGCGATAGTGACAATCGTTCTCCGGCCAGATCGCGAAGTTGTCCTCCGATCATACCGCCCGAACCGGAGGCCTCGAGCAACGTTGCGAGAAGCTTCGCCCCTGTCTGCTGAGACAGACCCATCGACCGCGCCGAGTTCCGCACCACCTTCGCCGCGAGTGGAATCATGGCGACGCCGCCCAGTATCGCGGTCTTCGAGCCGTAGACTTTGTGCACAGTCGGCCGGCCGCGACGCATGTCGTCGTCGTCCATACACGGCAGGTCGTCGTGCATCAGCGAGTAGGCGTGAATCACTTCGGGCGCGCACGCGAGCAGCGTCGCGTCTTCCTCCCCCCCGGCAGCACGATAGGCAAACAGGACAAGGAGTGGACGCAGCCTCTTGCCCGGACTCTTCAGTCCATACCGGACGGCTTCTGCGATTCCAGCTGGCAGATCGGAGAGGTAGCCCGCACAGATCTCGTCGAGCCGCCGCTCGATTTTCAGCCGATCCGCATCGAAGCGAGGGGACACTTCCCTAGAGATCCATCTCCCTTAACTCGAAGCCCCCGTCGGACTTCTCGAGGAGCGTCTGCACCTTCGTCTCCGCCTTGTCGAGCTCGGTTGAGGCGGCGCGCAGCAGCTCAATGCCTTCTTCGAACAGCTTGAGTGACGCGTCGAGGCCGACCTGCTCTCCTTCCAGAGCGGCCATGATTTCATCGAGGCGCCGAAGACTTTTCTCGAACGTCACGATGGGACGGGTTGCCGGTTTGCGTCGTTGTATGTCATCGGAGAAATATCAGTGCGCGGCACGCGGGAGTGCAAACGCAATCACCTGATCGCTCCAGCCCCAGGCCTTACCGTCACCGCCAGCCGCGATGACGACGTACTGCCGGCCATCCGATCCAAGGTACGTCATCGGAGTAGCCTTGCCGCCTGCCGGCAGCGCCACCTTCCAGAGCTCGCGACCGGTTTTCAGATCGTAGGCGCGGAAGTAGCGATCGAGTGCCGCGCCGATGAATACCAATCCGCCGGCGGTAGTGATCGGGCCACCGAGATTGATCGCCCCCGGTATGTCCGGCGGCACGCGAATGCCGATGTTTTCGAGGCCTTCCGACGTTCCAAGCGGGACACTCCAGAGTATCTGTTGCGTGCGAAGGCTCACGGCCACGAGTGCTCCGAACGGAGGCGGTGTGCACGGCGCGTTCGATGGTCCAAGGTACAACTCTCGCTTGAGCACGAAGGGAGTGCCATGCATCATTGCGTATTCCGTCCCGATCCGCTCGCCCACCGTCTCGTGCCCGCGGTTCGCCTCAAACTCGGCGCGCGGAATTAGGGTGATGACTGCGGCAATTCGGTTAGTCGGGACGACTACGACTTCGTTGGCTGGATCGAAGGCGACGCCACCCCAATGCGCGCCGCCCACATTCGAGGGAATAATGAGCGAGCCCCGCGTGCCCGGCGGCGTGAAGGTGCCGTCGTGGCGGATCTCGTCGAAGCGCTTTAGACACGCGTCGCGATCTGCCGCGGTCGGTCCCCATACCTGATCGCGAGTCAGAGTCTGGGGACTGAGCGGTGGAAGCCCGGAGCTGAGGATCTGGGTAGGCCACGCCTCTTCTCCGGGGACGTCGCTCGAGGGAACCGCACCTTCGGTCACTGGGAAGATCGGCTTCCCCGTTTGGCGATCGAGCACGAAGAGCTGTCCGGTCTTGGTCCCCTGGAGAACCGCGTCGACCGGCCGGCCGCCGACGTTTACGGTGACGAGAGCGGGCGGTGATGCGTTGTCGTAATCCCAAAGGTCGTGTCGGACTGTCTGAAAGTGCCACAGCACCTTTCCGGTGCCGGCCTGAATTGCCACGACGGAATTCCCGTATTCGTTGCGCCCCTTCCTCTCACCGCCGAAATAATCCACGCTCGGCGAGCTCGTCGCGATGTAGACTGTTTTGCGACCAGGATCCGCTGCGAAAACCGTCCACGAGTTGGCGGCGCCGCTGTGGTGGGCATTGGGGCCGATCCACGTACCCCACGCCGGATCCGCGCTGTTCTGCGGAACTGGATCAAACGTCCAGCGCAAAGCGCCCGTTCGCGCGTCGTATCCGCGGACCTCTCCACTCGCAGCATCGATCCGGTTGTTATCAGCGACCCCGGACCCGACGACTACTACGCCGTCTACAATCGTCGGCGGAGACGTCACCTCGTATTCCGACGCAAACGCGGGCGGGTTACGCAACCCATCGCGGAGATTCACAGTTCCACGAGCACCGAATTCCGTGCACGGCGACCCCGTCGCGGCATCGAGCGCGATCAAGCGCGTGTCGATGGTGGCGACGAAAATCCGCAGCGAGCACCGTGAGCCATTGACCACCGCGCTGTCCACCCACAGCGCCACGCCACGATTCGCGAAATCGCCGAACTGCGTCGCGCGATCGATCTGTGGATCGTAGACCCAGCGCTGCGTCCCGGTGACCGGATCGAGCGCGAACACCCTTCCCAGCGGAGTGCTCAGGTACATGGTTCCGCGAAAGACGAGCGGTGTCACCTCGAGCGCGGTCGGCGCTCTGGTTTTGAACGCCGGTGCTCCCTCCCCAGTGTGGAATCGCCACGTAACCTCGAGCGTCGAGACGTTTTCCGGCGTGATCTGCCGCAGGGGCGAGTGCCGGTCGCCGTACGGAGTCCGCCCGTAAATCGGCCACTCCCCATCAGCCGTGACGGCAGGACTGACCGGTCGCTCGGTGTCCTTTACCACCTGAATGTCGGCGCAATACCCGTTTACGGTGTTGCAATCCTGGTAAACCCGGAGGGTCCCGTGCTGACGCGCGCAAGCAACAGCGAGGATCAAGGCACAGACGAACGACAAGGCTCGAAGCATTCGGAGAAGATACAGATTGCCAGGCCCCGCATCTACGCGAATAACGCTTATCAAAACGCCCGGAGGCCATGAAAATCGAGGCTTGACTTGGGAGCTAATACCTTATAACCTTAAATCCGGATGAACGGATTGACTACATGACACCGACGCCCATTTTTGGCCAGATGACGGCCCTCGCCGACCCGACGAGGAGCAGGCTTCTGCTCGCCCTCGAGCGGAACGAGCTCACGGTCAACGAGCTGCGCTCGATCCTTCAACTCCCGCAGTCGACCATCAGCCGGCACCTCAAGATGCTGAGCGCTGAGGGGTGGGTAGAGGCGCGTGCGGAAGGAACCAGCCGGCATTACAGGATCGCGACCGATTCGCTTGACGCGGCCACGCGGCGGCTCTGGCACCTGGTCCGCGATGAAGTCATGCACACCAGCGCCGCCGACCAGGATGCGAAGCGAACGCAGGCAGTGCTTTCTGAGCGAAGCACCAAGTCGCAGCAGTTCTTTTCGACATCTGCCGGTCAGTGGGACAGGATGCGGCTCGAGTTATTCGGGCGCCGCGCTGACGTCGCCCTACTCGGGCTTCTCGACGAAAGCTGGAAGGTCGCGGATCTCGGCTGTGGAACGGGAGCCGTCTCGCTGGCGCTGGCGCCGTTCGTGGAGCAGGTGATTGCGGTCGACGAGTCGAACGCGATGCTCTCCGCGGCGCGGAAGCGGCTTCACGCAGTCAACAATGTTGATATCAGGAACGGCAGGCTCGAGGCGCTACCCCTCGGCGATGGCGAAGTGGACGTCGCCCTCCTCTTCCTGGTGCTGCACTATGCGACCGAGCCGACACGGGTGATCTCGGAAGCCGTCCGAGTGCTCAAGCCGGGTGGGCGTCTGCTGGTACTCGACATGATGCCGCACGACCGGCAGGACCTGCGGCAAACCATGGGACACCTCTGGCAGGGATTCGACGCCGCCACGCTCGGAGGCTGGATGGAAGCAGCAGGATTGGAAGGCTTTCGCTACAACGGACTTCCGGCTGATCCCGACGCCAAAGGTCCGATGCTTTTCGCCGCCTCCGGCAAACGGAGCGCGGTCGCAGCAAAGAGCTCGCGCAAGAAAGCGGATGCGGTTCCGCTCATGAAAACCGCGTAATCACGGACAAACGCCGAATTCCAATGGAGCGCACAGTGGGCACGATCACAGAACCGATGAACGCATTCGCGGCGGCAGTCGAAGCTGGACGGGAGCCATACAAGGTCAAGGATCTCGAGCTCGCCGAATACGGACGCAACGAGATTCGCCTGGCCGAACACGAGATGCCCGGCCTGATGTCGCTGCGCGCGGAGTACAAGGCCAGCCAGCCTCTCGCCGGCGCCAGGATCATGGGCTCACTGCACATGACGGTGCAGACGGCCGTTCTTATCGAGACGCTCACACACCTCGGCGCCGACGTGCGTTGGGTATCGTGCAACATTTTCTCGACGCAGGATCACGCCGCCGCGGCGGTTGTCGTGGGCAAGACCGGCACGGTCAGCGATCCGCACGGCGTCCCGGTGTTCGCATGGAAGGGGGAGACGCTCGAGGAGTACTGGTGGTGCACCGATCAGGCGCTCGTCTGGCCGGATGGCTCGGGTCCCAACCTGCTGCTGGATGACGGCGGCGATGCCACGCTCCTCGTTCACAAGGGCGTGGAGTTCGAGAAGGCGGGGCGCGTTCCCGAGTTCGATCCCAACAAGGATCCCGAGGAGTACGGTGTCATCCTCGGTCTGTTGAAGCGTGAGTTCAAGAAGGACCCACAGCGCTGGACGCGCATGTCGAAGGATCTGCGCGGCGTGTCCGAGGAGACGACGACGGGTGTGCACCGGCTCTATCAGATGATGGAAGCGGGAACCCTGCTCTTCCCCGCAATCAACGTCAACGATTCGGTGACGAAGTCAAAGTTCGACAACTTGTATGGCTGCCGTCACTCGCTCACGGACGGAATTCTGCGCGCGTCCGATGTGATGCTGGCCGGCAAGGTCGCGGTTATCTGCGGCTACGGTGACGTCGGCAAGGGCTGCGCGCAGGCGCTCAAAGGCCAGGGCGCACGCGTAGTGGTCACCGAGATCGATCCGATCTGCGCGCTGCAGGCGGCGATGGAAGGTTACCAGGTGACGACACTCGAGGATGTCGTGAAGACCGCTGACATTTTCGTCACGGCGACCGGCAATATGAACATCATCAGCGCCGAGCATATGGCGCAGATGAAGGACAAGGCGATCGTGGGCAACATCGGACATTTCGACAACGAGATCGACATGGCCGGCCTCAAGAAGACCAAGGGCATCAAGCGCGTGCAGATCAAGCCGCAGTACGATGAGTACGTGTTCCCCGACGGGCACAGCGTGATGATCCTTGCCGAGGGCCGGTTGCTGAACCTTGGCTGTGCGACGGGTCACCCGAGCTTCGTGATGTCGGCGAGCTTCACCAACCAGGTGATGGCGCAGATCGAGTTGCATACGAACTGCGACGCTTACGAGTGCAAGGTCTACACGCTGCCGAAGAAGCTCGACGAGAAGGTCGCGCGGCTCCATCTCGACAAGCTTGGCGTGAAGCTCACGAAGCTGTCGAAGGACCAGGCAGACTATCTCGGAGTTCCGACCGAAGGGCCCTACAAATCAGAGCACTACAGGTATTAAAAGGAAGAAAAGCAAAGAAGACTACCTGCCGGGGGCTGTCGGCGTGCCAGTTTATGGCAGCGGGCTCGCCTGAAAACAAAAAGCCCCGCCCGAAATGGCGGGGCTTTTTGCTACCTCAACTAAGCAGTGTGTTGCCGTGTCAAAGACTCTGGCACCCACCAAGGCTTTGCAATGACCTTCAGACTGCGACTGGCCGCTCTCGTTCTCCTTGCCTCGACAGTTCACCCGCCGAGCACGCGCGCGCAAGACTCCAAACCCGGCGTCACCGAAGGGCTGTGGGAAGCGAAGCGACGATTCGGTCCGGACGTCCGTGGTCAGCTCATGATTACGCGGGCCGCCGATGGGTGGCGCGCTGATGTAGCGGGAGTGCAAGCGCCGGTGCGAGTGAGTGGTGACACCGTGTCGCTCGAGTTGCCGAATCATGGGGGCGCCTTGATCGCCTACCTGTCCAAGGATCGCTCGACGATATCGGGACATTGGATTCAGCCTGCAATAGTCTCGAGCGGAAGCGAATACGCATCGCCGATCACGCTCAAACGTGATGGGTCCGGGCGTTGGACAGGGAATGTCGTTCCCCTCGATGACACAATGACGATGTACCTGTTGATCCGGAAGCGGCCGGACGGCACACTCGGCGCCTTCCTCCGGAACCCGGAACGCAACCTCGGTAGGCAGCTTCGGGTCGACCGCATCGAGAGCGCGAGCAACGAAGTTCGAATGATGGGCAAGTGGAACGGCAACGGCCCCGAACGCGCGCTTGGCTCCGGCGTGCTCAACGACGACGGGTTCTCACTTTTTCTTCCCGGACGCGGCGGCACTTTCGATTTCAGGAAAGTTAGCGACCGCGAATACTCTGATTTCTATCCAAGGGGCAGACCAAGCGGCTCTTATACCTACACTCCGCCGCCGCAAACTGGTGATGGGTGGGAAACGGGCACTTTGGCCGGAGCGGACCTTAACCAGGACACCCTCAGCAACTTCATGCTCGCCATGGTCAATCTCCCGATGGACTCGTTGAAGTCGCAGCAGCTTCATGCGGTGCTCATCGCCAGGCACGGAAAGCTGGTGCTGGAAGAATATTTTCACGGAGAGGATCGCGGTCACGCGCACGACACGCGATCAGCCGCAAAGAGTATTACGTCGACGCTCGCCGGCGCCGCGATTCACGCGAGGCGTGGTGTCACACTGGCATCACCGGTCTACGCTGTCATGAACGGCGGAAGATTTCCGGATACGATCGAGCCGCGGAAACGAAGAATCACCCTTGAACACCTGCTGTCAATGTCGTCAGGCTTAGACTGCGATGACGGCGATGACAAGTCGCCCGGCAATGAAAGCGCGGTGATAGATCAATCCGACGAGCCTGACTACTATCGGCTCATCCTGCGGCTCGGCACGATTCGCGAGCCGGGGGAGAAATCGGTGTACTGCAGCATCAACCCGCACCTCGCGGGCGGGGTGCTGAAGAATGCCTCCGGAAGCAGTTTGCCGGACCTGTTCTCCGAACTGGTCGCGCGCCCTCTCGGCCTGGACAGCTACTACCTCCCACTGACACCCACCCGCGACGTTTATATGGGAGGAGGAGTCCGTCTGACGGCGCGAGCGTTCGCGAAGTTCGGTCAGATGTACCTGGACAGCGGTGTGTGGAAAGGAAAGCGGATTCTGGATGCGTCGTACGTCGCAAAAGCGGGCGCGCCGAAGTACGCGATGAGCGGAATTCACTACGGTCTCGCGTGGTGGGTGACCGACTATCAGTATCGGGGCGAAACCATTCAGGGATATTTCGCCGGTGGAAATGGCGGCCAGATCGTAATGGTCATTCCGAAACTCGACATGGTCGTGACGATCTACTGCGCGAACTATCAGGATGCAGCCGGGCTCGTTCCGCAACAACAGTACATTCCCCGGTTCATAATTCCGGCGGTCTCAGCTGCGAGGCGTTGACTCAGGCGGCGAAATGCTTCCCTCGCACGGTGAACGACCGGAGACGTAATCCACGCTCATCTATATTGGCCTTTGCCTTGCTCCGTTCTTGCACGCGCCCTCCCCGTCACTGATATTGGCAACCATGAAGCTGCTCCGGACTATCGTCTCCTCGCTGGCTCCATTGGGAGTCCTGGTGC
>Ga0193719_10000906_pt1 | contig 11504 bp, 12 predicted proteins | sample U2a2metaG_FD_160103 | JGI IMG/M metagenome (GOLD analysis project Ga0193719, IMG submission 160103) | Soil microbial communities from a riparian zone of the East river system, Colorado, United States - U2a2 | ecosystem: Environmental > Terrestrial > Soil > Riparian zone | place: USA: East... | reverse complement strand
GGCCCGGTCCACTGATCGGACACTAGGTATCCTCCACCGCATTGAGAACTGGTCGCCACCCCTCGCGCGGCACCCATCCCGCGCTGGTATTTGCTCTCAGCTTCATGGTGCTGCTGGCGCTGCATGCTGCTCTGCTGCGCCTGCCGTACTTCTGGGACGAGGCCGGCTACTACGTGCCGGCCGCGCGCGACCTGATGCTGAATGGAAGCCTGATTCCCCGCTCCACTCCATCCAATGCTCATCCTCCGTTGGTGATGGTTTATCTGGCCCTGTGGTGGAAAGTCGCCGGCTACGCGCCCGCGGTGACCCGTACCGCCATGCTCCTGGCGGCAGCGCTTTCCCTGCTTGGACTATTCCGGCTGGCAGAGACGGTGGCAAATACGGAAATCGCAGTCGGAGCCGCTGTCTGCACTGCCCTTTATCCAGTATTTTTCGCGCAAAGTTCTCTCGTCCATCTTGACCTGGCCGCCGCCGGGCTCACGTTCTGGGGCCTCTCCGCCTATATGAAGGGCAGAACCTGGCAGGCAACGCTCTGGTTCTTGTTCGCGGCGCTTGCCAAAGAAACGGCGATCCTGGCGCCGCTTGCGCTGTTCGCCTGGGAACTCTTGTCGCAATTCCTGCCCATGCGGGATGGAAGCACCCGGCAACCGCGCTCTCCAGGCCAGATCCCTCAAAGCAGATTGCAGACCTCGTTCCGGCTCTTGCTTCCGCTTTTGCCTCTCGGCGGCTGGTACGCCTACCACTATTCGCGCACCGGTCTGGTTTTCGGCAACCCGGAATTTTTCCGCTACAACGTCGCGGGCACGCTTCATCCCCTGCGCATCCTGCTGGCTTTGCTTATCCGCCTGTGGCAGACGTTCGGTTATTTCCATCTTCTGCTGCTGACTCTCGCCACCGGGTTCGCTATGGGGCTGCCTCCGCTCCAGGACCAGAAGAACGGAGGCCACACAGCGCGCCCGCGTATCGCCCTGGACGCACAATTTGCCATGCTTTCCGTGATCGTCGCCTATGTGCTAGCCATGGCCCTGGTGGGCGGAGCGGAGTTGGCGCGATATATGCTGCCCGTAGTTCCTCTCGTCATCCTAATCGGCATCTCCACCCTCTGGCGCAGAGTCCGCTGGTGGCGCGGCGTGGTAGCGATCGTTGCGCTGATGTTCGTGGCCGGATGGTTCGTCAATCCACCGTATGGATTCGCGCCGGAAGACAATCTCGCTTACCGGGACTACATCCACCTTCACCAGCATGCCGAAGACTTCCTGGAAGCACGCTATCCCATGGCTCGCGTCCTTACCGCCTGGCCGGCCAGCGATGAATTGACCCGCCCCTATCTTGGCTACGTTACCCGTCCCATGCGGGTGGTGCGAATTGAACATTTCGCCGCCGAACAACTGATGGCGGCCGCCGATTTCCGTTCGAACTTTGACGTAGCGCTCGTGTTCTCCACCAAGTATGAGCCGGCTCATCCTCTACTGGAATCCTGGCGCCTGTGGCAAGAATGGAAGACCCGTTTTTTCGGCTTCCATCGCGACCTGCCCCCGGCTGCCGCGGCGCACATTCTGGGCGGAACTCTGGTCTACACCGAAACCTGCCACGGACAATGGATCGGCGTGGTTGAAATGGACCAGATCAGGGAGGCTCGAACCGAGCTTAGGATCGATTTAGGCGGGCCCGGCCCGCCCGTGCGAGAGGGGAACGGAGCAAGAGATTCCGAGAAATGACCACTACGTCATTGCTGCTGTTGGGTTGGCTGGACCGGAGGCGGACTCTGGGGGCTGTTCGAGAAACCCGATGTGCCGGATGGATTTTGCCCGGCTGAATTCTGCTGCAGGGGAACAGCGGCTTGCAATGCTGGCTGGGCTGGCGTGGTGATCAATCCGCCGCGGTCCATGGTGGGGTCGTAAATGAACTGCCACTTGTCGTAATGATTCTTGTGATTGAATTCGCGAATGCTCGACGCCTTGCTGGTGCTGGCAACGCCCACAATGGGACCGCCGCCAAAGACCCGGCTGGATAGCTTGTCCCCCGTGCCGGATTGTTCCGGCTCCGTCTGCGACGGGTCTGTCTTGGACCCGTCTGCCTTGGACTGTCCCGCATCCTGGCCGGAGTCGTCCCCTGCGCCGGTCGCAGTTCCCGCCCGGCCGGGCGCCGCCTGAGTTGGATTTCCTCCCATCATGGCGCTGGTTCCCGCTCCGGGTGGCGATGAGCCCTGCGCCGCTCCTCCCAGCGCCGTGGCACCGGGTATGGTTCCCCCGCCCAGGGTCGCGGCTCCGGCTATGCCTGCAGCTCCCGTGAGTTGCACCTCGCCCACATGCAGCAGCTTGAAATCCTTGTTGGTGATCGGATCCTTGTAGCGTTTGCGCAGGAAGCGGATATTGTTAGTATTTTCCAGCTCCTCGAGGCGCGAGGGATATCGTCCAGTCTTTTTGACATACCTCCGGATGGCTCGCGAGTACTGCGTCCCCCGGTGAATCATTTCTTCTTCGCGGTCGCGCCGGACCTGAAATGCGACGGTGGGCGCAAGCGCGCCGGCGGCAATCGCCAGCAGCGTCACAAACAGCATGAGTATGAGCAGAATGTAGCCTCGCTCAGACCGCCGCGCGGGCGGGAGCAAGGGCCGGGTATTGGGAAAGCGGGGCATCTAAGGAGACGATAAAGCAGTCCTGACCGACCGCCAATCATTGACCACGGACTACCCTTGGGTCAACGGAATACTCTGACGGTTATTGTTCAACACATCTTCAACTTCCACTGACATCGGGGTGATATGCAGAATCCTGTAGCGGCGATCGACGATGTCACCCTCCCCGGCAATGAAGATATCCTCTCCCTGTGACAAGAAAATCTTCTTGGCCTCGCCTGCCTTGTTGGCAAATCCGAAAAACTTGAGATTGATGGGGGGCGGAGGCGGCGGGCCTTGGGGAACAGCTACGGGAGTCGGTACATGAACCTTCGCTACCGGTTTCGGAATCTCCACCTCAGCTCGAAAAATGTTGCGTCCCGCGCCTTGATACTGGGTATCCTCGCTGGCCTTCAGCCAGTCGTAACGGAGAGTCGGGTCGAGCGAACGCACCGGGCTGATGCCCACTTTTTTGCCGGACACGGTTTTGCGGGCGACCGGCGGGCGTGAGGCCATCGGCACCACCGCTGCCGGAGCAGGAGATTTCGCTGAGGCCGGGGAGTCGGGAAAGAAACGCGACACGGTAAACACCAGCGCCAAGACCATCAGGCCGATGGCTGCGATCGTCTTGTTCCGGCTTTCCGTCCCCAACCGCATCAAGAACTCGCCTTCTGATAGGTTTCCAGTTTCAATTGCAGCTTAACCAGGCCGCCCTGCTCGCCACCCAGCTCCACGCTGTCAATAATGAAAAACAGCCGATCGCGCTCGAGTGCGTTGATGAAACGAACCAGCTGCAAATAGTCGCCGGAGAATTCAGCCTGGATCTCCACCGGGCGCAGGCCCACGACGTCGTTGTCCTTCGATTGGTAGCGAATCTGCCCGATGTGGACCTTGTTCTGTCCCGCCACTTTGCCCAGTTCCTCGGAAATCGCCGAATCCTGCGCAGGCAGCCGGTTCTTGTAGAAATCGTCAATCTGCCGCCGTGCGGTTACGATCTTCTGGTCGACGTCTCGCAGCGGCTCGGCCTCGCGCGTCTTCTGCTGCAACTCTCGCCACAGCTGATCCAGCTGCTCACGACGCGATCGTTCCGATCCCACCAGCGGGGATAGCAGCACCAGCCCGGCGACTATATCCACCGCCAGCAGGGCCGCGATCGCAATCTTTACCTTCGTTCGGACGTCGCGAACATCCGGCATCAGGGCGTACTCCTTTTGTCCGTGTCCGCCAGCTCGGGCACGTACACAGCGCTGATATCGAATTGCACGTTGTCGCCCGGCGCCTGGCCGGCCTGGTTCTGCTCCTGTTCGATCTGAGTGTGTTGGAAGCGTTGCGAAGTTTCCATCTTTCGCACCAGCTCGAGGGCGCGGTCCCGCGATTCTCCCGCAACCACCATCTTGATCTCCAGCTGATTCTCGGGAGCCATCGCCGGGTGAATCGAGACCAAGTGCAGCCGGGTGGGCATCACCCGCTCCAGATCCTGGAACACCTGGGTCCAGGAAAAAGCCTTGCGCAGGAACAGATCGTTGAGAAACTGCGAACGGTCGCGCGTACTGCGGTTTTCCGGCAAGTTGAGAATCGCTTCCGCTTTAGCCTTCTCCTCATCGCGGGCGGCAATTTGCTGTTCGCGCTGCGCGATCAGGCTGCGGCCCTTCCGCGCCAAACCCCAGCCTGTCAGAACCAGGTAGAGGAGAATCAGGGTGAACAGGCCCAAAGCCGCCAAGGCTCCTCCCCAGCGCAGCCACAGGGAGCTGGAATCTTCATACGGCCGGGTCGCGAGATTGATGTCGACGCGCATGTCAGGAAAGCAGGGCTCCCACCACTCCAGCCATTCTCCACTTGGGGATCGTTCCTACGTTGCCACCCAGTTGCGCCTCCGACACCAGATCCGTAACGTGGGCTCCAGTCTGGGCGCGCAGCGCGGGCGCGGCCCCTCCCGATTCTGGCAGTCCAGCCACAAATATCTGGCCAATGTTCAAATGATAGGTGTCTTGAAAAAACACCACTGAGGGATACACTTCTTCCGCAAGCTGCTCGCCGGTGATGCTCACGCCCCGCGTATTCTCCAGAGTGCGAAACAACAAGAGCTGCCCGCCATCCAGGATGGCAATGCTGGTGGTGCGCGCGTCTACTTTGATGACCAGCGAAGGCTGCGGCGCGTTGGCCGCTCCCAGTGCCGCCAGCATGGACGGCATCACCACTCCCGGTTCGTAGCCAGCCTGGCGAAAAGCGGCTTCGTAATCTTCGATTACGTTGAGCAGCGCCACCGCTGCAATCACCCGCACTCCGCCGTGGGAAGGTTGTACGTGATAGGAAACCTTGGCCTTGTCCACGTCGAACGGCAGCGACTTTTTCAACCGGAAGCGAACTACGCTCTCCGCTTCCTCCCGCTTGGAGGGCAAAGTTTCGAAGTCGAGCAGCACGACTCGGACGGCGGCGTCAGGCAATACCGCAATTACATCCCGCGAACGCCCTCCCAGGCTGCCCAGAGCGTCACGCAGAGCCTCGAACACTCCGTCCGGCTGGCGCAAATTGGTCTCGATCAGATCAGGGACCACGGTGCCTGGCAAGAGTTCGAGCGAAGCACACGCTTCTAAGGTATGCCCGCTGTTCTCCGAAACCCGCCCGGCAAGCACGCGGTCAGCGGAGATCTCGCAAGCCAGTTTCGGCCTCGATCCGGAATGAGGAACACGGCTCATAGAGTTGGGACTATCCTACAAGTAAAGCGCGGTCGAGGGACTAATTGCAATAACCGGAAGGGCACGGTTGACATAGTCCCGGCGGTCAGTCGTCGGTCCTCAGGGGCGTTCCCCTGAGATTACCTGGGGCCCCATGGCGAACGGCGATGACTGGGATCAGCGCATGTTCTCGATGAACGTGACCTTGTTGATTTCCTTCAACGTGGTCATTCCCAGTCTGACCTTGTCGAGAGCCGACTCGCGCAGAAAGCGCATGCCCTCCTCGCGAGCGGCGCGGCGGATTTCCGACGTCGGCTTCTTGGCCAGAATCATTTCCCGTATGCGGTCGCTCAGGTCGAGCAGTTCATGAATCGCTGTCCGGCCACGGAACCCGGTTCCTGCGCACTCGATGCAGCCCTGGCCTTCGTAGAAGGCCACTTTCGACCACTGCCCTGGATCCAGTCCGCTAGCTTCAAGTACTTCAGAGGGATAATGCACCACGGTTCGGCAAGACTCGCAGATCAGCCTGACCAGGCGTTGCGCCAAAATACAATTCAACGCCGAAACGAAGTTGTAGGGTTCGACCCCCATGTTCAGGAAGCGGCCAATCACGTCCACGACGTTGTTCGCGTGCACGGTCGTGAACACCAGGTGTCCGGTAAGCGCTGACTGAATGGCGATCTGCGCCGTCTCCGTGTCGCGGATTTCGCCGACCATGATCTTGTCCGGGTCGTGGCGCAGGATGGAGCGCAGGCCGCGGGCGAAGGTGAGTCCCTTTTTTTCATTGACCGGAATCTGGGTAATGCCGCGAATCTGATATTCGACCGGATCTTCAATGGTGATGATCTTATCTTCCTCGGTCCTGATCTCGCTTACTGCTGCATACAGCGTGGTAGTTTTCCCGCTGCCCGTCGGGCCCGTGACCAGCACCATTCCGTAAGGCTCGGCGATGTAGCGGCGGAACTTTCTCAAATCATCTTCATCGAAACCTACTACGTCCAGAACCAGCTTGTGAAATTTCTCGCTCATCGACTCTTTGTCGAGTACGCGCAGCACCGCGTCCTCGCCGTGAATCGATGGCATGATGGAGACACGGAAGTCGATGGGGCGCTCGGGAGTGCCGTATTTAACCCGGAAGCGACCGTCCTGCGGGACCCGGCGCTCGGAAATATCCAGTTCGCTCATCACCTTGATGCGCGAAATAATCGTCGAATGGTGCTCCTTGCCGATGGGAGGCATGGCCTGGGTCAGCACGCCGTCAATGCGGAACTTGATGCACACCGAATCGTCGCGAGTTTCGATGTGAATGTCACTGGCCCGCCGCTGCAGGGCGGTAAAGATCGTAGTATCCACCAGGCGGATGATCGGGCTGATATCGCCCTGCGCGGTCAGCCGGTCGATGGAGATACTATCTTCCCCGCCCGCCTCGTCTTCTGAAACCACCGCCAGGGTGAAGCCCTCGCTGGCTTCTTCCAGTACGCGCTTCGACTGTTCCGTCTTCTTCAGGATTTCGCTGATCTGCGCCAGCGTGGAAACTTTGGTCAGGATGCGCTTGCCCAGCAGCAGACTGATCTCGTCGATCATCATCAATTGACTGGATCGGCGATGGCAATGGCTAAACGTCCGTCCTCGGTCTCGTCCAGGGGAACGAAGTTATAGCGGAACATCAGGTCCACCGGGATCTTCTTGAACAGATCGTGGTGGAGCTGAAAGTTGTGCAGATCCACAAACTCGCAGCGGTAGCGGCGGGCCACGTCCTGGGCCTTTTCCAGGTCGGCCACATGAGGTGCAGGAGCCAAGCGGGCTCCGCCGTTGCCACCGTGCGCAACTATTGTTTTGTTGTTTTCCGCCATGCTTCCAATTCCAATTCTTCCTGCTGGCGCCGGTTCGGGTTAGTGAATGTTTGCCCCTAACGAGAAGATCGGCATATAAAGCGAAATCAACACACCCCCCACAAACACCGCCATGATGAGCAAAATCACAGGTTCGATCAGTGCCATGGTCGCGCCTAGCGCGGTTTGTACGTCCTCTTCATAGAATTCCGCCACCGAATTCAGCATGGCCGGCAAGGCCCCGGTGGATTCGCCTACTTCAATCATCTCCACCGAAAGATCGGGAAACATCTTCTGCTGTTCAAGGCTTCCCGAGAGCGTCTGGCCCTCGCGCACCCGGGCTGCCGTTTCGACAACGCCGTTCAGAATGCGTCGGCTGCTCATCGAAGCGCCTGCGGTTTCGAGCGCCGGCACCAGCGGCAAACCGCCAGCCAGCAGGGTCGAAAGCATGCGCGAAAAATTTGCCACCTGATACTTCAACCAGATCTCGCCCAGCACCGGCATCTTCAAAAGCAGGGAATCGATCTGGTCCGCGCCGCGATCCGTGCCCTTCCAGTGCCAAAAGGCTGCCGCCACGAAAACCAGCCCAACCGCCAGGAACGGGGCCAACTTCTGCGCCCGCGTGCCCACCGCTAGCATTAAGACAGTGATAGCCGGCAGTTCGGCATTAAGATTCTCAAAGAGTTTGGCAAACTCGGGCACCACGTAGGTCACCAGAAATACGATCATGATCACCACCATGGTCACCAGGAGCGCCGGATACACCAGGGACACGGCCAACTTCTTTTTGAACGTTAGTGCCAGCCGCTGGAAAGCGATGTAGCGGGCCAGTACTTCTTCCATGTTGCCGCTTTTTTCTCCCGCCATCAGCGTGGTCGTATAAATTCTGGGAAACACTCCTTGCGCGGCGAAGCAGTCAGAAAGCGACTCGCCACTCTTTACCCGGTCACGAACATTCTGCAAAAGCGACTTCAGGTTTCCATCCTTCTGCCGCTTAATCAGCAGATCCAAAGAGTTCAGGATGGGCAGCCCTGCCTTGATCAGAGTCAGGAACTGCTGGTTGAAAATCACGAACTGGCCCTGCTTAACCTTTCGTCCTGCGAGTTGGAACTTGCCCCCGGAAAAAAGCCCTCTCGGTTTGACCCAGTAGACCAGGTACCCCTGCTGCACGAAGCGTTCGCGAACCTCGGATTCCGAGTAACCATGTTCCACCTGCTGCGAGAGGCGCCCGCGATCGTCCGCGATCTTTACTAGAAATTGAGCCATGCCCGGGCCGGATTACCCTTGTGCCCCCTTAAGTCTAGCATTCGGAAGCATTGGCCCGGGGTGAATATGGCCTAATGAGTAAGGCATCGAGGTACCCTGGTAACCCTTAAGCTTGACTTCGCAAGATGCACGTAAAGCGATGAAAAAATTAATCTTACGGTCGCGTCAGCCACTACCGTCCAAACTCTCCCTCGATCACCTCGGCACCCGCGGGAACCGCAAACCGGAAGCGCAGGTCGTCGATCGCGCCATTCTCCTCCTGCTGGCTGAATCGGTACTCAGTTACTGACTCGTCGGCCTCTTCAAATTGGATGCGGGCGATGCGGTGATCCGGCGTGATCTCCAAAATAACTTCGTGGACGCGCTCCTCCATCGCCTTGGGTACGCCCCGTAGGACGATATTACCCGGGGTCAGGGGAGGCACGTCAGAGGCCAGAGACAGCCCTTCCAACTCCTTTTCCAGCTGGGTCTTACCCAGAAGAAAGCCCAAAGGCGACCGCAAATCATCCAGCTTCCGGACCGAAGTGCGACGAACCTGGCGATCCTCGGGAAGGTAAAACCAGGCGTCCTTGCCGTCGCTCAAAAACAGCTTCTCCTTAGGAGAACGATACTCCCAGCGCATCTTGCCCGGCTTTTTCAACCAAAGCAATCCGGATTCGGTCCGCTCGATTCCAGCGCCGCGGTAGGTCTCAGTAAATTCGGTCTGCAGGGTTTGCAGGTGGTTGTAGTGATGGTCCACGGCCTGAGCAATTGCGTGAACTTCGGATGCTGGACTCGCAGCCACAGCCGGCACCCCTGGCAGAAAAAGGGCGGAGAACAGCGCGACGATGAAATCTACTTTCACCCCTCAACGATATCGTAGTTCGATATCGTGGTTTGAATATAAACCGAGTGCAATTGCCCGGGCCTCCCACCCGACCCTTATCCAAACCAGACCTGTTTCCGCGCGGCAAGCCCCGAAGAACCGCGCCCGAGCGTGAAACGAACCTGGCCCGCTCATCAAGGGGGACGCCAGCGTCTTTAATCCGCCGGCAGAAACTTGGGCGATGCTGGCGGGACGTACCCCGCAGGCGTGCCCTTTCGGATGAAGGGTAGATCGTCCGGGACCCGCACTTCCACCCGGCCGCCGGGCATCAGCTTGTAGCCATGGCCGAGCGGATCGATGGGCGTACCGGGCAGCAGGCCCGCTGCCTGGAGTTCGGAGAAACTGGCTGGATAGCGGCCGGTCTGCTGCCGGTAGCGGGCGGCCAGGGCTTCCAGTTCGGTCACAGCATCCTCGACTTGCAGCGCCCTCAAGTGTGCCGCCGCATTAGCGCGGACGTTGTTGTCTTTCGAGCTCTGGTAAGTCGTACTCCACATCATGCGGGCCATCTGTTGATCACCCGCGTGCTCCGCCATATTTCCCGCGAGGATGGCCAGAAAGGGGTGAGCATTGGGCACCCGGGCGCCGCGGGCAAATACCGCGGCCGCGCCCGCGTAGTCTTTCAATTCCATGTATCGGATGAAGCCCTCGTTGTAATAGAGGCGCCACTCGTTAGGGTTGTGGCGGATGCCGAATTCTTCCAGATCGATGGCGCGCTCGGGCATGCCGCCGCCGCTAGGCGGCGGGGGGGCCAGGAAATTGGAGCCGTATTCATAGGCCACCAGCAGATGGGGATCGAGCGTAGTCGTGATCTCCAGCAGAGGCGCCAGCAGAGCAAAATCCTGGGCGCCCTCGTGATGTTTGCTGCCGAAGTACTGCACTGCCCGGGTCCAGTAGATGTCGGCCAGCAGGCCGTCATAGCCAAGGCTCATCTTTTTTAACGCCTTCGGCGAAGAAATGTAGAGTACCTCTTCCAGCGTAGCGCCGGTTCTCAACTGGTCCAGCCGTCGCAACAGCAGAACCGACGTTGCGACGCACCCCACCAGCAGGAGGCTGACTACAACCGTGACCTGCCGCGATGCTTTCATTTCAGATTCCGGCGCTCAAAAACCAGTACCGCTCCGCAGATGGCCATGGTGGCGTAGATCAGAGCGTAGGCACTGTTGTACAGAATGACTGCTCCCGGAACCGCATTAGCGTGGGCCACCGAAGTGATGACATTCAGGGCGGAAAAATTCGGCACCAGATAGGCTGCGCCCGTGGCCACCCAGCGGGTAACGCCGTGGGTGATGCCGGCAAATCCGCGCAAATCCTCGGAAAAGCTGCCAATCACAAACAACGAGAAAGCGAAGACCGCCGAAAGCAGCGGCGACGAGAACGAAGAAAAAAACAGGGTCAGCGCTGTGATGATTAGAAACTGCAGGATGATGAAATACAGGGCCACCAGCACCCAGCCATCCTGCTTCTGGAAATGACGCGAAACATAGAGCAGTGAGACAAAAACTCCGAGGGCCATGCAGAACGTATTTACCGCCAGCGTGCCGGCCAGACCAAAAAACTTGCCGACAATAAATTCCCAGCGCCGCACCGGACGCGAGAGCACGGTGTACAGGGTTCGCTTCTCCATCTCTTTGGAAACCAGTCCGATCCCGATAAAAATGGCGATCACCATTCCGAACAATGACACTGCGGTAAGCCCGAGGTTGATCACGACCAGGCGTTCGATATCAATCGAGATCTGGCCAACCAGGATGGAGGCGCCCGACATCAGCACGGCGAAGATGATCAGGTTATATAGCACCCGGTCGCGTACCGCTTCACGAAACGTATTGGACGCAATGTTCAAAATACGGACAGGTGCGCTCATGTTCTCGCCCCCGACTGAGCCGTAGCCTGCAACTTTTGCATGAAGTAATCTTCCAGCGAAGTCCGCACCGGAGTCACGGAAACCAGCCGCAATCGTTCCCGACGCAAGGCCTCGATGGCGCTGTCCTGGTTAGTTTCAGAAAGCACGGCGCGCACCGTGTCGCCGGTCACATGACATTCCGCTCCCAGCGCCCGCAGCGAGGCCGGCACTAGAGTCCCTTGCCATACCAGTTCCACTTTGCCATGAACGCTCGAGGTAAGGTCGGCCACGGCTCCCACTCCCTGCAGTTCGCCTTTGTTAATGATGGCCACCCGATCGCACAGCGCTTCTGCGTCGGACAGAATATGGGTAGAAAAGAATACCGTCTTGCCCTCGTGCTTCAGTT
>Ga0193719_10000905_pt1 | contig 11513 bp, 10 predicted proteins | sample U2a2metaG_FD_160103 | JGI IMG/M metagenome (GOLD analysis project Ga0193719, IMG submission 160103) | Soil microbial communities from a riparian zone of the East river system, Colorado, United States - U2a2 | ecosystem: Environmental > Terrestrial > Soil > Riparian zone | place: USA: East... | reverse complement strand
ATGATTAACGAAAACCCAGCTGGGGCCCAACTCGCTGGTGAAATTTGGCTGGACCTCGCGCTGTGCGAGCGTGATCCAGTTCTAGCCGAACGCGCTCTGGGGACGATCGCGGATGGGTTTAACCGGAATCAGCTCTTTCTCTCAGTAACTTTTCTAAAAGGTTGTGTGGCGCGCGCTTTCGGGGACGACGCGGCAGCGCGAAAAGCGTTTACCGCGGCGCGTGTCGAAGTCGAGCGCACTGTTCGCGAACGACCCGATGAGGGGCCGCCGCTCTGTATGCTCGGTCTGATCGACGCCGGCCTGGGACGAAAAGAGGAAGCCCTCCGCGAGGGCCGCCGCGCCAGCGAACTAACTCCAGTCACTAAGGACGCAATCAACGGAGCTGAGATCATGGAATTTCTCGGCGTTATCTACGCGTGGACCGGAGAGAGAGATCTTGCGATCAAACAAATCGCCGCGACACTGCAAGTCCCCGACCGCCTAAGCTACGGCGAACTCCGTCTGCATCCCTTCTGGGATCCGCTGCGCGGCGATCCGCGTTTTGAAAAACTCGTAGAGGAGTCGAAGAAACCAGTCGCGATGAAATAAATTGTAGGGCAACCGCTCCGGTTGCCCCATTGAGAACGGCAGGCGGAGCGCCTGCCCTACAGTTTCGAATTTAACCGCGCGAGAATTTCCGGATCGCGCACATCGGTCAATTCGCCGGTCAGGAAAAACCGCCTGCGGAAACTGCCGAGCACACGCCGCAAAATCGGGATCAATACAGCGTAGCCGCTGTGGTTGCCAATCAATCCGGGTTTGCGATTATTGGGGGAGGCAACTGAAACCGTTCAGACAGCGTTACTCAATTGAAATCTGATACTCACCTCGCGATTGCTCACGTTTTGTTCATGGACGTGGTCGGATATTCGAAACTGCTCGTCAACGAGCAGCGCGACGTCGTCCACGAGCTCAATGAAGTCGTGCGGCAAACTTCGCAATTCCAGAAAGGCGATGCGAACGGCGAACTGATTTGCATCCCTTCAGGAGATGGGATGGCGTTGGTCTTCTTTCAAAGTCCCGAGGAACCTGTGCAGTGTGCATTGGAAATTAGCAGAGCGTTGAAGAATCATCCACACCTTTGCCTGCGCATGGGTGTGCACAGCGGCCCTGTCAATACGGTTAAGGATGTGAACGACAGAATCAATGTAGCGGGCACGGGGATTAACATCGCGCAGCGAGTGATGGATTGCGGTGATGGCGGGCACATCTTGATCTCGCAACGCGTGGCCGAGGACCTCGCTCAGGACAGACTTTGGCGGCCACTCTTGCATGACTTGGGCGAAATCGAGATCAAACATGGTCCGAAGTTGGGCGTCGCTAATCTCTACACGGCCGAATTAGGTAATCCGCGTCCGCCCGAGAAACTAACTCATGTTCAAGCTGCTTCTGAACTTCCAAGTGTTCCATCCCCACAAAAAAGCATCGCCGTGCTTGCGTTTGTGAACATGAGCAATGATCCGGACAATGAATACTTCAGCGACGGAATCGCTGAGGAGATTATCAACACCTTGACGAAGGTGAAGGCGCTCCGAGTGGCGTCGCGCACGTCCGCGTTTGCATTCAAGGGAAAGAGCGAAGACGTCGGCGAGATTGGACGCAAGCTGAAGGTAAACGCGGTCCTGGAGGGCAGCGTACGTAAAGCGGACAACAGGCTTCGCATCACAGCACAGCTCATTGACGTGGCCGACGGATATCACCTGTGGTCGGAGCGCTACGATCGCCAGCTCGAGGATGTCTTCGCAATCCAGGATGAGATCGCAGAGAACATTGTGCGGGCATTGCGCGTCGTGCTCGGGGAGGACGAAAAACGCGCTATTGAGAAGGCGCCGACGGAGAATGTGCAGGCTTACGAGTACTACTTGCGCGGTCGCCAGTTCTTTCATCAGTTTCGCCGCACACCTTTGCAATACGCGCGACGCATGTTCGATCGCGCCATCGAAATCGATCCAAACTTCGCGCGGACGCACGCAGGCATCGCCGACTGCTGCTCCTTTCTCTACATGTACTGGGACAGCAGCAAAGCGAATCTGGAGAGCGCCGATGCATCGAGTCGAAAGGCATTGGAGCTGGACCCGGGAAGTGCCGAGGCGCATACTTCACGCGCGCTCGCATTGACACTGCGCCGCCAATACGACGAGGCACGTGAGGAATTTGAGGCAGCCCTGCGGCTGAATTCGATGCTGTTCGAGGCTCACTATTTCTTCGCACGTGCCTGTCTCACAGAAGGCAAGCTTGACGAAGCGGTGACACGCTATCGGGATGCCTGGCGTGTGCGGCCCGAGGATTATCAGGCCATTTTCTTATCGGCCGATCCGCTTACCAAGTTGGGCCGTCGCGAGGAAGCATTGGAAGCCGCACGGCAGGGACTCCAAGTGGCCGACGCACATCTGGATCTTAACCCGGATGACGCGCGCGCTTGGTATCTCAGCGCAGCGGCGTTGATGCGGCTGGGCCAGCGCGACCAAGCCTTGGAGCGAGCACAACGGGCGTACGCGATTGATCCGGAAGATGCAGGCGTTTTGTACAATCTGGCGTGCATCTATGCCGCCGGAGGCTTAGCCGCAGAGGCGTTGGATCACTTGGACAAAGCAATCCAGAACGGCTTCGGGCAGCGCGAGTGGCTTGAGAACGACTCGTCTTTGGATCCCATCCGCGACGAGCCGCGCTTCCAAGCGCTGTTGCGGAAGCTTTGATCGGCTGTCTTGGTAACGCAGCGAGAAACAGGCCTGAAGCCTGTTTTGCCTCACAGGCAGGATGCCTATGGTCCTATCGATTTAATCGCGCGAGAATTTCGGGATCGCGCACGTCGGTCCACTGGCCGATGAGCTCGAGCGCTTGCACTTTTTTTCCCGACGTCGCCAGGGCGCGGATCGCGTCGGTCAATTCATATTCGCCACGCGGTGAACGCTTCAACTTTGCTGTGAAATCAAAGATGCTCGGACGTAATGCATAAATGCCTGCGTTATACCACGGGCTGGTTGCCTCGCCTGGCTTTGGTTTTTCGCGAAGATCGACAAGTTCCATTCGTTCGTTAAGAAAAACTGCGCCGCCCTTGCTCGTATCTTCGCCACGTGTCACGCTGATGATTGCTTCCACATCGTCCGGAAGATCGAGAAGTCGTTTGTAGTTTGTTGGATCGATTAGGATGTCGCCGTAATTTAAAACGAACGGCGACTCGCCAGCAAAATTACGTGCGAGATCGACAACGCGCCCGGTCCCATCCTGCACCACTTGTGTCGCATATTGTATTTGGATGTTGTAACGAGAACCGTCGCCGAAGAAATTCTGCACCGCGTCGGCGCGGTAACCGACGATGATCAGAAAGTCGCGTACGCCCGCATCGCGCAATCCTTCGATAATGTGTTGCAAAACCGGTTTGCCACGCACTTCGATCATCGGTTTAGGAAGATCGACAGTCAGTTCGCGCATGCGGGTGCCGCGTCCGGCTGCGAGGACTACTGCCTTGTCGAGCTTTGGCATGAATGAATTTGTCCGACGCGGTTTGAATTGAAATCGGACCATTGCTCGCTCAAAGTCGCGCGCATGGCTTTACAATTTCTTGGCAAATATCGCGAGACGGGACTGCTTCTGATTCGCGTCAGCATCGGACTGATCTTTATTATTCTCGTTGCCCCTGTCTTGTGGAACGGCCGAGGAAGCTGGGAGCATTTTGGCGCTGCCATGCGGCATCTCGATTTTCATTCGCACTTTCAATTCTGGGGATTCACCGGTGCGCTCGTTGGGTGTGTAGGCGGCGTGCTCATGATTCTCGGACTATTTTTCCGCATCGGGGTGCTGTGTGCGCTGATTGTCACGCTTGTTCATTTGGTCGCGTTGTGGAACGCCGCCGGCGGTTTCTACAGGCGACTGCCGGCAATAGAGATGTCGATCTTACTCTTGAGTCTGCTCTTCATCGGACCAGGAAAATACAGCGTAGATAAGTCATAAAGTCCTGCGCTGCTCACTTGCCGGTCTCTGTCTTGCCACTGATCAGGAGAGGGGGCAAATCGGCTTGCTTGATTAACGCGCTTACTTTCGGAACGTCCTCGCTTTTGATCTGCGCCCATTTTTTTAACTGCTCTTCCAGCTGACTGTTTAACATTTGGAATACGTCGAGTTGCGGTTTCGTGGGCTCGGTATCGCCGCCATCGATCGCGTGGCTGAATGAGTCAAATCGTTCGTTCAGCATGTTCCGAAATGCGAGATTTCCTTCCGAGCCTTTCATGTTTACTTGAATGAGCTGCTGCTCGACTTCGGACATTTTGCGATCGAGGGCATCTGCGGCATCAAGCGCCGGCTTGAGGCGCTGATCGTCGCCGAAGCGTTTATGCAATGTCTGAATCTGCGATCTAAGATCGCGAATTTCATTGACGGTTTGATGCAATTGCGAGATGCGATCGTTCACTTGCATCGACAAGGTGAATTGCTTTTGCAGCGCGGGCTCGGCTCCCCTGGTGCGCGGGTCGATCGCCAGATGCAGCGGCGCCGTCTGCGATTTACCGCCAACGGTAAGTTTTATCTGGTAATCGCCCGGCAGAGCTAAGGAACCTTTGGGGCCGGTCCCGGAGTAAAACGCCCCGGGGATTTTGACAGGATCATCGTAACGCAAGTCCCATGCGAATCGATTCATTCCTTCGTTGGCTGGAATCGTCTTTACGCGCTCGACGCGATCCGGCCATTCCGGCGGCTGCTCCCCTTCTTTTTTCTCCTTGCTGGAGAGATGCCTGACAACTTTGCCTGAAGCGTCGAGAATATCGAGCGACACTTCATCCTTCGGCGCCGTCTTAAAATAATAATCGATGATTGCGCCCGGAGGCGGGTTATCTCCTACGGGCTGACGCCTGTCGAAGTCTTCGGGGTAATGCAAACGCAGCGCTGTCTGCGGCTGATAGAGAATAACGTCCGCTTGCGTCGATTGCGTGTTTACCTGCCGAACCGGTGTGAGGTCATCGAGCACCCAAAACGAACGTCCGTGCGTCGCGACGACCAGATCGTCATCTTTAACCACGAGATCGTGAATAGGTGAGGTAGGGAGATTGAGCTGGAGCCGTTGCCAATGTGCCCCATCATCAAACGACACGAACACGCCCGTCTCCGTGCCCGCATAAAGTAATCCGCGACGCTTCGGATCTTCGCGTACCGCATGCACGTACGATCCATCAGGGATTCCATTCGTAATCGCACTCCATTTTTTTCCCAAATCGGACGTTTTGAAAATGTACGGCTTGAAGTCGTCGAGTTTATGTCGATCCACGGCCACGTAGGCTGTGTTGCCGTCGTCTGGGGATGGCTCGATCAGGTCGACGGTGCTCCACTCCGGCATTTTCGGCGTGACGTTTGACCAATGTTGGCCGTCATCGGTTGTGACCTGAATTAATCCATCATCCGTTCCGGCCCAGATTGTTCCTTTTTTTACGGGGGATTCGGCGAGTGCAAAGATCGTGTCGTAATATTCAACCGAAGTGATGTCGTTTGTCAGAGGGCCGCCGCTTGGCTGCTGTTTGCTTTTATCATTGCGAGTGAGATCGCCGCTGATTTGTGTCCAACTCTGGCCGTGATCGCTCGATTTGAAAACGCACTCAGCTGCGGTGTAGAGCACGTCCGGATTGTGCGGCGAAAGCAGCAGCGGCGAGACCCATTGGAAGCGATGGACAAGGTTGGCGGCGCCATGGCCCGCGTTATCGAGAGGCCAGACGCTCACATCTTGCACCTCCTCTTTATTTTTGTCGTAGCGATTGATGAAGCCTTCGTTGTTTGAATAAATGATGTGCCAATCGCGCGGGTCGGGCACGACGAAGCCGCATTCCGATGCCGCATTCGCCCCCGCCGCTACGAACCAATCTTCACGCCCGATCACTCCTGAATCAGTCCGGCTGGCGATGCCCACATTCGAGTTGTCCTGTTGCGCGCCATAAATGTGGTAAGGAAACGCATTATCCACAGCCACGTGATAAAACTGCGCTGTCGGCTGGTTATTTTGGGTAGTCCACGTTTTGCCTCCGTCGATTGAGATACTGGCGCCACCGTCATTCGCATTCCCAATTCGATTCGGATTTTGTGGATCGATCCAAAGTCCATGATGATCTCCGTGCCGCGCGGATAAGAGATTGAAAGTTTTTCCACCGTCGACCGAACGGAAGAGCCCCGTGTTTAAGAGATAAACAGTGTCCGCATTTTTCGGATCGGCGTAACCCTTGCTGAAATACCAGGCGCGCTGACGAAATCGGCCATCGTCATTTACCCGAGTCCAATGCTGGCCGGCGTCATCGGAACGATAAAGACCGCCTTCCTTGGCTTCGATGATTGCGTAAACGCGGTTGGAATCCGCCCCGGAAACAGCAATGCCGATTTTCCCGAGGATTCCTTCGGGAAGTCCGTTGCCCTCGAGATGTTTCCAGGTGACGCCATTATCTTCAGACCGATAAAGCCCACTGCCGGGGCCGCCACTGGAGAAAAACCATGGCTGCCGGCGCGCCTGCCAGAGCGAGGCAAAGACGATGTTCGGATTATGCGGATCAAAAACAACATCGATCCCGCCGGTGTTTTCATCTTTCGATAAAACTTTCGTCCAGGTTTTGCCGCCGTCGGCGGTGCGAAAAATTCCGCGCTCCTGATTTGGCCCAAATGCATGACCAAGCGCCGCCACCAAAACGACGTCCGCATTCCGTGAGTCAACAATGAGCGCGCCGATTTGGCGACTGTCCTTCAAGCCGACATTCTGCCAAGTTTTCCCGCCATCGATCGATTTGAAGACTCCCGTGCCGTGCGTCGTGTTACCGCGGATGGCCGCTTCGCCGGTGCCGGCGTAGATCACATTGTGGTCGGACGGAGCAACCGCGATCGCGCCAATCGAAGAAATAGGTTCCTTATCAAATAGCGGGGTCCAATTCGCGCCGCCATCAGTTGTCTTCCAGACTCCGCCGGCGACTGCCCCAAAATAATAAGTGTCTGGCTCGCCGGGCACGCCTTCGATCGTGAGTGCGCGACCGCCGCGGAACGGTCCGATCTGCCGCCACTGCATCGCCTTGAACAGTTTTTGATCGATCGCCCCGGCCGGTGTCGGGGAAGGCGATGGACTTACTGCAAAAGAATTTGAACCAACGAGAAGAGAACCGGCCAATATAGCTTTGGCTGCCAAGGAAAGCCGCAACATAGAGACAATCATCCGGCTAAGGTGGGAGAGTTGCGCCGCGGTTCAACTGGAATGTCGCCCGGCGGATACCCATCCAGGCTGTCTCGGCCGACGAGCTATCTTGCTCGTCGTTTGCGTCGCGGAGCATTTAAACCCATGACAGGCTGGAAGTCTGTCGGCCGAGTCAGGCTCGCCACGGGACGAGTCCGTCCGACTTGCGGCGGACAGGATGCCTAGCTTCCATGGATTTCGCAGATCCGCGTTGGGCGGATTGATTTCTCTATTGCGTACGCACGGCGAGAATGTAAGCCAACACAGCCTCGCGCTCAGTAGGCTTCAAATTAGCGCGTCCTGCCATTTCATCGATCAGTCGTGGCCATTCTTGCGCACTGTGGCTGGATACTGCCGGCAGCGTGTGACATTCAATGCAGCGTGAAACAAAAAGGACGCGACCTTCGCGTAGCGTCGCAATCTCGACATGTTGACGAGCTCCAGTTCGCGCTAATTCCGCTGTGACCGGCGGCGGTGCAAAACTTGGCGTCTCGCAACTGCTAAGATCGACAAGACAAATGATCGCCGCCGCGAAGATCCCGATTTGTTTCATTTCACAGGCCGATTCCAAAAATTGTCCGCGCTTGGAAATCCGGCTCACCTTCAGTATCGGTTGCTTGCGCGAGAGCGGTGACCGTTACAAACCAATTCCCGCTGCGATATGAGACGTTCGGGCCAACGAAGAAGTTTCTGATCTTTTCCTTGTCGCGCCACTCTGGAAAAACAAATTCATGCAGCAGTTCCACTCCCACGGAGATGGGCGGCGAGATTTCATAACTCGCCCCGAGCGCCTGGCTGAATTCGCCCTCGCGCTCGATCAGGTCATTTCCTTCCCAGACCGCTTCGAGAGTCGCATTATACGCGAGGATGAGCGGCCCGAAATTTTTCTGCGCGATCAGTTTCGATTCCAATTCAACCAATCGATCGCCTGCTCTCAACTCTCCGTAGATCGACAACCCAACGGGGTCATCGACTGGATTGGTCAGATTGTAGATTAATTCAATCGCCGAATCGGAATACGCGAAGCCTGAATGTTCCGAATCGGCCTCGTAAAACCAATCCGCCAAATAGACGCTCACCTGGAATCTATCTGTTACGCCATACTCAATCTCGTGACGAAAATCGACTTGGTCGAATCGCGCGGGATCGGTCGTGCGTTTCCACGTGACCCAATTCTCCAGCTCTGCGCTTCCCCGTGCAGAAGTGGGCGCCTCATACAAAAATGTAAAGTGACGGACTCCGCCAAATGAGATCGGCGCCGAAAACGCCAAGGTCAGAATCCAGAGCGACAAGAATTTCTTCATAACAAATGGGTACCTGGAGGATCGGTGCTGCCGACGGCGTTGAATTACCGGGGCGAGATCACGGGAACTGTTTCCAGCCGCTCTACGATCGCCACATCGGCCTCGGCTCGCGCCTCTTGCACGGGTTCCGCGCTTTCCAGTGGCCCGCCGCCGCCAAAGCGTCGTGCCGCATAATAAGAGCCAACGACCAGAACTGCGGCAATGAGTTGAGCGATAAGTGTTTCGACGGTCGGAAACACCGCAAACCACAAGCCCATCCATGGCGGCAGATAACTTTTTAGAGAACTGATCTCGGTGGTCGAGATCCAATGCGCGAGCTGCATCTCCTGCGCTTGCTCGCCCACCATCACCAGCAACACGATGCCGAGAAGGACACCCGTCGTGATCAGCATTTTTCGATAGGGAAGACGCTGTTGCAGAACAAAGGTGAGCACGGCCACCATCCCAGTAAGGATCATGCCGAGCAGCGCCCCTTTCAGCACCACGCCGCCACCCAGTCGCAGATGATAGGTCTGCAAAAAAAGCACGACCTCAAATCCCTCGCGATAAAGTGATGTAAACCCGAGCAACACCAAACCCCACCACACACGGGGACGAGAGATTTCGTCGGCACTTGCGCTTGCGAGCAATGTTTTCCGGCGACGATTGTGCGCCCGGATCCATCCGCCCCAATAAATCTTATGAAAAAACCAATTCATAATTACGAGCAGAACGATCACGGCGAGGAGTCCGGTTGCGGCTTGCAGGTCGAGTGCCGGCACACTTTCGCTCAGTTGCCCCACAACACCGACGGCAACGAACCAGGTGATCAAGGTTGCGACGAAGGCGAAGCCTGCGCCTGCCGCGACTGGACGACGATACGCGCGTTTTTTTCCCGTCATGCTCGCGGTGATCGCGGTGAGCACCAGGATGCATTCCAGTCCTTCGCGAAATACGAGAACACCAATATCCAGAAACGCGACCGTGGGAGTTGTGTTCGGTTGCGTCGGATCAGGCGCGCCATGCGCGGTGACGCCCTGCCACGTGATCACGCCTATGACGCAAATCGCAGCTGCGAAAATTCCGATGCGCAAAGCAAGCTTCATTAAACCTTAGAAAGCTATCACATCGATTTCCTGACTGCTGCCGGTCAGTTGCTTTTTTTTAGCGGCTGCTTGCACGGTGCCGCGCCCGGGTTCGTTGTAGTCGACCGCGGCACATTCCCGTCGGCGTTCCAGCATCCCGGCGTTACCCGTGAGGCGGCAAGAAACTCGGCATCATGGCGTTTGGCGATCTCCACAAGCCTGTCTGGGTCGGTAACGCCGTTCACTCTTTCGAAGAACTTCTCGAATCCGCCAGGTTATGGGTGACAAGGACTCGACTCGCCACGGCTAAGATGTTGCGGAGGCTGTGAGGCAAGCTCTTCGGCACGGCGAACAGTGTGCCTCGCGGAGCGTTGAATTTGCGATCGCCACAGACGACCTGATATTCGCCCTCAACAACGTAAAAGACCTCGTCCGTGGCCTTGTGCAAGTGAAGAGGCGTGCCGCCTTCAGATGGGCTCAGCTGTTCGATAACAGCATAAGTCTCCTCGGTTCGCTCACTAGCTACCTTGCAAGGTGATCCGGTCGCCGACAACATTCCGGGTTTGGCCTTCGCCCGCGGCAGTGACGACAGGACCTGCTAGTGGTTCTTGCATGTGATTGGCAGATACATGTGTGACCAAGACCTAACTAGATGGGGCGGCAAGATATAATCATGACTCCTGAATGGTTCGTCGCTTACAGACAGTACGTCCGATACCGATGGTGATGATAAGCAAACTCAGGCAAAAGGTGAAAAATCCGAGAAGGCCGAACCCAATGGGATTTGGGTGGGTCACAGGTGAAGTCAAGCTGGCCCTACCTTGTGATTTGTCGCGTGGCAGGTAACTTCGCCGATGCGACGTTGCCGTGCGTTTACGTTGATCGAGATTGTCATCGCGGTTTTCATACTGATGTTGCTGCTTCTGCTGGCAGTGCCGAGTCTGAACGGCGTGCTTGCGAACAAGCGGCTCCAGCATTCGCTCAATCAATTCAACAATCTTGTGCGCGAGGCGCAGGAGCGGAGTGTGACGGAGCGTCGCCCGTATCTGATTGTTTGGAGCAAGAAAGGCGTCTCGCTGCGCCCGGAGGCTTTCGCAAAAGACGAAGAGATCAAACCGAAGGCGGAATTTCAACTGGGTCGCAGGGATATTTTGAAAATCGCTTTGCCGGCGGCACTAACAAAAAATCCTCCAGCGGAATGGATTTTCTGGCCGTCGGGGACATGCGAGCCGGCGATTGTTCAGTTTAATGGCGCGGCTGGTTCATGGGTAGCGGATTACTCGGCGTTGACGGCGCGTCCCGAGCTTACGAATTATGCGACGAGGTGATTTACAGAAGGGGGGTTCGTCGAACAGTCCAAGCGTTATGGCGCTGAAGGGGCGGAAGCCAGGCCGCGGTAACTCTTCAACACTTCATCGCTTCAACGGTTTTGCCCTCTACGAGGTGGTCTTGGGCGTGGCGATTTTCGCAGTTGGCGTGCTGGCGCTCGGGCGTGCAGTGGAGAATTGTCTGAACGCGAGCATGCTTAACGCAGAAGAAGAATCCGTCCGTCAGATTTTATCCAATCGTATGGCCGAAATTCAAGCCGCGCCGGGTTTTCCCGATCGTGCCAAGGAATTCAAGATCCAAAGCGGTTACGGAGCTGTGAAATTGGTCCAGAAAAGCGCGCCGGCTGATTTAACTGAACCGGGTGGAACCCGGTTAAGTGGAATCAATCTTGTGACGTTGACTGCTCAGTGGGAGCGGGGCGGCACCTCGCAGTCCAGACAGATTAAGTTTTATGTTTATCGTCAGGGTTAAGAGCAAGGCGATACCGGATACTGGATACTCGCTGCTTGCTGAAAACATCCGACAGCAGCCGGCATCCAGGTCCATCCGCAATCGACGATCTCGCGTCCATCAAAGCGGCTTCACACTACT
>Ga0193719_10000902_pt1 | contig 11528 bp, 13 predicted proteins | sample U2a2metaG_FD_160103 | JGI IMG/M metagenome (GOLD analysis project Ga0193719, IMG submission 160103) | Soil microbial communities from a riparian zone of the East river system, Colorado, United States - U2a2 | ecosystem: Environmental > Terrestrial > Soil > Riparian zone | place: USA: East... | reverse complement strand
CTATTCGGCCGGGCGAGGGTTGAAAATCTTTCTCCGGATCTTCGGCGTTGATACGGCATTCGATGGCATGCAGCCGCGGAGTTGCATGCGCGACGTGCGGGGAAAGCGGTTCTCCGGCTGCGATGCGGATCTGTTCTTTCACCAAGTCGCACCCGTAAACCTCTTCCGTGATCGTGTGTTCCACCTGGATGCGCGTGTTCATCTCGATGAAATAAAAATGCCGGTCTTGATCTACGAGGAACTCGATCGTGCCCACATTTTCGTATCCGACTGATTTGGCCAGTTTCACGGCCGCATTTCCCATTTTCTTGCGAAGCCCCGACGTCATCAGCGGCGATGGGCATTCTTCGATCACCTTCTGGTTGCGCCGCTGAATCGAACAATCGCGTTCGCCGAGATGAACCATGTGTCCGTGACGATCGGCAACAATCTGAAATTCGATGTGATGTGGATTGACAATGAGCTTCTCGATATAAACCTGCTCATTTCCGAAAGCCTTCTCCGCCTCGTGACGCGCGCTATGAAAGGCCGATTTAAGGCTTGGTTCATTATGGGCGGTGCGCAGCCCGCGGCCGCCGCCGCCGGCGGTGGCTTTAATCATCACTGGGTAACCGATTCTCTTTGCGATCCTGATCGCGTCGCTCTCTGTCTCGACAATTCCGTCGCTTCCCGGTGTCACGGGAACGCCGGCTTTTCGCGCGAAAACGCGAGCCGCGTTTTTGTCACCCATCGCCTGCATCGCGCGTGAGGACGGCCCAATGAACTTGATATTGCAGCTTTCGCAGACTTCTGCGAAATGCGGGTTCTCCGCCAGAAACCCGTAGCCGGGATGAATCGCATCAACATCGCCAATCTCAGCCGCGCTCATGATACGATCGATTTTTAGGTAACTTTCCGAGCTTGGCGCTGCGCCGATGCAGATCGATTCATCAGCGAGTTGAACATGCAAGGAGTCGACGTCGGCTTCTGAATAAACCGCCAGCGTGCGAATGCCCAGTTCTTTACAGGCACGGATAACCCGCAGCGCGATCTCGCCACGATTGGCAATCAGAATTTTCTCAAACATTTGGACGCGCGATGTGGCGCGCCCAGCGGTCGCGCCCTACCTTTCTAGCGCACACGAAACAGCACCTGCCCGAATTGCACCGGCTTGCCATTTTCGGCCACCACTTCGGCGATGACACCGCTTGTTTCTGCTTTGATTTCGTTCATCACTTTCATCGCCTCGATAATGCACACCACGGTGTCTTCGGTAACGGTCTTGCCGATATCGACAAACGGCGCCCCGTCCGGCGACCCAGCGCGGTAGAACGTCCCCACCATGGGTGAAATGATCTCTTTCAGAGGCTTGCTTTCGATCGGTTTCGGGGCGGCAGTCGTAGTTTCAGAACTGCCGGTTAGCGCTTTGGACGGGATAATAACCGCCGGAGGCGCAGCCGCTGCCGTCGGAGCGGTAGGGCCTTTCTGAAGCTTAAGACGAAACCCCTCCTTCTCGATCTCGAAGACCGAAAGGTCGTGCTTTTCCATCAGATCGATGATGGCTTTGACTTCTTTGATTTCTTTGGCTTCCAACGTGCACGCTCCTTTGGTTAGGGCTGAGCGTCTAGGTAAGGCGGTTTTGCGAGGAAGGTCAAGCGCCGGGTTGGAGTGTTGGCGTATTGGAGCAATGGGTTGATTCTGCCAGCGTTCACCAACCCATTACTCCATCATTCCACTACTCCATTTCCAAGTCATCGACGAGACGGACGATTACGTTGTCGTGGATAAACCGCCGTTTCTGCTCGTCCATCCCACGAAGCCAGGCGGAGCACCGACGCTTTGGAAGCAATTGCGCGAATTGCTCGCCTTTGAAATTGCCAACGGCGGTCAGGTGTCAATCGTCAACCGGCTGGACCGCGAAACAAGTGGTCTCGTTCTCGTCGCGAAAACATCGGCGGCCGCCCGAAAATTCGGATTGCTCATGCAGCGGCGCCGGCTGAAAAAGCAGTATCTGGCGATTGTTTCGGGCTGGCCGGAATGGGAAACGAAAGTCGTCAACGCTCCGTTAGATCGAAAAGGGAGACACCAAAAATCCGAGATCTGGCTGAAGCAGATGATTCACCCTGCTGGAACGCCCGCGCAGACTGAATTTTGGGTCGAGCGACGGTTTAGAAGATTGAGTGGTAGGGCGCGACCGCAGGGCGCGCCGCTCAGGAATTCGCGCGAAGTCGACAAATTTAGCTTGATTCGCGCGATTCCGCGCACGGGACGAACTCATCAAATCCGAGTGCATCTCGCTTCCATTGGCCACCCGATTGTGGGCGATAAAATTTATGGACCTGACGAACAGCTTTATCTCAGATTTATCGAGACCGGATGGACGCGTGAACTCGAGCGGCAACTGCTATTGCCGCGGCATGCCCTTCATTCAGCGAAGCTGACGATCGACGGCGAGATGGAATGGGAGAGTGCCTTACCTACCGATCTTGCCGCCTTCTGTAGTGGCGGTCGATGACCGCCGCATAATTATCCGCCGACCAAAAAGCGCCGCTACAGAGAAAGTGAACGCGCGCTGATTGCATTTCAATCAGTCAACCCTATGATAGCGCGCCAGATGAAACCGTTTCACGTTTCAGTTGTTTGTGTTCTTCTTTTCGCTTGCTCGCAAACGTTCGCAGGAGTCGCACAACCTCCCACCGCGCCGGTCATGACCGAATCCAACCCGCACCGGTTTGAGCTCGCCGTCGAGTCGGCTTATCTCTTCGGGGTCATTAATCCTCCCCGCGATTATCAGGTCGGCGCAGAATTTATTACGGCGCGCATCCGCTGGGGCGTGATACAGAGTGATGGTTGGCTGCGCGGTTACAATCAATTTTACATCAGCGCCATCGCCGAACCGATTTTCCAAGGGATTGAGAACCACTATTTCGGACTGAACTTTGGCATGCGTTACAATTTTGTTCGGCCAGGTAGCCGCCTTGTTCCCTACATCTCTGGCGGGCTCGGTTTAGGCTGGATCGACAGCCATCCGGAAATTCCTGGCAGCCAGGGCCAGGATTTTACTTTTAACATTTTAACGGCGGCTGGTATTTCCTACCTGATCAACGATCACTGGAAAGTAAACGCCGGGATTCTTTATCAGCATCTTTCTAATGGGGGCCAAACCGACCCGAATCCAAGTTTGAACCTTGTCGGGCCTCAAGTGGGTCTGAACTACTCATTTTAGTGCGCGCGCCATGTCCGCACTTTGTAGGGGAAACTGACAGCTTCCCGGGCATCGAATCAGGGGACGTTAACAGCGTTCTCTACAAGAATTCTTGGTCATGAACCCGCCCGACGAGAATATCCTGGTCATCAAGCGCAGTTTGTTTGATGAGCTTGGCAGTTTCCAGGGACTTAACTTCGAGGCGGAAAAATATCTGGCGGTGATTCTCTCACGCGGAAAGAATTTCTTTCTTCCGCGTGCTCAGGCTGAGAGAGATCCGGCATGCAAGCAGATCATCCCCTACGTACTCGTCGTATTCGAGAGCTCAGTCCTCCATTACGTGCGTGGGAAAAAAGCGGGCGAGCAGCGGCTCGTCGCAAAAGGTTCAATCGGCATCGGCGGTCACATGAGCGAAGAGAAAGACAAATTCCTTTGGCACACCACGGATGAGCAAGCTTATCGCGCCGGTGTCGAGCGCGAAGTGAACGAGGAAATCAAGATCGGCACTCCGTTTGAAGATCGAACCGTCGCGCTCCTAAACGACGACTCGACGGAAGTGGGACGCGTTCACCTGGGAATCGTGCACGTCTTTAAATTGGCTGAGCCGAACGTGGAAAAGCGTGAGGCGATGATCACGGGTCTGACGTTTCTGACAAAAAAGGAACTAATGGCTCGTCGTGAATCGTTGGAAAGTTGGTCACAGATTTGCGTCGACTCGCTCGACCGATTATTGCTGTAGCCGCTCGGCGAGCGCGGCGCTGACGTGGTTAGCGACCCAAGGCGGGCGCAATATCCAGAAATCGACTTCCACGGCTATCGTGCGTTCTCGACAAAGGCAATGTCGTCAATCTGCCAGCGGCCCACCGGGTGCGAAACACTGATATTGATCTCGGCCGGCGCTGCCGGGTAGTTTAGACGGGCATGAAAATTGCCTCTCGGTTCAAAAAAATGGGACTGAAATTGAATGTCTCCCTGCACGTCGACAGGCCCCACCGGTGTTCCGAGCTGCTGAAACCTCGAAATAAGCTGCTGCTGCATTGAGGGCGGAAATTGCCGGCGCGCTTCCGGACTCAGGTGGTCTCCGAAGAATTTCAGATCATGCTGAAGGGCAATGCGCTGGATGGCTTCCCTGCCAAATTTTCGTCCCTCCATCGTCATCGCCTGTTTGTTGGAGAAGAGCCACCAAGCCCCGGCACCGATCACCGCGAGCAGGATGATCAAGACAACGAAGATCTGGCCCGACGAGTTCGATCGAGAATTCATTTTCAAGTTTTTCATATTAGCGGGCGAAACCAAAACCAATGCCCTTGATCACTTCACCGTTACGAATGAGCGCGCTATGAGTTTGTTTGCCAGTGTAAGCGCCGAAGCGATTTCGGGCATCGACTTTTAGATGGACCAGGTAGCCGTAGAGATGCTCACCCTTCGTCCCTAAATCTGCGGGTTTCGGTTCCTCGGTCCATTCAATGCGCGCGCTCGACGGATCGATCAGTTGTGTTTCAAGCCATTTCATCACGATTTCTTTGTAATTAGCGGGGTACGGTCCGTAACGCTCCGCATCCGCCGGTTGAGTTTCTGCGCTTAAATTGCCGACAGCGCACATTGCCATAAAAGATGTGCAGACCAGCAACGCAAGCGTTTTCATGCTCCGATCTTCTACCGGGCGGATTTGCTAGTCCAGCCCTAATAAGGCTGCGCATTTGGCGCGAGACGTTGTAGCACGGCTCTGTGAGCTGTTTAGCTTTCGCGCCTGTCATTCAACCGCTGAGGTTCCGTCCGCAAGTTTTCGGGCTCTGTCGCGCAGGAGGCCGGGCGGTGACGACAGCAAAGCGATGCTTTTCTTTTTCAGAGGAATTCTCTATTGATCGCCGGATGACGAACCGACTGATTCTCTGGTCGCTGGCTGTTTCTCTCTTCTTTGCGGTTTCGATCGCCGCATCTGGGCAAACTGCGACGCCCACTCGCTCGGAAGAAGCGGCACAAAACGTGAAGCGACTCGATCCAGCCGCCGCGACACAAGCGTGGCTAGCCACTGTTCCGAAGGAGAAACGAGAAAAATCCGACGCGTATTTCGAGGGCGGTTATTGGCTGACTCTCTGGAATTTTTTTCTCGCCGCAGGGATCTCGATCTTTCTTCTGGCCTCGCAAATCTCCGCGCGCCTGCGCGATTTCGCCGAGCGCATTTGTAAAGGAAGCCTTTCCCTACAAGTCGTCCTCTACGCTATTCCGTATTTTCTGTTGGTCGCTGCGCTGAGCTTTCCGTTGGCCGTCTACCAGTACTTTTATCGTGAGCATCAATACGGTCTGGCGACCCAGAGTTTCATGCCATGGTTTCGCGAACAGTTGATTGGCCTCGGAGTAACGCTAATTGCGGGAACATTACTGCTGGTTGTTCTCTACGCGGTGTTCCGGCGTGCACCCCGCGCATGGTGGATCTGGGGAACCATTGTAACAGTTATCTTTTTGTTCGTCGGTGCTTTTATCTCGCCGCTCTATATCGAGCCGCTCTTCAATACTTATAAACCGCTGGCGAATCCGAAAATTAGAGAGCCTATTCTGGCAATGGCTCGGGCGAATCAAATTCCTGCCACCCAGGTTTTCGAAGTGGATGCCTCGCGTCAGACCACGCGCGTAAGCGCAAATGTTTCAGGATTCCTTGGCACAACGCGCATTGCGCTGAACGACAACCTGCTCAAGCAATGCACGCTCCCGGAAATTCGCATGGTGATGGCGCACGAGATGGGTCACTACGTGCTCAATCACGGCGCGAAACTGCTGACTTATTCCGGAATTTTTATCCTTGTGGGATTTGCGCTTACTCGCACTCTCTTTGACGCCGCTGTCAGGCGCTGGGGCAACAAATGGGGTGTTCGCGACATTGCCGATCCGGCCGGGCTTCCATTGCTGGTATTGATTTTGAGTACGTTACTTTTCGGCGCCACCCCGCTTCTCAACACTGTGGTCCGCGTAACCGAGCGAGAAGCCGACGCTTTCGGGCTCAACACTTCGCGGGAACCTGATGGGATGGCGCAAGCGGCACTGAAGCTTGGCACTTATCGCAAACTCGATCCGACGCCGCTGGAGGAATTCATCTTCTACGATCATCCAAGCGGCCGCGCCCGGATCCGGATGGCAATGGATTGGAAGGCGGCAAATCTGCCGACAGGAGAATCAACAACCGTCGGAACACCGTTACCGTCTCCAATTGAGGATGGTCAGTGATAAACATCGGAAATGAGGGTCCGATCAAGAATTGCAGCCAACCGCTGATCGGTCAGAAAATTGCATGGGACAACGTCAGCAGCGAAACTCGCTTTCGCTAGCACTGGTTAAACTTGTGTCTCGTTAGCCCCAAGTGCGGGCGACGCCACTCCATGCCTTGGTCGTTCAAAGCTACTATGGCGATGTTCGTCGTCTTCGCTGCTGGAGCCGTGTTGATCGGGTTCGCCTGTTTCGAAAGCGGTTGGCAGGCGTTGACTGGAGGCCTGCTCTTTTCCATCATTTGTGCGGTAACTCAGCCGACATGGCGGAAGACAGTCCTTGTTCTCGGACGGCCTCGCGTCATTGCTCTTGGCCGGTCTCGTTGTGTTTGCCAGGACGGCGTGAGAGGGCAACTATATCTCGCCGGCTTTAGAGATGCATCTCGGGTTCGACGACTGCGAAGAATTGTCAGTCAGTCTACTTCACGCGGGTGTTGCGAGGGCGCGGCGGCAGTGAAGGCAAATTTGCGTTTTCGGATCAGCATCAAGTTGCGAATGTAAATCATCGAGTTCGGCAGATACGCCAGGATGCCAACCGGATCGCGCCGGAAAATGAAGTAAACGCACATGAGAGCGCTTCCGGCAATGCTCCAATACCAGAACGATACCGGAATCACACTTTCGCCCTGCCGTTCGGAAGCAAGCCATTGGACAAGGAAACGCATCGAGAAAAGAGCGTTCCCGATGAATCCAAGGACCATGAGATAACTCCAATCCAGACCGAGGAAGCGATATTCTTTGCCGATCCAAGTGATAGCGATAATTGTGAGTATGTTCATAGGTAATTAACCGATTGGGCGATCGCATAACGGATCGCGGGTGATTTCCAACTCGCGCTCACAGAACGTAGAGCTACCGCCGATAAAGGAAAAGCTAACTTATGATCGCGCCTTTAGCCGGGCGATCAATGTGTCCGCAATAGTCGCGGGCGTATCAGCGACGGCGATTCCCGCCGCTTTAAGCGCCTCGATCTTTCCCGCCGCTGTGCCTCTTCCTCCAGAAACGATTGCGCCGGCATGCCCCATTCGCCGTCCAGGCGGGGCTGTTAAGCCGGCGACGAATGCCGCGACCGGTTTTTTGCAATTGGCCTTGATCCATTCGGCTGCTTCTTCTTCGGCCGAGCCGCCGATTTCGCCGATCAGGATCACCGCGTCGGTACGCCGATCTTCGTTGAACAGTTTGACCGCATCGAGATGTGACATGCCGTGGATAGGGTCGCCGCCGATACCGATGCAGGTCGATTGGCCATAGCCGCGTGACGTCAATTGCCAGACTGCCTCATACGTGAGCGTGCCGGAACGCGAGATGACGCCAATGCTTCCGGGCATGTGAATGTATCCCGGCATGATGCCGATCTTGCACTCGCCGGGCGTGATGATGCCGGGACAATTCGGGCCGATTAGTAGGGAGTTTTTTCCGGTCATTAACGCTTTGACGCGCATCATATCCATCACCGGTATTCCCTCAGTGATGCACACGACCAGCTCGACGCCTGCATCGACCGCTTCAAGAATCGAATCGGCAGCTGCCGGGGCGGGCACAAAAACCATCGAGGCATTGCATCCCGTTTTTTGTCGCGCTTCCCATACCGTATCAAACACCGGCAATTCGCCATCGAACATTTGCCCGCCTTTGCCCGGCGTCACGCCTGCGACCACGTTCGTGCCGTAATCGATGCACTGCCGCGTGTGAAACGCGCCCGCGCTCCCTGTAATTCCCTGCACGACAAGGCGCGTGTCTTTGTCAACGAGGACAGACATGAGAAATTAGGAACACAGGAAAAAGACATATGTCAGCTAAGAACCTTGCTGATTTCCTGCTTTCCTGATTCATTTTTCTTTGCGTTTATGGACGACGAGTTTGTTCCCGTCCGGGTCCCGGAATTGCGCCATCCAACAGACTGGTGTCTCGGTTTTCTCCATGTCGAACGTGACGCCGCGCTCTTTCAATTTCGTGATCGCCGCATCCATGTCCGCGACCTCGAATGCAACCGTCGTTCCATCGCGCGATGGTTTCCACGCCGGATGACAACCAACGCCGATCGTTGTCGCACCGAGATCGTACTCGACCCATGCTCCGTCCATCTGAGTGGAACTGGGTTTGAGTTCGAGCGTGTCCTGATAAAATTTCCGCGCGCGTTCCTTGTCAGAAACAGCGATGGCAATGAAAGCAACTTCGTTTGTAATCATTTGCAGACTCCTTTCTCGTTTTCTGGTTTTAACTTGTGGATGATTAATTTGTTTCCGTCTGGATCTTGCACAACAGCCATGTGACAACATGGCGTTTCGAATGGCTCTGCCGCGAAACGCACTTGTTGACCTTTCAGGCGACGAATCGCTTCGTCAAAATCTTCAACCTCAAGCGCAGCACTAGTGCCTTGATCCGATGGAGTCCACTGATCACCTACGTTTGCAATCGCCAGCGTGTTCTCGCCGACAAAATATTCGATCCATTTCCCGCTCATCATTTCGTCCGAGACTTTCAATCCGAGCACGTCTTCGTAAAACGACCGCGCCCGTTTGATGTCGGTGACCGGAATCGCCACGAATCCAATCGCTTTGATTTTCATTTTATTGTTTCAGAAGTTTCAAATCCCTCCTGCGAAATCTGGGGAGCACAGGCTGCCAGCCTGTTCTTTTCGGCAGCTTGCCGAAAAGATCTTTGAACACTCGAAGTCAAACGCTTTTGCAGCGCTCTCGTGTCGTCGGCAAGCTGCCGACGACTGCAGGCTAGCAGCCTGCGCTCCCCAAGATGCCGATTGCGCGAACAAAAGTGTTCGATCTTCGAGATCACGTGGTTTCGCGCCATCTTCCATTTTCGAAATTGGAATTTGAGATTTATTTGGGATTTGGAACTTGGGATTTGGAACCTGCGGCAGCGACGACTTTCTGCGCCGCGTCGGCGAGATCATCTGCCGCGATCAGCGCGAGGCCGCTTTCCTTCAGCAATTGCTTTCCTTTTTCAACATTCGTTCCTTCGAGGCGAACGACCAACGGCACCGACAGTTTTAGCGTTTTCGCCGCGTTGATGATGCCCTGAGCGATGATGTCGCATTTCATAATGCCACCGAAAATGTTCACCAGGATCGCCTTTACTTTCTTGTCGGAGATCAAAATTTTGAATGCTTCCGTCACCTGTTCTTCTGTCGCCCCGCCTCCTACGTCGAGAAAGTTGGCGGGTTCGCCGCCGTAAAATTTAATGATGTCCATCGTGGCCATCGCCAGACCGGCCCCATTCACGAGGCAGGCGATGTTTCCGTCCAACCCGATATAGTTGAGACCGTGCTTCGACGCTTCGACTTCGCGCGGATCTTCTTCAGCGGTGTCGCGCATCGCCGCGATCTCTGGATGCCGATAAAGCGCGTTGTCGTCGAAGTTAAATTTCGCGTCGAGCGCGAGCACTTCGCCTTTGGTCGTAAGGACCAACGGGTTCACTTCGACCATTGAACAATCGAAAGCTATGAATGTGCGATAGAGTCCCTCGAATAATTTGGCGGCGTTCTTTAATTGCGACGATTCAAAACCGAGCTGCTTCGCCACTTTTCGCGTCTGAAACGGCTGCACACCGACTAAAGGATCGATCGCTTCGCGAATGATTTTCTCGGGAGACTTTGCCGCGACCGCTTCAATTTCCACGCCGCCTTCCGTGCTCGCCACAATTAATGGCGCGGCTGTCGCTCGATCGAGCAGGATCGAAAAATAGATTTCCCGCCCGATGTCGGCGGACTCCGCAACGAGCACCTTGTTCACGACGCGACCCGCCGGCCCGGTCTGATGCGTCACCAGAATTTGCCCGAGCATTTTCGCTGCAACTTCGCGAACGTCCTCAGGCGTTTTACGAACATGAACTCCGCCTTTGAACCCGTTTTTGAATGTTCCTTTCCCTCTTCCGCCAGCGTGAATTTGTGCTTTAACGACAATATCGACCTCCCCAAGGTCGCACGCGATTTGTTCCGCTTCCTCGAGCGTCGAAGCGACTTTGCCTCGCGTCGTCGCCACGTCGAATCTTCGCAGCAATTCCTTGGCTTGATATTCGTGAATGTTCATCGGCTTTGTCTGCGTAGGGGACCGAGCAATTAGCTTGCGATACGCATCGCAGCAACGGTTTTCTCCAGGAATTAGCTTGTCCCTTTCGATCCCAGTCGCCTACGGTGGCCTTCGTTATCCAATCCTATGAAAATCCACATCTTGCTTTGCACACTTATCACCACCGTTTCTCTTTCACTCCGAGCGGGCACACCCGCGCAGGAAAAAGCCTTCACAGACAAATACAAAACGGCGTTCGAGGCGAAGGACACAACCACACTGGAATCATTCCTCTACACGCAGGGCGCCGACCCGGAGATTCTCGGCTTTTATAAGATGATGCAATCGAGCGACGCCGGCGGAAAGATTTCCAAAATCGAACTCGTCGATCTTACACCGGAGGATGCTAAGAAAGCCGCGACCCAAATGGATTCACCCACTGGCGGCAAAGTTTGCCTTACGCTCAAGCCGACAAAGAAACTGATCATCGCCACTGAGACAAAAGATGGAAGTGGTAGTTTAAGCAGCAAGAGCCAAAACTTCATCGCCGAGAAAGACGGCAAATTCGTTATTCCCGTCCCGGGGCCGTGTAAGTAAGATCTCAGTCAGAGCGGCGCGACTGGTAAAGGCGCCCACCGCCGTCTTTTACAGGGGAGGCAAATAGCTTGGGAGCCTGCCAGGCAGCGGCACGGCGCGCTTCATTTTTGTTCCTGTCCGAAAAGAGTTCCCACGGTGCGTTGCTCGGCCGGAGGTTCGAGTGTATCAACGAATTTCCGAAACCGCTCGGAGAAGACTTCGGGACGAAGTTTCCAGTAATGGGCGATTCCCGGCGCAGCGACGTAATGTCGAAGAAGTCCTCGCCAACCCTCCCAGAGCTGTCTGTCCATTAGCCCATAGACATAATGAAAATGAATTGTCTCAAACGCTTTCAAGAATTGGTAGGTCGCATGAAAGAAGCGCGCCCGGTCTTCGGTGGACAGGGCACCGAGATCTTCGAGGCCTACTCGCCAGATCCGTTCCACCTCTGCGTTTTCCATGAACGGTTTGGTCACGTCGCGC
>Ga0193719_10000901_pt1 | contig 11528 bp, 6 predicted proteins | sample U2a2metaG_FD_160103 | JGI IMG/M metagenome (GOLD analysis project Ga0193719, IMG submission 160103) | Soil microbial communities from a riparian zone of the East river system, Colorado, United States - U2a2 | ecosystem: Environmental > Terrestrial > Soil > Riparian zone | place: USA: East River... | reverse complement strand
AAGTGCAGAAAATCGGGGGCAGTTTGCAGTGGACCAAGACACTCTCCCCCGAGTGCGGAGGGAGGAGGAGGCTGCCCCTGCAGCCCCTACTGCGCCTAGCCGAACAGACTTTGCTGACTCTTGGATCCCAGTAGCCCAGCTAGAATGTCAGCTTCGCTCCGAACTGCACCGAGCGATTGCCGCCATAAGGAGCCGTGCGCGTGCTGGTCACCAGGCCAAAGCTGCTGGAGTTGACGTTCGTCACCGGATTGCTGAACTGCGGCGTGTTCGTCACGCTGATTGCTTCTGCGCGGAACTCCAAACCGACATGTTCTTTAATTGGGAATCTCCGGAACACGGACGCGTCGAGATCAAAAAGACGGGGGCCGCTGAAAGCGATACGCGACGCAGTTCCCAAGGCGTTATCAGGACCCGCCGCAAAGGCGGTGGTGTCGAACCACGGCTGACCTGGGCCAATCCCGTGCAACACTCTGAAGGTTCCGTTGAAGTTGGGGACCTGTTGGTTTCCCGGAGCGTTTAGGGCTCCACCACCGCTAAAGACGAGAGGGAGACCTGACATCACAGTGAGAACGGTACTGACCTGCCAGCCACCCAAAAGGTGACTGCCCACACCAGAGTTGAGTAGAGGCTTTCCTTTGCCAAAGGGCAGTTCGTAAATGATGCTGTTTACTAGCGTGTGCCTGCGATCGTACTCGAGACGGGCATAATTCCGTCGAATATCGCCACCGATGTAGTCGGCGAGGCCGCCCACCGTGCTATTGATAGCGACGGAGCCGCCGTCAGTCTTGAATCCGAGCGCCTTCCCATAGGTGTAGGCCGTCGTCATCAGGAAGCCGCCTGATAATTTGCGGTCGAGCTTTACTTGAAGCGCGTGGTAGTTCGAGCTCGTTCCGACAAATTTGAGGGCGACGTCAGCGGTTGGTCCGTTGACGCCGAAGCGTTGCACCAGAGGCCTGCCAGCCGTGCCGGAACCAGGGACAGTCGCGGCATTGATGTTGAACACGGTTGGCAAATCCACGCCGTGATTGCCAACGTAAGCCGCGTCCAGCACAAACTTCCAAGGAAGCACGCGCTGCACCGCGAGGTTCCAGGATTCCACGTAAGGCTCGCGGAAATTAAGATTAACCGCGGTGTAGGCTTGGCTTACAAGGCTCGTCGTGCCGATCTTTGTGGCCGTAACCGGGATGATTCCGTTCGGCGGGATGCTGGCGAGAATCGGCGCGGGAAAGCCAGTGAGCATGGACACCGGCTGCCCCGCGGCCTGGGCCTGAGTGAACGAATTGGCCGCGCTAAATGCGTTGTTTTGCAAGAAAGGAAAATCGAAGGCATAGTCGTTGTCAGGAAACGGCGAAAAGCCTATGGCGAAGCCGCCACGCACCACAGTTTGATCCGTCAAGCGATAAGCCACGCCGAAGCGCGGAGCAAAATCCCTGAAGTTGCTGTTGCGCCCAAGGTTCAGCGGGTTTCCCCCGATCCCCGCGATCACCAGTTGATTGGCGACGGGATCGTAATTGGAGAAGTGCCCGGGAGAGTTTGGGGTGAAGGGCGGATAGAACTCCCATCGCAAACCAGGACTCAGAGTCAGTTTCCTAGTAACCTGCCAAGTATCCTGAAAGTACGTGAAGAATTCGGTTCCTCGAAACGTCTTGGAGTTGACGGGGACGTCGCGCCCCGCGAAATTAGGCATGTCCAATAAAAGGCCTGCAAAACCATTCACCTGATCGTTGGTCGTCGGGCCGCCCTTCAAAGCGGTAACGGCATCGCTGAACGTGAATATCCCGCGTGGATTCTGGGACTGCCATTGCGCCAGATCGTCACGCACCCGGCGAATATCGACACCCCACTTAAACGTATGATTGCGGCGAGTCATGGTCCAAATATTTACAGCATCAATATTGGTTTCGCCGCGAACCCAGGGCAAGCTGGCAGAATAGCCCAGCAGACAGCCGATATTCCCCGACCCGGCGGCGCCGGGAACGTTGATGCAGGGCATTCCGCTTGAATTCGCATCGCCCAGGTTCGCGCCCGGAATGTCAATTCCGAGCTCACTGGCGACCGTGGTGGCCCGGTCCGTGTTATTGGAGACGTTGCGATAGTGGTTCACACCGAAACGGACCTCGGTGATGAGGTGAGTTGAGAAGACGTGATCGTAATTTGCCGCCGTATTCCAGATACGCTGCTTCCCGGTTCCGGAGAAGGCTGCATTCGAAGGACCGCCGACTTGGCCATAAATCGGAGTTTGCAGGAGGCTCTGATTCTGGAAACTGAAACGGCCGGAGAGACGATTGCTCTGGCTGGCGTTGTTATGATCGACGCGTACGTCAAATGAAGTGGAATCCTTGGCGAATTTTGTGTTACCGGCAAAATTGTTGATGGCCGCCAGATCAAGACCTGGCACATTGGGAAGCGGCACCTTCGCCAGAATCGCTCTGACAACGGGGTCGATGCGCGTCGTATCAATGGTGTTCAAAGTTCCCGTAGGATATGCAACACCGGTTGCAGGATTCACAGGACAAGCGCTGCTGCAAGCAAGCGGAGTTCGTCCCGTTCCGTCCGGATTGCCGGTGGCCGGATCATAAATTGGAACGGTGGTTCCGGTGAAATCACCGTTGCGAAAGGCCTGCGGTGCCACGGTTCCCTGAAAAAATTGCCCTTGATGGTCGTCGACCCGCAGAATATCCGCAAAGAAGAAGGTCTTATTCTTTACGATCGGGCCGCCGATATTTGCCCCGTAATAGTTGTAGACACTGTTGGCCTTTGGCGTGACCGCCGTGTTCTGGAAGAACGGAACTGCTGCCAGTGCACTGATCCGATTGATTTCATAGGCGGCGCCGTGAAATCCGTTCGTGCCCGTCTTGAGTATCACGTTGGTCACCGCGCCGTCCGCACGTCCCAACTCCGCGTCGTAGCTGCTCGTGGTCACATCTACTGTCTGGATCGCTTCGATCGGCGGAATGTAAACTTGTAAAAGCCCAGTACGCTCGTTGTCGTCCACTCCTTCGAATTGCAGATTGTTGGCCAGCCCGGATTGCCCGTTGACCTCGGTCCTCAGGCTGTCCTGAGCGTTGAAGAATGAGGAGTGCTCGCGATGTGCTCGTGTCGTCCCCGGTACCAGGTTCAGTAGGCCCTGAAAGTTGCGGTTGTAGGCCAGTGGCAAGTCCTCGACCTGCCTTTCTTCGATTTTTCGCCCGGTGTCCGCGCGCTCGGTTTGCAGGATGGGCGTCTCAGCGCTGACCGTCGCAGTTTCGGTCGTAGCGCCGGGCTGGAGCGCGAGATCGACGCGGACATCGCTGTTCACTACGACATCCACTCCGCCGCGAACAGCTCGCCTGAAACCCTCATGGTCGACGGCAATTTCGTAATGGCCAGGCGGTAGATGGGCAAATTCATAGTTCCCGCTATCGTTCGTCGCGGCGCTGCGCCGAAAGCCGGTATTCATCTCGGTAATCGCGACTCGCGCGCCGACAACCACGGCGCCACTCGAATCACTGACCGTCCCGAGCAACGTGGCATTCACCGCCTGTCCCGCCAGCCGTCCACAAAACCCAAATAGCACGAGCGCGAGCACTACTGTCGTGCTCAAGCGACTTAGGGTGACGAGGCCGCCACCGCAGCGGGGCTCGCCGGTTTTAGTGCTGTTGTTGGAAAGAGTCTTTGCGGCACAGCAAGTACAAGCAGAAGACGCGAGATGTAGTTTTTTCATGACATTCTCACCTCGAGGCATGGAACCAGTTCCAGAAACTAACCGGACACACCTCTGACTGTCAAGCCAGAACCTCGATTTGGAATAGCGATTTTTGCAGGGATTCATCCTCGGCCAGCCTTCCTCTCTGCGCCGTCGTATTGACTCCGCCCGATCCGCCCCACTCCATTTTCACGGAAGCGGGTCAACCGCCGCGGTGTCAATGGGTGGTATGCAATCCTGGTGGGCCCACAAACGGTTTTCGCTTTGGCGGCGGCAATGTCCTCCTTAAATCTCTCAAGACGACTCGTAACATAAACGGCTAGTGTGAGTTAGCTGGGGGAAGCGTGGCCAAGCCGGTGCCGTAGACTGTTGCAGTCGCGTCAGGAACTTTGCGGCAGAGGAACAGGCGCCTGTATTAGAGAATCAGGGATGATCCAGGCTTCCGAGTGACCACGGGCTCGGCTGGTTCCCCGCCCAGCTTAGGTGTTACACTCAAAGGCCGCGCAGTGGTCGAGGCCCCATTCGGATTCCATGAAAGGCGGACAAACAAGAAAAGCACGGAAAGGCATGGAATTAGTTCCAGGCCGAGTGACTATTCGCGACGTGGCGCGCGCGGCAGGTGTAGGCGTTGGAACGATCTCGCGCGTGTTGAATTCCAGCCCGCAGGTGAGCGGGGAAATGCGTACGCGAGCGCTTGAGGCCATAAAGCGCCTGGGATTTCGACCGAATGCCCTTGCCCGGCGGGTTCTAAGGCAGCGCTCGGAAATGGTTTGCTTTCTTCTGAGCAACCGTGATTTTCTCCATCCCTTTCACGCCCGCATCCTGCAAGGCGTCGAATCCTATGCGAGCGCGGTCAAGCAGCACGTGCTCTTTGCGGCGCTTCATTATTCCTCCCGCATGTCTCCTGAGCGGATCAACCTGCCTCCGGTCCTCCTAGAACGCGGGTTAATCGACGGCGTCATCCTGGCCGGCACAATTTATCCAAACCTTCTACGCAGAATCGAATCCATTCACATGCCTTTTGTTGCCTTCAGCAACAACGTTGTGGGGATGGACTGGGAGTATCGTTTCGACGAGGTGGGCTTTGATGACTTCAAAGGAACCCTTCGGGCCACCCACTACCTGATCCAAAAAGGCCACCGCCGGATCGTCTTCTGCGGAGACATCTCCTATCCGTGGATTCAGCGCCGATTCGATGGCTACTCTCGCGGAATGCACGAAAGCAAGCTTAAACCCGTTTTTGCCATGGCCCGGCATCCTCAGAGTTTCGTGGATTTCGGCCAGGATAGCGTACCCGCAATGTTGTCCCAGCAATCGCGTCCCACCGCGATCGTCGCCGGCAACGACGAAATTGCCTACGGCATCTGGCGATCGCTATGCCGCCACGGAGTGAAAGTGCCGGACGATATCAGCCTAGTCGGCTTTGACGACCGCGAAGAAGCGGTGCTGATGGACCCGCCGCTTTCGACCGTCCGTGTCGATAAGGAAGCGATTGGCGAAACTTGTATGAAGATGCTTCTTGAACGGCTGCATCATCCTCAAATGGCCTTCAGCCAGCGGATTCTGCCCACGGAATTCGTGGTCCGCGCGACCGTGCGCCAACTTTGAGGCAGTCCGCTGCTTTTCTTCGGTGCTCGACCCAATCTTAGCCGGCCCGCAAACTAAGCCCATTTGTCTTCTCACTGCTACGCGACTGCGTGGCCATGTGATCGGTGCCCGCTGGAGCCTTGTTGCCAATTCATCTTGATTACCGTTTCAGGTCCACCACCGCCACCTTGTTCACTCCACTGCATGCCAGATAAAGGCGTCCATCAGGAGTGGCCACCATGTTGCGAACCACGCCGCCGCCCGATGGGATTGGCTTCGTACTGAACCTCTCTGACTTAGGATCAAACTTCACCAGAGTATTGGGCTTCACGCCCGACTCGCTGTACCAGACTTCGCCATCTTGCGTGACCGCGATCCCGTACGGTTCCGACTCCGCACCCCCCGGCGATGTCCACTCTTTCAGCAGCTTTCCGCTTGCCGGATCAAAGTGTCCCAGATACCCGCGAGCATAATCGCTGTAATAGATCGTGCCGTCAGGCGCCAGCGCGATCCGCCGCGGTCGCGCGTTCGCCGCTGGCAGCGTGTACTCGCGGATTCTCATTGTGTTCGGGTCAATGCTGGCCAGCTTGTTCGTTCCGAATTCACAGAAGAAAGGCACATTGTCTTGTGTAACCACGATGCCGTAGGGAGCAGCGTGTGCCGTAGGTGATTTGGTTAGGATCATCTTGCCGGTTTTCGGATCGAGGCGACCGATATAGTTGGTCTCCTGGTTGGTAAACCACAAAATCCCATTGTGGTCGAATACGGGCGTGTGGGGGTCGATCTCGGCTCCGTCCGGTGCGTGATATTCGCTAGTCTCACCAGTTTTGGGATCGAGCTTGCCGATGTAACCGCCAGAGATTGCGGTGAACCAGATGTTGCCGTCTTTGTCCGCGACTAAGCCATGGGGCCCAGAATTGGGTGTCTTCAGCGGATATTCCTTGAACTCTCCCGTCGTCGGATCAAGCCGGCCCAGCTTATTCGCCCCCTGGCCTGTGTACCAGAGTGAGCCGTCGGGCGCCAGTGCCGGATCGTGTGGCCGCGACCGCGGCGTCGGCACCTCATATTCCTTGATCTGCACGTTCAGAGTTCCCACCGTTGCGAATCCGGCAATGGTGGCAGCCAATACGAACGAGTACAGTTTGTGTAGAGACATAGGCGCTCTCCTTACACGAAAATTGTAGTCCTTCGTGCCGGTTCTTTCCCAGATGGGATGGGATGGGATGGGATGGGATGGGATAGACGAACCCTTTCTTCATGGCATTTGAGACGCGGTGAAGGATGTTACTCCATGCTTTCTCTCTGCCGGCAAAAGGCAGATCAGCGGCAGGAGCAATAGCCCGGCAGAGGGATCGGGCCAAGCGATTTTGAATTCCGCATTCAAGACCACCCCGCCTGGTGCAATCCACGCCCAGTACGCGCAAATCGCACTTTGGGCGGCACTTGGTCCAGTTTTCGGTGACCGCCACCCTCCTTACAATGTCGTCAAGCAAGAAGGCGCTGAGCCTTTTGATAGATATATCCCTCATCAGCGCAAAACAAGGTCCGAGTATTCCGGATGTTTCGCGATGTATTCCTGAACCGAAGGGCAAATCACGTCTACCTTGAGATTGTTTTTGCGCGCGTATTGAAGCGCGATCTCCGCCAAAGAAGACGCCAGACCTAGACCACGCAATGTGGTTGGAACCTCGGTATGGATCAGCCCGAGCACTTTTCCGGTCATACTGTATTCCAGGTAGGCTACTTGTCCGTCACGCTCGAGCTCGAAGCTGCCCGTGGTTACCTGCTGCGGTGTTTGTGACTTCTGGCCCACAATTCCCCATGCCATCACTTTGCTTGTCCTCCCGGATGCGTAACGCTTTATATTAATAGACAAATACGGCGGTATTCTCCTACCAATAGTTTCATAGGCCAAAAACTGTGTCGGCACACGGTGACTGGCGACAGCAAGCCCGGCACCCATTTGTCCAGAAGATCTTGTGGCTTTGGGTGCCACAGCGCGAACATAAGTACGAACCAGTTGCCCTATTTATAGGGCAAATCACCTACGCTTGTTATCATCAGATCATTACCTTGAAGGCGGATGATTCAGTCGGTCTAACTCATATCTTGTCACTTTGTCCCAATGAAGAGTTCCTCATGCAAAACCAATCTTGACAAATGCGCCGGTTCTAATCTCTACTGGGTGCGCCTTCCCCAGCGTCACATTCCCTCACAGGCCCGGGCCCTTCGCGCACCTCGTCATTAAACATCTCACATCAACTACTTCCTCCCCCAAGAGGAAAATAAAAATGCGCAACGCCATTCGTCTGATCGGACCCGCTATCATCGCGGCGCTGAAAGCCAAACTCACTCTGATCGTTTTCTGCCTGCTGCTCGGCGCATCTGCCTGGGCGCAGGGATGGCAAGACGGGGAGAAACGGTCCAGAGAGGTGTTCACGGTCACCGACCTTGGGCCGAACGTATGGCCCGTCGGCATCAACGCTCGCGGGCAGGTAGCCGCCAGCGGGCTGTGCTCGACGTGCGGCCCAAACCAACAGGCGCTCCTATGGAACGAACATACCGGACTCAAAGACCTGGGGGGTAGCACGAATAACTTCCTCGGCGGGAGCGCCGCATTTGGGCTGAACGGCCTTGGCGAAGTGGTCGGCACCTCAAACAGCCCATCGTCTCCCGTTCAATGTTGCGATGCCTTTCTTTGGAGTTCTAGCGGCAAAATACAGGACTTAGGCGCGCTTCCGGGCTGCGCTGCCACAGGCATCGGCATAAACGATCGTGGCGAGGTAGCGGGCATCAGCAGTCCCAATACCTACCCAGGCAACGCCAGCAGCTGCCATCCGTTCCTGTGGAACTCAACGAACGGCATGCAGGATCTCGGCCTTCCGCCGGGCGCGATTGTCGCAGGCGTGGGGGGCATCAACAACGCAGGCGTGATTGTGGGCGGCTACATTTCTGCCTCTGACTTCACCCCACGCTCATACATCTGGACAAGCCGTGGGGGATTTCGGGATCTGGGCATACCCCAATCGGAGGCAGCCGGGATCAACGATAAGGGCCACGTGGTTGGCCGATACAACACCTGTAGTTTCTGCGCCAAAGGGCGCGCCTTCCTGTGGCAGCCTAAGCGCGGGATGCGCGACTTGGGTATGCTGCCCGGACAAACGTACAGCTCTGCCTGGGCTGTGAACGTCCATGATCAAGTGGTGGGCGGCTCTGGGAGTTACGCTTTTCTGTGGACGAAAGCGACCGGAATGTTGAACCTTAACGACCTGATTGACACCTCCTCGGGCTGGCAGCTCTACTTCGCAGTGGGCATCAATGCCAATGCGCAGATCACGGGTCAAGGCACGCTCAACGGCGAGGAGCACGGCTTTAAGTTGACCCCCAAAATTAAAAGAAATGAGGCAGAGGATTCGCAGAAGTCTGAGGAGGAGTAACGGATTGCGCGGCTATGAGCTTTGCTGAGGTCTTCCCCCGCCATTTCCCCCTTATAGCCCTAGCGCACTCGTCGTTCAACATTTCGCACCGTATCGGCGACACATGAATAACTCCAACGTTGTCCGCATATGCGCGACCCTCATTAAAGCTCGTGTTGTTCGAAAAGCCACGCGTTGATGCGATCACGACATCAGGTGGAACGACTCTTTGCCTGGCTGCATCACTTTCGTCGGTTGGTCATCCGCTGGAAGTACCATGTCGAGAACTTCTTCGGCATGGTGCGCCTGGGTTGCATGCAAATCTTGCTCAGGCATTTATGAACGTCTACTCGTATCGCAACGCCACCACGGGATCGACCTTCGAAGCGCGGCGAGCTGGCAGGTAGTTCGCGAGAAACGCCACAGTCCCTAGCAGTGCGGCAACGCCTGCGAAAGTGAGAGGGTCGGTTGCCGTAATTCCAAACAGCATCCCCGAGATCAGCCGCGTCATTCCGAGCGAAAGGATGGCGCCTGCTGCAATCCCCATGAGGACGAGTGCCATTCCCTGCTTCGCTACGAGTACAAGCACATCGGGACGCCGGGCTCCCAAAGCCATGCGGATACCGATTTCGTGAGTCCGTTGCGCCACTGAGTAAGACATGACACCGTAGAGTTCGATGGCCGCAAGCAGCATCGCCACGGCGGCAAAGATCGTGAGCAGCAACATGCTGAACTTCCTCCGCTGAACGGAGTTGGCGATCAGATCCTGGACATCGAATCGGGGCAGGGGCGAGTTTCGAGATCTACAGGAACGACCCAACGAAGGTTCCGAAGCAGGAGCTCCGCACGGACCTGTACATTTCGATTGCGTGATACAATCTGCCGATTTGGATAGGCCATCACCGGGATGCCAAGGCGCTCGTTGCATGCCTGGTTTTCCGGCCACCACGGGACATAAATTCTAAATTGAGAGGAGAGATTGCCATGAAGTTGTAGACCGAAAAAACCGACTTGGAACAGATGACTTGCATTGCCTGTTCCCGCGCAAATGAACCTGCCAGGAGAGCACACGATGGCGACTCACTCGAAGACCGAGCCTAAGACCGAAGCGAAATCCGAAAAGTATCCCGGGATCGTCCAGCGAATTACCGCCAAAGACAAACCCGAGGGCGGAGAGATCGACTTTTCGCCCGACTACACGGTTACCAGCACGACCGACGGCGGCGGCAACGTCCTGACGGACATTGAAGTCATCCTTTGTTTCTGGGGCAGTTTCTGGAGCACGACGCCGGCACCGACGCCATCGAGCGATACCTACAGAACGGCGATCGAAGGCATTGTGACCGGCCCGTATCTCAGCGGCTTGCGACAGTACCGTGGCGTGGGGCAAGGTTCGGTGATTTACAGCGAGATCAACGACAGCACCAGTCCGGCCAACGGCTACACCGATGCGAATGTCGTCGCGATGCTCACGGACCGCATTCAGAATCACGGCATGCCTGCGCCGACAGCGGGTCATAACCGATTCTATGCCGTCATTGTACCGGTGGGGATCAAAAACAGCCTGACGCAGTTTGCCGGACAACATCAAAGTTTCTCGGTCAACAGCGTCACCGCCTACTATGCCTGGGTGGACAACACCGGCTCTCTGACCGGAAACAACTGCACCACGAAAGTTTTCTCGCACGAGCTCGTCGAGGCGTGCACCAATCCGGACGTCGATACGTCCAACAACAGCATCCTCGTCAACGGCACTGGAGTCACGAACGACGAGATAGGCGACACGTGCAACAACCAATTCACGACCATCGATATGAACGGCGTGCAATGCTCCGTTCAAGCCTACTGGAGCAAGTCGGACAACGTATGCATTCTGCCGGTCGGCACGCTGGCGTTCTGGGTCGACAAGAATACCTTCGGCAAGGATGAAACCCAGGACGTCATCAACACCAGCGCAGGCAAATGGGAGAAGGCATTCTGGCTGGTCGTCGAGGGCTACAGTCACACGTCCTTCAATGCCTTGCACGTTACTGTGCCGCTGCCGACGGGACCGTTTGCGAACATTCCTGGGATCACAATCTCGCAGAATCCGACAATCGAATTCGAGAATGGCGCTAACCCCGATGCGCAGCAGCGCATTCGCATCGCATTCGACATCACCTTTACGAACGCCGTGCTCACCCATTTTCCCTCTTCGGGGTCTCAGACCTTCGAACTCGATGCGTTCATTGCAACCGACGGCAACAAGGTCGCGACGACCGATGCATCGACGCTCTTCGAACTTGTCGCCGGCGCCGACCCGTATTTCACGAACATCGATCCGACGCAGAAGAACGTTTTCTACTTGAGCCAGGACCTGCGCGTCTTTACGGCGACGCCGGCAAAGAATTCGAATCCCGTGCCGGGTGGACCCGCGTTCACCAACGACAGTCCCGCCGGCGCGTTCGGGTATGTGCAGGACCTGCTCACTTATTTGAACACCAACTTCAAAGATACGGCTGGACCGGACCCGTTCAACTCGGTGCTGCCGGCACAGGGCGATGCATTTCAGCAAGATTCGTCCGTCACCCCGTTCACGTTCGACTTTAGTCATTTCCCGGCCATCAGCGTCTTCAACAATTACAACTTCGCGATCGCTCGCGTGCGTATGCGCGGTTCGTCGGGTCCAGCGGGCAAGGCGCAGAACGTGCGCGTCCTTTTCCGCATGTGGAGCACCGAAACGCCGGACACCGACTATCAGCCGTCGTCGACATATCCTTTCACCGCCGATGCCACAGGCAATCCGGGTTCGCCCCAAGTCGGGGCGGGACACATTACGCTCCCCTTCTTCGCCACCGGGA
>Ga0193719_10000900_pt1 | contig 11531 bp, 7 predicted proteins | sample U2a2metaG_FD_160103 | JGI IMG/M metagenome (GOLD analysis project Ga0193719, IMG submission 160103) | Soil microbial communities from a riparian zone of the East river system, Colorado, United States - U2a2 | ecosystem: Environmental > Terrestrial > Soil > Riparian zone | place: USA: East River... | reverse complement strand
CGTCGTCTCGCGATCAATTCGCGAAGAGCCTACGAGAAGCACTTCACTTTGGATCGTTTTGCGAAAGATTTTGTCGCGCTGATTGATAAAGCGGATCCGGCCGAAGCAGGGAATGTTCGCGCTGACGTCATGACCGAAGCGCTGTCCAGCCAATGAATGAGCGATAGCTTAGCGAAAGCCGAGAGTTTAGTCGGGAAGGATTCTGTCGCGCGGGACCGCGACCCTCGCGGCGAAACGATGGAGTTAAATAAGCGCGCGCAAGTTGATCGCTCTTATGCCGCGTGGGTAAAAGAGTTTGATACCATCGGAGGGCGCGAGCGCATCATTATTCGCCGCCACCTCCGCGCCCTTTCCTCTCTTCCGCTTATTTCAATTGTGCTACCGGTTTACAATCCCGATCTCGCGCTCCTTGCCTGCGCCATCGATTCGGTACGGGCGCAGATTTACCAAAACTGGCAACTTTGCATCGCGGACGACGCTTCTACAAACCCGGGCGTAGCTTTAATGTTGCAAAAGTACGCGGCCACTGATGCACGCATCGCGCTCACGCTGCGCGACCACAATGGCCACATCGCAGCCTGCTCAAATTCAGCGCTCGGCCTGGCCGCTGGTCAATGGGTCGCGCTATTGGATCAGGATGACCTCCTGCCCGAGCACGCGCTCGCCCTTGTCGCCACTGCCATCAATTCCCATCCGGCTGCGGGACTGATTTATTCGGATGAAGACAAGATTGATGAGAGTGGGCAACGTTGCCGGCCATACTTTAAATCCGATTGGAACCCAGAACTCCTTCTTGGACAAAATTGCATCAGCCATCTCGGAGTTTACCGGCATACAGTGGTGCGCGAGGTCGGCGGTTTCCGCGAAGGATTTGAAGGTTCGCAGGATTATGATCTTGCGCTGCGTTGCACCGAAAAGTTGCGACCGACCCAGATCAGGCACATCCCGCGCGTCCTGTATCATTGGCGCATGATCGAGGGCAGTGTTGCCGCTGCGGCTGAAGCCAAGCCGTATGCTCCAGTAGCGGCCCGGCATGCGATTGCGGATCATTTGCAACGCAGAAGAATTGCGGGCCGCGTGGAGTCGTGTCCTGAAAATCGTGAATGGCATCGCGTCGTCTATGATCTGCCTCAACCATCGCCATTGGTGTCGATCATTATTCCGACGCGCGATCGGCTTCCATTACTCCGCCGATGCATCCACAGCATTCGCGAGCAGACACTCTACTCACCCTTCGAAATCATTATCATCGACAATGGCTCGGCCGAGGAAGAAACGCGCCGGTTTCTTCAGAGCATCGGCCAAGAAACGAGCGTGACCGTTGTGCAAGGTGAAGGCGAATTCAATTTCAGTCGCCTGATAAATCGAGGAGCGAAGCTAGCGCGCGGTGAGATTCTAGCGTTCTTGAACAACGACATTGAAGCGAAGGAACGAAACTGGTTGCGTGAGATGGTCAGCAACGCCGTCCGCGCGGAGGTGGGGGCAGTCGGCGCGCGACTTTGGTATCCGGACGGAAGATTGCAGCATGGTGGAGTGGTGCTGGGGCTGAATGGAGTGGCGAGCCACGCCTTTCATCGTTTTCCGCCGCAACCAATCGCGCCGATGCACCGCACTTTCGTTTTGGCGCAAAATACTTCCGCCGTCACCGCCGCCTGCATGGTAACGCGCAAAGACATTTTCTCCGATCTCGATGGCTTCGATGAGAATCTCCCCGGAAATTTCAACGACGTTGATTTTTGTCTGCGTCTGCGTGAACGCGGTTGGCTCATTGTCTGGACACCGTATGCAAATTTGATCCACCACGAGTCCGCGACGCGCGGTCACGATACCCATGCGAAAGATCGAGAGCGATTGTTCCGCGAAGCCAGTTACATGGAGAAAAAATGGAGCGCGCAAATTCTGCGCGATCCGTATTACAGCCCAAACTTGTCGCTTCATTCGCGCGGTTTTGATCTTGCCTTTCCGCCCAGGTGGGAAAATGAAGCCGCTATAACTGAAGCGGATTGAACGATGCGAAAGACGAAAATCATTTGCACGCTCGGCCCGGCGACCGAGAAACCGGAAACGCTGCGGCAGTTGGTCCAGGAAGGTGCCAATGTTTTCCGGCTCAACATGAGTCATGCGCAGCATGATTGGGTGCGGGAGATCATCCCGCGCATTCGCGCCATCGCGCAGGAACTTGGCCGTTCCGTCGCCATTCTCATGGACACGCAAGGCCCAGCCATTCGCACCGGCGATCTCAAGACTGAATTGCATCTCAAACCGGGCGACATCCTCGAATTCACCGTCCGTGGAGCAAAGAGCGAGGAAGCCTACTCGGTGGATGTGAACTACGATGGATTGATCAACGACATCAACGAGGGCGACACCGTTCTGGTTGATAACGGCGTCATTCATCTTCTCGTGCTGGAGAAACGGGAGAACCGCATTCGTTGCAAAGTGATTACGCCGGGAACGCTGGGGTCGCGGCGCCACATTAATCTCCCCGGTGTGCGAGTGAATTTGCCGCCGCTGACGCAAAAAGATCTCGGGGACATTGCGCTGGGGGTGGAAATGAACGTGGACTTCATCGCCTTAAGCTTCGTGCGTCAGCGGAGCGATCTGGAGGAGTTGCGGGAATTACTCGCGCAAAAAGGCAGCAAAGCCCAGGTGATGGCGAAGATCGAAGATCAATCCGCCGTCCGCTTGATCCACGAGATCATCGCGTCAGCTGACGCCATCATGGTGGCGCGCGGCGATCTCGGGATCGAAATGCCAATCGAGGAGCTGCCGATTATTCAGCGAAAAATTGTGAAACTTTGCGTACGGCTGGGAAAGCCGGTGGTAGTCGCGACCCACATGCTGGAATCGATGATCCACAATCCCCTCCCAACCCGCGCGGAAATTACCGATGTGGCCAACGCAGTTTTCGAACAAGCCGATGCCGTCATGTTGAGTGGAGAAACCAGCGTCGGCGATTATCCGGTGGAATGTGTGCGCATTTTGAATCGAGTGGCGTTGCGGATTGAGCGCAGCGGCGGCGCCGGTTATGCCAAAGGAGCTGTGCTTGAAGATGCGCGACAAAAAACCGTCGCATCTGCGATCGTGCTGGCGAATTCGCTCACGCGAGCGCGGATCGTCGTGTTTACCCGGCACGGCACAATGGCCCGCAATACCGCGAATCTGCGTCCGGAACACGCCACGATTTTTGCCTTCACTCCGAGCGAGGAAGTGCGACGCCAACTCGCGCTTTGTTGGGGGACGTATCCAGTGCGAATAAAATTTTCTGATGATCCTAACGCCACCATCGATGTAGCCGAGAAATATCTGCGCGACGCGGGACTGACTTCGCCGGGCGACAATCTGGTGATTATCAGCGACCTGCGCGCAGGCGATACGTTGGTGGACACCGTGCAATTACGAACGGCGCGGTAAATAAAAACGGCCGTCATCCCGAGCGTAAGCGAGGGACCTCTCCCAGGGTCGCGTGTTACCGGACAGTCGTGAGGTTCCTCGCCGTCTGCGCGGCTTGGAATGACAGCGGTGTGGAAGGAACACAGACCTGAGGTCTGTGCGCCACACAGGTCTGTGACCTGTGTTCCTCAGGCGGAAAAACGCGCCGGGGTCGTGATTGCCCGCGGCGCATTCTGAATGCTACGAGCCTCTTACGCCTCGACCGGCATCTCGAGATCGATGTCGATCGGCCGTTCTTTTTTCGCCAGGGCGCGACGCAATTTCGACAACGCGATGTTTTGCAACTGCCGAATGCGCTCGCGCGTTACCCCAAATTTTTTCCCAACTTCTTCGAGCGTCTTCGGCTTGCCACCGTCCAGCCCGAAACGCGAGAAAATAATTTTGCGTTCGCGATCGTCCAATACTTCGAGCAGACCCCCCACCTCGTTGCGCAGGTTTTTGTCGCGCAACAATTCGAACGGCGTCATCGCTTCTTCGTCGCCTACGATTTCACCGAACTCGGTCGAATCATCATCGCTGATCGGCGCGTCCAGCGACGCTGGCCGGATCGAAACAGTTTTCAATTGCGAAACCTTTCCAGCAGCAATTCCGATTTCTTCACCGAGCTCGTCGTCGGTCGGTTCGCGGCCCAGCTCCTCGCTCATTTGCAAGGAGACGCGTCGCATCTTGGAAATTTTGTCTACCAGATGCACCGGCAGGCGAATTGTCTTCGATTGATTGGCGAGCGCGCGTTTAATCGATTGCTTGATCCACCAGGCCGCGTAGGTGGAAAGTTTTCCACCTTTCGCCGGATCGAAGCGCTCCACCGCTTTCATCAGCCCGATGTTTCCCTCCGAAATCAAATCGAGCAGCGGCAATCCAAGATTCGCATAATCGTGCGCGATCTTAACGACCAGGCGCAGATTCGAACGAATCATCAGGGCGCGAGCTTCCTTGTCGCCGCGCTTAATTTTGGCGGCGAGTTCAATCTCCTGTTGGGGAGTGAGCAGAGGGATTTGCCCGATCTCACGCAGGTAAATCTTTATTCCAGTATCGCTATCTTCAGCTGCCATAAAACTTCTCTTCATGAACGTGAAACGGGGGTACGGTATACATGCTCCGACTATTTAGGTTTCGCCGGCATTCCTAGTCGCAGCATTTATCACGCGCGAAAGTCCTTAACAAGGTTAAATATTCGCAATTCTGACACTTGCTGGATGTAATTTGTTCAAATAAGGTTTTCTCACTCAGTTTCAGGCATTTACAGGTTATGGAAATTTGAGAATCTAGGCGGTTTTTGACCGCGAAGGAGGCAACCACAACTTTCTTCGAGTTCTCGAACGAAAACGCGCCAAAAATTCCCGTTTCTCCGCTTCGATTTTTCGCAGCCGCGCCAAAACCGCGCAGCCCCGCCTATATTATATAGAGCATAGCCGCGCCGTGCTCCGGGGGTGTTGAGGTTCGGCGCGTGCTATTTGAGTTGTATCACCTTGATCGGGGTCGCTTTGTTCGGTCAACCTCGGGTGCCTATGTGGAGGGATGCACTTCTGTGCGTCCCGGACATGCGGAAGCATGTCCCTCCGGGAGATCGCACGGAGCGCTTTAAAACCCTTGGTCCGTCTAAAGGTGCCTAGATCTTCGGGTGACAAAGTGGATTTGTCCCTTTTCGTGCGAAAATTTCTCTGCCAACCTCGCGCAAATGTTCGCCAAAATTTATTCTGCCGCCGTTTTCGGCGTTGATGCCTACGAAGTCGAGATCGAGGTGAACTCGGCCGGCGGATTGCCTGCGATCGTCGTTGTTGGATTGCCCGATGCCGCGGTCAAGGAAAGCAAAGACCGCGTCACCACTGCGATTACCAACAGCGGATACTATTGGCCGCGTGGACGCACGACGGTGAACCTGGCGCCGGCCGATATCAAAAAAGAAGGACCGAGTTTCGATCTGCCGATCGCGTTGGGTATGATCGCGTGCAGCCAGGAAACAGACACGACGGCGTTTGCTCAGTACAGTTTCGTCGGCGAGCTGGCGCTCGATGGTGCAGTGCGCTCGGTGAAAGGGGTGTTGCCGGTTGCGATTGAAGCGCGCAAACGCGGAAAGAAAGCGCTCTTTGTTCCGGCAGCGAACGCGCAGGAGGCCGCAATGGTGAAGGGAATCGCCGTTTATGGGGTGCGCAATTTGCGCGAAACATTTTCGTTTCTCTGCGGCGAATGCACCCTTCAACCAACCCGCGGTGATCTCGAGAAATTTTTCGCGACCCATCAAAGCTACGAGGTCGATTTCGCGGACGTGAAAGGTCAGGGGCACGTAAAGCGCGCGTTGGAAGTGGCCGTTGCCGGCGGTCACAACATTCTCATGGTCGGGCCGCCGGGCTCGGGCAAATCAATGTTGTCGAAACGCATTGCTACCGTCATTCCACCGATGTCGCTGGAGGAAGCGATTGAGACGACGAAGATCCACAGCATCGCCGGATTACTCACGCCGGAACAATCATTCGTGCCGACGCGCCCTTTCCGTTCGCCTCATCATACGATCAGCGATATTGGGCTGCTCGGCGGTGGCGCCATTCCGAACCCCGGTGAAGTCAGCCTGGCGCACAACGGCGTCCTCTTTCTCGACGAGCTACCGGAATTTCATCGTTCTACTTTGGAAGTGATGCGTCAGCCACTGGAGGATGGACGCGTTACCGTTTCGCGAGCGGCCGGGAGCGTCACTTTTCCGAGCGAATTCATGCTGGTGGCGGCGATGAACCCGTGTCCGTGTGGCTACTTCGGCGATTTGAAACGCGAGTGCCGCTGTGGGCCGAGTCAGGTGCAACGATATCGGCAGCGCATTTCCGGACCGTTGCTTGATCGGATCGATCTCCACATTGAAGTGCCCTCGATTGAATATCGTGATATGGCGAGCGAACGGTCAGAGGAACCCTCCAGTGCAATTAGGGAGCGGGTTTCCTCTGCGCGCAAGAGGCAGCAAGCACGATTCGCTAACGATTCCAAGACAAACTGCAATGCGCGCATGGGAACGAAGCATCTGAAACAATGGTGCAAATTGGATTCCGATTCGCAAGAATTGATCCGGGTGGCGATGACGGAATTAAATCTCAGCGCCCGCGCCTACGATCGCATTCTCAAAGTCGCCCGTACCATCGCCGACCTCGCCTCCACCGAGGCTATCACCGCCGAACATGTGAGCGAGGCGATCCAGTACCGCACTTTCGATCGGACGCTTTGGGTTTGAGTGACGTGATGGCTGCCCGATTCCTCGTGATCTCATTTCAACGCAGCGGTTTGAACTGGCTACGCTACTGCACGGAATATTTCACCGGTGTGCGCACACCTGGGCGTAAGCAAATAATCGCGGAAGGCTCCGTTTTTTTTGATCGCACTCATGATGTGCGGCGAAAGCCGGGACGCAGTGATTATACAGGTTTGTATGACGCGAGTGGGGCCGAGGTTTACGAACGAGTAGCGCTATTGCTACGCAATCCATACGACTGCTTCACCTCGCACTACCTCGGGCGCGCTGGAGTTACCTTTAGGAAGGGCCTGGAACGATTCGAGGCTTATGCGGTTAACATCATCAAGTTCGATGCCTTGAAAGAAGCGAGGAAACGCGTGTTCTTTTTCGAAGATTTCATAAACAACGAGGAGGGCACACTGGGCTTTCTTCGGTTCTTTGACATTGATCCCAGCCCGCGACTTTACAATTTTTCCGAAATGATAGAAGCGTCCTGTGCCTGGTATCGTGGCCATCACGGACTCTTCGTTGACCGTGAACGTCCGGAGTTGAAAACGAAAGAACGTACTGCGATTGCGCGCATGTTGAAGCGGCAGCTCGGCGAGAAGCTCCAACGTTATCTGGGCCGCTATTTGGTCGAAGATCGTGCTGAGTGAGTTGAGAAAAACCTCGCAGACTAGAGAGAAGGCTCAACGTCCAAAGTTCAGGATGTTTATGACATCGTCAGAAGCCGGCATGTAAAAACGATAACAGGTCACGTGACTGCGATTGAGTACAACGCGTTCACTTGGTGGTGTCTTACGGATGTTTGGGTGCAAACAGATGGGTCTTTGCAGGATTATCAATTGTTCTTCTATCCAACGTTCATCCAAACGGATTCAGACTACGTCATGCAGGTACTCCCTCGGTCCAAAACAATCTTGGCGTTCGAAAGATCCTCGCCGAGTCGATGACAGTGGCTTTCGTTCGATCCGGCTTACGCTGTTCCAGAGAAATGGGGAGCGCGAGCATCTTGCTCGCTCGTTTCGGCATCCTGCCGAAATGTGGTCATTAACTACGCCGGCAGCCGCCTTCGCCAGAAGGCTACGGCGCGCCAGGGGATGCCGGCCAATGCAACCTGGAAGGTCGCGCTCCCCTTCGTTACCTGTAAGCGGGTGCGCCAAGGTTGTTCGACGGATCGATACCAGAGAAGCCGGTCTGTACTACGCTCAGGATGACAAAAAGTAAAGCGCGGGCCGATCTAACGAGACCCGCCCCGCGCTTTCGAACTACTACCAAGGAAGTTCTAGCGCTGGCAATTGTAGCTAGGCGACGATTGTTTTTAGTTCCGACCCAGCCGCGCCGCGGTAACATACACGACCGGGCCAAGGGGAGGCGTCGCGCCGCGGCTACAGGGATTCATTCCACCTTAATTGTTGTCCACTGGGACTGCCAAATACGCAACTAACGCGCCCGTAGTTGGGTCGACAGCTCTACCTGTAATCTCTCCCTTGTCATTTATGTCTTTCGCACTTGCGAGAAAGGCAGAATAGCCGCCTTTGAGATCGTTAAGGTCTGTGGGGTAGGCGCCGTGATCCCAAACAACGGCACGACAATCAGTCTGCTCCGCGTCGCATGAGACACCGACTACCTGGCGACGTTCGTTAATACCATAGGCCTCGCTGTCTACATGTTGCGGTGTGCGTTTTTTCAAAGGCTTCAGGGGTCGGAGACCGTCCTCGCGAGTCCACATGAAAGCGTGTAAGACGTCGCCTTCAACAAATGCGGGGTCGCCGGCAAACCCGACGACATCGCCGTGTTGATTGATTGCCGTTGGAGTATTCCACCAGGCAGCTGGGAAGGTGCCAAGATCATTGACCTTACCGTTTTCCCAAAGCACGGCATGCTTGGCGGTATGTCTTCCGACGGCCTGGTCGCAGATGCCAGAAATGCCCACGATTTGACCACTGTCATTGATCGCCGTGGCGGCCCCTGAGGTGTCGCCAGGGATCAAAGGGAGGTCGTGGATCTGGTCTGGCGGCCCCAGAGTCCACACGGCTGGGCGAAACTGGAGGACTTGGGTGCAGCAACACGTGGAGTCATGAACGCCATTCTCGGCCCACCCGACCACCTGACCCAAGTTGTTGGCTCCGGTGGCAAAGCCGTTATTTCCGCCCGGAAATGGGGGAAGTCCCCTCATCTGGCCCTGTTGCCAAACGAATCCGAGATTGATATAACCGACGTTGTTAGGCGTACTGTAGAAAGCCGCGCTACTCCAGTTCTCACCGTTCGGCTCCGGCGTCGTGGCAGTTTGGGAAATACCCACGATGATACCCGCGGTATTTTTCACGTTCCATGTTACACTGCTGTTTGGTCCGCCGAGTGCGTAGAGGTCAGTTAGCGCACCGTTTCGCCACAGCGTAGCGTGCCGGTTCCTATCCGGCAGTCGGGAATAACCTGCCGCCCAGCTCTGGTTATTAATGCTGTTTGCGCCGCTACTCGTTCCGCCGAGTGAAGGGAGCGTGGATACCTGGTATTGCGTCTTCTTCGCCTTTGCCGGTGCCTGCGCCTTGGCGTTCTGGGCAAAGACCAGAGCCGCTCCGCCGAGTGCAATCAAAATGATTACGAATAGAACCGACGGTTTGTAACCATCGTTCAGAGTGTAATGGGACGAATGCGGCCCGTTGCGTTCGTTCGCGGCCGTTTCTGCGGCCGATGAATGTAAGTGGGGCATTTGTTTTTGTGTGGTCATAATTTTTTCTCCGTTGAATTTCAGATTTCGTTACTTGAATCCACGTTAAGAACCCCAGCCGGGGTACGACAATGGCCACTTGGTGGCTTTCCCACAGACCACTTCTGCCGCCGCAGGCGGCAGGGACATTGAAGCGTTGAAGCGTTAAGACGTACGCTCGTGCGGCTCGACGGAGTCTCGCCCTACCAATACGTGCTCGCGAAAGTTTTACTGGTAGGGCGACGCTCTGCGGAGCCGCCAACCAAAAGAATTAGGATAGAAGAAAACAAAGAAAACGAAGAATTGTGATCCGCGAAACACGCCAAGGTGTGTTTGCATCAAGGCGATAATTGTTCTCTGAATTTTAGTGTCTTTCGCGTCTTTCGTGGGCAAAAGGTCTTATCTTGCCGGTGCTTCAACTCGTCGGTCTGCCTTAAGGGCGGAGGCGAACTTGACCAGACCTTCGCGAATTTGTGCGCGAGACCAGGCGGCGAAGCCGAAGGTAAGCGCGGGATTCAGTTCCGCTTTCATGAAGCACGAGGAGAGCGGTGACGGCCTGATACCGATTTCCGCACAAACCCGCGTGATGAACGGTAGATCTGTTTTCCGCCGTAACCAGGCAACGAAATGTAAGCCAGCTTCCGGAACTTCCAGGATAAAGTAATCGTTTAACAATTTATTGAATTGTTCGATGAAGAAGTCTCTTCGATCGGAATAGAGTTTCCGCATGCGTTTGATGTGGCTGAGGAAATATCCCTCAGCCAGGAATCGGGCCAGCGTCGCTTGATCTATCGCCGGCGAATGCTGATCCGTGACCGCCCGGATCTTGATCATCGGCTCTACTAACTGCTCTGGCGCCAAAATATAACCCAGGCGCAAGGATGGATAAAGGATCTTGCTCATGGTTCCGGCGTAGATCACGCGACCGGAGTTATCGAGTCCTTGTAAACATGGGAGCGGGGGACCGGTAAAACGAAACTCCGAGTTGTGGTCGTCTTCAAAAATGTAGGCGTCGCGCTCACGCGCGAAATCGATTAGTGCGGTCCGGCGTGCCAGACTCATGGTCATGCCGAGCGGAAATTGATGGGAAGGCGTCACGTAAATAATTTTGGGCGCTGCCTGTTTCGACGGCCGCGCGATGATGATGCCTTCCCGATCTACTGGTCGCGGAACTACCGTCGCGCCGGCAAAACCAAAAGCGCGGCGGGCCTGATAGAATCCCGGATCTTCGATCCACGCGACTTCTCCCCGATTTACCAGCGCCATCGCGCTGATCATCATCGCCTGCTGCGTTCCAGCAGTGATAATGATCTGGTCCGGGTGACAGCGCGCGCCTCTGTAATCACACAAATAAGCTGCGATCGCTTTCCGCAGGTCGGGGTCGCCGCGGCTCGATGCGTATTGGAGCAAATGAGCGCCCTTATTCGCGAGGACTTGTCCTCGGAGGCGCTCCCAAATTTCTATGGGAAATTCGTCGAGCGCCGCCAACGCTGGAACAAAGGAGACGCCAGGCGGTCCCGCAATCCCAAAATCAAACTGTTTTCCAGCGCGTTTATCCGGGATGTTTCTTACCCGGTTGGAAAGGCGGGGCGGACGTTCGATCAGCAGTTGCGTCTTGGGCTGCCGCGGGCTCAGGAAAGTTTCGGGCAGAGAATCGGCGACGAATGTGCCTGATCCGCTTTTGGTTCGAAGATAACCTTCCGCATGAAGCTTCTCGAAGGCGAGATTGACGGTGAGTCTCGAGATTCCCAGATCAGTGGCGAGCGTGCGAGAAGAGGGAAGACGCGAAGAGTTATTGCTAAAACTGCCCGAGACTAATTCATCGCGAATTTGCCGATAAAGTTGCTGATGCAGCGGTTCAGCCGAATTCCGGATCAGCCGGATCATTTCGAAAGCGATGATTGAACGTCGCCGGCGTTTTTTCGTGAGCGGTTTAGTTCGTACCGGTTTCAAGGTTGCTGGTCGACATTGGAATGATCTCTTTGGCCTAACAGCCGAGTGCAACTCCGCTGCAGGAACACAGGCCTGCGGCCGGTGCGCCAAGCGGACATTCTGTCCGCTTCTCTTTTTCTGCTTCGCAGCGGAGTAAAACTCCGCTGGGCGCACAGACTACAAGTCTGTGTTCCGGCTCCATTTGCAGGAAGGTGCGCATTC
>Ga0193719_10000899_pt1 | contig 11533 bp, 6 predicted proteins | sample U2a2metaG_FD_160103 | JGI IMG/M metagenome (GOLD analysis project Ga0193719, IMG submission 160103) | Soil microbial communities from a riparian zone of the East river system, Colorado, United States - U2a2 | ecosystem: Environmental > Terrestrial > Soil > Riparian zone | place: USA: East River... | reverse complement strand
CCGCTTCGCCTCGGGGGGCCGGCATGAGCCCTGACCGCAAAGTGATTGAAGGCGCCTACCTGGGCGACATTCTGCAGCAGCCACAAGCGCTTGAAAATACTCTGGCCACGTTGGGCAGCTCGAAGGAACTGCAAAGCTTGGCGGCGCGGCTCGGCAAGGGTAATTTTCAGAGGGTGGTGCTCACGGGCATGGGCTCTTCTTTCCACGCGCTCCACCCATTGAGCCTGCAGCTCATCCGCCACGGACACACGGCGGTCATGGTTGAGACTTCCGAGTTGATCCACTACCAGACTCGCTTTTTCGACTCCCAGACGCTGATTATTGCGGTGTCGCAGTCCGGCGAAAGTGCGGAGATGGTGCGATTGACCGCCATGAATCGCAAGCGTTCCGCCGTGATCGCGGTGACAAATACAGCTGACAGCGCTCTGGCCAAACACGCGAGCGCCGTCGTGCTGACGCGAGCGGGGAGCGAGTTCTCCGTATCGTGCAAAACCTATGTCACGGCGCTGATGGCGCTGAAGTGGCTGGGAGACCTTCTGTGCGAACGTGATGGCGTGCTGACGCGCCGGGAGCTGGGGCACGCGGCCCCTGCCGTCAGCGCCTATCTGGCCGATTGGAAGAACCACGTGGAGTGTCTCACGGCGGAACTGAGAGACATTCGCCATCTCTTCTTGGTTGGCCGGGGAGCGTCCCTGGCGGCGGTGGGCACGGGCGCACTTATCGTAAAAGAAGCAGCCTTGTTTCCCGCAGAAGGCATGAGCAGTGCTGCCTTCCGCCACGGTCCGGTTGAGATGCTCGGCCAAGGAGGGTTCGTCGCCGTCTTCTCCGGAGACGCCAAGACACGAGATCTGAACCGCCGATTGCTTGCCGACCTGCAAGAGCATGGTGGCCGTGCTGAACTAGTCGGTGAAAAGGGAAGGTTGAAGTGTTTTCGTCTGGCGGACCACGGCGATAGCGTTCGCTCCATCCTCGAAATCGTACCGCTTCAGATGATGACGCTGGCCCTGGCGGCGCTCGCCGGCCGCGAACCCGGGAAATTTGCCCTCGCTACGAAAGTCACAACCACGGAGTGACGGAAAAACCAGACTTCTATCATTACTAACGCTACTGTCCATTTGAAGAAGATTGGCGCCGATGCAGCCATCTAACATCAATCCGGCCAGCTGCCGTATTCACCCTTTCCGGGGGCGGCGCCGAGGTGCCGGCCGTAGCCAGGCGCCGTCATCATTTCCCCACGACCAACACCACAAATTGTCCACCATCGGCCGTCGATAAGAATAGCCGGTGAGTCTTGGCATCAAGCGCCATGGTCTTGGCGCGAGGAAGAGTCTTCACATTTTCCAACACCGAATATTTGTTCGGGCTTTCCTGCTGAATTACGGTTACAGTCCCTTCGCCGTTCGAATTGAAAACAAGGCGCAATTCAGGATCGAAAGCAGTCGCGTCCACATGATCGCCAATGGGAAGCGTGGTAATGACCTGTCCGGTGTCGGCATCCATCACCGCCATCACATGGCTGCGGCAGCCGATAAACAGACGTCGATTGGGGCGATCCATGGCCAGGCTGGAGGGAGACCGGCACGGAGCCGTGGGCCAGCGCCTTTCAATCGTCATCTTGCGGGAATCGATTTTCACCACCTGGCTCGCGTCTTCCAGATTGTTAAACACGTAGCCCATGCCATCAGCAACGGCAAACTCCGGCCCGCCGCCGAGAGCGATCGTACCCACGACTTTGGCGTCGGCGGCACTGATCACGCTGGTACTGTTGCTACCGCCGTTGAAAGCCAGGACGCGGGATGTCGCAGGGTCGTAAACAATGGCGTCGGGCTTCTGGCCGACTGGCACTTCGCTGATGGATTTGAGCGTCTTCAAATCGAAAACCGAAACTGTAGAAGACTGGCCATCGCTGACGAATCCTCGGCCGAGTTCAGGCGCAACCGCAATTCCGTGTACTCCAGGAGTATTCGGAATCTTGCCGACGATTGTGCCTGAGTCCACGTCCAACACTTCGACCTGGGTTCCATGGGAGACGTAGAGGCGGCGGGCAGCATCGTCGATGGTCAGATAGTCCCAGCCTCCCTGGCCCGGTATCTCGATCTTTCTGGTGACTTTATAACCACTCTCCGAGGTAGCCGGGGCGGCCAGAAGAAGAGCAAAACCCAAGACAGCCAGCTTCCCAGCCCCACCGCCCAACCCTGAACATTTACGTCTTGTTGCCATGTTTGATTGATCCTTTCAGCGCGCCACCAGCAATTTTTCCCAGGTCCGAAGATAGTGGCATTGTCCGCCACCGGAATCTGTAAAGGATTTACCCGCCTCGGGAACGAACTCCCAGTCATAGCTTTTGGAGTGCAAAGTGAGTTTCAGCACTCCGAAGGTGTCAGCGCTCCGCACTTCGCTGTTAGGCTTGGGGGCTGCCATCACGCGGTGCGAATTTTTCCCCCCACTACCTACGACAAACTCGCGAATGCCGTGTTTTGGGTCAGCGTTTCCTTGCGGATCTTGCAGACCGAAGCGCTCATAGTCGTGATCGTGGCCGTTAATCACAATGTCCGCACCCGCGTGATACAGGGCCTCCCACAGGGGCTTCATGAGCGGATCATTGCCGTGAGCCGCCCCGGAACTGAACAGCGGCTTGTGAAAGTACGCCAGCGCGCACTGCCTCGAATGTTTTGCCAGGTCTTGACGCAACCATTGCCCTTGCGGCGAAGCCGCGTCACATCCCCCCACTGCAGCGCATTCGCTGTTCAATGCGATGATGTGCCAGGCTCCAAGATCGTAGCTGTAATAGGACTTTTTAGGATCGCCGGCGGCGGCTCCAAAATAGCGCACGTATCCGGTTGCGCCGTCGCTGTGGTATTCGTGGTTCCCTGGCGCTGGGCGGGTTCGGTCTTTGAATCGCCCCCAGGTCGGTGCGTAACAGTTGGCAAAGTTCTCATCAGAACCATCGGGATACGCGAGGTCTCCGGCAGCGAAGACGGTACCTGGGATGTTCTCAATCAGCTGGGCAGTCGCGCGCGCACCTGCCAGGTCGTCGCAACTGGCGATGTCCCCGGCACCGACCAGGACCGGGTCCGAGGTCGAATCGCCTGCCAGTGCAGCCGGGGCTGCGCTTTTGTCCGCGCTCTTGTTTTTTCGCCTAACGCCGGAAGCGGCCATAGACCCCACCAAACCGAAAAAAAGGAGAACCGTGAAAAAGTCGACCTTCCTCATTCCTGTCCCTTCATCGAGATCTCCATCCCAGGCCTCTACCTGAGGCTACTAAACTCAGCTGAAGTTTCCCTGAATCCGAACAGGGGTTAGGAATGCCCCCGCCGGGGTGACGGCTCCTACTTTGATTCGTTCGAAAGCGTGTAGCGCAAGCCGAAGGAATAGCTTGGTTTGTAGTACTCACGCTGAATGGGGAATTGGGGGCTGCCTTGATAAAAGCCAAAAACCTCATTCGTCAGGTTCAGTGCGGAGACAACCAACTGGAGCCCGCGATACATGCGGAAGGTTCCCTGCGCGTCCACCTGGGTGTGGGCGTAGAGGTAGACATCTCCGAGAGGTCCATTTTTCCCCAGCGGCACGAGGTTCGGCGAACCGTCGGGGTTCACGTTGAAGTAGTTGTACTGAAAAATATTCGCATCGTTATGCGAGATGCCTGCCCGCACTGAAAACCGCCCCCGGTCGTAGGTCGGACTGACATTCCAACTATTAGGGGCCTGGCGCTGCAGCGGGGGGCTATCGGTGCGGAGCGGCACGCGATCCACTCGAGAATTCGTGTAACTGTAATTGGCGGAAATTCCTAAGCCACTCGCCAGTCCGGGAAGAAACCTAAGGTGTTGCTGGTAGGCGATCTCGAAGCCGTAGAGATGGGCGTTGGTGCCATTGACCGGCCGGGTCTGAGTAAAGCCGTCATACGGGCCGGGCGGGGTGGAAGCGGGGATGATGCTGTCCACCGAGTAGATCGGATCAGAGAGTTGCTTATAGAAGAAACCAGCCTGTAGCAGTCCGAGCGGCTTCAGGTCCTGCTCGAACAACAGATCGTAGTTGTTGGCGTGGGTCGGCTTCAAATCAGGGTTGCCTACGCCCACCCTTTGTTTGCTCAGATCCACGCTGAAGGAAGGTGGGAGGTCACCATAGTCCGGCCGCGCGATTCCCCGGCCGTATGCCGCGCGGATGGCCGAGTCATGCGTGAGTTCGTAACGTACTTGGACCGATGGCAGTACGTCCAGGTACGAAGCGTTCCTGGGGATGGGAACGATGGAATCTGGCAGTCCCGTAACCGCGTCAAAAATAACCTGGTTCCCCCGCAGGTTCTCGTTGGTGGCTTCGAATCGCACCCCGGTCTGCAAGCGGAAACGGCCAAATTGCAGGGTGTTCATCAGGTACCCGGCTGAGACTCGTTCGATCAGATCAAAATTGTTTGGTGAGGTGTTTTGCGCGGTTGCGACCGGATCCAGCGTGAAAAAGCCCGGGTTGTTGTTGAAAAAAGATCTTACCTTGCCGTAATCCACCGTCGGACCGAAAGTATAGCTTTTGTCGTAGTAGTCGGGGTTGGTAGCGCTGCCCACAAAATTCGACATCAGCGCACTGGAATCGTTGGCATTCCACAGTCGATCGTTTGCGTCTTGGAACTTGTGGGCATTGCGCACCTTGGCTCCGAACTCGAAGCTACCAAAGTGCCCACCCCAGTTGTAGTTTCTGGCGGCGGAAAAAGCTCCCTGCAGGTTGAGTTGCGGACTGTAGGTCTTGCTGATCTCGATACCGTCCTCCGTACTCAGGGAATACAGGGCCGGATCATAGATATTGAAGTTCTGCGGAGAGAGCTTCGGCCGGTACGGATTTTCCCGATCCAAAGCGAACACAAGAGGGTTGGTAGCGTCACCGCTGGGACCATCGAAGTTCGCCGTGGCATAGCCGTGGTCTTCCGAACTCGAACGCGAAACCGAGAGATCGTAGGATAACCACCACTTGGTGAAGACGTGCTTACCACCGGCCTCCAAGCTCCCGATCACCTCCACCGGACGACGAATTTGCGCATTAAAAGACACACTGCCATCCACGTCACCTCGGGTGGGCGTGACGAAGGTGTTAATGGACGGGCTGTAAACCCACCGGTCGCCAAAATTGTTGAAGTGGGAGTAGACCCCGCGAAGGTAGAGACCCGTTACATCTCCCAGCTTGTAGTCCAGGCTACCGGTAAATCCGTAGCGGCTTCGGTAGTATGCGTACTCCCGAAGATCGACGGAGGGGACCACCGGTTGGTTGTTGAAGACATCAACCGATGGCTCGATGTCATCGATACCTCGGCCGTTCCAATCGTAGCTGCCCCCGAAAAGAACTCCCAAGCGCTTGTTTGCGCCAAACCGCTTCCCCACCGTCCCGTCCAGTTCTGTAAGGGAGCGACCGCTCTCAATCGGGGTATATCCTCCGATGCCGTTGAGGTAAAGGGTTGGCCTCTCATCAGCCGTCTTGGTCACCAGGTTGACCGACCCCCCAATGGCATCTCCATCCTGGTTCGCCGAAAGGGTCTTGTTGATTTCGACCGACTCGACCAGATTCGCAGGAATGACGTCGAGCTTGATCTGGCGCACTCCGGATTCCGGCGAAGGAACGTTGACTCCGTTGATCGTCACGTTGCTAAGCCGCGGTTCCAGGCCGCGGATCTGAACGTATTTCCCCTCTCCTTCATCGCGCTCGAGAGTGACGCTTGGCAGGCGGCCTAGTGCGTCCGCAATGTTGGTGTTCGGCAGACTGGTGATGACCTCGAGCGGGAGCACCTGAAGGATATTGTCGGAGGTGCGCTCGCGATTGATCGCTTCGGCTTCGCCTTGGGCACGGCCGGCGTAAACCATGACCTGTTCACTCTTCGTGGCTACGTTCAGCACCGCCTCGAAGCGGGCCACCTGACCCGCGGCTACGGTCACGTGAGTCGAAAAGGGCGAAAATCCAACGTACGATACCGTCACCTCATACCCGCCTGGCGCCACGGCCGATATCGTAAATTCTCCCCGGCCATTGGTGACTGTGGGAGGCACTTGCGGTTGCAACTCCACCTGTGCACCCTGCAATACGGCGCCCGCTGAATCAGTCGCACGGCCGCTTATCGTGCCACTGCTGACCTGCGCCGTCACAGGCGTAAGCAAGAGTATGTTCGGCATCAGAGCCACCAGGAATACCAGAGAAATGCTCTTCCAAGTCATGGGAACTCCCATACCAGTCCCGAAGAGTTTTGAAATCCGGCGACGGGGATTGATGTTTGATTGACCTTGGAGTTTAGAAACAAGATGTAAACATCACGTGAACTCGAGGTTAATTTCTTTTCAGATTCGAGCCGATCCGCATGACGCCTCCCCTCGACGATTCCCATCTCTGGTTTTCCACCGCACCGAGCGCGAAGGTTTTCTTAAGCATTTCTTCAGGTTGATTTGCGAACATCAAAATGTGCGGGGGAGAGGTAGGTTCTTGAGTCGTCTGACCTTCTGCGTATCCGGGGAGCACGAATATGGCGGCGGTAAGGACTGAAGAGGTCCATGCGGCAGCAGGACAGATCCCCGCTCTGCACCGCGCCCGCCAAGAAGGCCATGCCTCGCCAAAACAGTATGACGGACTGGGTCGCGCAGCGTAAATGCTTTAGGCGCCGTCCAAATGGCCGGATACCACTATGAATTTGCTGATTGTCGAAGATGAAAAGCGCATGCTTGAACTTCTCCGCAAGGGGCTTGAGGAGGAAGGCCACACGGTTGTCTGCGCTGCGGATGGAATCGAAGGGCAGGAAATGTCCCGAAGCTATGACTTCGACATGATCATTCTTGACATCATGATGCCCAGACTTGACGGCTATGAATTGACTAAGAGACTGCGGGCGGACAACATTTCGACTCCGATTCTCATGTTGACCGCCAAAGATTCGGTGCAGGAAATTGTCCATGGCCTGGACCTGGGTGCGGATGACTATTTGACCAAACCTTTCTCGTTCAATGAACTTCTTGCGCGATTGCGGGCCGTACGTCGGCGGGTTCTCCTGCCTCAATCGACCAGCCTTCAAGTGGACGATCTCTTGCTGGATCGAGCTACGCGGGAAGTGTCGCGAGGGGGAGTAAGGATTCCGCTCACCCCCACGGAGTACAGTTTGTTGATGCGGCTCATGGAACGCGCCGGCAAGGTCGTAGCGCGCCGCTTTCTAATCGAGTCCGTGTGGGGTTTCGACCGCGAGATTGAAGACAATACGCTCGATGTGTTTGTCCGCCTGCTGCGCGGCAAAGTGGACGGCAACGGAAGGCAGAAGTTGATCCACACCGTCCGCGGCGTGGGCTACATCATCCGCGTGGAGTCGCGCTAACCAAGGGACTCCCCCGTTCCGCCTTCAGGTAAATTTAATTTCCTCTTTACATCATTGTAACAATCAGAGCGTCTACTTCCCTTGCTCGTAATCTTTGGGGGGAACTGCCGTGACCAGACGAAGCCTTGTTTTTGTTTTGCATCTCTTGTGGGTGGGATCCATTCTCGCGGTTGCGGAAGACCGGTTCCACGGTCCTGAAGAAAACTTTCGCCATGTCCTTTTAATTAGCGTGGACGGCCTGCATGCCCTTGACCTAGCGCGTTTTATTGGAAGCCATCCCAACTCCGCCCTGGCAGAACTGGCCGGCCACGGCATCAGGTATAGTGGTGCACGCACGCCGGCAAACTCGGATTCGTTCCCGGGCTTGTTAGCTCTGGTGACCGGCGGCTCACCCATCACCCACGGGCTCTTTTATGACGTCAGCTACGACCGCACCTTCTTCGCTCCCACTAACACCACGTGCGCGGGTTCTCCGGGCAACAACATGATTTTTGATGAGAGCATCGACCGGTACAGCGCGGCGAATGTTTCGTTGGATGCGATCGACCCCACCAAGCTACCGCGCCGCCTGGATGAGCACGGCCACTGCGTTCCCGTGTTTCCCCACCAGGCTATAAAAACCAACACCCTTTTCGAAGTGGTCAAGGCCTTCGGCGGGCGTACGGCCTGGGCGGACAAGCATCCCGCCTACGATCTGGTGAACGGCCCCTCTGGCAAGGGCGTGGATGATCTCTATACTCCGGAAATTACCAACGTGAATGGATTCGATGCTACCGTCAGCGTCGTTTGCACGGTGGAGAACGATCAGAAGAAACTAACCGCGATCATCAACGAGATTCATGGACTGAAGCATGATGGCTCGGACGCACATGGCGTCCCGACGGTATTCGGCATGAATTTCCAGGCGGTGAGTGTGGGACAAAAGCTGGCCAAGGACAATTTCGATGGCAGCTGCCTGGATGACGTTACTTTCAGTGGACAAGCAGGTGGCTACACGGATGGCGACGGAACTCCAACTGCCGTTCTTGCCTATGGCCTGCAGAAGACCGATGAATCTCTGGGTAAGATGATCCAAGCGCTCAAGGAGCAAGGCATCTACGAGTCAACCTTGTTCATTGTCACGGCCAAGCATGGCCAGTCGCCGATCAACCCGGTGAAGGTCAACAAGCCAGGCCATTTTGCAGACTTGGTTGCAGCCCTGCCGGACGCCAGCAGCAATCCCGGAGCGATCGCCATTGCCAACGCCGCCCATTGCGGCACCGGCTCCTGCGGGTTCGTACAGGACGACGATGTCGCGCTGATCTGGCTACAGGATCAGAGCCAGACGCCGGCGGTTGCGGCCTACTTAAATGCTAATGCCGGGGCGTTGTTCATCGACGAGGTGATGGCCGGAGCGGACATCAGGCTGAAGTTCAACAACCCCGCCAGGGACAGCCGCACACCCGATATCATCGTGCAGCCGGTTTACGGTACGATCTATAGCACGTCAACCAAGAAAAACGAGGAGCACGGCGGCTTCAGCTTCGGGGACACCAACGTCGGTCTGATGGTGTCGAATCCAAGCATCCGCGCCAGCGTGCTAAAGACTCCAGTGGCCACCTCACAAGTTGCGCCGACGATTCTCCAGGCCTTGGGCATTGACCCCCGTGCCCTACAGTCGGTTCGCATCGAGCAAACCCCGGTGCTGCCCGGCTGGTCTCAGTAACCACCCAGTATCCGCGTTCGCGAGAGTGCCCGGACGGGCCAGAACCAATGGCTCGTCCAGAACTCTTGCTTCACAAAACCTAAGGTACTGGTCACCGGCTGGACCAGGACTGGAACTCGAAAGGGAAGATTTCGAATAGCTATTCCACTCTGTCGAAGGACGGCAAGGCCCAGACCTTCTATGCCGCACCTGATAAAGACTAAAAAACAGGGAAGCGTTTCAAGAGATTGTCCTATAGCAGCAACAGCGGCTAAGTCACTCGGGCAGAATCTTCGGCTGACTCCCCTTCATTCCCCACCTGAAGTTCGAGAACTGCTGATTCCGAAGTTGATGCGTTCCGCAGTCCGAGTCCCGCAACCAGATAAAACAAGGCTGCAATCAACAACAAGGCTTTCAGCCCGATGACGAGAGATAGATTTTCCATCAACCCCCCGAAGACCGCCCCTAGCATGTTGGCGGCTAAGGCTGCGCTGGGCGACGGAGTGGAGCGGAATTCGCCGGCAAAGAGCAAGCCAGCGAAGAAAACGGGTACCGCAAATAGAATTGCAGCTACCGAACCCACCGCCAATGTTGAGCCAGGAATACGACTGAAAGGGACAAGGTAAACCGATATCAAGGCGACCAGTAATCCGATCAGAATCCACCATCGCTTGAATCTTTGACCGTATTTTTCCACTATGAGATTTCCGACTACCAGAGCGGTGAGAATAGACGCTACGGCAACACCGTTCACTTGCCATGTGGTTCCAAAAAACAAGGCCAAACGGCTCACTGTCTGAGTCTCAAGCAGAAGAAACCCGGCCCCCATCGCAAAGAAGAATAAAGAAGATTGGCCTGCGCGGTCGATCGAGATGGTTCGGCGGTAGTAGAAGGCAAGCACGACCACCAAGACGCTGAGGGTCAAGAAAATAGCTGGAATGCTCCTCTTTTCCTGGTACAAGTAGGGCCAATCATCAGTAGTCAGCGGAACGGCTGGCATGCTGTCGAAAGTTCGGTTTTGCCGTGCCACGAACGTCCTTAGCCGAGGATCTTGTACAAGGCTTTTCTCGACCTGCCCCGACGATGAGATCACGAAGCAGGTAGCCGCGGCTCCATAGCTCGACTCAGCCAGGAAAACCACCGGCGGCTTTCCAAAAACACGGCTGAGCAACAGGTAAAGCCTTCGACCAAGCCATTCGCGGTCTACTTGAAATTTCAGGAACAGTACGCCATTGGGAGAAAGGAGGTTACGCGCCTCGCGTAGCGACTCCTCGGTATAGACGTAATTGTCTATCCGCATGTTGGCATATTCAGACTGCAGCGTGTGCGAATCCAAAAGCGCAAAAAGAACAAGATCGTAGCGTTTCTGGGTACGCTTCATAAATGCCCGCGCGTCGCTCAGATGAGCAGCGACAGTGGAGGAAGCGTAAGGCTTTTCGGGATGGGTGCGGCCCAGGTTCAGAATGGCTGGATCGATTTCTACCGCATCGATAAACCGGCTATGGCTGCGAACTGCCCCCGCCACGTCGTTGCCGGTGCCCGCTCCCACCACGAGGACGCTGGCATTCGCCGCGGTGAAGCGAAACGGAAGATTGTACGGGCTCTCGTCTACAGGCTGTTCCAGAGTACCTGGATGCCGGCCGAGAAATTCTGGAGAAAGGTTCACAGTCAGTTGGTAGCCGACATGGTTCACGGCGATTTTTGTGGCTTCCCACTCGCCATTCTTAAAGTGGTAGTCCTCGACTTCGAGCTGCTGATAGGGAGTCCAGATGCTGAAATGGTCCGCAGTAGCCTTTTCGTGCAGGAGGAGGACCGCCGGCACGATCAACACGGCCACCGCGAACCGCCGCTTCCAGTCATCTTGCAGAAGCGCAAAACCCAGCAAAACCAAGCCAAACCAGAACAGCGGGGGCAATGCCATCCAACTCACGAGGAAAAAGAGCGTGATCCCCAACAGACTTGCACCAAGATTCCACGAATACGCTCGCAAACGACTTCGAGCAGAGTCCACCTCCCGGCTGACGATCTGTCCGAGTGGAATAAAGATACTGGTCAACAAGAAAAAGAGAATTCCAACGATCGCAGCGGCTAAAGCAAAGTTAGGCCAGTTTCGCGTGGTTCCGGCAAACCAAATGGCAGTGTCCTGTCCGGCGCCTAAGGTCTGCGACAGTCCCTCGAACATAGGCGGGGTCCAGGGGTTGCGAACAAGCAAGATCAGCGCCAGGAGGGCCTGTATACTCCTCCACCAGCGAACCCGTTTCGCCGCCAGGGTGCAACCCACGCCGAAGCCAAGAAAGCAAAGCAGGAGTGCTAAATTCTTGGCATAAGCAAAGATCCGCACTTCCGTAGAGAGCCAGCGAATGAGTGCGAGCTCAGCAAACAGCGTGAGGCAACTAGCGAGCGCAAGCCTACCAACCTGCAAACTATCTTGGTTCATGACGGTCGGTCTCATTCCTGAACCGGAACGTGCCGAAACGGTCGCACACTGGATGTTCAATCCCCAATCAAACGTCTTATTTTGC
>Ga0193719_10000897_pt1 | contig 11535 bp, 14 predicted proteins | sample U2a2metaG_FD_160103 | JGI IMG/M metagenome (GOLD analysis project Ga0193719, IMG submission 160103) | Soil microbial communities from a riparian zone of the East river system, Colorado, United States - U2a2 | ecosystem: Environmental > Terrestrial > Soil > Riparian zone | place: USA: East... | reverse complement strand
TGCGTGGCCGTCCGAGTGCCTCCAGCGATCCCAAATTCCTGCGAACTCGAACATGGCCCTCTCATCGACCTAAAAACATTTGCTGGGATCAGACCACCCACGGGATTTCAAGGCATCGCGGAACCCAGGCTTCGGGTCCGCGGGCTCCGATCTTGCATTGATCAGACGTGTTCCAATTCTGGCGAATCACGGGCACGGACTGAGTAGGGAAACGTTGTAGCGGGGCGTCCATTGTTGTTCGCCCGAGACGCTGGCGAAGTACTCCTCCACAATTTGCTTGTGCCGCGAAAGTCGATAGCAGCCGCGCTTGAGGAGATTATGGCAGATCGGATGAGCGTTTCCCATTGGACAGCAGCCCGGTGCTCAGTTCGAGCCCCCACTAGCTCCCTACATTGGGCGGCCAAGGGTCAGTCAGACTCAACTCGTCTAAGCGTTTGCCGGTCGAGGACGGCCTGGTCAGTTGGGTGACTGGGGGCTCGAGGCGATCCACACGGGCTGGGATGTCGGGAGCGAGAGGGCCAATTCACTTGTGGGGACGGGTTGGGGCTCTGGACTCAGCACCCGCCCCACTGCCGCGAAGGCGCGGGAAGCGTTGTGAGCAGCCATATGTTTCAACATGTCGGTTGCCGCTTGAATCGGCCTCTCACAAATCTTGTTCATGGTGACCGCGTGCCCGCAGTCTTTGCATGTCATAAGAGTGCCGCCAGTTATGTTTCTCGTCGTGGTGTACATGTCTTAAGCCTACTCTTCATTGGTGGCCGGTGCCGAGCGCATTGGGACAGCAACCACAGACTCTGGCTGCTACCGCATCTCCGTCCTTCGACGCGCCACGAACAAAAAGCCGAATGAGAACAAAAACTGACTTGCAGTGATATGCGCTCAGGAGCTCACCGACAAGGTCGGTTGCGAGCAAGCGGGCCGCACAACACGCTGAACTTGCTTTCCGAAAGTAAGAGGAAATCATAAAAGGCATCCGAGACTTTCCTGAGGCCTGAGGTGCTTTGCTGTGATGTCCCTGGCCCGGATCCTACCCTGCTGGATCGAAACCAGCCCACAATGGAAAGCCACTCGGTTCTGCCTCACAGCCAAAGGATAGTGGCAGTCTGAAACCCCTAAGTGCCTCCGTTCGCGCCTTTCACATCTACATGATGCATCACTCCTGGCGACAAGTCTGGTCATTATTGGCCTAAAGTCAGGAGAGCCTTTGGCCGATGAATTAAAGATGGAAGCCCATGAAAAAAGCGGCAAGCCAATTCGCTGAGGTTGATTCGTGAGGGTTACCTTCACCATGCCCCGGACCAACATGCTGACGATGCGACCGACCATGCGCTACGGGAGTGACTCCACCCGCGAGGCCATGAAATACAACGTTGAGGGTCTACTTCCGGAAGAAGGTCGAGCGTGGTTTTTTATGGTCGGGGCAAGCTGGACAATTCTCCGTGAAAAAGACGGCGTATATACCAACGGGATAGTTCAGTATGAAAGCCCCGAGGCGGCGTTGGCCAGTATGAACGTTAGCAATTGAAGGTGGGTCGGTTAAAAATGGGAGCACTCCTCACCCGAATGCCCGGCCCTTTCAAGCTCTGGACCACGAGATCGCTGTGCAACTAGCACCAGCTGTGGTAAGGATCGCACCTGCCCAAGAACGTGTCCTGACGACTGGATTGCAGTGTCAATGGCCGGTTCCACATGTGACGGAAGCCGGGCTAGCACCCACATACCCGGTCGAGCAGCATTAGCCACCGATATTCACCCAGACCGACATTCTTCGCTTCGTCTTCTCCATAACCGGACCTAGCGAAACCACCACTCCAGCCAATACCTCCCGGGAATGCCCTCCCTGCCCAACATATGGGCGCTTCACCTAGGGTTCGTTGCTTTGCTCGGCCCTTCCGTTCCCCCGTTGCCAGCGAGTTGGATCTCGGTGCGAGGCGAGTCAAAACGACTTTGATTTGAACGAGGTCGGAGGCGGGAGTGTCGGTGGGGTGCGGACACGTCAAATATGGAGAACCAGCATCGCTGCTTGGGGACGACCGCGCTCGCGTAAAAGTGAAAACGGCAACCGGCCAAGGAGGATGGACGTACAGCATCACCTTTGCTTTGCAGCCATGACCGTTGCTGCTGGAGTGGCGGTCGCCGATAGGGATGGACTTGCCTTTTTGAGTTATTTCTCGGTTCAGTGTGTATAATGATTACCAGCTAAGTTTGATTCATCGCAGTTGAAAGTCGGTACCGCCAACCAGCGTCACCTCTTCTCACCCGCAGCGACTCTTCTCAGCAACCATTCAAAAAGGAAATAGGAATATCAAATGGAACAAGGAACAGTAAAGTGGTTTAACGATGCCAAAGGCTACGGCTTCATCAGCCGTCAAACCGGGGAAGATGTCTTCGTGCATTTCTCCGCTATTCAGGCTGGCGGCTTTCGCAGCCTGCAAGAAGGGCAAGCCGTGCAGTTCGACGTGACTAAAGGCCCCAAAGGCTGGCAGGCCGAGAACGTTCAGGCTGTCTAAGTGGCGAGCTAAGGGGTGCCCGTTATCCAAAAGGATTTCGGGCATGCCTCTTTATTGCCCAATCGGCGATGAAAGAAATCAAAGACCAGCCCGTATAGCTGATAGGCCAGTTCCGGGTCATAGCGGACACCCTCGTCACGCATGAACGCGTGAGCGCCGTTCACCTCATGCCAAGTGAACTTCGCATTTACCTCATTCAATCGGGCTAGCACCTTCATCCGGCCTTCCAGAGGAATGTGCGGGTCCTGTCGGCCCCACATCATCAGCAACTCGCCCTTAATGTCCTTGGCACGCTGCAGTGAATCGTCCTTCATCCCCTTGCCAGGGCCCCTTGTGGATATCGGTGGCATAGAAGCACGCGGCCCCCAACACGTCTGGATTCATGGCCGCACGGAACGCCAGATGACCACCGATGCAGATGCCCAACGCTCCCAGTTGACCGGTGCAGTCGGGCCGCGATTTCAGATGGTCGAGCACAGCAAGTGCGTCCGCGTCGAAGCTCGCGAGCTCTTTGGTGGTCTTCCACGCATTGCCGCGATCGGAACCCGCCTGGTCATACGCCAGCACCGTCCCGGCAGCTTCAAACTCGTGATAAATTTCCGGGATCGCAACAATGTATCCACGCCCCGCCAGCATTGCCGCTGTTCTGCGAATCGGCCCGGCTACCTGGAAGATCTCGGTAAAGAAAACGATTCCAGGATATTTGCCCGGTGCTGCCGGCCGGACGATGTGTGTTCGCATCGGCCCGTAGGGGGTTGAAAGTTCCGCTGGTTCATCGCCGATAACGATCATTGTTGTTTGCTCCGTTTTCCCGATGATAATTTTAGCGTTTTCGGGCCCAATTCAAGTCAAAGTTGTATTGCTCGGCTTCCTTGAGGAGGATGGGCTCTCCGAGCTGGCCGGGGGAATCCCGCATGGCCGTCTCGTGGAAGCCTGATTCAGGAGGCGCTCCGAAATTGACGGGTTCGGCCGAGGAGGTGGGCCCCAAATGTCAGGCCGGCCCGAGAGGGTCTCGCGATCCATCCCCAACCAGATCCATCCCCGACGAGAGGAGAAGTTCGGCCAGAAATGGTGGTGCCGGGATTCGATGCAAGAAGCGAAGGCCCGCGTCAGCGATCAGCGCGTTCTTTCAATCGCCAGTAGTAGCGTCGTGCCTTGGTGATCGCGCCACATGTTTCCATGCTGCACCAGCGGCGCGACCGGTTTTTGCTGACATCGAGGAAGAACCAACCGCAGGTCGGGCATGACTTGACCCGCAGCATCGCATCGGACACCAGTAGCGCAACCGCATCTTCGACGATTCTGAGACGGAGGAGGGCATCGCCAGCCTTTTCCAGGGTGATCTCACGTCTTATCGGACCCTGCGGAGATCGGTGAGCCGGGGTCGCTAACACTAGCCGGGTGGCTCGAGCGGCCTCGGCAAGGTCAGCACCGAGTCTCTGGAGGTCCGTACTGCCAGGCGCTACGCCCGAGAGGCGCAGTTGGAAGATCCGCTGCAACAACGCCCGCAGTTCTCTCAGTCGCGTCAGTTCGAGGGATGGGGTCCGGCGTCGGAGGAGCGAGACGTCGGCTTGAGTCAGGAGACCGGCGGATTGGCCGAAACGAAGTGCATCGGCGAATTCACCGAGGTAGTCCAGTGGCTCGGGTGTGGTCCAGTCCTGCACGGTGTTGATGAAGTCGAGGGCCGGATGCCCTCCCACCAGTTTGAACCGATGCTGCCTGCTCTGAGCCATCCCTTAAATTTTATCACCATCAAACACCATTTGACAGGTTGTCCTGGTCTTGCTATGATCGCTTCAATCACCATCTAAACTAAGTTTGATGGTGAGACAACCAGGAGGTCTTCCATGGACCGTGGCATCGCAATCTTGGGCGCGCCGTCGAGCATCGGCATTCGTCCTTACGACTCGGGCGAAACCAGACAGCTCGATCGAGCCCCGGGGGTTCTTCGGGAGCTCGGCCTGGTGCAGCGCTTGGGTGCCAGCGACCTGGGCGATGTCATCCCACCCGCCTATCGAGACTACGTCCGTCCACCGGATCGGGCGCGGAACGAAGCCGAAGTCGCTGCCTATTGCCGCACGCTCGGCGAGCGGCTGGAGGCCGCAACCCGCGACCGCCGCTTTGCCGTCGTGCTGGGCGGCGATTGCAGTATCGTGCTTGGATGTCTTTTGGGTGCGCGACAAGCCGCGCACGGACCGGTGGGTCTTGCCTATCTCGACGCCCACGCTGACTTCGCGACGCCGGAACAGTCTCGTACCGGTTCCGTGGCTAGCATGTGCCTCGGGCTTGCCGTCGGTCGCGGCGACACACCTTTGGCCCGGCTCGCCGGGAAGGAGCCTCTCGTGCGGGGCAAGGATGTTGTTCTGATCGGTCGCCGCGACGCTGCCGACCCATGGTACGGTCACGCGGCGCTGGCTGCGTCTCCCATTCTCGACATTCCCAGTGCTGCGCTGAGTGATCGCGGCGTGGCCGAGGTGGCGGCGACGGCACTGCTAACCCTTACTTCCCCTGGCTCGAGCCAGGAACCGCGTGGGTTTTGGATCCACTTGGATGCCGATGTCATCAACCCAACCGTTATGGCGGCCGTGGATTCGCCCGAGCCGGGCGGACCGACCATCAAGGAAGTGGTGGATCTTTTGACTCCGCTCGTTCGCCATCCGCGAGCACTCGGCCTTGAGCTCACTATCTATGATCCCGGCCTGGACCCTGAGCGAGCATGTGCCAGCAGGCTCGTCACCTTGCTGGAGAACCTTCTCCTTGGCCCTGGCTCGCCTGCTGGGAGGATGGAATGATTGCTCGAATATGGCACGGGATGGTTCCGGTTTCGAAGGGTGATCAATACCTGGACCTGATGCGGAGGATTGCGCTTCCCGAGTATCTCGGAACCCGAGGAAATCGGGGCGGATGGTGTTTGTACCGCAAAGAAGAAGATGTAACGCATTTCGAGATGCTGACCTTCTGGGACGACGCCGACGCCATCAAGCGTTTCGCCGGGGACGACTACAGCATGGCCAAGTACTATGACTTCGACTCCGACTACTTGATCGAAAAGGAGACCCGCGTCCGGCACTACGAGGTGTTACCCGGATAGCTCGCCTCCCTCCCTATAAGTCCAGTCGTGCGCGTGGACCCGGGGAAGGGAACATGCCTGCCCGCCTCCGGCGGGAAGTTATCTAAACGGCCTGCTTGTGAAACACCTTCAGCTCTTTTGGGATAACGAACACGGTTTCGTCTTTGACCAGTTGCAGCTCGCGAAATTTTTCCTGGGAGAGTTCGACGTGCACTGGCGCTCCCCATTCTGTGAGTACTTCTATCTTTACCAATGGCCCGGCGGAATTGATGTGTTTGATGGTGGCGCGGAAGTTGGGTCCGCCGTGGGGCGAGCGATGAATCTCCAGCAAGTGGGGGCGCACGTAGACAAGCTCTCCCGTGCTGGCATCGTGGATCGCGGGCGTGTCTTCATCGATCCGGCCGTGAAAAAGGTTCACGTTGCCCAAGAAATTGTAGACGAACGGAGTAATCGGACGATGATAAACCTCATCCGGGCTCCCGACTTGCTCAATGCGGCCTTCATTCATCACCGCGATGCGGTCGGAAACCTCCAGCGCCTCATCCTGATCGTGAGTCACAAATACGCTAGTGATGTGCACCTCGTCATGCAACTGGCGCAGCCAGCGGCGTAATTCCAGCCGGACTTTCGCGTCCAGCGAACCGAACGGTTCGTCCAGCAGCAGAACGCTGGGTTCGACGGCCAGCGCGCGCGCTAGCGCAACCCTCTGCCGTTGCCCCCCGGAAAGCTGGGAAGGGTAGCGGCCGGACAAATTTTTCAACTGGATCAGCTTGAGCAGCTCTTCAACCTTAGCGCGAATCGTCTCTTTTGATGGCCGCAAGGCACGGGGCCGGACTCTGAGTCCAAAGGCGATGTTCTCGAACACGGTCATGTGGCGGAAAAGCGCGTAGTGCTGAAACACGAAACCCACCCGGCGATCGCGGGCCGTCCGGTGAGTCGTATCCTCGCCATCAAATAGCACGGTTCCAGAATCGGCAAATTCCAAGCCGGCGATGACGCGCAGCAGAGTCGTTTTCCCGGAGCCCGACGGACCTAGCAGGGCCACCAGTTCGCCGGTGGGAATTTCCAGGCTCACGTTGTCCAGCGCGGTGAACTGCCCGAACTTCTTGGTAATGTTGTGTGCTTCAATGCTCATACGCTTATACCGCTTCCCCATTCCACAGCGCGGATTCCGCCAACTGGCGACGCGCTCTCCATTCGACAACTGTCTTTGCCACCAGAGTAGCCAGTGCCAGCAAGGCCAGCAGCGAGGCCACCGCAAAAGCGGCGGCGAATTGGTATTCGTTATATAGAATTTCTACATGCAAGGGCATGGTGTTGGTCCGTCCGCGAATATGCCCGGAAACGACGGAAACCGCGCCAAACTCGCCCATGGCACGGGCATTGCAAAGGATCACGCCATAAAGCAGCCCCCATTTTATATTCGGCAGGCTCACGCGGAAAAAAGTCTGCCAGCCGCTGGCGCCCAACGCGCTTGCGGCTTCTTCCTCCTCCTGCCCTTGCGCCTGCAGCAAGGGGATCAGTTCGCGAGCCACAAAGGGGAAGGTCACGAAAATGGTGGCTAAAACAATTCCCGGGACGGCGAAGATGACGTGCAGATCATGCCGGGCCAACCATGGTCCCAGCAATCCTTGCAAGCCGAAGAGCAACACATAGATCAAGCCCGACACGACGGGAGAAACCGAAAACGGCAAATCAATCAGGGTGATCAACAGACTCTTGCCGACGAATTCGAACTTGCCGATGGCCCAGGCCGCAGCTACGCCAAACACTAAATTCAACGGCACCGCAATGCCCGCTGCCAGCAATGTCAGTCGGATCGCTGCCAGCGCATCCGGTGCGCGCAGGCTTGCCCAATACACGCCGATCCCTTTGGCGCAGGCTTGCGAAAAAACAATAGCCAGCGGCAAAAAGATAAAAAGCCCGAGGAAAAGCGCGGCCACGCCGATCAGGATCCAGCGGACAGCCACCGGCTCGCCGGTTGCGGCGGTCGCAACCCGGCGGGTTGCCGGAAGCTTTCCCGCAGTGAACGTAGTCGTTGCCATCGCTTAGGTCCCGTTCCCTGGTGTCCCGCCGCCTTGCGGGACCAGGGCAGCCGTCTTCTCGTCCCGGCGGCTGCTCCATTTTTGCAGGAGATTAATGGGCAACAGCAGAACCAACGAGAACATCAGCATGACGGCGGCGATGGCCGTCGCCCCGGCGTAGTCGTATTGATCGAGCTTAGTGATAATCAGAAGGGGAGTGATTTCAGTTCGCATCGGCATATTGCCGGAGATGAACACTACCGAGCCGTACTCGCCGACGGCACGCGCGAAGGCCATGGCAAAGCCGGCCAGCGCAGCGGGCAGAATGGTCGGCAGCACAACTCGGGAAAAAGTCTGCCAGCGGCTGGCTCCGAGGCTGGCGGCGGCTTCCTCAAGCTCTTTGTCCATGTCTTCCAGCACGGGCTGCACACTTCGGACGACGAAAGGCAAGCCGATAAACGTAAGGGCGATGGCCACCCCCAGCGGGGAATAGGCTGCTTTGATTCCGATCGCAGCCAGCGGCCGACCGAGCCAGCCATTGGGCGCATAGATGGTCGTTAATGCAATGCCGGCGACCGCGGTGGGCAAGGCGAATGGAAGATCGACCAGCGAGTCGAACAGTCGTTTGCCGGGAAAACTGTAGCGCACCAGCACCCATGCCACCAAGACTCCGAAACCAAGATTGATCAAAGCTCCGATCAGCGACGCTCCGAACGTCAGGCGGTAAGAAGCCACCGCTCGCGGAGACGCCGCGATATGCCAGAACTGCTGCCAGGAGAGCGACGACGCCTTCAGAAAAGTCGCGGCCAGCGGGATCAGAACAATCAGGCTGAGGTACAACACCGTGTACCCCAGCGCAAGTCCGAAGCCCGGTAGACTGCTGCGCTTTTTGAACGTGAACGTCATCCGATTCACCGTTACTGATTTGGCTGATAGATCTGATCGAACACGCCGCCGTCGGCGAAGTGAGTCTTCTGTGCCTTCTGCCAGCCGCCGAAAACATCATCGATGGTGACCAGCGTTATCTTTGGAAAAGTTGACGCGTATTTCTTCACCACTGATTCAAGCCGCGGCCGGTAGTAGTTCTTGGCCGCAATCGCCTGCCCTTCAGGTGTGTAAAGGTACTCGAGATACGCCTGGGCAACACTCCGGGTGCCCTTTTTATCGACCACTTTATCCACGATCGCCACCGGCGGTTCGGCCAGTATGCTCTGTGGGGGCACAACGATTTCCACCTTGTCCGGTCCCAATTCCTTTAGGGAAAGGAAGGCTTCGTTTTCCCACGCAATCAGCACATCGCCGATCTCACGCTGCACGAAGGTCGTGGTTGAGCCTCGCGCTCCCGAGTCCAACACCGGAACATTCTTATAGAGGCGGCTGACGAAGTCTCGTGCCCTGACCTCGTTGCCACCGGGCTGCTTGAGCGCATAGGCCCAGGCAGCGAGGTAGTTCCAGCGAGCGCCGCCCGAGGTCTTGGGATTGGGTGTGATGACTGAAATCCCCGGCTTCACCAGGTCGTCCCAATCCTTTACGTGTTTCGGATTTCCTTTTCGCACCAGGAACACAATCGTAGAAGTGTAAGGAGTGCTATTTTGAGGCAACCGCTTTTGCCAGTCCGCGGGGAGCAAACCGGCGTTCTGGGAAATTGCATCAATGTCATAGGCCAGCGCCAGGGTCACGACGTCAGCCTGCAGTCCGTCAATGACCGCCCGGGCCTGCTTGCTCGATCCGCCATGAGACTGCTCGACGGTGACCGTCTGGCCCGTTTTCGCCTTCCAGTATTTGGCGAACGCCTGGTTGAAATCCTGATACAGCTCCCGGGTGGGATCGTAGGAAACGTTCAGCAACGAAACCTGCCCCAATCCCTGGATCGACAAAATAAGCAGCAGAGCAAGAGCCACAAGAGTCTTCTTCACTGTTTTCCCCTTCTCCGCATGGTTATGACGGCCTGGTGCGATCCCGCAATCGCCGCCTGTCCTGAAAAAGGTAAACGGCCAACGATCTTGGTCATCGTTGGCCGTTTGAGAACTTGAATGTGTGCTCCGGTTACATTCGATCCTCATGCCCACGATGATTACGACAGCAGCCGCGACAGCTCGCATTGGTACAACACGTGAACATGGTTGGAGTGAGCCCCATGGACAAAAAGTATACGCAATGAGATCGCATTAGTCTAGTAGTACGATAGACATTATCGTAATGTTGGCCTGGGGGGCCACAGAGAAACATGCGGGCCCCGAGACCCGCCCGGGCGGATGAGTGCAGTTCGCCCGATTGCGGCATGAGCCAAGACCTACCTGCGGCTGGCCTGGCGGAGCGGGGTGGAGCCCCGGCCTTGTTTATAGACCGTGGTCCTCTATTGCAGCGCCGCCGCGCGTGACCGTTCGCGCTTGGCGTCATCTGATCTGCCCAGGTGGTCGTAAGCTTCCGCCAAAAGCGAACGGGCTTCGGCAAGATCGGGCAACCGGGTGGAAGCAATCTCGAGGTGAATGACCGCCGTCTTGTAGTCGCCGCTTTGCAGTAGGCAGGACCCCATCTCATAGTGTGCCCAGGTCGAGTCCGGCTGCAGCTCAATCGCGTTCCGCAAGTGCTCGATGCTCTGCGGATACTGTCCCTGCCGGCCCAACGCCGCACCCATCACGTACTGCGCAAGATACATCTTCGAGGCACCTGTCATTACCGGTTGCAGGGCGGCGACTGCCTGCTCGGGCTTTCCTTCATTGAGCAAGCGCTGGGCTGACAAAACCCGGTTAGCGTTTGCAATTCCGTCCTTCGGATCGACTCCGCTGGCCGCCGTACTTGCGGGAGCCGTTGATTTCTGCAGCCCGACATACCCCAGGGAGGCCAGTTTCTGCATTTCACGGGATGACAGTGCAGAACCGACCGCATTTCCCGCGCCGCTGAAGCGCCGGTCGAACCCGTCCAGCTGTGCGGCCATCGTCTCCAATGTGGCCTTGGAACTTTGCGCCAGGTTGCGGGTCGCGCCCGGATCGGCCGCGAGATCATACAGCTCCGGCTTCGGCGCTTTGAGGTACAAATATCTCCCGACGCGCCACGACTCCAGCGTGCTCCAGCCAAAGCCCCGCCGGGGAAAGTCACTGACTGAATAAATCGGCTGCTCCGAATTCGAAGCGGTTTTCGCAACCCGCAGCAACGATTGTCCTTGCATCTGCGAAGGAACTGGGACACCCGCGATTTCCAATATGGTAGGAGCGATATCCACCAAGCTGGCCCGGGCGCGCACGTGCTTGCTCGCATTTTGATTGTGCGGCAGTTTTGTCAAAAGCGGAACCCGGATGGTCTCATCGTAGAGGAAGATACCGTGATGTTGTTCCCCGTGGGCGCCCAGACTCTCTCCATGATCAGAAGCCACCACGATCAGCGCATCGTCGTACAACTTTCCGGTTCGAAGCGCCGTTACAAGTTTTCCCACTGCCGCATCCGCGGCGGCCACTGCGGCATTGTAGGAAGCCGCGGAGGCCGCCTGCGGATCATTCAAATGTACCCATAAGAAGAATGGTCCCCCAGGGTGGTGGGCTAGCCAGGCGCTTGCCCGGGCCACAACCTGAGCCGCCGGGCGCGCAACCGAACTGACCCGGCCCTGGGCCCGCTCGGGCGGGTGAAATCCGGCGTCATATACGGCAAAGCCGCGATCGAAGCCCGGGGCAAATCCACTTTTCGGATCGAGCGCGATGGACCCGACGAAGGCAGCGGTGTGATAACCGCGAGCGCGCAGCAGGTCTGGGATGAAGGGAAGAGCCGTTGCCAGCCGGATTCCCAACTCGCTGGCCCGGTGAGTCTGGGGATAAGTCCCCGAAAGGATCGTGGCGTGAGAAACCACGGTCAGCGGCGCTTGCGAATAGGCCTGCTCAAAAACCATGCTCTGACCAGCCACGCCATCCATGTTTGGTGTAATTTTCGTCTTCGACCC
>Ga0193719_10000896_pt1 | contig 11540 bp, 9 predicted proteins | sample U2a2metaG_FD_160103 | JGI IMG/M metagenome (GOLD analysis project Ga0193719, IMG submission 160103) | Soil microbial communities from a riparian zone of the East river system, Colorado, United States - U2a2 | ecosystem: Environmental > Terrestrial > Soil > Riparian zone | place: USA: East River... | reverse complement strand
TCGTCACAGCCTCCATTTGCGGGATTGGAATGCCTGATGCGTGAGCGCCAGCATCACGATGGTCATGCTCACGTAGAAAACGATCGGCCGCGTATCGATGACGCCGCGTGAGAACGTTCCCATATGCTCGATTGCGGAGAAGTAGCCGAGTAAGTCGCGCGTGGCGGAGCTAACATCGAGAAGAATGAATTGAACCAGCCCGAGAAAGAACAGCAGCGTAATCGCGCAGAAAGAGATGACCGCAGCAATAATCTGGTTCTTGGTTAGAACAGACGCGAAGCAACCGATCGAGAGATAGAACATGCCGAGGAGCAAAAGCATTAAATACGAACCCGAGTACGCTCCGGCCGAATGGGCGGCGGCTTGTCCAGTGATTTGCTGAAAAATTATAAAGTAGAACGCGGGCGGGACCCAGAGGATGAGGTAAAAGACCAGCGCGCCAAAAAATTTCGAAAGCACAACCTGCCAGTCACGCACGGGCGCAGTCATGAGCGGCTCAATCGTGCCGAGCTTAAATTCTTCTGCAAACAGGCGCATGGTGATGAGGGGGAAAATTAAAACGAAGGCAAACCAGAAGAACACGGAGTTAAAGAATGCTTCCTGCACCGTGTATTGGACCTGGCGCTGGTTCATGAACGAAACCTGGAAATAAAAGTCCACCCCGCTGATGAGCAGGAAAAAGATGAGGACGATATAGGCGATGGGCGAGTAAAAGTAGCTGCGCACCTCGCGCGAGAGCAGAGCGTAAAATTTGCGCATAAGCTTTAGATCGACATCTGCGAGAACATTGACCTCAAACTGCGTCGGGATGCGTGAGCTCGACAAACACGTCCTCCAGCGTCGCTCGACGTTGAGTCAGTTCGCGCACGATCCAATGCCGGGCAGTGGCGAGTCGAAAAATTTCCTCGCGCACATCAGCGCCGGACTCGACGCGCAATGAGAATATTTTCCAATCACCGTCGGCATCCACAATTACATTCCGAACACCTGAAATTTTCTTTAGCTCCTCGCCCCCATTGTCGGGTCCAACCTTTGCCTCGAGCACGACCCCGCCAGCTTGCCTGATCTTGCCCAGCAAATTTTCCGGAGTATCGCATGCCTCAATTCGCCCTTTGTGAATGATAATGACTCGGCTGCATGTCATTTCGACCTCGGGCAAAATGTGCGTGGAAAGCAAGATCGTGTGCTGTTTGCCGAGATTTTTGATTAGTTCGCGGACCTGCCGGATTTGATTTGGATCGAGACCGATTGTTGGCTCATCGAGGATGAGAAGATCGGGCTCGTGCAAAAGCGCGTCGGCCAAACCGACTCTTTGGCGGTAACCTTTAGAGAGCGCACCGATCAATTTGTTTTCCACTTCCTTCAGACCGCAAAGCTCCCTTACGTCGCCGACACGCTCCGCGACGCGGCGATGCGGTACCCCTTTGAGTGCCGCGCGATAATCGAGGTATTCCGTCACCCGCATATCATTGTAGAGCGGCACATGCTCGGGCATATAGCCGAGGTGCGCCCGCGCCTGCAGCGATTGCTCAAAAACGTCGAACCCGGCAATCGTGGCGCGACCGGAAGTTGGGGGCATGAAGCTGGCCAATATGCGCATGGTGGTGGTCTTGCCCGCACCGTTCGGCCCAAGAAAACCCATGATCTCGCCTTGACCGACTTCGAAATCCAAGTTCTGGATCGCAGGCTGGCCAGCGTAACGCTTGGTCAGATTTTCAACCTTAATCATTTTGCAGTATTTCCATGAGACAATCGAGCGGTGATTGCGTTGCCAATTTTTTTGTCAACGCGCCGTCATTGTCAAAGTTTCAATCTGATGAGCTTGCTCCCCGGCGCGGATCACACCGATGGCGAAATTTACGTTCGCGCCGCTTTGTGCCGGACCCAACAGGTCCTCGACTTGTTTGACAGAATTCACTTCGTTTTTGGCCACGCGATAAACGACAAGACCGCGTTCAATTCCAGCTTGATCTGCCGGACTGCCTGGCTCCACCGCAGTAATCAGAACGCCATGGCCGCGCGCATAGCCCAGGGCATCAATTAATTCTTCGCTTAAATCCTGCAGTTGCATTCCAAAGAACCGCTCGGCGTTCGATGTCGATGCTTCGTTCGGCATGGGTTGCTTGCTGGTCGTGGGTTTTTTCTCCGCAATTTTTTTAAATCGGGATACGCTATCGCGCACCACCTCCGCCGGAATGGCAAAACCCAGTCCTTGCGTGGGCACGCCCTGCGGGGTGAAAGCCATTTTCGCCGAGCTGATGCCAACCAGACGCCCGGAAATATCGATCACTGGTCCACCGCTGTTACCCGGATTAATCGCCGCATCCGTCTGCACGAGGTCTTTGTATTCGATATTGTCGATGGTGATATTGCGTTTAACCGCACTAAGAACTCCGCGGCTGATCGAGCTGCCGTAACCGACTGCGTTGCCAACCACGATGACCGTCTCGCCCAGTAAGTTCGGCGAAATATTGTCGAGACTGATAAATGGAAATGCGGCCTTAGCATCAATCTTGATGAACGCCAGATCAGTTTTGTCATCGCCGGCAATATAGTGCGCGTTCTGCGTTTTGCCGTCATTCGTCGTTACCTGAATTTTCAAATTCGCGGCGCGTTCTACTACGTGCTGATTAGTGACGATGTAACCGGCCGGATCAATAATGAAACCTGAGCCGAGACTTTGCAGGGTCTGACGAATTTCGCGAGGCCGCGCGCGATCGTAGCCGAAGAATTGCGCGTAAAAATCCTCAAAAGGATCGCGCACCGCTCTCCTGACTACGCGCTCGGTATTGATATTCACGACTGCCGGCAAAACCTTTGCGAGGGCCAAAACCGCCGGCTCCGAAGCTGGATCGGCTTGCGCGAACAGGCCTGTCGATTTCGCGAAGAGAATCCCGCAGGTTGCGGCGAGAGTAAGAATAAATTTGCGACGGAGCTGCATTTGGCCGCAGCAAATAACGGAACACTCTTCGCACTGTCAACTTGCCCAGGAGCGTAATAGTCGCAGATTAAAAATTCGTATGTGGTCTTCCTTGTCGACTCGGGCAAATCTGGATTTGCTCGAGGAGAATTACAGGCAATGGCAGCAAAATCCTGAGTCAGTCAATTCAGGCTGGGCTGCGTTTTTTGAGGGGTTCGAGCTGGGAGAGTTGCCGGAACGAAATGGCGCCCCAGCCAAGCCTGTCGAAGGTCGTGAAGGTTCCCTGCAGTCGCGGGTGGATGGGCTCGTTTACGCTTACCGCACGCTCGGGCATACGATCGCGCGCCTTGACCCGCTGACGGATAGGCGACGCGAAAATCCGCTGCTGACACTACGTGAGCTCGGGTTTAGCGAGAAGGATCTCGATCTTCGCGTTTCGTCGAAATTCTTTTTCGACAATCGACAGATGACGCTGCGTGAGATGATTGCGACTCTGGAAAGTATTTACGCGAGCGCCATCGGCTCCGAATTCATGCACATCCAGAATACTCGCGTTCGGAACTGGGTCCTGCACCGTCTCGAATCGCGGCCCGCGAAAATGGAGGCGCCTCGGGCTGTGCAAGTGGCCTTGCTGAGGACCTTGCTGGAAGCCGAATCATTCGAAGTTTTTTTACATGGGCATTACGTGGGGCAAAAGCGCTTTTCGCTGCAAGGCGCGGAATCGTTGATGGTGATTCTTGATACGATTCTCCATAAATGCCGAGGCGCCGGCATCGCGGAGATTTGCATGGGTATGACCCACCGTGGCCGTCTCAACGTGCTCGCGAACTTCCTGAAGAAATCGCTCAACGTCATCTTCACTGAATTCACCGAAAACTACATCCCCGATCTGGTCGCGGGGGATGGCGATGTGAAGTACCATCTCGGTTATCGCACGGTGCGAAAACTTGGTTCCGGCGCTCAAATTGAAATCAGGCTTTCGGCCAACCCAAGTCATCTTGAAGCAGTCGATCCGATTGTCGAAGGAACGGCACGCGCGCGTCAGCGTATTCGTAACGATACCGCCCATCGCCGGAAGGTTCTGCCTCTCCTTATTCATGGGGACGCTGCGTTTGCGGGGCAGGGGATCGTCGCGGAGACCCTCAACATGTCGCAGTTGGCTGGTTACAGTACTGGCGGCACCGTGCACGTAGTAGTGAACAACCAAATCGGCTTCACCACGCTGCCCGAAGAGGGGCGTTCGTCGATGTACGCCACGGACGTCGCGAAAATGATCGAGGCGCCGATTTTCCACGTGAATGGCGACGATCCACTCGCAGTGAAGTTTGTAACGGAGATGGCGCTCGATTTTCGTCAGGAATTTGGACGCGACGTGGTGATCGACATGTACTGCTACCGCAGACATGGCCACCAGGAAGTTGACGAGCCGTCATTCACCCAGCCAGATCTTTACGCCAGGATCGAGAAGCGTCCGTCAGTAGCGCAGTTATACAAACGCGAGCTGCTCGAGGCTGGCAAACTTACCGACGACGATGCGGCCTCGCTTGAAACCGAGTTTCAGCTTCGACTCGAAATGCCGCTGGATAATGTGAAAGCACTCGAGAAAGAAAAGGGAGACGACCAGGCGAAGTTCAAAGAGTCGACCGCTGTCTTTCAACCGGAATACACAAGCTCATCTGAACCGACGGCTATCAGCGAGGAAATGTTGAAGATTATTGTCGATGGGCTGACGCGCGTCCCGGCAGATTTCAACATTCAGCCGAAAATAAAAAGAATCGTCCTCGACCATCAGCGGAAAGTTTTCGAGGCTGGCGGTCCGTATCAATGGCATTACGCCGAGGCGCTCGCGTTCGGATCGCTTCTCCTCGACGGAATTCCAGTCAGATTATCGGGCCAGGATAGTTCGCGCGGAACGTTCAGCACGCGCCACGCCGTTCTTTATGACGCCAAAACGGGCAAACCGTACATCCCGCTCATGCATCTGGCGCAAGAACAGGCGCGGATCTGCATTTACAACAGTCTTCTTTCAGAGGCGGCCGTGCTCGGTTTCGATTACGGCTATTCTCTCGATTACCCCGACATGCTTTGCCTGTGGGAAGCGCAGTTTGGTGATTTCGCCAATGGCGCGCAAACCATCATCGATCAATTCATCGTCTCGGCAGAATCGAAATGGCAGCGACCTAGTGGCATCGTTTTGCTTCTGCCGCACGGCTACGAAGGTCAGGGTCCCGAACATTCCAGCGGGCGCCTCGAACGTTTCCTGCAAGCCAGCGCCGAAGACAACATCCAAGTCTGTAACCTCACGACCTCGGCGCAATACTTCCATGTCCTGCGGCGCCAAATGAAACGCAATTTCGTCAAGCCGCTCATCATCATGACACCGAAAAGTTTGTTGCGCGCTGATTTCGCTTCGTCGCGCGCGGAAGAATTCATCAACGGCGGCTTCGAAGAAATTCTTAGTTCACCAAAAGTCGGTCCAGCCGAAAAGATGGAGCGCGTCATTCTTTGCTCGGGCAAGGTTTATTACGATCTTTTGAATTATCGCGATGCGCGAAAGATCGACAGCGCCGCCATCATTCGCATTGAGCAACTTTACCCGCTCGCTGAAAAAAAGTTGCGCGCCAACCTCAAGCCATATCCAAAGACTGCCAAGCTTGTTTGGTGTCAGGAGGAATCGCAAAACATGGGCGCTTGGAGCTTCATCGAGGCACGACTACGGCAGCTTTTCGGGCGCGAGATCGCCTACGCCGGTCGCAATGCCAGCGCCAGTCCCGCGGTCGGTGCGCTCGCCATCCACAAGCGCGAGCAGGCGTGTTTGATCGCCGAAGCGTTTAACGCCTAAAATAGTAGGGCGCGACCGCCGAACCATAGCGTAAATTCAACGTTCGGTTCGACCACGCCCTGGCTTTGCGCATACTGTAAGCCACTGATGAGCATCGAAGTTAAAATTCCCGCGGTGGGTGAATCGATCTCCACCGGTGTCGTTTCCGTCTGGCATAAAAAATCCGGCGATTTCGTGAACCCGGGCGATGCGCTCTTTACTCTCGAGACCGACAAGGTTTCCACAGAAATTGTGGCTGAAAACGCGGGTGTGCTGGAAACGAGAGCCGCTGAAGGCCAGGAAGTGAAAATCGGCGAAATCGTTGCGATTATTGACGACTCCAAGATCGCTCCTGAGAAAACCGCGCCTGCTGGAAAAAAAGCACCGTCCGAGGAGAAAAAGAAAGAGCCTGCGCCACAGGAAACGAAGCCTGGTGCAGGCTCGAAGCAGAAATCAACAGACGCGGAAGTCCTTTCGCCGGCCGTTCGGCGCATTGTTGACGAAGAACATCTGGAACCGGCAAAAATTTCAGGAACCGGAAGAGATGGCCGCCTCACGAAAGGTGACGCGCTCGCCGCCGCTCAAAATCGAAAATCTGGAGAAGAAACTGTTAACTTTCCCGAGACGGATCAAGCGGAACAAGATCGACAATCAGTAGACAGACGGTTCACGCGCAAGAAAATGTCGCCACTGCGGCGCAAAATCGCGGCGCGATTGGTCATGGCGCAGCAAACAGCCGCCATTCTTACCACTTTTAACGAATGCGACATGAGCGCAGTTCAAGAACTGCGCAGCAAATCGCAGGCGACGTTTACGAAGAAGAACGGAATCAAGCTTGGTTTCATGTCGTTCTTCATCAAAGCGACGGTTGAAGCGCTCAAAGCTGTGCCCGTGGTCAATGGACGGATTGAGGAAGAAGATTTCATTCAGAACAATTTCTATGACATCGGCGTCGCGGTCGGAACGGAACGCGGATTAATTGTGCCAATTGTGCGTGATGCTGATAAAAAGAGTTTTGCTGAACTGGAGCTCGACATAGCTGGTTACGCGGTGAAAGCGCGCGAAGGTAAATTAAAGATTGAAGATTTGCAGGGCGGCACATTTACTATCTCAAACGGCGGCGTTTATGGATCGCTTTTGAGCACGCCAATCCTTAACCCGCCACAAAGCGGGATCCTCGGCATGCATAAAATCATGGCAAGGCCGGTGGCAATTGATGGGAAGGTCGAAGTCCGTCCGATGATGTACCTGGCGCTCAGCTACGATCATCGCGCCGTGGATGGAAAAGATGCTGTTACCTTCCTCGTCAAAGTGAAGGAATGCATCGAAGACCCGGAAAAATTGTCCCTCGATTTCTAAAGCGCAACGTCTCTGTCGCAGACGACTCAACCATGGAAAAATTTGATGTTGTTATCATTGGCTCGGGACCAGGCGGTTATATCGCCGCCATTCGGGCTGGTCAGCTCGGATTGAAGGCAGCGCTTGTCGAGAAAGACAAGGAACTCGGTGGCACTTGTTTGAACGTCGGCTGCATCCCGAGCAAAGCGCTGTTGACGTCGAGTGACCATTTCATGTTCGCAAAAAAAGAAGCTGTGAAACACGGCATAGTGATCGATGGCGTGCATGTCGATCTTCCGAAAATGCAGCAGCGCAAAGACAAGGTCGTGAAAACTTTCACTGGCGGCGTGCGCGCGCTGATGAAGACAAACAAGGTGACGACGTTCGAAGGGTTCGGTACCATCACAGCGCCGGGAAAAGTTTCGATCAAATCATCGAAAGGTGAGACGAAGGAGATCGAAACGAAAAACATCGTTATCGCAACCGGCAGCGCGGCAATCGAGCTGCCGTTCGCAAAGTTTGATGGCAAAACAATCGTCAGTAGCACCGAAGCGCTGACTTTCACCGAAGCGCCGAAAAGGTTCCTCGTAATTGGCGCCGGCGCGATCGGTCTCGAATTAGGTTCGGTTTGGAACCGGCTCGGCTCAGAAGTAACGATGCTCGAATTTCTGCCTCGTATCGCCGTCGGCTTCGATCTGGAGCTCTCCAATCTGCTCCAGCGTTCGCTCACCGCTCAAGGCATCACTTTTCATCTCGAAACCAAGGTGACCTCGGTCAAGATCGACAATGGCCACGCGACTGCCACGGCGGCCAAAGCTGGTGAAGAGATGAAATTCGAAGCGGACAAAGTGCTTGTCTCAGTCGGACGCCGTCCGTTTTCCGAAGGCCTCGGCGCCGAGAAAATCGGCGTCGCACTCGACGAACGGAAACGAATTAAGATCGATAAAAACTTTCGAACGAATATTGAAGGCATTTACGCGATTGGCGACGTGATTGCTGGTCCGATGCTGGCGCACAAAGCGGAAGATGAAGGGATCGCCTGCATTGAGATAATCGCGGGCAAATCTGGCCACGTGAACTACGATGCGATTGCCGGAATCATTTACACAAATCCCGAACTGGCCGGCGTCGGCTTAACCGAAGATCAGGCGAAAGAAAAGGGGATCGACGTTCGCATCGGAAAGTTTCCGTTCCGAGCCAACAGCCGCGCACTCGCTAATGAAGACGTCGATGGGATGGTCAAGTTTGTCGCCGATGGGAAAACGGACCGGATTCTCGGCGCACACATTTTACAGCATGCCGCTTCGGAATTAATCGCCGAAGCCGTTTCCGTGATTGAATTCGGCGGCAGCTCGGAAGATATCGGCCGCACATGCCATTCGCATCCGACCTTGAGCGAAGCGGTTAGAGAGGCCGCCCTCAATGTGGAGAAGCGCGCCTTGCATATTCTGAACCGGTAAGCAGTTAGTAATTAAGGCGCGCTTGTCGCTTCGCGTCGCCGAATTACCAATAACGTCACGAACGCCGCCGCGGCGCAAATGATTGCGCCGAATCCGAGGGCAAAGGGCGTACCCAGCCAGTGGGCGAGAGCGCCGGCTTCAAGGCTACCGAGCGGAATCATCGCGCCGAATACGAGCGACCACACGCCCATGACACGCCCGCGCATTTCATCCGGAACGATCGTTTGCAGTACGGTGTTGGACGTTGAGAAAAACAGGAGCATGCCAAATCCGGCAACGAGGAGAAATGCGAGTGCGAGATAGAAATTTCGGCTCAACGAAAATGCGAGCAAGGCGATCGAAAACAACCAGACGCCACCGAGCGCCAGTCTTCGCGGTGTGAATAGATGTCCGTATGTCGCCACGACAAGCGCGCCAACAAAAGCGCCGATTCCACTCGACGACATCAACACACCATATCCGTTTGCCCCCCGACCAAGAACATCGCGCGCGAAGGCCGGCATTAGCACGGCGTACGACCAGCCGAAGATGCCCACCGCTAGAAATAGCAGCAGAACTGTGCGCACACGCTGATGTTTGATGGAGTAAACGATACCGTTCCAGGCATGCTCACGCGCAGACACGGCTCTTGCCGGGCGTTCAAATGGCGACAAGCGCATCATCAATAAACCGGCAATCACCGCGACAAAGGTTACGCCGTTCAGGAAAAAACAGGTCGCAACGCCGACTGCGCCAATCAGCAAACCGGCAACCGATGGACCGACAACGCGCGCGCCGTTCACGATTGAGCTGTTGAGTGAGATCGCGTTGAGCAAATCTTCGCGGCTTGTCATTTCGACCGTGAATGCCTGACGCGCGGGCATGTCGAACCCCATCGCCACGCCATTGAGCGCAGCGATAATGATGATAAATAATGGCGTCGCGAACCCGGCCCAGGCGCCGGTTGCGAGCAAAAAGGCGCAGATCATCTGAGCGGTCTGCGTCGCGACGATGATCGACCGCTTCGGGTAAAGATCCGCCAGCGATCCGCCCCAGATCGAGAACAACATCATCGGCGCGGATCCGACGGCGGCAACGGCGCCGAGGAGCAATTTGGAGTTCGTGATCTCATACACGAACCAGCTCATCGCGGTCTGCTGCATCCAAGTGCCCATGAGCGAAACAAGCTGGCCCCAGAAGAAAAGTCGGTAATTGCGATGTCGGAGTGCGCGGAATGTGTGTCGCCAGGTGATTCCGCCTACGGGCATCCGGCGCGGCCGGCCGCTGATATCTTCCGGGACGCGTGCTGTTTCAATGTCTGCCATGTACTTCTGACTCGCCCACAACGCACCGTTCGGTGGTTACGAGGCAGGGACAGTTCACTTCTTTGCGGAGGCGTTCAACCGCCGCCGTGATCGGAAATAATTCATTCTCGATCTTACGCGGTCTAGCGCCGGCGCTTTCTCGTGCGGGCAGCCCTTTTAGCCGCCGCGGACCGAGACCGAGCGGACCGTCGCCGCGCCGCGGAGCGCGCTTGTCGCGAAAGCGCCTTGCGCGATGCAGCGGAACGCTTTTCCCGCTTCAGGGCGCTTTTCGTCGCGCGCGACCTTGTCTTGGAGGGTTTTTTGCGGCGAGCGCCGCCCCGCTTGACGTCGCGCTTGGCTTGCTTCCGTGTTCGAGCAGACGCCTTTCCCCGTTTCGGAGGCGGCAGCTTCACGCCGGCTCGCCGCGCTTTTGATAAGCCGATGGCGATTGCTTGTTGCGGGGAACGCGCGCCGTGTTCACCCTCCCGAATGTGCTCCATCTCTTCACGCACAAATTCGCCAGCCTGGGTGGAAGGCGATTTGCCTTCGCTTTCGTCCTCATGCGCCCGTTCAATTGTTTCTTCGTCCGGCATAGTACCTTAGTTTCGCCGGGGATTGCCTGGTTGGATGTAAAGGAAGTCAGCTCGCTAGACTGAATATCTGCGGAAGAATCCAACGGCACGCGTGCTAGATTCGGAATTGTGGAGAGCACCGCCGCGATCCTTTTGCGCAAACGAAAATTTAGCGATACGAGCCTGATCGTATCATGGTGTACTGAGTCACTCGGCTGCATCCAAACAGTGGCAAAGGGAGCGCGCCGTGCGAAAAGTCCGTTTTCCGGCAAGCTGGATTTGTTCTTCGAAGCAGAAATTCAGATTGCCCGGAGCCGCAGGTCCGATTTGCATACCTTGACCGAAGTCGTGCTCCAAAATCCGTTCGGCGGAATCCGGACGAACTATTTGCGTACACAGGTTGCAGCTTATTTCGTCGAGCTAATTGAGATTTGCACGGAGCGGGATCATCGGGAGCCGGAATTGTTCGCGCTCTTACGACGTGCGTTCGGCTATCTCAATGCCAATGATCCCGACCGGCGTGCGGTCCCACATTTCGAAACCGAATTGGCGCGGATCGCCGGCGTCCACGATGCGAAAAAACTGAAGGCCGATCCCGCTTTTGCGCTCGGCAATTTATTTGGAAAATTGCCATTATCGCGCACGCCACTATTGAAAACCTTGGCGGCGGCTGCAAATAGAGACACAAAATCGTCAAAGGAAATTCGATGAAAACTCGGTTTGTCCTCAACTTCGTTTTACTGGCCGCGTTCAGCTCAGGCGCGCTCGCCAACGAAACCTACAAATTCGACCAATCGCGTTCCACGATCGGTTTCACTGTTCACCAATTCCTCGGGACAAGTCATGGTAAATTCGCGAAATTCGACGGCAAGATCGACATCGACCGGGAGCATCCTGAAAAATCGTCAGTCGTGGCAAAAATCGATGTCCGCAGCATTGACACCGGAATCGTCAAACGCGACAACCATTTGCGCAGTGCGGAATTTTTTAACGTCGCAAAGTTTCCCGAAATCACATTTAAGAGCGGCAGGGTGAGACAGACCGGTCAGCAAAGCGGCTATATTTTTGGCGATCTCACGATGCACGGCGTCACGAAGCCGGTCACATTGCACGTAAAGCTAGTGAGCCCGATCCCGAACAATACGA
>Ga0193719_10000895_pt1 | contig 11547 bp, 11 predicted proteins | sample U2a2metaG_FD_160103 | JGI IMG/M metagenome (GOLD analysis project Ga0193719, IMG submission 160103) | Soil microbial communities from a riparian zone of the East river system, Colorado, United States - U2a2 | ecosystem: Environmental > Terrestrial > Soil > Riparian zone | place: USA: East... | reverse complement strand
GAGCCAGGATTCTGGCAGCCCTCGTGGTCGGACAAGACCATTGCCACAGCATCGTCCACGCGCACTCGTTCTCAAATGCGCGCCTCCGATAAAACACTAACGTCATCCGATCCCAACGCTCCGTAGACCCCGGGTCCACATTTCTACTACCGCGGTGTCATGGTGTCTGATGCTAAGCGTCTGCGATTCTGGAGCCGGCTTCGTCGTGCTCCCACGCCTGTGCGGGCTCATTCTCAGGAACCGATCGGAGGTCCGGATTCTGCATGATCACGCGCGCACAGGTGTTCCATCGCAGGATGGCATCGTCGTTTCCGGGTATCGCAAAATTCATGGCCTTCTCATAGTGATCCATTGCTCCCCGCAGCGCGTGATATGCGGATGCGCCGGCTCCAGTGCCGCCATGGCGAATGCGCGCATTTCCCAAGCGCTCCCAGATGATGCCCTGGTAGTAGGCCCGCTCGTAGTCGCCCTTAATATGTGCCAGGACCTCTTGTGCGGCTTTCACATGGACATCAGAATCGAATTGGTCGGTTCGCGCGAGCAGAAGCGAAATCAGCGCCTGCTGGTGATTGGGTACAACTGCCAGAATATCGAGGCAAATGCTCTCCGCCAGGCTGGGTTCATTCAATAGTCTGTAGCGCTCGACTTTCGCTAGTGCTTCGGGAATGCTCTGCTCGGAAATGGATTTCAGTTCGAAATGCATAACATCTCCTATCTCTTCGAATTGCTGAATACCCGGAACAGTCTCGACAGAGGATCGAAGAAGCGATCAACGACGCGTTCCTTGAGCGGGATGATCGCGTTGTCGGTGATCGTGATGTTTTCAGGACAAACTTTGGTACAGCACTTGGTGATGTTGCAGAGACCTATGCCGAATTGCTTTCTCAGATCTTCAACGCGATCGCCTACATCCAACGGATGCATTTCGAGCGCGGCCGCATATACCAGAAATCGCGGGCCAATGAATTGTTCCTGCATGTGATGGTCGCGCAACACGTGGCAGACATCCTGGCAGAGATAGCACTCGATGCACTTTCGAAACTCCTGAACCCGTTCGACATCCTCTTGCGCAATACGCCAGGTGCCATCGGACGCATCCGGCTGCCGCGGTTGGAACTTCGGGATGCGCGTCTTTACCTCGTAATTCCACGATACGTCCGTGACCAGATCCCTTATGTGCGGAAATGCCTTCATGGGTTCGACGGTCACAGGCCTATCCAGCGGGAGCGTGTTCAGCCGCGTCATGCACATCAATTTCGGCATACCATTAACTTCGGCTGAGCACGAGCCGCATTTCCCCGCTTTGCAGTTCCACCGAACGGCGAGATCGCCGGCCTGTTCCGCCTGTATTTGATGCACGGCGTCGAGGACCACCATGCCCGCTGAGACTTCTGCAGTGTAGTCCCGGAACGTCCCCTGGCCTTTTTCCCCGCGCCATATCCGAAACGTGGCCCTCGCCATTACTTCATCTCCTGAATGATTTGCTGAAGATCCTCACGCATCGGGGGGATGGGCTCGCGCGTGAGTTGCATTTCTCCACCGACGCCTTTTCGGACCACGATGTTGAAGCCGTCGCACTGCTTGTCCTTGGTGGGAAAATCATCGCGAAAATGCGCTCCGCGGCTCTCTTTCCGTTCCAGCGCCGCCCGAGTAACAATTTCCGATACGGTCAGCAGGCTGTGCAAGTCGAGCGCCGTGTGCCAGCCCGCATTGTATTCCCGGTTTCCATCCACGCTGACCCGCTCGCTGGCACCTTTCAACTCTCGAATACGTTCGAGCGCTTCCAGCATCTCCTGTTCCTGACGCACGATCCCCACCAGTTCCTGCATCACGTCCTGCAATGTATGTTGTACGACGTACGGATTGTCGGAGCCCTTGCGCTCGAAGGCCTGCAGTGCCCATTTTTCAGCCGATCCGAGTTCATCCGCATTCACCGCGCCCAGCGAGTTCTCTTTTGCATAGGCGGCAGCGTACTCACCGGCCCGCTTGCCGAAGACTAATAAATCGGAAAGTGAATTCCCGCCGAGCCGATTGGCGCCATGCAGACCTGCCGCACACTCTCCCGCTGCAAACAGGCCTGCTATGTCTGACATTTGGGAATCTGCGTCCACCTTGACACCTCCCATCATGTAGTGAGTCGTAGGACCCACCTCCATCGGCTCCTGGGTAATGTCAATGTCGGCAAGCTGCTTGAACTGGTGATACATGCTGGGCAGCTTCTTCTTTATATGCTCGGCCGCGTTCGGAATTTTCTCCGTGATCCACGCAATGTCCAAGAACACACCGCCGTGAGGGCTACCCCGCCCTTCTCGAACCTCCCGCCGGATGCAGCGGGCCACGTGGTCGCGGGTCAGCAGCTCGGGCGGGCGTCTCGCGTTCTTGTCGCCCTGCGTGTACCGCCAGCCTTCTTCTTCCGTATCGGCGGTCTGGTTGGCGTACAGCGGCGGAATATCTTTGAACATGAATCTCTCGCCATTCCGATTACGCAGCACCCCTCCCTCGCCGCGCACTCCTTCCGTGACCAGAATGCCGCGCACGCTGGGTGGCCAAATCATTCCCGTAGGATGGAACTGAACAAATTCCATGTCCATCAGCGCCGCACCGGCATGGTAGGCGAGCGAATGGCCGTCCCCCGTATATTCCCAACTGTTACTGGTGATCTTGTAAGCCCGTCCAATTCCTCCCGTCGCCAGCACCACGGCTTTGGCGCGAAAAACGTGAAATCGGCCGCGCTCGCGATCGTATCCAAACGCCCCCGCAATGCGACCGCCGTCCTTCATCAGCGTGACGACTGTGTGTTCCATGAAAACGTCGAGCCCCAGATGGATTCCATGGTCTTGAAGAGTGCGGATCATTTCCAGGCCGGTACGGTCCCCCACATGGGCAAGCCGAGGATATCGATGGCCGCCGAAATTCCGCTGCAGAATTCGGCCGTCGCTGGTGCGATCAAAAAGCGCGCCCCAGGCCTCGAGTTCCCGCACGCGCGCCGGAGCTTCCTTTGCATGCAGTTCCGCCATCCGCCAGTTACTCAAGTATTGACCGCCTCGCATGGTGTCCGCAAAGTGAACGTGCCAACTGTCCCGGTCGTCCACGTTCCCCATCGCCGCGGCTACGCCACCTTCGGCCATGACGGTGTGTGCTTTGCCGAGAAGAGATTTCGAAATGACCGCGACCTTTCCGCCTGCAGCCGACACCTCGATGGCAGCCCGCAGACCGGCTCCCCCGGCTCCGATGATCAGAACGTCGTGCTCATGCGTGATGTACTCGCTCACGAGACGATCCTCCAATCCGTCCAGATACCCATCGAGCACATCCGCACATACAAATCGGAAAATGCAACCGAGAAGAGGCTGCACCAAGCAAACAGCATGTGGCGCTGATTCAGGCAACTCACGCAATCGTAAACTCGCTTGCGGGCCGGCACCCCCGCCAACCGATCCCGAAAACCGCCGACCACATGACGAAAGGAGTGGCATCCCAGAGTGTAGGAGGTCAACAGCACGAGGTTCGTCAACAAGACGAGAGTCCCAACGCCGATGCCAAACCGGCCGTCGAACCAGAAAGCATCCCACACGTCCCGCGCCAGAATTGCGAGAAACACGAGGGCCAGATATAGAAAATACCGGTGGACGTTTTGCAGGATCAGAGGAAACGATCCCTCGCCGAGATATGTCTTCCGCGGCTCACCCACGGTGCAGGAAGGCGGATCGGCCCAGAAAGCCTTGTAATACGCCCCCCGATAGTAGTAGCAGGTCACACGAAATCCGCCCGGCGCCCACAGAATGAGCATCGCTCCTGTGACCCAAGCAGCTTGGGTTCGGACCAAACCAACTCTCCTGGGCGCCGAACAATTCAGGCGAATAAAACGGTGAAAGATATGGTCCGAACCTGAAATGCTTCCCCTGCAGAGCAGCCCAAGTGGAGTAAACGATGAATGCCGACAAACCAAGAAACACAACCAGTGGCTGTACCCACCATTTGTCGGCTCGCCGCGTCTGTCCGAAACCCGCGCGCAACAACGGGACGTCAATCTGAGACATCGAGCCTCCTCACGCGTTCGTGCTGATCTGACATCCGCTATCAAGCGCTAGCCTGATTGCGATTGAAAACGGGCGGTAGCCATGATACATCGCTAAACCCTTGAAAAGTGGCGGAAGCGAGTGGGAGTCGAACCCACCGGCGACAGGAAAACCTGGCGCCCGCCGGTTTTGAAGACCGGGAGGATCACCGGACCCCATGCGCTTCCACGCCGCCAGCCAGGCTGGCACTTCCATGTTAGCTGGCTGACATCATTCGTGCATAGGCTTGAGGAAACGCTCCAGAATTGTCAACATTTTTCCAGGTGGCACAGTTTGTACCTTCACATATGTACGACTATATCTATACATCCTTAAAATGACGGCCGGCCGAGGGCTCAAGAAATTCAAGGAATGAAGACCAGCGACGGTCTCAGATGGCAGTCTCGGCCGTGATCCCATGTCCCCCTATCGTCAAGTCCAACCGGTCATCGGTCCATGCGCTATTGGGTCTCGTTTAGCCTCCCCCCCGTTCTCGCCATTCCTTTTTCGGCGTTGCGTCGGTTCCCATCGGAAAGTAACATGTTTCGCGCTGAAGCGGAGGTGGAGACATGGGAGAACCGCGAGGAACGGATGCTGAATCGACGCTGCGACCAATTAGCCGGCGAGCACTGCTGCAAAGCGCCTCGGCGGTCGCAATCGCAGGGATGATGACAAGCCCATCCTTCGCGGAATCCGGCAGCAGTTCCGCCCCGGCCCAAGCCGACAAAACCAAGACTTTCCCCGACAAGTTCCTATGGGGCTGCGCCACGGCGGGACATCAGGTAGAGGGCAACAATACCAGCAGCGATCTCTGGTCGATAGAACATTTGCCGGACAGCATGTTCAAGGAGCCGTCCGGCGACGCGTGCGATCACTATCATCTTTATCCCCAGGATATAAGTATGCTGGCCGATCTTGGCTTCAACACTTATCGCTTCTCGCTGGAGTGGGCCCGCATTGAACCGGAAGAGGGATTCTTTTCCCACGCCGAGTTGGAACACTACCGGCGCATGTTGGCTTCCTGCCACGAGCATCATTTGACGCCGCTGCTTACTTACTCCCACTTCAGCGTCCCACGCTGGTTTGCGTGGAAGGGCGGGTGGCAGAATCCGACGGCGCCGGATCTTTACGCGCGTTTCTGCGAGAAAACGACCAGACACCTGGGCGACCTGGTGGGATACGCGTCAACCTTCAACGAGCCCGACATCCCCCAATTGCTGAACTGGATTAGTTTGCCGGGAACGCAGGGAACGAGTTTGATCGAAACGCTACAGAGCAATCTCGGGAAAGTACGCAAGCAGCTCAACGCGCCGGAATTCGCAGGTTTCTTTCTGGGAGACGGGAGGAAGACTCGTGATGGCCTGCTGGCGGCGCATCACAAAGGCAAAACCGCGATGAAGGCGGTACGGAGCGACCTACCAGTGGGCTTCAATCTCGCGATGTCGGACGATCAGCCGGCGCCCGAGGACAGTCATGTGGCGGAAAAGCGGGCCGACGTTTATGGCCCGTGGCTGGACGTGGCAAAACAATGCGACTATCTGGGAGTACAGACTTATTCGCGGGCCTTGGTGGGCAAGAAGGACTTGTCTCCCCCGAAAGGCAGCGAGGTTACCCAGGTGGGTTGGGAGTTTTATCCGGAATGCGTCGAGCATGTGGTGCGTTATGCCAGCAAGCAAACGGGGGTTCCCATCATGGTGACGGAAAACGGAGTCGCTACCAACGATGACACTCGCCGCGTGGAGTACTTCCAGCGCGCACTCACCGGCCTGAAACACGCCATTGACGATGGCGTGGATGTCCGAGGCTATGTTGCCTGGTCGTTACTCGATAACTTCGAGTGGATGTCGGGTTTTGAGCCAAAGTTCGGTATCGTTGCGGTTGATCTGGTCACGCAAAGGAGAACGATCAAGCCCAGTGGGGCGATGCTGGGCAACATCGCCAGGCGGAATTCTTTGTGAGGAGGAGAAGAAAAGGGGCCACGGATGGCGCTCGGATTTCACGGATCGATTCCGCGACCGTTGAGAAAACCAAACGGAACCCCAGTTCATCCGTACCCTCCGTGGCCCACGTTTTTATTTCGGCTGCGGGACAATCCGCAGATACGGTTTGGGCGCCTTCCAACCTGCGGGGTACTTTTGCTGCGCCTCTTCATTTGAGACCGACGGCAGAATGATGACATCGCCGCCCTGCTTCCAGTTCGCCGGCGTGGCTACTTTGTGCTTAGCGGTGAGCTGAATGGAATCGAGGACGCGTAGCACTTCGTCGAAGTTGCGGCCGGTGCTCATGGGATAACTGAGCTGCAGCTTAATTTTCTTGTCCGGACCGACCACGAAAACCGTACGCACCGTCGCGTTATCCGCCGCGGTGCGGCCTTCCGAAGAACTCCCGCTCTCGGCTGGCAGCATGCCATAGAGTTTCGCAATCTTGAGCTGCGGATCGCCGATCATCGGGTAGTTCACCTTGTGACCCTGGGTCTCTTCGATATCGGCTGCCCATTTTCCATGACTGCTTACCGGATCCACGCTCAACCCGATAATCTTCGTATTGCGCTTGGTGAACTCGGGTTGCAGCCCTGCCATATAGCCGAGTTCGGTGGTGCACACCGGAGTGAAATCTTTGGGATGTGAAAACAGGACCGCCCAGCCGTCGCCGATCCATTCGTGGAAGTTGATCGTGCCTTGCGTGGTTTCGGCGGTAAAGTTAGGTGCCGTGTCATTGATGCGAGGAATTGTGGGGGTGGCCGCGGTCGCGGTATCGGTACTCATGTGGTTTCTCTCCTCAATCGCTGATTTGGATAATCCCGGAACTCCAGGAATGGTCTGCTCCCGGCCCCAGCTTTCAAAAACGGGCAAGAATCACGAAAAAAGAAACCCACCCGCTTTTGGGCCGGGTGGGTGTCGGAACGCCTTTCTGCGCTACCCACACCCTGGCGTCCGCGTACAACAACACAGGACGACCGGCGTGGAGCACAGGCTCATGCTGCGTAAAGCATACCCGCCGCCTGAAATTGAGTCAAACCCGCACCGACTCGGACCGGTTCTGCCTGCCTACATGGTGGGTTGCAAGCGGGTACAATAGCCAGACGCAAAAGTAGCTGCTACGTCTCCGCAGAGACCGTCATCAAAACAGAGGCATGACAAAAGATCTTCGCCACTTTTCCTTCGTGCAACTCGACGTTTTTTCCTCTCAGCCGTTCGAGGGTAACTCCCTGGCTGTGTTCCCGGACGCCCGCGGACTGAGCGACCAGCAGATGCAAACCCTAGCGCGGGAGATGAATCTTTCGGAAACCACCTTTATCTTGCCGCGGGCGCAAGCGATCGAACGTGAGCGGGGAGTGCGGGTGCGAATTTTCACCGTGCAGGAAGAGTTGCCCTTTGCCGGTCATCCCACGCTGGGCACAGCCTTCTGGTTGCGCGCTTCGACCGGGGCGGAGGAAGTCGCGCTTGAGCTTAACGTGGGCAAGGTACCGGTGCGCTTCGAAGAAGCATCGGGACAGCCCGTCTTCGGCGAAATGACGCAGGTGGAGCCTATGTTCGGTCCGGTCCACGATCGCGAAACCGTGGTACGTGCCACCAGTTTGCGCGACGGTGACATTGATCCTTCTTTACCCATCCAGACGGTTTCCACGGGACTGGTGTTCACCGTAGTGCCGTTGCGCGGGCTGGAGGCGATACGCCGTCTGCAGATCGACCTCCGGAGCGCCGGCGAATACCTGGAGCGCTCGGGAGGCGGCAAGTTTTTTTATTTTGTAACCCGTGAGACGGTGGACCAAGCGGCGCGGCTCCACGCCCGCATGCTGTTCTACAACGGAGAGGATCCGGCCACGGGCTCCGCCGCCGGCTGCGCCGCCGCCTGGATGGTCGCAAACCGAGTGGCCCAGCCAGACGAGCGCGTACTCATCGAGCAGGGAGTCGAGATGCTGCGTCCGAGCCGCATTTTTGTCCGTGCGGCGCGCTTGGATGACAGAGTGGTTAACGTGCGCGTGGGGGGAAATGCTGTGGAAGTTCTTCGCGGAGAAGTTTTTTTCTGAGCAGCGATGGCCCCATTGCCGTGAAAAAGTGCGGCCATGCATAAGCGCGAATTTTTTTCAATGGGGCTAATTGACCATTAGCATCGGCGACACTTTACAGCCTGCTCCTCTGCCTTTAGGATTCTGTCTCGCTCTGAGTTCTCCCACAACACTGGCAAACAATTTGGATCTGCTGGCGCCATTTTTCGGGTAGCCACTTCGGAAACTAGGGAATGAAGCCGAAACGAACGATTCTTTGTGTGGACGATAACGAACAATCGCTTTCCATCCGAAAAGTGATGCTCGAAACCCGGGGCTACAGGGTAGTCGCTTGCACCAGCGGGCAGGACGCTCTGGAGCAATTTAAAAAGGGTGGCGTGGACCTCGTGCTGACCGACCTCATCATGCCCGGCCTGGACGGCGGCAAGCTGATTGACGCAGTCAAGACTCTCTCGCCTCAAACGCCCGCCATTCTGCTCTCTGGGAAAGTGCGAATCTATGATCGCGATACCCGGGCTGACGTGTTCCTCCCCAAGGGCATGTACGCGCCGGCCGAACTGTTGGAGCGCATCCGTCTCCTACTGGTGCGCAAGCGCGGCCCCAAGCGCGCCCAGTCAAGCAGCCGCCCCGCAGGCCAGATGGGCGCTGCCTGAGGCACAGTCGAGCGCGCAAAAGAGCCCAAAAATCCAAGCTGGCCCATGCCTCACCCGCCGGTGAAGCCAATCCGCACCGTCCGCCTTCGTGTAATATCGATGGGTTGGATGCCTGCCTTTATTGAAGCCGTGGAGCTGCGCAAGACCTACCGCGTGGGCAAGATTGAGGTTCCCGCCCTCCGCGGAATCTCATTCAGCGTGCAAAAGGGAGAATTCGTCAGCGTGGTCGGGCCTTCGGGCAGCGGCAAATCCACCCTCTTCTACCTTTTGGGGGGACTGACGCGGGCTGACGGAGGCCACGTCGTGGTTGATGGCGACGACTTCGCCCAGCTCTCTGATGGCGAGCGAACCCGGCTGCGCAAGCGTAAGATTGGATTTGTTTTCCAGAAGTTCAATCTGTTGCCGACCCTTGACGCACGTTCCAACATCGATATCGCGCTGGATATTGCCGGCACCGCGGAAGGTCGCGACCCCTCTTATTTTAGTAAAATTGTGAGCCTGCTGGGCTTGGACAAACGGCTACGGCATCGGCCCTCCGAACTCTCCGGGGGGGAGCAGCAGCGGGTGGCCCTGGCGCGGGCTCTGATCAACAAGCCGGCGATTGTTCTGGCGGACGAACCCACCGGCAACCTGGATTCCAAGAACTCCGAGATTGTGCTGGACATGCTGCGGCATTCCAACCAGGAACTCGGCCAGACCGTGCTCATGATCACGCATAACCCGGAGGCCGCCAGCTATGGCGATCGCATCATTCACATGCGCGACGGGGAAATTGTCCCTCCAGAAAAGGATCCGCAATGGACCGGCCACTCAGCTTGATGGCATGCGGCGTAACTCGCATGCGGCATACCTAGCATGGATGATCTGCGAAAACCGATTTTGCCCGGCAAGGGGGCGTCGGACTACGAACGCTATCTGCGCACCGACGAATTGCTGTCGCTGCAGAAGAGCCCGGAAGAATTCCTGCATCCGGACGAGATGACTTTCCAGGTGGTGCATCAGGCTTCGGAGTTGCTTCTGAAGGGTGTTGCCTGGGAGCTGGAGCGCGCCCGCGGGCTTATCGCGCACCGCGATTTCTTCAACTCAACCCATCTTTTGCGCCGCGGCAATCACATGCTGGAATATCCGATCTCCATGCTGCACGACTTGGAGACCATCACGCCTCATGACTACCACCTGATTCGTGCCGGGCTCGGACACGGCAGCGGCCTGGACTCGCCCGGGTTCCTTGCTCTACTCCATATTGGCCCTCGACTGGGTGAAGCTTTCAACGATCAGTTGAACAAGTCTGGCATCAGCGTGGACGATCTGTATCGCCGGCACCAAGAATTCTTTGGCTTGCACGACGTGGCCGAGCGCCTGCTCGATTTTGATGAGCGCGTCCACCTGTTCCGCTTTCATCACCTGAAGCTTGCCCAGCGGATTATCGGCGGCGGAGTGGTGGGGACAATGGGAACCCCCGTGGAAGTCCTGCATCAGCGCATGGAACATCTGTTTTACAAGGAACTCTGGGACGTGCGGAACCGGATTACGGCAGCGGCCAACGAAGCCATGCAAAAAGAGGACACCGCGTACTAGGTGCGATGGCGCAAGGTGGGCGCGGGCGTCCCGCTCCGTGCTGGCGTCGGAACGGGCAGGGGAATGCTCGTGGCCTATCGATGCCGGTCGGCCATCATTGCTGCAAGGTTGTCCCGTTGTTTATAATCAAATTCGCCAAGCGGGAGTAGCTCAGTGGTAGAGCGCGACCTTGCCAAGGTCGATGTCGCGGGTTCGACCCCCGTCTCCCGCTCCAAGTTTTCAGCGGAGGAGCCCCGCAGCCGCGAGGCTTTTTCCATCCGGAACAAGGCGCGGTACCCAAGTGGTAAGGGAGAGGTCTGCAAAACCTTTATACGTCGGTTCGATTCCGACCCGCGCCTCCAAATTTTCCTCGAGATAAGTTCCTGTGATGCCAACTACTTGCGTCCTCTTGGACCCGTAGCTGAATCTCCGATAGGGGTCCCCTTGGGTGTTCCGGAGGAACGGCGATGACCCCAACTACCCCGAGGCTTGAGGAAAGCTTCTCTAGGTTTCCTCGTAACATCTGTGCAGCAGCTGCCTGAACGCGCCCGAACGTGCGCGCAGCGCCGGCTAAGTTCTTGATATATTTTGTTTCTGTTTCTTAATCTTTATCTTTTTGTCCCAAGGTTCAAATACTGGAGGGGCCACAAGCAAAAGTTCTTCCCTCCAATCTATTGGATGCTCTCCTGGATGCTCTCCGGCAAGGCCCAGGCAAAGACCACCCCGCCGCTGCCGGTCACCACGTATTGGCGTTTGTCCAGTTCATAAGTTATGGGAGAAGTATCCATGCGGACGCTGGTGCCAGCGTGCCACAGAGTCTTTCCGCTGCTGGTATCCAGAGCGAGAACATTGCCGGTGATGTCGCCGGTGAAAGTCAGTCCCGATTCGGTGGTCAGCACGCCCGCGAAAGCATCATTTCCCACATCATGGCTCCAGCGAATCTTGCCGGTCTGGTAGTCAATGGCCTCAATGACCCCTTTGCTCCAGACGTCATAGTCCGCGCCGGCCCAGCCATAGGCGCCGTCGGCGGGCTTGGCAAAGTAGATCGACCAACTGGGGTGGGCGGAAACGATAAAAAGTCCGGTCTGGGGATCGAAACTGGGCGAGCGGTAGTTAGTGAGGCCGCCTTCGTCTGGCGCGATCAACCGGCCGTCCGGCGCGGGTTCTTTGTCTGGATTGGGAATAGGCCGGCCCTGTTGATCGATGCCGAGCGCCCAGTTCACGGGCCCATAAGGAATCGTCAGCAAATTCTGTCCGTTGGTCCGGTCGA
>Ga0193719_10000894_pt1 | contig 11549 bp, 10 predicted proteins | sample U2a2metaG_FD_160103 | JGI IMG/M metagenome (GOLD analysis project Ga0193719, IMG submission 160103) | Soil microbial communities from a riparian zone of the East river system, Colorado, United States - U2a2 | ecosystem: Environmental > Terrestrial > Soil > Riparian zone | place: USA: East... | reverse complement strand
AAGGGTCCACAAGGGTCGAAACCGGGCTCGCTTCAGTCACCGCGGTTCGCTGTTTCATCCTCGAGGAACCTCTTCCCTGGCAAAAAATAGAACAGCCCGCGCATCGCAAAATGCGCGGGCCGCCCGGTGGACTGATTGGGATTGACCAAGAGGTGGTCACTCTAACGTGGCCCCTTCGGCGAACTCCGGGTCCCGGCGAACCTACTCGCCGGGCGCTCCGATCATGGTTCGAACTTCGAAAGTTCGAACTTCGAAACCAAGGCTCGGATCAGGCCTGAATCACCGGTAGTCGTGCGATGGATGTTGTACCCCCAACACGCCAAAAGCATGCGTATTGGGAGCCCGACAAAGAGCGACCGCCCTAAGTCTCAGCCACCTCACCTGGTCTTTGATTCCCACTACAACTAGATTCAGAACTTATCATTCGACCACCTCCTTTCCGGTGTAATTGCACCTTAGTACGAAATGCTGCGCCACGTCAACTGGCACGAAAGTGGGGAATGGGAAGAGTAATGAATCCCTCTGTTGGCCGGCAGAGTCCCAGCTTTTGGCCTGCCGTTTCATGCACTTACGTATTAATCCCACCTGGAGCCGTGCGCCATTTTGCCCATGACCCCGGCCGGCCATGGCCCACAGGAATCTACCTCCTTCTCTGCCGCCTTCCTACACTTGAAGTAACCCCCAGGTAACCGGGCCGCGGTATGCGGTGGATCTTTCAGCCCTTCCAGCGGTAAGCGTTAGGTTGGGGCAGGCCGATGTGAGCCAGTACGCGATGGGCGAATTCGCTCGCCAAAGCATCCAAGCTGGCAGGACGGAAGTAGTAGGCCGGGATGAGTGGGAACACGGTGGCTCCTGCGTCGGCGCTGCGGTACAGGTTGCGAATGTGGATCTTGTTGAGCGGTGTCTCGCGGACGCAGAGCACCAGGGGGCGCTTCTCCTTGAGGCAGACGTCGGCGGCGCGTTCGATCAGTTGTGACGCGATGCCGTGGGCAATGCGTGCGAGCGTTCCCATGCTGCAGGGGATGACGATCATCGCATCCGCAGGGTAAGAACCGCTGGCGACGTTGGCGCCGATATCGGCATTGGCCTGCTGCTGGATTTTGCGTGAGACCTTGCTTGATCCGTGGCCCAGGATTTGGCCGACGAGATTGCTCCGGCCGCGCAGGGCGAGTTCCTCCGCCATGACGCGCAAGGCGCTGTCGGAGGCGATGAAATTGACGGTTTGGATGCGCTGATCGCGTTCCACCGCCAGCAGCAGCTGTCGCAAAAAAATGGAGCCGCTGGCTCCGGTCGTAGCGACGGTGAGGTTCTGCGGTGGCTGGTTGAGCAAATTAGGCTCCGGCCGATCTTTGAGCATAGGGAGTACGCGACGTAAGAGTCAAGCAGCGGTCGTTGATCGCGCTCATCGGTGGTTGGCTGATCCCGCGCCACGATCATGGCCGTGGCCTAACGACAAAGGACCAACGACGAACCACCAATACGAACCCATGTCATCGACCTCCAGCTTACGGCTCCGGCGCAGCGAGGCGCAGTTGCACGCCCTGGCTGGGGTGGAGCGCGAGATAAGGGTTAACGATCCCAACGGACGCCGTAAATATTTGCGGGACTTCAGCCAGGCTTTTCGTTCTTACGAAGCGGTGATTGATCGCCAGGAACTAAAGGCCGCGGTTGCCGGCGCAGACAGTGTCCTTATCGGTGACTATCATGCGCTGCCGGCGGCGCAGCGTTGTGCGGCCATCCTGTTCGAAGAGCGTGCGCATCCCGGAGATCGCCCCCTGGTGTTGGGCGTGGAGACCATCTTTTCGCGCGACCAGCATATTCTTGATGAGTGGTGGCGGCGGGAGATTGACGAGGAAGAATTCCGGCAGCGAGTTCGCTTCGATCTCGACTGGGGCTATGACTGGGCGCCGTTCTACGAACTGCTGGTGACTGCGCGCGAGCACGGCGAGGCGATCTATGGCCTGGATTGCATGCCGCGAGAGGATCTGCGCAAGATCGGAGCGCGGGATCGCCATGCGGTCCACAAGATGGCACAGATCCGGGAGCGCCATCCGAACGCGGTCGTCATGGTGCTATTTGGGGAGTCGCACCTGGCTCCGGGCCACCTTCCCCGAGTCTTGCGGGAGCGGCTGCCGGAGGAGCGCGTGCTCACCGTCCTGCAGAACGTGGACTCGCTTTACTGGCGCGCCGCGGGCGAACGGCAGGGGCGTGTGGAAGCGGTGCGCGTGAGTGATGATGTGGTCTGCGTATTCAATTCCACTCCGCTCGAAAAATACGAAAATTACCGTCTTCACTTGAGCCGATGGGGACGCAGCGACGAGGAAGGTCCCGATCTTGCTCCCACTGTCTACAATCTGATTGACAGTCTGGTGCGATTCCTCGACATCAACCGCTATTGCTCGCACAACGGCACACAGCCGCAGTTTCTGGTGGACCTGATGCCAGAAGTGTACTGCCGCGCCTCAGATGCGCGCTTGCGCCAGTTGCTCTCCCGTCACTCGGCAACCCAGGAAGAAACCGACGCCATGGTGCGTCACGTGGAACAGCGGGGCAGCGTATATCTGCCGCAGGTGAACGTCTTCTACGTGCGCGAATTCAAGATGACGTATGTGGCGGAAGAAGTGGCGCGCTTCTTGCATCAGGCCTGCCGCGGGTTGCCCGCACGTGGAAATAGGCAGCCCGTCACGAAGGCGAAATGTTTTTACGCCCAGGCGCTGGAATACGCTTTGGGATACTTCGGATCGCGGGTGCTCTACCCGGCTCGCCCCGCCGTCGAAGACGGCGCCCAGTACAAACTGCATGACGCGTCGGAGGCCGATCTGAAAAAAATGGATTCCAGCGCCCAGTGGCTCGGCTACATGCTGGGCGATGCGCTGTACGAGGCTTATCTCAAGGGACGAGTTTCCCGAAGTATGCTGCGCCGGCTTTTCCTGATTCACCTGGAAGAACCGGGCAGGGCAAAAGAGGCATTTCAGGAAATCGCTGCAAAAGTTCGCTGTAACGCCAAGAAGCTGCCCGCCTCGATTACATGAGCGGTGCAACTGCTTTCTCAGCCACCGAGGAGCACGGAGGTCTTTAGAAAGGGACTCGCCGTGATCTCCGTATTCTCCGGGTTCATGCCTCTAACCGCACCCTTCGAGGTGCAGGTGCTAATCTAGACTCGCCTTGGCTGAATGTTGATTGCTGAGTGCTAACCGCCGAGTGATGATTTGAACGCCGATTCCATCCGCAAACTCCTGGAGCAAGTCCGCCGGGGCAAAGTTTCTCCCGATGAGGCAGTCGAGCGCCTGCGGCATATGCCATTTGAGGATCTGGGATTCGCCAAGGTGGATCACCATCGCGCCCTGCGCAACGGGATGCCGGAGGTGATCTTTGGCCAGGGGAAGACGCCGGCACAGATGGCGTCTATCTTCTTCCGCCTGGCCAAGCATGGCGGGAACATTCTGGCGACGCGGGCGAGTGAAGAACAACTGGCCGCGGTGCGGAAAAGAGTTCCGAAAGCCCAGTACCGGGAGCCGGCGCGGGCCATCGTTCTGCAGCGCGACAGCAAGAAATACGGCAAGGGAATCATCGCCGTGGTTTCGGCCGGCACCAGCGATATTTCGGTGGCGGAGGAAGCTGTGGTCACGGCTGAAATGATGGGCAATGACGTCGAGCGTCTTTACGATGTGGGTATCGCGGGAATTCACCGGCTGTTGGCCAATCGCGCGGTGCTGATCCGGGCACGGGTGGTGATTGTATGTGCCGGGATGGAAGGTGCGCTGCCTAGCGTGGTGGGTGGGTTGGTGGGCGTGCCCGTGATTGCGGTGCCCACCAGCGTGGGTTACGGAGCGGCGTTCAAGGGGCTGGCAGCGCTTTTGGGGATGATGAATTCCTGTGCTTCAAATGTGAGCGTGGTGAATATTGATAATGGGTTTGGGGCGGGCTATGTGGCGGCGTTGATCAATCGGCTGTAGGCGGCTGCTGGAGACCCGCCGGGTGACGCTCGGCCGAACGGGTTGGGAGTCGCGTCCCCTAGACGGGCTCGAAAAAAGGGCACGGCCGAAGCCGTGCCGATTCTGTTATCAGGTTTTGACGGTCTTACGAGCCTTTGACTACTTCCAGATTGTTCTCCACGCGGAAGACGCCGAATACCTGATTCGCCCGAATGCCGGCGATTTGCTTGTCCATTGCGCTGGCGACGGTGCCGTAGAGGCTCAACTTGCCGTTGTCCACCACGATGCGGATGGGTAGAGCCGGGTCACCGGCATAGCGGCTCAACACTGGGTCGCGATAGATGGCGCGCATAGCGCTGATCCTGATCCGGTCGTCGAAGCCTGAAACCGGAGAGACCTTGATGTTGTCCACCACGTCTTTTACGCCCGCCATGTTGTTCACCAGAGACAGGGCGGAATCGCGGCCCACGTCGGCCCGAGTTTCGCCGCTCAAAGTAGCGACGCCGTGATTCACCGAGACGTCGACAAAGTTGAACTGGTTGTCGTATCCGATGCGGTCGTAGTGCAGCTTGCGCTCGAGCTTCGCTGCCAGTTCGGTATCGGACGCGCTCGTAGAGACCGCAACCTGATTGCGTACGCCCTGGACTTTATCCAACTTGCGGACTCTTTTTGCCGCGTCCAGTTTCTGCTGATACAGGTCCACGTTGCCGGACAGAGTCACGATGCCATCCTCGGTGCTCGCCTGCAGGTTGCGAAAATCTTTGTCTTTCGCCAACCGCTGCGTGACTCGGGTCTGGATGTCGCTGTCGTAACGGGCGCTTGCGGTCTGGGCAGCCAGTCCGGTGCTGACCATGCCGAGGGCAAGAAATGGGGCCAGAGTTCGAAACATGTTTCTCATTATCATCCTCCTACTTTAACCGTTTTAACCAGTTAGTTAATTGTTGGATGCTGGGGTGGGTGGCCGAGATGTATGGCAGAGGGGGTACCGAGGCCGCGTTGCGGACGGCGCGACAAAATAGTCAGCTTGACATTAGTCGTTATAACGAATATATTTACCTCATGGCCAAAGGTATTCAGGCTGAACTGCAGCAGGGCCAGCCTTTCAGGACGCTGGAAGATGAGGCCATGGTGTCGCTGCAGCGCACCGCCGACCAGCTACAGCGGCGTCTTAGCGATATGCTGAAGCCGCGCGGGCTGTCGCCTACCCAATACAACGCACTGCGCATTCTGCGTGGTGCCGGCGACGGAGGCCGGGCGTGCAGCGAGATCGCGGAGCGGATGATCAACCGCGATCCCGACATCACGCGCCTGGTCGACCGGCTGGAACGGCGTGGATTGGTGGCGCGCAGCCGCGAGGGTAGGGACCGGCGAGTGATCATCACCCGCATCACCGCGGCCGGACTGGACCTTTTGCGTGGCTTGGACCGGCCGATCGAGGAGTTTAACCGTAAGTTATTGGGACATTTGGGCGAACAGCCGCTGCGGAACCTGCTCACCCTGCTTGAAGCGGCTCGGGAGCAAGCCGGCTAATTTTTTAGGGTTCATTTTTGCGCTTCTTTATTGCTATCACGACATCTGTTGTTTACCACTTTAAGGAGCACTGCGCATGAATGATCGTAGGGCCGCGATGGAAGTAGCAATCAACCCCATTTCAACCCAGGAAGTGCGCCAGCTTCTGGACAGCAAGCGTCCCATCCAGTTCTGGAACGTCCTGACCGACGAGTGGTTCAAGGGGGAGAACATCTCCGGCTCGCGCCGAGTGCCCCTGGACAAGGTCGGGCACGAAGTCCGCAGCACGAATCTGCCCAAGAACGCGGAGATCGTCGTATACTGCGGCGGCCCGAAGTGTCCGCAGAGCCGCATGGCAGCGGAGAAACTGGCGAAGCTCGGCTACGAAAACGTTCGCGCTTACGAAGGCGGGCTAGAACAGTGGAAGGGCGCAGGCTTCGCGGTCGAAAAAGGCTAACCTAGATGCGCTCATCATGACAGGCGGCCCGGCTGGGCCCTTTCTAAGGTCGGCGGCTCGGGCAGCATCGAAAGACAGACCGGTTCTGGAGGGATTTCATGAGCAGCCATCCGTCCTGGGGCATTACGGTTTTGCGAGTTGTGGTGGGAACTGTGTTTATGGCGCACGGATGGCAGAAGCTGTTTGTGTATGGCTTCCACGGAACCGCCGGGGCATTTGGCGGAATGGGCATACCGTTACCGGCCGTGTCGTCAGTAGTGGTGATCCTGGTTGAGTTTCTCGGTGGCGCCGCCCTGATTCTCGGATTATTCACCCGTGGGGCCGCGGCTCTCAACGGTTTTGACATGGTCGTGGCGATTCTGGCGGTTCATCTGAAAAACGGTTTTTTCGACCAACAACACGGCGTCGAGTATCCGTTGACTTTGTTGGCGGGGTGCGTCGCCCTGGCAACCCTCGGGCCGGGAGTGGCTTCGGTGGATGGAGCGCTGGCGAAACGGGAGTAAGGATGTTTTTCGCCGATGCCGATGGGAGGGCCGGAGGGATTTTTGATCATGGCGGCGGTTTGGTTCACCAGCTCACTAGAGGATGCCGGCGCCGACGGCGCGCCTGAAACGGATTCCAAACGGTGCGGGTCGAATTTCAGTAGTTTCTAAATACCTCGCTTCTCATCAGCCGACCGAGCGCCTTGGTTTCACTTCGCGCTACCCCGTTTCCGGGGGGCTGTGCGCTTGGCCTTGCGATCCCCGCTGAATACCCGCGCGAAAATCTTGTCTATGTTTCGCAACTGACGCTTCAGATCGAAAGCGCGTTCAATCTGCTGCCGTGGAACCCGGCGGGTGATGGTTTTATCCCTTAGCACCAGTTCACGAAAGTTGCGCCCTTCCTTCCAGGCACGCATGGCGTGGCTTTGCACTGCGCGGTAGGCGTCCTCGCGCGCAACTCCGTGTTCGACCAAATCCAGCAGAAGCTGGCCGCTGAAGACCAGGCCGCCCGTGCTTTCCAGATTGGATTTCATGCGTTCCACGTAAACCAACATGGTGTCAAGCACGTTGGTAGTTTTTTGCAGCATGTAATCTACCAGGGTCGTGGAATCGGGAAGGATGATGCGTTCCACTGACGAGTGCGAAATATCGCGCTCATGCCAGAGCGCGACGTTTTCAAAGGCCGCCTGCGCGTTCGAACGCACCACTCGGGCGAGGCCGCTGATCTGTTCCAGGGTAATCGGGTTGCGTTTGTGCGGCATGGCGGAGGAGCCCTTCTGCTTTGCACTGAAGAACTCTTCCACCTCGCGCACTTCGGTGCGCTGCAAATGCCGAAGTTCGGTGGCGATCTTGTCTAGACTGCAGGCGATGACTGCCAGGGTGGCGAGGTAGGCGGCGTGACGGTCGCGCTGAATTACCTGGGATGAAATGGCGGCAGCTTTCAACCCCAGCCGCCTGCACATGCTCTCTTCCAGTTCTGGACTGAGGTGAGCGAACGTGCCCACCGCGCCAGAAAACTTGCCTACGCGCATATCTTCGGCGGCAATGCCAAAGCGAGCGATATTGCGCTGGGTTTCTGAATACCAGTTGGCCAGCTTGAAACCAAAAGTGATGGGCTCAGCGTGGATGCCGTGGGTGCGGCCGATCATGGGCGTGTCTTTGAACTCCCAAGCGCGACGTTGCAGCACGTCAGAAAGCTTTTCCAGATCGGCGGAGATGATGGCCGAAGCCTGCTGGATGAGCAGGGCCTGAGAAGTGTCGACTACGTCATTCGAGGTCAGGCCATAGTGAAACCAACGGGCGTGGGGGCCAACGATCTCAGCGACGGCGGTAGTGAAGGCGATGACGTCATGGCGCACTTCCGCTTCGATTTCCGCAATTCTGCTGACGTTAAAGTCAGCACGCTCGCGGATGGCCCGGGCGGCATCCCTCGGCACCATGCCGGCTTCGGCCAGAGTTTCGGTGGCGGCCACCTCGACCGCCAGCCAGGTGCGGAAGCGATTCTCATCGCTCCAGATGCGGCCCATGTCGGGACGGGTATAGCGTGGGATCAATGCCTATCTCCCGATATCTCCGAGAAGTGCGGGACTAGGGATTGTAAATGGGCCGGGGGGCGGTGACCAGCGGCGGCCTCACTGGCAACGGGGAAATCGGCAGTCAAGCAAAGGGCCCATCCGGCACTACCGTCCCGGAAACTCACCTGATTCTTCTTGAAAAAACGCGGCCTAGGGGGCCGAGTCTTGACCTCACCACCGGATTTCCGTCGGCTTCCACGGCGGCGCGACCCGAAGCCTGAGATCCGAGTCGATGGTCGTGGGTAATGTCAGGACGGCGGCCCAGGCATCGAGCATTGATTTCAGCACGCGCAGCAATACCGCATGCCGGGGGCACATTTTCTGGTGGCGGCTACGCCGTCAAACTGCATCGGTCCGGGCTGAAGGGAGGTTTACCCAGGCCTCCTACTCCAGAGCGATTACGTCAATCTCGACCAGAACATCCTTGGGCAGTCGGGATACTTCGACCGTCGATCTGGCCGGCGGCGCGATGGTGAAATATCGCCCGTAGACTTCGTTCATGGCGGTGAAATCTCCCATGTTCTTGAGGAAGACCGTGGTACGCACCACTTTTTCCCGGCCGCTCCCGGCCGCGGTGAGGATCGCAGACAGGTTCTTAAGAACGCGCTCGGTCTGCGCAGCGACATCTCCGCTGATGACCTGCTGGTTCGCCGGGTCGATGGCCACCTGGCCGGAGACGAAGACGAACCCGTTCGCCCGGATCGCCTGGGAGTAGGGGCCAATTGCCTGCGGGCCTTCTTTGGTTGCAATCACGTCGCGCATGGAAGCTCCGAAATCAGAAATCAGTGGCTAACGGCCAGTGGTCAGAATTAACGCAGATCAACACCGCTGGCGTCAACTCCCGGAAGGCTTTCTACCAGAAACCTACCCGCCTGGAAGATAAAACTAGTCATCAGTTTAGGGTTGCAGTTTTTGCGGAACCTGGGCGCTGCCGCCTGGTTTAGATTTTCTGGAGTCTTTGCACATCGTGTACGCCGGGAATTTTACGGACGCCGTTGACGATGTTTTCCAAATGCTTCAAGTCGGCAATATCGAGGACGATGTCGACGTTAGCCTGGCCGTTGCTGGTGCGGGCTTCGATGTTGCGGATGTTGGTCTTGGTATCGCTGATTACGGCTGTGATCTGCTTCAACATGCCGAAGCGATCGTCGCAGAAAACAGTGAGCTTTACCGGGTAGGCGCTGGGCGTATCTTCATCGCGCGCCCACTCCACGTCAATCTTCCGTTCCGGCTCATACAGCAGGTTCACCACGTTGGGACAATTGAGCCCATGGACTGCGACACCTTTGCCCCGAGTCACGTAGCCGACGATGGATTCGCCGCGAATCGGGTTACAACAGCGGGCGCGATAGACCAACAGGTCGCCCTGTCCGGTTACGCGAATGGCATTGTTGTTCTGGTCGCCACCAAAGACGCGCCGCACCACGCTGGCGAGCCCACTGGCCCTTTCGGTTTCCTCCTCGGCGAGCGGTTGGCTGGCCGCCGGCGCCAGGCGTCCCAAGATCTGTCGCGCCGAGAATTTGCCGTAGCCGATGCCCGCCATGAGATCTTCGGCCCGGCCTACGCCGTAATCGGCCGCGATCTTCAGCAGCTCGTCGTCTTTTATGTCCTTCAGCGACACCCGGTACTTGCGCGCCTCCTTCTCAATCAGTTTGCGGCCGATTTCAATGGCGCGCTCGCGCTGATGGACGTTGAGCCAGTGCTTGATCTTGTTGCGGGCGCGGGAAGATTTGGCAATGGCCAGCCAATCGCGGCTGGGTTTGTGTCCGACCTGGGTGAGAATTTCGACGATGTCGCCACTGTGCAGTTTGAAGCGCAGCGGAACCATGCGTCCGTTCACCTTGGCACCCACGCAACTGTGTCCAACTTCGGTGTGAATGGAATAGGCGAAGTCAATCGGGGAGGAATCGCGGGGCAGAACCACGACCTTGCCCTTGGGTGTGAAGGTGTAAACCTCTTCCGGGTAAAGATCGATCTTGAGGGTGGAGAGAAACTCGCTGGGATCGGAGACGTCGCGTTGCCACTCGACTACCTGGCGCAGCCAGGCCAGACGCTGCTCGTCCTGCGCTGACACGGGGCCATCTTTGTATTTCCAGTGGGCGGCGATGCCTTCTTCCGCCATCTTGTGCATTTCTTCGGTGCGGATCTGCACTTCGAAGGGCATGCCCTCCTCCGAGATCACCGAGGTGTGCAGCGATTGGTAGAAGTTCGGACGGGGCATGGCGATGAAGTCCTTGATCCGGCCAGGCACGGGCCGCCACCGGTTGTGGATGATTCCCAGCACGGCATAACAATCCTGGACTGATTTTGTGATCACGCGCATGGCATACAGATCGTAGACTTGCTCTACCGTGATGTGCTGCCGTTGCAGTTTCTTGTGGATGCTGTACAGGCGCTTGATGCGGCTTTCGACCGTGGCGGTGATGGCAGCTTCTCTCAGCTTGTCTCGGAATACCTGCTCCACGTGGGCCAAGAAGGCTTCGCCGGGCTTGCGCCGGGCCTCGACCGCATCGCGGACCTGCTGATATCCAATGGGATCAACGTAGCGGAAGCCAAGGTCTTCCAGTTCGCCACGAATTTTTCCCATGCCCAGGCGGTGGGCGATCGAGGCGTAAATGTCGAGCGTTTCTCGGGCAATCTTCTGCTGACGCTCGGGCGGAAGATGCTCGAGGGTGCGCATGTTGTGCAAACGGTCAGCCAGTTTGATGAGCACGACGCGAATGTCATCCACCATGGCCAGCATCATTTTGCGAAGGTTTTCGGCCTGCTGCTCTTCTCGCGTGACAAAATCGATGGCGCTGATCTTGGTGACGCCCTCCACGATATGGGCAACCTGCTCGCCGAATTCCTTGCGGATGTCTACCACGGTGACAGAGGTGTCTTCCACCGAGTCATGCAACAATCCGGCAGCGATGGCGACCGGGTCCATCTTCATCTCGGCTAGAACCAGAGCCACTTCGAGGGGATGAATCAGGTAGGGTTCGCCGGAGGCCCGGCTTTGCCCGGCGTGATGTTTTTGGGAAAACTCGTAGGCCTTGCGGATGAGTTCCAGATCGTCGTTGGGCCGGTTGGCCCGCATTCTGCGCATCAGCTCACGGAACTTGGTCACCGTGAGGACATTGGTCGCGAACTGTTGGCGCAGGGTCCCCATGATGGATTATAGCGTGCTGGGAAGCGGTCAGTGCCGGGCGGAAGCAGCCGATGGGCTGGACACTCCCGCGCCAGAGATCTGCTAGAGTTGAGCCCGGCGAGGCTGGCATGAGTGTATCGCGCATTCTCGTGAGTGGAGCCTCGGGCCCGATTGGGGCGGCGCTTTTGCCATCTCTGCAAGCACGCGGATGCGCGGTCAGTCGCCTGGTTCGCGGCGCGGCGACGAGTGCCGATCAGATCGTGTGGAACCCAGCCCTGCCCTTGTCGGCGGACTCTGTTTCGGGCTTCGATGCGGTGATTCATTTGGCCGGAGAATCGATTGTGGGCCGCTGGACGGAAGCCAAAAAGCGCCGCATCCTTGACAGCCGCAGCCTGGGCACGGGGCACCTGTCGGAAGCGGTGGCCAAAGCCGGGCGGAGCCCGCAAGTATTTATCTCGGCCT
>Ga0193719_10000893_pt1 | contig 11555 bp, 7 predicted proteins | sample U2a2metaG_FD_160103 | JGI IMG/M metagenome (GOLD analysis project Ga0193719, IMG submission 160103) | Soil microbial communities from a riparian zone of the East river system, Colorado, United States - U2a2 | ecosystem: Environmental > Terrestrial > Soil > Riparian zone | place: USA: East River... | reverse complement strand
GTCTTTAAAAATCGTGTGCAAAAGCCCGTAGGAATCGCGTGCAGTAAAAATGATCCGATACCAAACGTCGGGGTCAGTCTCCCCTGAAGTCGGGATACTAACATCGCCAGAGGCAATCCCACTGGTCGGCGGGAAAAACGGATGATTATGATGTTCGGGGTTGTTCAGGGGATGATGCTCGAACAACACCTGCCACGTGAACGCGCTCGGACCGAGGACACCATCCTGGGGATCACCGGTCACAATGTCATGCCCATCCACAGCCGATCCTGAAAAAGTGATTGTGTCGCCAGCCTCATAGTACGCGTTTGGAGCAGGCGAGCTAATCGTAGGAACCGGTGGCTGCTTGGTAGTGACAGTTAGAACTGCGGCACGACTTGTGGTGTTCCCAAACGGGTTAGTTATCACACAACGATAAGTAGCTCCATTGTCACTTAGCGCGAGTACCGGCGTGGTATAGCTTGCAGAGGTCGCGCCTTGGATAGTTACGCCGTTTCTTTGCCACTGATAAGTAAGTGGAGGTTCGCCGTCGGCTCCGACTGTGAACGTGGCAGGGTATCCGACCGGCGCGAGTTGGTCGGCGGGCTGAGTGTTAATCTGCGGGGTCAGGTTACCAGTATACGAGATCCGGTTAACGGTACTTGTACCTGTGGTCAGATCAATCCCAAGGTAGTACAGGTTACCATCAGGCCCAACATCCATGTCACTCAAATTGCGAAGACCGGTTGCGAACGCGCTGGCCGTATGCGTGGTGAGGTCCAAAACGTCAATCCACCAATTGCAGTAGTCCGCAAAGAAGTACTTACCTACGTATTGGCTGGGGAATCTCTGAACAGGCGGGTTATAGAAAGCGCCGCCGATGATGGCGCATCCAACCGGGAACCCTGCACTGTGGCTGTAAGCAAAAAGAGGCGAACAAATATCGGGGTCGTTCGTGTATCCTTCACCCAGAGGCCAGCCGTAATTGCAGCCTGAATGGCCTTCGTTGATTTCTTCAAAGAAGTTACTGCCAACATCGTTAATAAAAATTCGGTTCGTGCCGCGCTGCACGGCCATGCTCCAGGGGTTGCGAAGGCCATATGCCCAGATTTCAGGGCGCGCGTTCGCAACGTTGCGAAATGGATTAGCACTTGGTATTGAGTAGTTGCGATGTGGATCATCCGGGAAATCATCTGATCTCACGTCGATCCGCAGCACTTTTCCGAGCAGATTGCTCAAGTTCTGGGCATTCGAAGAGGTTGTGTTTTCTCCTGTGGCGATGAACAGGGTCCCGTCCTGCCAGAATTTTAACGCGCCGCCGTTGTGGATACCCGCGGTTTGCGTATCGAGTTCGAGAATCACGCGTTCGCTTCCTGGCACGGCCACATCGCCGTCTGCGGTGAATCGGCTCAGGCGGCTATGAATAGTGGGCGTCGGCGCAGTGTAATAGAGGTAGACATAATGGTTATTGGCAAAATTGGGATCAAGAACCACGCCAGTGAGCCCGCGCTCGCTCCCACCGCCAGCCACGTTTAGTGTCACAAAGGGGGTTGGGAGGAGCGCGCCGTTTTTGATTACACGCAAACGTCCAGCTAGCTCGGAGACAAATATGCGCCCATCGGTTGCAAATGCCATTCGTGTCGCAGCATTGACCTGCGCGATTTCGGAACGGACGAAACCGCCAGGAACCGTTTGCGCATTCGCAGGCGCGAGCACCGCCAACGACAATGCCAGCAGCAACAAGCACGTTAATGCGAACCGAAGCGAGCGGAGGAATCTAAGCATGTAAGGAACGGACACGGTCGTTTTTGGCGTCTGTCGTTGTGCTATTTAGAATTCAGCCGCCGCCACTTTCATCACCTGGCTGTCACCGTGACTGTTGCGAGTGTGTTCGTCGAGGTGAGAGGCAAGCCATTAGAAACATTTTGCAGGTAACAGGTCATTCCATTCCGGACCCACTGCCCAGTGGTTATCGAAAAAGTACCCGGTCCGCTACCTGCAAGGCGATTCCCGTCAGGCGCATTAACATGGACTTCAACTCTGTTACTGCCAGCGCTTGTCCAAGTGAGGGTAGTCTGTCCATGTCCCTGTGCATCAGGCACAAACGGATTTGGATTCGCACTGATGGAGCCGGATGGCGTTCGGCTCACAGCGCTCATTGTTACTGTGGCAAGCGTGTTAGCAGCAGTAAGAGGCAACCCGTGTGAGACATTTTGAAGGTAGAACGTCATCCCGTCGACTACCCACGGTCCAGTAGCCACTGAAAAGCTGCCTGGATCTCCCCCTGCAAACCTCGGACCGTCAGGAGCATTGACGTGAATCTCCACCGCGGTGGTGCCGTAGCTTGACCAGGCAAGATTGGTTTGACCAACGCCCTGTGCATTGGCCAAGAACGGATTGGGGTCAGCCGTAATCGAACCCGTAGCGGTAGCCGACTGGATAGCTAAAGGCGTGTCTATGACGTGCAACGTCACAGAATCCAGCGTATAGGCGCGTGTAAGCGATTGGTTATTGCTCACGTCTTGCAGATAAACTTTAGTCCCATCGCGTATCGATTTGTTCGTCAACTGTGAGAAGCTGCCTGGACCGCTGCGCGCGATGAGCTGACCTCCAGGAGCGCCAAGGCGCACTTCCACTTGGTTTGTTTGACCGCTGGACCAATACAGCGTAGTCGCCCCTTTACCGCTGCCATCATTCACCCGCATCGGATCGGGATTAGCCGTGATGCTCCCGTACCCGAGTCGCTTCCAGAAGTTCGCCACATAACCAGTCGCTGTCCGCGGCACAGAAACATTGTGGAAGCGAGCACCCTCATCCGACCACGAAACAAAATCGTAAGTAAGTCCGTTTAGAACTTGCGGACTGTCCACACCAATGCTGCGTATCAGATGAACTACACTCCAAAAAGGGTAAGGAGCGTCCTGGGGCGAAGCATCTATTTTGACCCGTAGAGGCACCGGGCTGGTAGTCACCTTCATCTTGACGTGCCGCGGATATATTTCTCTGACGATCGTAGTCGAAAGCCCGTAGGAATCGCGTGCGGTGAAAAAGATGCGGAACCAAACATCCGGATCGGTTTCCCCCGTTCGGGGAATCGTGAAGGTTCCACCAGTAATACCGCTGGTCGGCGGATAGAACGGGTGCGTATGGTGGTTCGGATTGTTGAGGGGGTGATGTTCGAACAACACCTGCCACGTGAACGCGCTCGGACCGAGGACACCATCCTGGGGATCACCGGTCACAATGTCATGCCCATCCACAGCCGAACCTGAAAAAGTAATTGCGTCGCCAGCCTCATAGTACGTGCTTGGAGCAGGCGAGCTAATCGTGCACACAGGCGGCTGCTTCGTGGTAACCGACAACACAGTTTCCCGCGTGTGCGTACTTCCGTAAGAATTGCTGATGACGCAGCGAAAGGTTGCGCCGTTATCTGCAGCGACTGTTGGATTCTGCAGAGTGTAGCTGGGCGAATCCGCCGCGCCCGGAATATCGACATCATTACGCTGCCAGCGATAATGCAGCGGCGGCGAGCCTGAAGCTTCGACACTGAATGTGGCAGGCCATCCCTGACCAACCAGCACGTCGGCCGGCTGTGTGCCAATGGTCGGAGCTAAACTCGCCGGATAGCGAATTTGATACACCGCTCCATCGTCACGACTGATGTAATAGAGGTTTTTGTCTGGTCCTAGCGTAAGGTACGTGGGTGACCCGTGGATCCCACTCGCAAACTCGGTGGCCCGGCGGAAACCATACGGGCTAGTTGGATCGATCTGAGCTGGGTCCAAGGTGTAAATCCATCCGCCACAAAGATCCAGGAAGAAATACAACCCCTCGTACGAAGATGGAAAACCGAAAGGCGGGTCGCCCGAGCAACGCGGCGGCGGATTATAAAAAGTGCCGCCGGTGATGGCGCAACCTAATTGTGTGCCACCCTGGTTCGGAAAGTGATGGTACCCAAAAATCGGATTAGTAACGCCGTTTACTGGTGGGGAAGCAGGTCCTTCCACGTCTGGCCACCCATAGTTTCTTCCGCTTCTTCCTTCGTTGATCTCCTCCCAAGTGCTAGCGCCGACGTCATCGATAAACATTCGTCCCGTGCCGGGTTGAAAGGCGAACGTGAATGGATTGCGCAACCCGAGACAATAGATCGCGCGGTTCAATCCGGTCGCGGTGTTATAGAATGGGTTGTCAGTTGGAAAGGTCGATTCCGGATTTGTTCCGTCCGGATTCTCGGGCATTGGGTTAACTCGCAGGATTTTCCCAAACACTGTGTTTAACGATTGGGAGTTTAAACCGTTACCGTTTTCTCCAACAGCGATGTACAGCTTTCCGTCGGGCCCGAACCGCAGACAACTGCCATTATGCACATAAGAGCTCAGACCAAGATCTGGAAGATCCAAAATCGTTCTTGCGCTTCCGAGGAGAGCAACGTCGGGATTTGCCGGATCAGCTGTGACGCGAATCACTCGATTGTGAGTCGGCGTCGAGTCATTCGTTGGCCGGATGGTGTAGTAAAAATAAACGTAACCATTCGCAGCGAAATTCGGGTCAAAACAGATTCCGTCCAAGCCGCGTTCACCACGTGTGTCAGCATTTACGGTCAAAAACGGGGTGGGCCGCAGTGAGCCATTGCGAAAAACGCGAACGGTTCCTGCCTGTTCGCAGACGAAAAGTCGACGAACCGGCGTGCCGGACGCGGGGCACGGGTCCGGTGCAAAAGCCATCGCCGTGGGATTGGTCAACGCGGTGGCATATTGTCTTTCGCCGAATCCGCTCGGCAAAACCGTCTGTGCTGAGACTTGCAAAAGCGGAGCGAACAAGAGCGGAACGATTGCGATCAGACGCAGAGGCGCAAGCCGCGCAATGTCCTTCGTAAGATACATGTATACGTGCTGTTTCGGCATTTTGTTGAAAGGCGCCCCGGAGATTAATCAGCACCCGAAAATGATCAAGACATTTCGCCGATTTCAGAAAAAGAATGACCTGCCAAGCAGGATTTCGTAAAAGAGAAGAATATGAACAATAATTTGAGATTGAGAGACTCCGTAGCGCGTCGGTATTGCGAAACGGTCTTCATGCAAATTCTATTCCTGCTGGTCTGCTTCGGACTCTCGAAATACGCGGCTTCACCAGTCAGACTTTCAGTAGTTCTACTTGCAATCACTTGGTTCTGGTTTTCGCCGGACACGCAAGCGGTTAGCCCGACACCCGACGGACTTTATTTTGGCGCTAACACCGCCGAGGGCGGAGTTGGAGCGCTCTTCAGCCTGACCACCGGCACCAACAACACGGCAGTCGGTTCTGAAGCTCTTTTTAGCCTCACCACAGGACAACAGAACACAGCCGTCGGAGCTCAGGCACTCAAAAACGACACCGCCGATAAGAACACGGCCATCGGTTTTCAGGCGCTGGTTAGAAATACCACCGGAGATTCCAACACCGCGGGAGGCTGGCGCGCGCTCTTTAAAAACACAACCGGTGACCGCAACACGGCCGGCGGTCGCGAGACGCTCGTTTCCAACACAACAGGCTTCGAAAACACTGGCACCGGCGCTGTTGCGCTTCAAAACAACACAACCGGCAACGACAACACGGCCACCGGTTTTGCTGCTCTCAACAACAACACTGCCGGGGCGGTGAACACAGCCGTCGGTACAGGTTCACTGGTCAACAGCAGCACGGGTGACCTCAACATCGCATTGGGTTTCGGCGCGGGCGTAAACCTTACGGCAGGCGCCAATAACCTCTACATCGGCAATCTAGGTGCAGCTACTGAGTCCAATATCATTCGCATCGGCGCCGAAGTTGCGGCCACGGATCAATTTGGCGTTCTACATCCCGCTCACACGGCCACCTATATCGCCGCCATTAGCGATGCAGAGGCATCGGGCGGCGACCCGGTCTTTATCACTAGTACTGGAAAACTCGGCACCGTTAACGTCCCTTCCGCAGCGCGTTTCAAAGAAGAGATCAGGCCAATGGATAAGGCAAGCGAAGCGATCCTTGCGCTGAAACCTGTTACCTTTCGCTACAAGAAGGAGCTTGATCCGAAAGGTACCTCGCAATTTGGCCTTGTAGCTGAGGATGTAGAGAAAGTGAATGGCGATCTGGTCAAACGCGATCGCGACGGGAAACTCCAAACGGTCCGCTACGAGGCAGTGAACGCGATGTTGCTAAACGAGTTTCTCAAGGCTCATCGCAAGATTGAGGAACAGGAGTACGCTATCGCAGAGCTGAAAGCCGAAGTCGCGGGTCTCACTGCAAGAGTTAACAAACAAGCAGAGCAGGTTCTACCAGATCAGCGTTGTGGAAATCAGTAAGCTGGATGCGCAGCAGATCGCAAATCGTAAAGACTGAAAAATCATGAAGCGCCGATTGCTTGTAGAGGAAAGGCTCTTCCGCTGCCTCTTCTCCGCCATCGGATCGCCAGCAGGATCGCCATCGACAGCCACACAGCCCAGGCAAGACAACTCACGATTCGCGCGGTCCGACCGATCGGCGAGAGTGTATACTTAAGTTCTGCCGTGTGAGAGCCGGCCGGTAGCTGTACATTCACAAGTCCAACTGCGCTCATCGAAATCCGTTTCGGTTGCCTTTGGCCATCGAGTCTCAATTCCCAACCGGGAAAATAAACAACGCCAATCGTGGATGTAACATCCGAAGGGGCGTTGTACTTGTATGAGTATGCTGTGCCCTCGTGTTTGTAATCCTCGACGTTGAATTCGGCGCTCGCTTCTACAACGCGATTTGCCGGGGCCGGATGATTAGCCAGGAATTTTAAATCGGTTATGGGAGCTTTTAGGGTTAACGGCCAGTATTCCTCGGGAGCAGCGCCTCCAAACCATCCACCGCGCTCTTGCCGGTTATACCAACGCAAAGCACGTTTGGTTGTTCCCCGATCCGTGAGTAAGCCGGGAAGATTCAGGATCGCCGGCAAGGTCGGAATCGCCATCAACGCCGCAATTAGCACCCACACCAGAGGGTGAAGCCACTTATCCAACACAGGTGACGCCATAACAGTAGCAAGGCATCCAAAAAAGGCCGTGAAGATCAACAGACGCCATGGGAACTGCACGTATCGCAAGATGGCAGGCACACGCGCCCAATTCATCTGTGGGGACATTGCGAAGATGAAAATGCCAAGCAGTACGAGGCAGAAACAAAGTCTGTAGCGCTGGCCCCGGCTTAGCCCCGGTCGAAAAAGCGCGATCGCGGCAAGCACAATCCCGATCAACACGGCGATACCAAGGTTAATGCCCATCGGGTCGTCCGGACCCGCGATGCTGCCCCCGATACCGAGGCGCTCCACAAAGTGCTGTTGCCAGTAGAGAGCGTGCAGATGCAGGTCCGACGCAGAAGTGATTGTAGATGCCACGTCCGGCCTCTCTGGCAGGCTGGCATTAGTGAGCTTGACCAGCACCAGTGCGGGGAGCCAGAAGTAGGCCGCCATAGCCGCACCCAAAGCCCCACCAGCCATGACAGTAACTGGCCACCGCACATTTGAGGTGGTCAGCATCACATAACAGCCGACCGCAATTGTGCCGTAAAGAGCGATCACATTATGACTCAGCATTAATCCGCATTGCATGAGTGCTACTAACAGGGCGCCGAGCCACGGTTGCCGCCGCGCGATTTCGGCCCCGAGAAAAACTCCGACCAGAGTAGGCCAGGCCCAGCACTCGGCGAGGGCATTGCGAACAAACACGTCCGTCAAGTGATAGCGCGTCAGCGCGAAGACCGTTGCTGCCCCGAGCGCCCACCAAGCGAGCCGAGGCCATTGTTCACGCTGCCCGATGACATACACGAGAGCGTACATCAGCAACCCGCTGAGATACAACGAGGCGTAAAAGCTGAACTTTGTCGCAGGCCCGTAATCCAATCCCAAAATGAAGTGGGATATGGCGCCTGCATAGTATCCAAGTGGAGCGTAGAACGTGTAAAAGGGATACCCGTAGCCGAAAGCCCAGTCAGCTTGCCACGGAGCATGAAATGGTCCGTTGACCCGCCACAGCTTGCATAACTCGTAAACACGAATGACGGGGAACAGCTGGTCGTGCCCCGCCCACGCGTACAAACCAAGAGTGGGAGAAATAAGGACAAAAACAATCGCTGTGTAAGCAACAAGTGAGAGTGTGACAGGGTTCTGCAGAAAGGCGTGCCAGTGCCGGCCAAACACATGATCGCGCAACGCGTGATCTTGCGAGTTCGAGGACACGGTGAGTTGTTTACCCAGTCAATCCGAACAGTTACTGCGAAGCTTAGTGTCGTCGCTCGAGCTCGCGAAGAGTTGAAGCAACCGTGAACATCCTGTCCTTTGAGAGTTCCGGATACAATGGAAGCGACAAACATTGCTGACAAAGCGCTTCAGTGACAGGTAAGTCGCCGGGTTTGTAACCCAGATGTGCGTAGACTTTTTGCAAGTGAACAGGCACAGGATAATGGACTGCGGTCTCTATGCCTCCATCAAGCAACTCAGAGCGTACCCGATCGCGTTCGGCGGTTTCAATCACATAACAATGCCACACGCATTCTGAATCGGAAACATGTGCTGGCAGTTTGTAGGTCGAATTCGCAAGGAGCTCGTTGTAATAAGCTGCGCGATCAGCACGAGCTGCATTCCATTCATCAAGTCGCTTTAATTTGATCGCCAGCACTGCCGCCTGGAAGCTGTCCATGCGATAGTTATAACCGATCTCATCGTGCAGGTACCTGTCGCGCTGTGCATGATCGCGCAGCCAACGCGCGCGCTGTGCGATAGAAGCATCATTCGTGATCAACGCTCCGCCCTCGCCGTACGCTCCGAGGTTCTTGCTTGGATAAAAACTAAAGCACGCAATTCGGCTGAATTGGCCAACACGCCTGCCTCGATACCGCGCGCCATGCGCCTGAGCGGCGTCTTCGATTACCGGGAGCCCATGCCGAGCAGCAATCGCGTTGATAGCATCCATGTCTGCCGGCATGCCATAAAGGTGAACCGGAATAATTGCTTTGGTCCGGGGCGTGATCACGTCTTCAATTTTCGCAGGGCACATTGTTCGACGAACCGGTTCGATATCCACAAAAACCGGCGTCGCGCCCGCATAGCTCATGGCCCAGGCAGTCGCTATGAAAGTCATTCCAACCGTAATCACTTCATCACCCGGCCCGATGTCGAGGCAGCGGAGTGCAAGATGAAGTGCGCTGGTTCCACTGTTCAGGCTGACGCAATGGTCGACTCCGCAGTACTCTGCGAATTGCGCTTCGAAATTCGCGGTCGCCGGTCCCTGGGCAAACCTGGCGGATTCACAAATTTCCTCGAGCGCCCGTAACACTTCGGTGCGGATCCCATTGTACTGGGCCGGAAGATCCAGGTAAGGCACGCGTTGCATATCAGTTTGTTTCAAATTGAGATTTGGCCGGATCACATTCACTGATTTCATCAGGATCAATGTACGCACAGTAAACAATGTCGCCACCGACTTGGGCGCATTCGCTTCGCGGACAGTCTACCAGCGATTGAAAATAGGTTGGCGAATAAAAGAAATGAATGTGCAGATCGAGAGTAAAACGAAAGAAACGCTGTTGCGGGACAATCAAAAAAAGCTGCCTTCGAGCCACTCTTTTGAGCTCATGCAGCGCGGCGCTCAACCGCCGGACATGCTCCAGGGTGTGAAAACAGGTGACGACATCGAATGACTGATCCGTAAACGGTAACTGTTCAACGTTGCCTTGAACATACTTGGCTACCGACTCGGCAGTTGCCTTTGCGTAGATGTCGCAACCCGTAACGTCGAGACCAAGTCCTATGAATTTCTCGATGCAATGCCCACGGCCGCAGCCGACGTCGAGCAACGTTCTGTTTCTGCGAAGATCGAGTCTTTCCAAAACCCACCTTAAGCTTGCTTCCGAGCAGTCTGTGGGCCGGATGTTGGCCCGGCATTTAAGCGTCTCGTAGAAAGTCGTGAACTCTTGGTCGCTCATCGAATGAACGATCTCTTTAAATCGCATGATGGCGCCTAGATTTTCCGAGCCATTGAACCAGTACCGATAGAAAGGATACATGAAGTAATGATTGTCCCTGATGGCTAGTGGAAGTAGCTCATCCATGCAGTACCGCATGACATTGGTAAAGTTCCGCCTCATAAGGTGTCCTTAAACCGCAGCGATCCAGCTATGAGCGGTGCCGGGCTGGCTGCGTGATCGTCGGTTTAGACGTCCCCTGAACATTGATGTGCGTAAATAACCGCAAACAGTCCCAAAGCGAACCAAAAACATTCCGCCATGTCGCGCCCTTACCTTTCCCATGCGGCCGATGCAAAAATTGAATCGGCACGAAATCAACGCGGTAACCACGTCGATGGGCCCGGATGATTCTTTCTGCCTCAGAAAAGGGACTCTGGGAAATCACATCACAGGTAAAGACGTCCCGCACGCCTAGTTTGATGCTGCCGGCATCCCGGGTAGCAAGGCCAAAGAGCAGTTTGGTCAGCAAATTGAATCCATAGGATATGAACCTGCGACGCAAGCTGTAGACTTCGCTTCGGTTTTGCCGCACGCCAATTACTAAATCAGCGCCCGCCTCAAGCGCCGCAAACATTTTGATGAGGTTTTCAGCCGGCCACTCACCGTCGGACCCCGTGAAATAAATATGCGTCCCGCGCGCGTTGAGATACAGATCGACCAGGGATTGGTGAATTCCCTTATTCTCCGTATGCACAACCAGACGGACCCTCTTGGTATGCTCCGAAAGCTTGCGAACGATTTCAGCAGTGTCGTCCTGGCTGCCATCGTCCAGACACACGATTTCCCAATCGTCCAGTGAATCACTGAGCCTTGCGACAATATCAATGTGCTCTCGGATTACAGCTTCAATATGAGCCTGCTCATTGTACGCCGGCATCACAATGGAGAGAAAAAATGGCCGCTTCATGAAGTTGCAGATTTCCGGGTTACTTGTCGCGCCGGGTTGCCTGCGACAACGGCTCCGTCAGGGACGCTTCGAGTGACCACGCTGCCGGCACCTACAGTTGCGCCCGCACCGATGACCAGGCCACCGAGAATGGTTGCGTTGCTACCGACACTCGCTCTACGGCGCACCAATGTATGCTCGACTTTCCAATCGGCTTCCGTTTTTGAGGCGCCATCAGCTGTTGTAGCCTGCGGATACTTGTCGTTGATGAATGTCACTCCGTGGCCGATAAACACTTCATCCTCGATTGTCACGCCTTCACAAATAAAGCTGTGGCTCGAAATTTTGCAGCGTTTACCGATGGAAGAGCCCTTCTGCACTTCTACAAACGTGCCGAGCCGAGTCTCATCTCCGATCGTGCATCCGTAGAGGTTGACGAAATTGTGAATCGTCACGTTACGCCCAAGGCGCACATCTGCCGCAACGACACAGAATTGACCCTTAATCGCCGGCTTATCCATCCAGTTCACCCGGTCACATTGTTAGCTGTAGTTTTCTCAAGAACGACAGGATGTCCTCCGTTTACAACAGAGTCGGTGGCAGCTTCGAGAATTTTTACGACTTCAAGCCCGCTCTCCCCATCCGAGTTCGGATTCGTGCCGGTACGGATGCAATTCACAAAGTGTTC
>Ga0193719_10000891_pt1 | contig 11577 bp, 14 predicted proteins | sample U2a2metaG_FD_160103 | JGI IMG/M metagenome (GOLD analysis project Ga0193719, IMG submission 160103) | Soil microbial communities from a riparian zone of the East river system, Colorado, United States - U2a2 | ecosystem: Environmental > Terrestrial > Soil > Riparian zone | place: USA: East... | reverse complement strand
GATCAATTCGCTCCTGTTTGTAGTGGTCTTCGCCTTCCTGATTTCGTGGGCAACGGTCCGGCTCCATTATCACCAGATCGCGAATGTGCTCAAGTGGCTGGTGCTGGTGCTCTTCGCCTACCCGATCACCGCGTTTGTGGTGGGGGCTGATTGGAACCGAGTGATGCGCGATACCCTGGTGCCGTCGATGCCGCATACCAGAGATGAATGGTCGATGCTGGTCGCGATTCTCGGCACTACCATCAGTCCGTATCTGTTCTTTTGGCAGGCGAGCGAAGAAGTGGAGGAGGAAAAGGCGGCAGGTCAGACTACTCTTGCTAAGCGGAGAGGGGCAACGCCCCAAGAGCTCGAGCTCAGGAATATGGATGTGGGTGTGGGTGCATTTTTCTCGAATTTGGTCATGTTTTTTATCATCCTGACCACTGCGATTACCCTTAACCGCCACGGCGTCACGCACATCGAGACTACTCGTCAGGCCGCCGAAGCCCTTCGGCCCCTTGCCGGCAAGTTCGCCGCGACCCTGTTTACCATCGGCATTGTCGGCGTCGGATTTCTTGCCATCCCGACGCTGGCGGGATCAACCGCATACGCCTTCGCGGAAACGTTCGGGTGGCGCCAAGGCCTGGACAAGAAACTCAAACAGGCACGTTGGTTCTACGCCCTCATTCTGTTCTCGACGGGAGTGGGCGTCGGACTTAACTTCGCAGGCGTCAATCCGGTAAAGGCGCTCTACTGGACTGCTGTCATCAACGGATTGTTAGCCCCGTTCCTTCTGGTCGCAATCCTGGTCGTTGCTACGGACAAGAAGCTAATGCAGGGGCAACCGAGTTCGCGCTTGGGCTGGACCGTCGTGGCAATAGGTACCGTGGCAATGTTCGTCGCGAGCGTGACCATGTTTGTGGCGTAGATTCTTGCAAAGTGGGACGCGGCGGATCTGTTAAATCCTGTTGCGACTGCCTCCACACTCACCCAGTGACTAGCGTCGGGTCATTTCGCGCTGACATGGGCGCGAATGTAGACCCTTTACAAGAGAGCTTGATACTGATGCGGCCTGACCTGGTGACTTGCCCGTTTGTCCAGGAGATCAGGAGTTGGCTTCGTCACGCAGCCGTTTGACAAATTCGTCAGCATCAAAAGGCAAGCCATCGTATGCGACACCGATTTCTCTTCGTTCGAGAGGAATAGTTGCGGCGACCTTGAACACAACGTCATCAAGCTGACCACCGCGCATCTTTTCGGGCAACAGATTCGTAGGAAGCTGCCTGAGCATTGTATGGCGATGACTGATCGCGTCGATATCTGCTCCGGGGCTGCATAAGCGCGCTAGCAAATCAGCACCCATCGTGCACTCCGAATGCTCGCTGTGCTCCTTCCAAACCAGCTTGAGGTCAACTGGATCAACGACCGGAAAATAGTACTCAGCCTCTTGCATGGAACCATACCTCGCTGCGTTCAAGTAACCTTGAATCCCCTTGCCAACAGCCTATGTTGGGTACATCCACTGGGTGGGAATCTAATCTCGGCATTCGAGGCCGTCAGGTTCATACCGCCGGCTGGCGTGTTCTCTGAACAGCCCTGGGGAAGTCTGGCGTTGCAGCGACGATTACTGCGGCCGTTTCGTCCATGGCATCCCCCGAAGGTCTTATCAGAGGCCATGCTACGCCTCTGGTCTCCAACCTTGCGCAACTATCCGTTGACTCACAAAGAGGCTCCCTTCACGCACGGTGCGAATAGCCTTCAGAAGCTCTGATGCAGCATCGATCTTCGCGACGTACCCGTGGCCTCCGACTCTCAGGGCTTCATACGCCATTTGTAAGGAATCGTGTTGACTCAGGAAGATGATTTGGGATTGTGGCGAGACTTTCCGTATCTGACGCGCAGCTTCGATTCCGCTTATTCCCGGAAGGCTGATGTCTAACAGAACCAGGTCTGGTTGGAGCTCGTCAGCTTTTTTGACCGCCTCTTCGCCGTTAGCCGTTTGACAAATGACATCCAATGCCGGGTCGTGGGAAAGGAGGGAACAAATCGTGTGGCGGACAGTGGCGTGATCATCCACCACCAGAACCCGAACTCTGGCCATCTTCACGCCCTCTGTGATGAGCAGGGAATATGCTCAAGACCGGTAGAATATGATTCTGCCTGGGTTTCCCCTAGACAGGCAGCGAACCGCCGCGGCTTTGTCCTGCTTGGCTCTCCTGGCTAACATCATGCTCCGCTGCCCGGGGACTGGCTGATCAATTGTGACCAGCGCATTCGACCAACTGTGCGGGCCACGCGTGTTTCTTACGAAAATTTTCCGTACTTCGGATAAGCAGGCGCCCACAACCCATAAAATACAGGAAATTGTACGGTTCGTGCCGGGCAAATGTCACAGAAATTTTCGCTGAGCCTTGCCCGCTCCGACAGGAAGGCAATGCTCAGGTAGAAAACATCAAAGAGCTAGAGAAGCGGATGGAACCCTGCGAGTAGGCGACCAACGAACAATGTAAGTCACGCCGGGAGCTCGGCAACGGGACGAGCCTCAACAGCCGGATAGACGATGAATTTGCCAGGAATATACCGGCAGCCACAGGGAGTATCGTTGTGATCGCAAGCGGCAGGGTGGGGCGTCTCTTCCCCGGAGTCTCGGCGGTACGAAGCACAGAGCTCACAGGTGTTTTATCTAGCTGACTGGGTCGAGTAGTCTTATTCGCAATCCGCGAGCGGCCCAAGCTTCGCCGTTTGTGTGAGGTTTCCTGCGAGATTTCTCTTCTGCAGGCCACCTATCAATCGCTCATCCTTCCGCGATCAGCTCTGGGCTTCTTTGACTTCCCCCACTTTGGATTTCGACCAGCCTATGCATCAATTCGGCGAGTATTCCATGACTTCACTCCAAGGCTGGCAGGCCCCGTGGCCGCGCCGGCGGTTATCGTTTGCCGAGCTTCCTTTCCACGGCTTCGGCTGCGGAAAGTTTTCGATTCCGGTGTGGCTCGGTCCGCATGGCGCCGGTTTGCAGTTCACAAGGTTTCTCGGTTGCTGCACTACAAGTAGGACAAGGAACGGATAAGATCTGTTTCAGAGTGAGTTCCTTGGCTTTCACCGGCACATAATGCAACGTTCGACCGCTGGAGAAATGGTCAATATTGCTCATTGTCAACCCATTCGCAAGAAGCGGGCTGCTTGATCCTTGTGAATCCCATTGTGAGCAAAAGTGAACATCTTGGATGACCAGCATTCTAAGATAATTTTCGCTAAGTGTAGCTTTACCCCAGGAGAAGCCACTGATGGCGCCAAAGATACCGGCCAAAAAAAAGCGCGTCTTCGACCCCCAAAAATTTCTTGCCACTATCGGTGAGGGTAGAAAAGTCTTGGTTTTTCCCAAAAAGCAAGCGATTTTCTCGCAAGGGGACGCGGCTGACGCAGTCTTCTATATCCAGGGAGGCAAGGTCAGACTCACCGTCGTATCCCAGATTGGCAAGGAAGCAACCCTGGGTATCTTGAGCGAGGGAGAGTTTTTCGGAGAGGGTAGCTTGGCGGGACAACCCTTACGCATGGGCTCTGCAGCCGCAATGACGGACTGCGAACTTCTGCGTATTGACAAGAAGGCAATGATGCTCGCGCTGCACCGGGAACACACCTTGTCCGATATGTTCGTAGCGTATCTGCTGGCACGGAACGTTCGATTCGAAGAGGATCTAGTCGACCAACTCTTCAATTCCAGCGAGAAGCGGCTAGCTCGGCTCCTGCTCTTACTTGCTCACTTCGGCAAGGAAGATGTGCCCCAGACCGTAATTCCCAAGATCGGCCAGGAGACCCTCGCAGAAATGGTGGGCACGACCCGGTCGCGAGTCAGTTTCTTCATGAACAGGTTCAGGAAGTTAGGCTTTGTTGATTATGAAGCCGGGACTGGTCTGCAAGTTCATAGTTCACTTCTAAATGTCGTGCTGCACGATTAGCTTCGGCTGGCAACCTGAAGCGCACGCCCAGATCCGACATGAGGCCAAAATCAGCAATTGCCTGGATCTAATTCTTTCGCGATCCGCCCGGTCGCCGACTATCGTCCTCTGCGCTACCCTTTGAGCAGCCTGGTGACGTACGCCTGCGTCAGTGGAATCCTCCGAGGTTGTACCCCGGTTGCGTCGAAGAACGCGGCAGCGACTGCTGGCGGACCAACCGCGTTCGCTGCCTCGGAGCCACCGCCAAACCCCTTGTCATCGCGCGAGATCTGGACGACCTTGATCTCGGGCATCTCCTCCATCGTCAGGATCCTGTAGCGGCTCCAATCCGTGCTCGTCACTTTTCCCTTGTCAAAGGTGACTTCTTCCTTCAGTGCTTCACTGAGTCCCATGACGACCCCGCTCTTCATGCACCGGTCCAGTTGCCGCGGGTTGATGATCTTGCCGCAATCGACACCGATGGTGAATTTTGTCACCTGCACCGCTCCCGTAGCCGGAATAACCGCAATCTCCGCGATACCTACCCAGTACGCGTTCGAGCGGACCATGATGCAAACGCCGCGGCCGGTCACCGGACCAGATCCGGTGCGGCGCGCGCTCTGGTGTGGCGAGGGCCGCGGTTCCCATCCTGCTGCCCTGGCCGTGGCGTTGAGTATGTCGATCAGCCGCTGGTCAGTCGTATGGTTAAGCCGGAACTGGATCGGATCAGCACTTGCGGCTGCCGCTCCCTCGTTCATCAACCCCTCCAGAACGAAGTTCTGCTGCCGCTGCCCCGGTGTGCGCATGATGTTGCCACGCAGCCCGCCGGCTGCCGATTCTGTCCCAAGGTTCGGCATTCCATACGCTTCTTCCAGCCTGTTTTGAATCTTGTCGTACGGCCATTCGGTGGCAATGAACCCCCCCGCTCCCGTCGTGGTGCTTGGCATGCCGGCAAGAATGGCGCCGAGAAGCCGCGCATCAAACGGTTGAGGAGCGTACGCGGCGCTGTGAATCGCTATCAGCCGGCCATTCGCGTCGAGCCCGGCCTTGATATCGGCTACCCATCCCGGCGAGACGCTCGACCAGGCCAAGTCCTCCTGCAAGGTCCATTGCACCCGGACGGGCTTGCCGGTCAAGTGGGAAAGGATCACGGCATCGCCTTCGGCGCCATCGCCCCCAAAGGTCGTACGCCCGTACTGACCCGAGTGTTCCAGCCAACGAACCACCACTTTCTCTACGGGGACGCTAAGCGTATTCGCGATACGAGCGCGCAGCCCCTGTGACTGGGCCGAATGAGTCCAGACGGTCACACTGCCATCACTGCGCACATCGGCGAGCGCGAGGAAAGGGCCGATCGGAGCGTGCCTGACGTAGGGCTGTTCATACGTCGCGGAGATCGTCTTGGCCGCGCTCGCCATTGCTGCAGTCACATCGGCGGCTTTCCCCCGGGTCCCCGCTGGCGCACCCCACTTGTACTCGCGAAGCTCTTCCGTCAGGTTCTCGCTGCCCGGGAGCCCGGCCCAGTCAGTCCACTTCGTGGCGGCAGCAACCGACCGCACCGCGCTAATCGCCTCCCACTCATTGGGAGAGACCACGGCAACCAGATTTCCCTTCCTCACGACTTCTGCGGTTGGGAACTGCTTCTTGTCGACTTCGCCAACGGAGATTAAGGTCGAGCCCAGTGTCGCCGGCCGCACCATGCGAGCGTGAAGCATGCCGGGCAAGGTGACGTCGCAACTCCATTGCGTCTTGCCGGTGACTTTGTCGGGAATACCGGGCACGGGGTAGGACGTCCCGATGACCTGGTACTGGCTAACCGGCTTGATCGGCGGATCTCCGGTCACCGAGAAACCGTCCAGCCCTGTGACGCCGGTGAAATCAGCCTGGTTTACCTTAGTGGGCTTGCCTGAAACTGGAACTTTCAACTCGAGATGCTGGCCCTGAACCAGTTGCCCGTAAGGGATGCTCTTTCCGCCGCCCGAAACGATTCCGTCCGTGACCGTAAGACCGGAGGCGGGAACACCGAGTCGCGTCGCGGCCAGCCCTAGCAGCGCCTGGTAGGTGTATGCGGCGACTTTGCGAACGTTGATCATTCCAGACAGAAAACCGGCGGAATAACCGCCGTCCGGCGTCTGGTCGGTGTCGCCCAGAATGAGCGAGACCGCGTTCGGTCGGACCCTCAATTCCTCGGCAATCACTTGCGCATAATAAGCGCTCATCCCCGTACCCGTCTCGGTTCGGCCCGTACGCATGACAATCGTATTGTCGTCTCGGATCTCGAGCCAGGACGCGAGCAGGGTCGGATCGGGCGAAGTCTGACTTTCGGTAGCCATGGCGGAAAGTCCCGGGGGGAGGACGAACGAGACAAAAAGTGCGCCGCCCATTATGACGAAGCCGCGCCGCGTGACCGTTGTTGTGCCTAGAGAATCGCTGGAGGTTTCTGTTTTCAGGGTCATGGCATTCTCTCTTCAGGCCTTCATGGCCTTGGCGGCGCGCTGCACGGCGTCGATGATGGCGGCATAGGTGCCGCAGCGGCAGAGGTGCGGCGACGGCGGTTTGTTGGTGAAAGCGTCTTTGATCTGCGCCACGGTCGGATTCGGGTTCTTGGCCACCAATTCCACGGCGGCAATCATCATCCCGCTCTGGCAGTAGCCGCACTGCGGCACTTGTTCGTCAATCCAGGCCTGCTGGATCGGATGCAGCGTCTTGGCTGCTTCGGCCGCGCTCAAGCCCTTCTCCGCCGCCCAAACGGCGGGCAACCCCTCGATTGTGGTCACCCGCTTGCCGACGGCGTAGGAAACCGGAGTAACGCATGCTCGGACTTCTTCGCCATCGAGCAGCACGGAGCACGCTCCGCACTGCGCAATCCCGCAGCCGAGGCGTGGGCCCGTCAATTTCAGTTCGTTGCGTAGCACGAACAGCAAGGGTGTCTCCGGCGCGGCGGACACAGCTTGCTTGGTGCCGTTCACGGATAAGGTAAGTTGACTCGACATTTCTTTTCCTCCCTAAACAAGCCAGATCATAAGCCAATCAAGGGGAATCGCCCCCACGAATGCTGGTGTGCCGCCCTGGGTTTGGCCATCGCCTAGAACTGCCCAATTGGGCTGCGTATGAACTGGAGCGAAGCGACGCTGGCAGGGTGCTTCTTTCGGCGCATCGCCAGGCCAACCGTGCCTTTGAAGGAAACATAATTGACCGGCCGAATGCAGGTGTTAAATGGGGATGAAAAGAAGTAAAAAGTTGTGAACTCATTGAGGGCGAGACAAGAATTGCGCCGCGACGCACCGGCAACAGTTCACAGCAGTCGGCTCGAATCTTTTAATGAGCGCAACCGCTCAGCGGAGCGAGCTTTGGAAGCCGCTAGAATGGTGAAATTGGCGGGCCGGGAAGATCGCGGCCAGATAGTCTGGCAACCGCACTTTTAATCTTCGATAGCTTTCCACCGGCTACCCTGTATTCTCGTTGATCCCTCCAACTTAAAACACAGAACCCATCTTATCCAACCTGTGCGTTGCTGCGACGCTTAAAGGCGTGCGATCCCTCCGGCGATGGAGACTTATGATAATCCGTGTTGCGATGGAGCAACCGGAGCTGGTTCAAGGATTGCCGTTTGTGCTGCTTCTCCGCCAAAGGTACACGACCGAAACTCGGACTCCGCAGTGGAGATCGGCTCCATGACGCATCGAAACAACAGGTTGCGCGGTAGAGGCAGAGGGCCACTTAAGTGCAACGGTTACATGGAGTGAGCATCCTTCTCCTCTTTCAGGTTTCCTGAACTAAGTCAGCCCATCTGAAGTTCTCCCTATCTTAGCGAATGACAACCTTAAGGAGGTTGACATGTTTGCACGCAACGTCTCTTTTCATCTGAAATCCAATATGCTTTCCGACTACACCCGAGCATTTGACAAGGACATTCTTCCTTTACTTCGCAAGCAGAACGGTTTTAAGGACGAGATTACATTCTCCGGTCCCGGTGGAATCGATGTGACCGCCATCAGCCTGTGGGAAAACAAAGCTAGTTCAGATACTTACAACACCACTACCTACCCCGAAGTGCTGAAGACCATGGCAAGATTCATCGAGGGAACGCCCAAGGTTCAGACCGGTGAGGTCGTCAACTCCACTTTCCATAAGATCGCCGTTGGGTTATCAGCATAAGGGCTGGCAACCTTCATTGCACGAGGGGATGGAGTTCATTCCACCCCCTCGGGTTACTCCGTCTGAAGTACCGTGCCTAAGACGTTCAGCAGGCCGGTAAAAAAGGTCAAGGGCGCTAGAGACTCGCTGCTGTGGGTCACAGTTTGGTGTAGTGGAGGCTGCAGCACGTGTGTCTAACAATCTCCGAGTAAGGACTGCCCGGTGTTCCTGCCCATTGGCCTCTGCGTACTGCCGCCCGGCGGGTGACAGAGGATCCCTTCCGTATCCGGCGCTTCTTCATTTGGGTCAGCCTGAGGTGGGTCAGTGATTGAGGAAGTACCCGTTCCGCTCAACAATACCTAGCCGAAAAATCAGCGCTCCTTCAGCCAGGCACACAAGAGGCGACGCAGAGCCGCATGAAATTCGATATGCCCGCAAGCTTCACAGATGAGAACGGAGACGGGCGCTGAATACCGAGCTTTAGGGTCCGACGGACGCATGAAATCCAGGTCCACTTTGGCGCTCACCCGGTTCGTATGGTTACATTCTTCCGTGGACATGCCCCCTCCAGGCATTTTCAAGGAGGTGAAGATTGACCCACTTCCTAGCTGACGACTCAATCGTCAGATTTGCACCGAAGACAAACCGAAGCGGTCCCCAACATCGTACGAAGGGCGAAGGCCCCAAATCTACACCACAAGCGTTATCTGTCAACCCGTTCGTCTCTACGAACCCGGGGGACCTACTTTCATGTCACGGCGGCATGGGGGGCGCCTTCAGCGTGTCGAAGGCATTTTGATGCCAGGGCTGAGGCGGGAAACGGCACGTTGAGATGGTTCGGCAGGAGGCTCGACATGCGGGGTGAAATCGAGGAGGAATACGAACTCGATGAAATCGCCCGCGAGAGCGCGGTTGCTGAAAAGAGTGCCGTGGCAGGCAAGGTACGCAGCACCTGCCTTTTTCTTTCCTTGTGAAAACAGAGAGTTTTCCGGTAGCGGGGCACGTGACGAGGTGCAACTTGATCCGTTGCCAATGATATTGGATCTCTTTGCGGCCTCTTGCCTAGTCACTTAGAGAATACGGGGACGGGGACTCGCAAACCGAGTTTTCCGCATCAAGCTAAGCTAAGTATCCATGGGCCAATCGTTGAGTTCGCCGGTCGCTGACAGGAAACCCAAATATCGAAGCAAAGCAACGGTATTGTGAGCCGCTCCCCCGAAAATCCAGTGGCACCGAAAGGCTTTGGCTTTAAATTGGACCGAGCCTCCACTGTAGGTGAGGTAGCATTCGTTGAATGTGCAGTCATAGAATTCGCTGCCGTCGAGAACGACGTTCTCTCGCGTAAAAGTTTTGTTGTTAAAGACGGCCATGATGACCTCACAGTTGGCTAACTCCCAGCGCGCATTTTATTCCGCGTTTAACAGTTCAGCAACCGTCCCAATATTTTTGTCCGGATGTGATCGCCAAAGCCATTTTCATAGCGGGCGTCCCTGGCAAACTGGAATGCGTACCGCAAATGGTAGTGCGCAGAAAATGCATGGCGAGGGGCAGCTTTCCAGTCAGACGGCTTCTTGCTGAACGCGTTCGCTAACCCGCCGTGCCTGCCAATGCTATCTATGAAAACAGGATGAGCTAAATTCCACATCCGCCGAGCCTGGCGAAGGGTAAAACTGCGAAGGCAGAACACAATGAAAGAGCCTTGGGGGTGATTCCATGCTCGAGCAAGGTGTTGAATCCGCGTGGCCCACGATCAAACGCTCGCTGACAACCATGTACAACGACGTTTATGACGAACATCTGTTCGTATTTGCCGCCGGGCTATCGTATTATTTCGTGCTCTCAGTGTTTCCGCTGTTGGTTTCAATGGCGTCGCTACTCGGGTATGTGCCCATCCCTCACCTGTTTGAGGGGCTTCTGGGTTTAATGTCCAGGCTCGTCCCGGGAGATGGAATGAGTTTGGTGTGCAGCATCGTGTCTGACGTCATCCACCACAAACATGCGCACTTCCTTACGCTTGGGTTGGTATTCACGATTTGGACCGCCTCCAGCGGATTTGCTGCGATAATCGACGGCCTTGACATCGTTTATCGGGTCCGCGAAACTCGCCCGGTCTGGAAGACTCGACCCATTGCGCTGGGGCTGACGTTGCTCGCGGGAACTCTGCTCCTCGTCGCGGTGGGATTGATGGTTGAAGGGACAAACCTTGGAATCTGGTTTACCGGCAGGTTTGACCTGAATCCTGCCATATTTGCCGCCTGGCGTTACCTCCGGTGGGGTATAGCCACCTTGTTTGCCGTTCTCGCCGTGGAACTACTCTACCATTTCGGTCCAAACGTGAAGGCCCGCTTCCGGGATAGCCTGGCCGGAGCAATTGTTGCCGTCATGACCTGGATTGGTTCGTCGTATCTGCTGGCAATTTACTTCCGACACTTCGAAAGTCTTGATCGGACTTATGGGCCGTTAGGCGCTGCCATCGGCTTCTACGTATGGTTCTACCTCTCCGGTTTTGCCATCCTGCTGGGTGGAGAAATTAACTTTCTGCTTGGCGCGCTAAGAGATCACAGAACTCTGCAATCGTCTCGCTCGGCGCGTACTCAGATCAACAATCTGGATGCCGCAGCGTGAGTTGACGCGGCGAGCCCCTCTAAGGTGGGCACTGAAGCAACGGTCCGATCCCTCGCTCGATCCTAATGCTTGGGCCGGTGTCAGCTTGGCTGGCCACTTGTCACTCAATCAGGTGACGGTCATCACAGACCTACTCAGGGCAAAGGACTTAGTCTTGCTCGGTTCCTTGGAACGAATGGTTTCGGGGTACCTATGAAGACCGTTCTTTCGTTTTTTCCAACGGCAAAAGGTAGGTGATCTTCGGGGCCGGTTTGGAAAGCCCGCGGACAGGCGCGTCCATGTGTCGGATCGAAAAGGGAAGATCCTGTTCTGGAACCAGGGGGGTCGGAAAGGCTGACGGGGGTAAGCGGAACGAAGTGGTTGGCCCAGGTGTGGGCGTGTTATGACAGCAGCAAGGAGACCGCAACCAGTCGCGGATAAACTTCCCGCCGAGGGCGAGGAAATGGAACTTTCAGTCCAGAATTGCTTGGAGGGTGTGGGCATTTCCCTCCTCTGTGACTTGGATGTATTGGTTTTCGTGTACCGCCACGGAGCAAGTCTCAGCAGCGCCGACCAGATCGCACGCCTGATCGGCTATGAAAGCACAGTCGTCAGTGGTGCGCTTGGCCGACTGGAACGCGAGAGGCTTATCGAACGATCGCAGCGCCCTCAGGGCGTGTGTCTTTACCGCATCCTAGCATCGACTGATGCTGCGCGTCAGCGCTGCCTTCAGCAACTCGTTAGCCTGACGAAAATCCGTGCCGGGCGGCTGCTGCTGGCAAAATACCTGCAGCCCGTCGGTCAGAACCGGGACGAGAAGAAGCTACGTCTAGAAAGTGAAGGGAAGTGGTTATGTCTGACGTCGATGTGATCAAGACCGGTATTAAAGGCCTCGACGACATCCTAATGGGTGGGATTCCGA
>Ga0193719_10000889_pt1 | contig 11590 bp, 9 predicted proteins | sample U2a2metaG_FD_160103 | JGI IMG/M metagenome (GOLD analysis project Ga0193719, IMG submission 160103) | Soil microbial communities from a riparian zone of the East river system, Colorado, United States - U2a2 | ecosystem: Environmental > Terrestrial > Soil > Riparian zone | place: USA: East River... | reverse complement strand
GCTGGTAATAATTCGCGCAAAATGCTCGCGATCTCCTTCTAGCATCTCAGCAGCGTGGCGCAGTTTGGCAGCGCGCTCGGCAAACGAACTGTGTCTATGTTTTTCGAAAGCGGAAACAGCGCGGTCCAGCGCGCTCTCTATTTCACCGTCGGTATGCGGGTCGAAACGTTTGATTAATTCGCCGGTTGCCGGGTTGATCGATGCAATGGCCATGCGCGTAATCTACATCATGCCGCAATCGGAAGGTTCAGAATTGTAGGGCAAGCGTTCCTGCTTGCTGATTTGGAAGGGCGGCAGCCAGGAATGCCTGCCCTACAAACTTGCCGCGGCAGCTATGATTACAAGCGCAAGCCTCTTGGAATCAAAACGCGATCGAGCAAATCGAACAAGAATTGGACGAGCAACGCCAGCAACGCCGCCGGAATTGCACCTTGCAGAATCGTGACATGATCGTTCAAATTCAGTCCGCTGATAATCGGTTCGCCTAATCCGCCGGCGCCGATCAGCGCTGCCAGCGTGGCTGTGCCGATGTTGATGACCGCGCTCGTTTTGATTCCAGCAAGGATCGATCGCGACGCCAGCGGCAGAAAGATTTTCCGCAATCGCTGACCTGCCGTCAGGCCGAGTGCGATGGCAGACTCGCGCAATGGTCGCGGAATATCCTGCAGTCCAGTGGCGGTGTTGCGCACGATCGGCAGTAAACCGTAAAGAAAAAGCGCGACGATGGCGGTGCGCGCGCTAATTCCGAAAAACGGCAACGGCACCAGAAGCGCCAGCAACGCGAGCGATGGAATCGTTTGGATCACTCCGGTGATGCCGAGAATAGTGTGCCCGATGGTGCCGCCGCGGCTGGCGATAATTCCTAGCGGCAACCCGACAATTATGGCCAAAAGCAGCGAAATGCCGGCGAGCTCGAGATGTCGGGTTACCCAGCGCAAGAGTTTGTCGCGGAAAGTTTCCGACACGAAAGGACTGGCGTTCTCCGTCGCGCCAAAAAATTGTCGCGCAGCCGCCGCGTAATTTTTGGTCCGTTCGGCTTCGGAATTTAGACGAATCATCCGGGCTTCATCAATAGAGTTGGAAAGATCATTCAAGGCGTGGCTCGCCTGCGACGCCAACGCTTTGCGATAAAGGAATACGGCCTTGTATTGCGGAAAGAAATGCAGGTCATCAATCAGAGTAACAAGTCCGTAATCGCCAATTTTCGCATCAGTTGAGTAAGCGTCTTTCACGTCGATCTCACCTTTCGACAGCGCGGCATAACCGAGAGCGTGATCGATTCCGAGAACTTGAGAGGGCACGAGCTGATAACGCTCGCTCAATGGCCGCCAGCCATCGCGGCGCTCAAGAAACTCATGGGTCAGCCCAAACTTTAGCTCACGATGTGCGCGTAAATCACTGATGGTTTTAAGGCCGAGCTGTTCGCTTCGATCACGCCGCATCACCAGCGCGTAGGTATTGTTGAAACCGAGATCGTCTGTCATCGCGATTCCCTGTGCCGACAAGGCATCGCGAATCTGCGCAATCGAAGCGCCGGGTTGCTTCAACATTTCTTCTGCGATTGTGCCGGTGTATTCGGGATAAACGTCGATGCCGCCGCCGCGCAATGCCTCCCAAAGAATTATAGTGCCGCCCATCCCCTGGCGATGCTCCGCCTTGATACCGGCTCGTTCGAGCGACTGTTTTGCGATTTCGGCCAGAACGTACGATTCGGTGAATTTTTTTGAGCCGATGATAACCGGATCAGCTGAGGCAAGCGTCGCGGAAAGAAGGAACGACGCGACTGCTAACAAGGAGCGGCGACTTCCAAGTCGCCGACTTAAATACACGGCGGCTTGGAAGCCGCCGCTCCTTGATTCTTTGCCTGCGTTCATAACTGAATCAGGCCCCGTTGTGCGCTGATGAATTCACGAACGAATTGGTTTGCGGGTTTCGCGCGGAGATCCGCGATCGATCCGCGCTGGACGATCCGACCTTCGTTCATGAGTGCGATCTCGTCGCCCAGAAAGGCGGCCTCAGCCAGGTCGTGTGTAACGAGCAAAACTGTTTGCTGAAGACGCGCGCAAATTTCCTTGAGATCGCGTTGGAGATTCACCCGAACAAGGGGATCGAGCGCAGCGAATGGCTCGTCCAGCAAAAGCAACTCTGGCGACAACATCAGAGCGCGCATCAAACTTACGCGCTGACGTTGTCCACCAGAGAGCTCGAGCGGATAACGGTCGAGCGCGCTATTGGGAAATTTAGTGAGCTGGCAAAGTTCTTCGATGCGCTTCTCGATTTCATCGCGCCTTTTCCTAAATACGCGCGGTTGAAGCGTGAGATTGCGGAGGGCGGTAAGGTGCGGGAACAGGCCACCATCCTGAATGACATAACCAAGACGCCGGCGAATTTTCATGATCGTTCCGGGTGCAATCTGCTCGCCGTCAAATTGAATTTCGCCCGTGTCCGCGACGACCAGCCCTACGATCAGGCGCAGAATGGTCGACTTGCCACAGCCACTCGGGCCGATCAGGGCGGTAATCTTGCCGCGCTCGACTTCGAGATTAACGTCGCGAAGGGCGAAATCGTTTCCGAAAAGTTTGCTGACGTCGCGAAAGTGAACGAGAGCGTTCACGAAAATTGACAACTACAGCACGAAGAGAAAGAGCCCGAATAGCTTTTGTTCATCGGTCCAAATTTTTTCAAAACGCAGACCAACGGTACCGGCCAGCGCGATCATTTCTGGAGGCGAATATTTGTAGGAGAATTCCGTGGTGATGTATTCGCCCGGCGAAAAGCTGAAAGCAGCGTCTGCAATGTTTACTGTTTGCTGCCTCAGACTGACGAGATGCATCTCGATGCGGCCGGCCTTCTCATTGTAAATGGCGCGATGACGCCAGCTCCGAAGATCAAAATCCGAACCGAGTTCGCGATTGGCGCGCGCCAGTAAGTTCAAATTAAACTGCGCCGTCACTTTCGCATTGTCGTTATAGGCGCGTTCGAGAATTGTTTTCGACTTTTTCAGATCGACACCCATGAGCAAAGCGCCGCCCGGTCTGGCGATGGCCGCGATTTTTTTCAAAAAGTCGGTCGCGTCTTCGGGCTCGAGGTTTCCAATGGTTGAGCCGGGAAAGTAAACAACTGTGCGGTTTGCAACGCCGCTCCGTCGAGGCAATTCGAACGGCTGGAGGTAATCTGCGCAGACCGGAAGAACTTCGAGGGTGGGAAATTTTTTGCGAAAAGCGATCGCCGATTGGGTGAGTTGTTCGCGCGAGATATCTACTGGCAGATATGCGACCGGCCCCTCGAGATTATCCAACAGGATTCGCGTCTTCGTTCCCGCCCCCGTGCCAAATCCTATCAATTCGATCCCGCGGCCGAGTGCCTTGGCGATCTCGCCGCCGCGCTTGCGTAAAATCCGCATCTCCGTGCGCGTGATGTAATACTCGGGAAGCTCGCAAATTCTCGAAAAAAGAGCCGAGCCAGTTTCGTCGTAAAAAAATTTGCACGGCAAAGTGCGCGGGTGTTGCGACAACCCGGCGATAACCTGCTCGCAAAATTCTTCATTGGCCGGCTCGAAATCGAGCACGGCGATTTGGCCGGCGTGTTGGTTCATGCCGCGTCGCGTGCCAGTCGAATCCCGGTGAATTGCCAGCGTTTTTCGGGTTGGAAAAAATTCCGATAAGTGGCGCGGATATGTAATTGCGAAGTCGCGCAGGAGCCGCCGCGCAAGACGTATTGGTTGCACATGAATTTGCCGTTGTATTCACCGAGCGCACCGGGCGCGGCGCGGTAGCCCGGATAGGGCGAGTAGGAGCTGCGCGTCCATTCCCAGACATCGCCAAACATTTGTGTCAGCCCAGCCGATTCGGCGGCGGGCGCGGGATGAAAACGCTCCAATTCGACGAAGTTGCCGTCGATCGTCTCACCTTGCGCGGCGCGCTCCCATTCGAATTCCGTCGGTAGCCGCGCGCCGGAAAAATTCGCGAAGGCGTCGGCCTCGAAATAACTCACGTGCGTAACGGGCTCGTTTTCATCGACCGGACGAAATCCGGAAAGGGTGAAATGCCACCATGTGCCATCTCGTTTTTCCCAATAGAGCGGCGCTTCCCAACGTTGTTCGTTCACCGTCATCCAACCGAGCGAGAGCCAGAATTCCGGCTGCTGATATCCTCCGGCTTCAATAAATCGAAGATATTCGCCGCAGCTAACCAAACGCGAGCCGAGGGAAAATTTCGGCACGAGTGCGCGATGTCGCGGTCCTTCATTGTCGTAGGAAAAATCGCGACCATCATGACCGATGGTTGCAATTGTTTCATCGAAATCGACAAATGTAATTGGTGGCGGCGGTTCGGTTTTTTGCTCCGCGCGTTTTCGAAAAACTGGATGCAACGGATTTTGCGCGAAGACATGTTTGATATCGGTAACGAGTAATTCCTGATGCTGCTGCTCGTGATGGAGGCCGAGTGTGATGATCGGTTCGATTTCGTCCAATGACTCTTCCGAAGCGGAAGCGACAAGATCTTCAATGTGGCGATCAATACCTTCGCGGTAGCGGAATGATTCCGTCACCGTTGGCCGTGAGATCAAACCGCGCAGGTCGCGCCGATGCATCGTGCCGGCGGCGTTGTAATAAGAATTAAACAGAAACGCATATTCCGGGATCGCCGGCACATATCCGGTGACAAATTTCTTGAGGACAAAGGTTTCGAAAAACCACGTCGTATGCGCGAGATGCCATTTCGTCGGGCTAACGTCGGGCATCGACTGCACGACGCAGTCTTCCGCTTCCAAATCGCGCGTTAGCAGTTTCGAAAAATCGCGCACGTCGCGAAAACGCGCGCGCAGCGATTCTGCGCGTGATAATGCCCGGGACGAAACGGGCTTCTCTCCGATCGCCGGCATCACTCAGGTCTCGTCTACTTCGTGCTCTTCCCGCCGCGCCTCTAGCATTTGGTCGTGCACGGCTTCGTCCAAGCCGCCGCTGACCAATGATTGCCCGACCGTTTCGTCATCCTCGTCAAAACCCGGGCGCGGAGCCCGATGTCCGGGTGATTCGGGAACAATCTCATGCTCGTCCGCGGAAACTTCTACTCCGCCACCGACTTCCTCCGGTGCACCGACCTGCGAAATTCCCATTAACTCGCGGTGAGCCTGTTCCCAATCGCTATCGGTGAAATCATCGGGATCACGTTCGTCGATCAATGCGATCTCGCGCGCGCGGCGTTCGATCATTTCGGGGGAAGGCGCGCCGACGCCATCGCCGTGCACGGAAATTTTTCCAAAGCCCGGTTGTGAGTTTTCATTCATATACATAAATGAATCGGATTGCAGTGAACGATTGTGCGCACGAGGGGAGTTGTCGAGCCATCAATTCGCATCGCCGCAAAATAAGCCGGTCAGGATAATGTGCCAATGATTCCGCTGCGGGACGAAATTTTTATTCGCGAGAACGGCCAACGGGTCGCGTTCAGCGAATATGGCGATCCAAATGGAGAGCCCGTCATGTTTTGTCACGGCTGGCCGAGCTCGCGCTTGATGGCGCAATTTACCCATGACGCCGCCCGCGAATTGGGGGTGCGAATTATTTCGCCGGACCGGCCAGGAATTGCCGATTCGAGTCTCGTGGCCGAGCGCAAATTGCTCGATTGGCCGCCGCTTGTTTCTGAGCTGGCGAATTTCTTGAAACTGGAAAAATTTCGCGCGCTTGGTATCTCCGGCGGCGCGCCTTACGCCTACGCCCTGGCTTGGGCAATGCCGGAGCGCGTCCGCGTCATTGCAGTGGTGAGTGGCGCACCCAACATTGCCGAACTGAGCGATCACAGCGGACTGCTGGCGCTCTATCGATGGTTGATGTTTGCCGACCAAAGATTCCCAGCTCCTCTCTGTCGCCTCGGATTTCGTCTGGCGCGGCCGCTTCTTTCGCTGCGGCCTCCGCGGCGCAGTCGCTCCTGGCTCTTAAAATTTCTTCAACCATGCGATGCCGATTCATTGCGCGACGAACTGGCTTTTGAAGCTTGTTTCGAGAGTCAACGTCGCGCTTGGAAAGCGTCTGCCGCAGGCGTCCTGGCCGATGCGCAATTGTTTGCTCAACCGTGGGGATTTTCGCTGAATGAATTGCGAGTGCCGGTTCGCTTGTGGCACGGCGATTCCGATCGAAGTTTTTCCTTTCGGGTGGCGAAAGAAATGGCGGAGAAAATTCCGAATTGCCATTTGCGCATCATCGAAGGGGCCGGCCATTATTCAGTGCCCATCCGTCATATTCGGGAAATCCTGGCTGATTTGATCGCGACGCCGACAAGTCAAAATTTGTAGGGCGGGCATTCCTGCCTGCCAATTTAGATTAACCCCGGCAAGCGGGAGCGCTTGCCCTACAACCACCGAGGAAGCGCCAAGGCGTTTGAAATTTTCCGTGCACCGGGCACAACTCACGCTACGAATTTCCCGTGGAAGATTTCACTGCCGGCACCATCAGCAGCCAGCCTACCCGAAAACAACAGACTCTCGGCAGCGAATGGGACGCGCGCGTACACAAGCTGGTAAGCGACTTCGGCGCCGAGCATTCCCCGGAGCTGATCGAGGAGATGATCCTGACCGCGCTGAGAATGGCGCGCGACAAAATGAGCGTCGCCGATCTCAAACTAATTTCGCGCTCGATGAAAGAAATGCGTTACGCTGCGAAAATCGTCGCCAGCTACCAGGCATTCCGAAAAGTTGGCATCTTTGGTTCCGCGCGTATCGCCCAAGATTCGCCGGAAGCCAAGGTGGCGGAGGAATTCGCACGGCAAATGGTGGCGCACAATTTCATGATCATTACCGGTGGCGGGGACGGAATCATGGGGGCGGCGCAACGCGGGGCAGGCCGCGACATGAGCTTCGGCCTAAACATTCGGTTGCCGTTCGAGCAGCGTGCCAACGAAACCATCGAAGGCGACAAGAAGCTCATCAACTTTAATTACTTTTTCACCCGCAAACTTAATTTCGTTAAGGAGACTCACGCAGCTGCGCTTTTTCCCGGCGGTTTCGGCACGCTCGACGAATCATTCGAGGTCCTCACTCTGATGCAGACCGGCAAAGCCCGGATCATTCCGGTGGTCTTGCTCGACAAACCGGACGGCGATTACTGGGAAACATGGATGAAGTTTCTGACCCAGCATCTTTACAAGATCGGTTTCATCTCAGAGGACGATTTTTATTTTTTTAAAATTACCCACGACGTCGAAGCGGCAGTGAAAGAGATCACCGGCTTTTATCGTATTTATCATTCGGCGCGCTGGGTGGGGGAGAAGCTTGTTATCCGGATCGGGCGCGCACTCACCGCCGCGGGCGTCGCCGAATTAAACGACAAATTCGCAGATGTTTTGCGCCGCGGCGCGATTGTCCAAAGCAAGGCCTTACCCCAGGAACGAAACGAGCCCGAGATTCTCAGCTTGCCCCGGCTCGTTTTTACTCCACATCGCCGCAGCTTCGGACGTTTTCGGCAATTGATCGATGCGATCAATCGCGCGGAATGCAGGTGATGGCTGGTTAATTCCCGATGTAATCGCGCGCGAGTGGCGTTGCCGCCCGCGCGGTAGATTGGTCCCGATGCAACGCTACCACTTCAGTATCGACCTGGAGCTTGTGATGCATCATGCGATCGAAACAGAATTGTTCGCGTGCGAGTTGCAAACCGTTGCGCGCGCATTTAGCGGCGAGCTCTCGATTTTGCAGCAATTCCAGAATTGCTGCCGCCATCTCTTCTTGCGCGCCCGGCGATACAATCAGGCCATGTTTGCGATGACGGATTACTTCGTCCACGTCGCCGACGCGCGTCGCCACGACCGGGCGCCCGCTGGCGAGTGCTTCGCGCAACACAATCGGCGAAGCTTCGGTGCGCAGCGATGCGATCACCACCAGATCACAGGCCGCTAAAATATCGGGAATATCCCAGCGATAACCGAGCATCAGAATACGATGCTCGAGCCCGTAACGCTCGATCGCTTCATGCAGCCGAATGCCAAGTTTACGTGATCCCGTTCCCTCACCAACGAAGACGAAGCGCGCGTCCGGCCTTTGCCGCAGTGCAAGGCGGGCTGCTTCCACCAGGGTCAATTGCCCTTTGTCCGGGCGAATCATCCCCACATTAACGATCAGCGGCGCATTCGCCGGAATCCCGAACTCGGACCGGAACTTCGTCGTGTCCCGATTTGGATGGAAACGCGAGAGGTCAACCGCCGAGCCGATCACTTCGATTTTTTCCGGAGCAATTCTGTTATCGGCGACGAGCTGGCGCTTGATCACCGGCGCATCAGCAATAATCCGGGAGCACCCGTAACGATAAACGAATGTGCGGTTCGCACCTTCGATCGGATCGGTGATGCAACGCGAACGGGTGAGGGGAATGCCCGACCAATATAGCGGCAGGGCAAGCCAATGATCTTTCGAGCTGAAACTTTTCACCAGATCGATCCGATGCTTCCGGCAAAACCGCCAGAGGCGAAATGAAACAAGCGGATCAATCCGTTTGGTCAGCGCAAAAGGAACAAGGCGGGTGCCGATTTCACGCGCCTTGGCGAAAACTTCACCCGCGGGATGGCAACCGAACCACGCATCGTAGCCATGAGCGTTCAGCCAATTTACTTCGAGACAGGTCCGATATTCTTGTCCGCCCCAGCTCCGGCTGCTTTCCAGAAAAAGAAATTTCACGAGGATGTCTGAGATTGCGCCGATTCGCCGCGTTTTTCGAGAATATAATCGTGGATGCTATTCACGTTGCGAAGCACCTTCGTCGCGATTTCGGAATTGGGCACGCTCACGCCAAAGTTTTTTTCCAAGCCCACGGCAAGCTCTAGCGCATCGATCGAATCGAGACCGATCCCGTTCGGCCCAAACAACGGGGCATCGTCGGCAATCTGATCGGCCGTGATTTGCAGCATCAGGTTCTTCACCATCATCTCCTTAATGCGGGTGCGTAGGTCGGCATCGGACATAGCGAAAAGCGCCGCGATATTCACGTAAATGACGGGGAAGTCAACCGCGGCGATTCCCCACGGGAGGGCGACTTCGCTAGCATGCCGTAGCGCCGACGGGCGAAGGAGGCCAAATTCGCCCGTCTTCTTGCGCTCCCACATGGCGCGGCAGAGGTTCGGCTCCCGTATGCCAGCTCTACGATTTCTTGTCTTTGGTCTGACGATTGTGTTCGCCGCCGTTGCACCTTGCTCACTGTCCGCCGACCAAGGCTTTGCTGGCGCGCTGCGATGGCGCAACGTCGGACCATTCCGGGGCGGTCGAACTCGTGCAATCGCCGGCGTTCCCTCTCAGCCAAATGTCTTTTACATGGCACAGGTCAACGGCGGCGTCTTTAAAACGATCGATTACGGGCGAACGTGGCAGCCGATTTTTGACGATCAGCCAACCGGTTCGGTCGGCGCCATCGCGGTGTCGATTTCCAATCCGGAGATCGTTTATGTAGGCAGCGGTGAAGGGCTGCATCGGCCCGATCTATCGATCGGTGACGGCATTTACAAATCCACTGACGCGGGAAAAACCTGGACGCATTTGGGATTGCGGGATGGACAACAGGTGGCGCAGCTCGCGGTCGATCCTCGAAATCCCGATCGATTCTTCGTTGCCGTAGCCGGTCATCCATATGGTCCCAATGAAGAGCGCGGAATTTTCCGCTCGCTCGATGGCGGTAAAACATTCGAGAAGGTTCTATACCGCGACGAAAACACCGGGGGTGGTGACGTCCAGATCGATCCGACCAATTCGGACGTCGTCTATGCGACCCTTTGGGAATCACGAGAAGGACCCTGGGAAAATAGCACCTGGAATGGCAATAACGGCGGCATCTTCAAATCAACGGACGCCGGCAAAACCTGGAATCAATTACGCCAGGGCCTTCCCGAGAAAATTGTCCAGGCCAACCTCGCGGTCGCGCCGAGTTCACCGAAGACATTGCTCGCTACGGTTAAGACCTTAGTGGCGTCGAACATTTTTCGGTCGGAAGACGGCGGCGAGTCCTGGGTTAACGCCACGGATGATTTGCGGCCGTCGGCCGGTATCGGCGGCGGCGAGCTACCGGTCGTGCGGTTTGACCCGAAGAATCCTGCCATCGTTTACTCGGCCAGCGTTGTTTGTTGGAAGTCGATAGACGGCGGCAAAATATGGGAAGGCTGGCGCGGCGCGCCGGGCGGCGACGATTATCAGAACATTTGGATCAATCCGGACAATTCGAACATCATTCTGCTGGGCAGCGATCAGGGGGCGATTATCACGGTTAATGGCGGCCAAAGCTGGAGCTCATGGTATAACCAGCCGACCGCGCAACTTTACCATGTCAGCGCGGACAACGCTTTTCCCTATCGATTATATAGTGGCCAACAAGAGAGCGGCTCGGTCGGAATCGCCAATCGCGGCATTGATGGCGCGATCACCTTTCGTGATTGGCACCCGGTCGCGGCCGAGGAATATGGCTATGTCGTCGCCGACCCGCTCGATCCAGATGTTATCTATGGCGGCAAGCTGACGCGCTACGATCGACGCACTGGTCAGGCCCAGGGGATTCTTCCAGTGCCCTTGCGTTCTCCGGATTTTCGAATGATCCGCACCCAGCCGGTGGTCTTTTCTCCGGTCGATCCGCACCTGCTTTTCTTTTCCGGGAACAACCTTTGGCAGACGCGGGACGGTGGACGGAATTGGCAGCAGATCAGCCCTGATCTGACGCGCAAGACCTACGAGCTGCCGGCGAGTATCGGAAAATATCGCGACGATCCCACGGCTGCGGCAAAGCAACGAGGTGTGATTTATACCGTCGCGCCCTCGCCGGTGGATGTGAATCACATTTGGTGCGGAACCGATGATGGGTTGATTCACCTAACGACAAATGGGGGAAAGACCTGGTATGATGTGACGCCCCCCGCGATTTCGGCGTGGCAGAAAATTTCGCTTATCGACGCGGGTCACTTCGACGCCAACACCGCTTACGCCGCGGTGAACACGCTTCGGCTCGATGAGGTGCGCCCGCATATTTATCGGACCCACGATGGCGGGAAGACATGGACGGAAATCGTGCATGGAATTTCTGAGGGTCAGACGGTGAACGTGGTCCGGGAAGATACCCGGCGAAAGGGCTTGTTGTTCGCTGGAACGGAACGCGCCGTCTATGTTTCGTTAGATGACGGCGACAACTGGGAGTCATTGCGACTCAACATGCCGGCCACATCCATTCGTGATCTTATTATTAAGGACGACGATCTGGCCGTCGCCACCCACGGACGGGGCTTTTGGATCCTGGATAACATTACGCTGCTTCGGCAGCTAACGAGGGACCAACGCAACACCGTTCTTTTCAAGCCACAAACGGCGCTTCGCGTTCGCTGGAGTCTTAACACGGACACGCCGCTTCCACCGGATGAACCTGCCGGCGAGAATCCGCCGGACGGCGCGATGATCGATTATTTCCTGGCAGAAGATTCGCCGGTCACGCTTGAGATCAAAGATGACAAAGGAAATCTAGTCCGGCGTTATTCCGGCACCGACCTCCCAGTGCTTCCGGATGCCAGGAAGCTGAAAATCCCCGGCTACTGGATCCGTCCGCCACGGCTGCTTTCAACCCAGCGGGGGTTGC
>Ga0193719_10000888_pt1 | contig 11596 bp, 9 predicted proteins | sample U2a2metaG_FD_160103 | JGI IMG/M metagenome (GOLD analysis project Ga0193719, IMG submission 160103) | Soil microbial communities from a riparian zone of the East river system, Colorado, United States - U2a2 | ecosystem: Environmental > Terrestrial > Soil > Riparian zone | place: USA: East River... | reverse complement strand
CCGTGCAGGCGTTGGTATGTCCGCGCCGGCAGCGCTCGCAATCACCGCAACTGATCTGGAACGGTACGATGACGAGATCGCCGGGCGCGAAATTTTTCACGGCATCGCCGACATCGACCACCCGGCCGGCGGTCTCATGCCCCAAGGCGAAGGGCCCGGGCAGGCCGGATTTGCCGCTGACGATCATGAGATCGAGATCGCAGCGTGTCACCGCAAGCGGCTGCACCAGCGCGTCACGGTCATCGAGCAATTTTGGCTCCGGCACGTCCCGCCATTCGATGGTGCTGCCGCCAACATAAGTAAGTTGCCGCATCCGGTTCGTCTCCCGTTCTGCGGGGAGACTGCAAAAACTGGAACACGAGGACAAAAGGTTTGTCTTCAACCGCGGTGAAAGCAATTCACCTGTCGGTCAGGATCAGCCGGCCTTTAGCCAAATCCAAGATCGGCGCCGGTAATGCGGCGATAGGCCTCGAGATAGCGCTTGCTGGTGGCGTCCACCACGCTCGCCGGCAACGGCCGTGCGGGCGCCTCGCCGTTCCAGCGGCCGCCGCGGCGCTCGGCGTCGAGATAATCGCGCAGCGGCTGCTTGTCGAAGCTCGGCTGCGGCTGGCCGGGTCTATAGGCATCCGCGGCCCAGAACCGCGAACTGTCGGGGGTCATCACCTCGTCGATCAGGATGATGCGTCCATCGCCATCTCGGCCGAATTCGAATTTGGTGTCGGCGATGATAATGCCCTGGTCGCGGCTGATTTTCTCGCCGAGCGCATAGACCGCGCGGGTCATGCGCTCCAGCCGCTGCGCGACGTCGTCGCCGACAATTTCGCGCATCCGCGCGATCGTAATGTTCTCGTCGTGGCCGATTTCGGCCTTGGTCGCCGGGCTGAAGATCGCGGGCTCAAGTTTCGCGCTTTCGACGAGGCCGGGCGGCAGCTTCTCGCCGGCGAGGGTGCCATGCTGCGCGTATTCCTTCCACGCCGAGCCCGAGAGATAACCGCGGATCACGCACTCGATCGGAAATACTTCAGTGCGTCGGCACAGCATCGCGCGTCCGGCGATGGCGGCGCGGTGATCTCGCAGCGCAGGGACTTGCCTGATGATCGCCTCAGTGTCGGCGCTGATCATGTGATGCGGCACGCTGTCCTTGAGCTGGTCGAACCACCAGGCGCTGATCTGGGTCAGCACCGCGCCCTTCATCGGGATGGTCTCGGCCATGACGACGTCGAAGGCGCTGATGCGGTCGGTGGTCACTAGCAGCAGGCGGTCGTCGCCGACAGTGTAGATATCGCGGACCTTGCCGCGCCCGATTCGTGGCAGGGGCAGGTCGCTGGCGCGCATCGCGGTCATGGATCACACTTTCGAAAACGCGGCGGTTCACGCATCCGCGCGACAGAAAAACAAGAGAGAGGGGGACAGTTCACTCCGGCAGCGGAATGAACTCGGTCTCGTTGGGGACGTGCGCGAAGCGGCCGCTCTTCCAGTCCGCCTTGGCCTGCTCGATCCGCTCCTTGGAGGAGGAGACGAAATTCCACCAGATATGGCGCGGACCTTCCAGCGCATCGCCACCGAGAAACATCATCCGCACAGGTTTTGTCGCCTTGACCGTAATGCGGTCGCCGGGCCGGAAAATCAAAAGCCGCGGCCCTTCATAGCGGTCGCCCGCGATTTCGACTTCGCCATCGACCAGGTAAATGGCGCGCTCCTCATGGTCGGGGTCGAGCGGCACGCTGACGCCCTGCTCCGCGGTCACCTCGGCATAAAACCAGGGCGACACCATCGCGACCGGCGATTTCATGCCGAACGAACTGCCGGCAATGATGCGCGCGGTAAAACCGCGTTCCGCGACGACAGGCAGATCGGTGGCTGCATAATGCTGAAAGGACGGCGTGATCTCCTCGGAGCCGGCGGGCAACGCAATCCAGCTCTGCAAGCCCAACATCTTCTGGCCGTTCTTTCGCTGCACATCGGGGGTGCGCTCGGAATGGGCGATGCCGCGGCCCGCGGTCATCAGGTTCATGGCGCCGGGCTGAATCTCCTGGATGTTGCCCTCGCTGTCGCGGTGCATGATGCTGCCATCGAACAGATAGGTAACGGTGGCGAGCCCGATATGGGGATGCGGGCGGACATCCATGCCCTTGCCGGACATGAACTGCACCGGCCCGAAATGATCGAAGAAGATGAAGGGGCCGACCATCTGGCGCTTGCCGTGCGGCAGCGCCCGGCGCACCTCGAATCCATCGCCGAGGTCGCGGGTGCGTGGCACGATGACCAATTCGAGTGCGTCGCAGGATTTGGGATCGCCGAGCACGGGATCGTTGGTGGGCATCCAGCTCATGAGGCCTCCGTGATTTTCGTTGATATCATAGCAGCAATTTTCCAGCGCCGTCCAAGCGGCGATATATCATCTCATCGTCGCTTGCGCTCGTCGCAATGACGGCGGTAAGCACTTCCATGCTTTCCAAAGATTGTGAGGACGAAAACCGATGTTACCCCCGCTCAAACCCGGCGTCACGCTTGCCCAACCAAATGGCCCGGTGATCGAGACGGAGCGTCTCAAACTGCGGCAGTGGTGCGGCGCCGACGTCGCGCCCAACGCCGCGATGCTGTCCGATCCCGGCACCGCGCGATTCATTGCCGCCGATGGCATGCCCCCCACCAGTGAATTGGTGGGATGGCGCAACGCGGCAGTGATGGCCGGACATTGGGCGCTGCATGGCGCCGGCATGTTTGTGGTCGAGGAAAAATCCAGCGGAAAATTCGTCGGGCGGGTAGGACCCTGGTTTCCGCCGGGTTGGCCGGGCTTTGAAGTCGGCTGGGGCATCGCCCGCGAGTTTCGCGGCAAGGGCTATGCGCTCGAGGCGGCGCGGGCATCGATCGACTGGTCGTTTGCGACCTTCGAGCTCGATCAAATCATGCACTGCATCGACTGCGAAAATACCGCGCCCCAGGCGGTGGCCCGGCGCCTCGGCGCCGAAAAGCAGGGCGAGATGGACCTGTTCGGCCATGCCGCGGATGTGTGGGTGACGTCGCGAGACAAATGGCAGGGATCGTCACGAACAGCAAATTGAAACCGACGATCGATTGCACTAGATTCAGCGGCATCATGACGGCCGTCGGGAAAATTGTGACGTGATGCTACCCCAGATCGATCTGGCGTTGGCCGCGGGCACGGCAACGCTGCTTGTGTTGCTGGCCGCGCTCTTGTTCCGTGATTTCAGAACGGTCGCCGCCGGCCGGCTGGCGGTGGCCTTTGCGTTGGGTTCTGCCGCCCATGCGTTGACCGCAACGTCCGGATTTGCACCGCCGGTGACGCCGTGGCACGCGGTATTGATTGCGGTTTCCACCGGAAACGTCGTGGTGTTCTGGCTGTTCGCGCGGGCGCTGTTCGACGACGGATTTGAGGTGCGCCGCTGGCATGCCGCGCCATGGGCGGCGGTTGTGATCTTAAGTCTGATCAATTGTCTCGTACTCGTGCCCGCGCAGACGTTGGACCCGCGTATTTTCGCAATCGCCATCAGCGTGATTTCGCTTGTTTTGTGGCGCTGGCGGTCAGTCAAACCATTGCGTCCTGGTCCACGGATCTTGTCGAGGACCGCCGGCGGCTCCGGGTGTTTGTCGTGGTTGCGACCGCCATCTATGCCGCGGTCAATGCGATCTTGCAGCTTTTCATGCCCGCAAGCGGCTCGCCGAATATTGTGCCCACCGCGAACGCCGCCATTCTCGCCGCCGTTGTGATCGCGATTGCCTATTCGCTGATGGGCGTTGGCGGGGAAACAATATTTCCGGCCGCCGAGCGACCAGCTGCCTCGGCCGTCGCTTCCAACGAGTCGAGCGCTGCCGATCGAAAGCTGCTCGATGCCTTGATGCGCCTGATGTCCGACGACCGCATCTACCGCCATGAGGGCCTGACCATCGGAACGCTGGCAACCAAGCTCACGGTGCCCGAGTACAAATTGCGGCGCTTGATCAACCAGCGGCTTGGGTACCGAAATTTCAATGTTTTCCTCAACAATCACCGGATCGAGGAGGCGAAGGCCGCTTTGGCGGACCCCTCGCAGGCCGAGGTGCCCGTGATCACCATTGCGATGGATGCGGGCTTTCAGTCGCTCGGGCCGTTCAATCGCGCCTTCAAGGCGACCACCGGCGTCACGCCGACCGAATACCGCCGTCTCAACGAGGCTCGCGTCTGACCACCTAACCAATTGGGATAGGTGGCATATTTTGGAATCGGCGAGGCGTTTCAGTCTTCGATCGCTGCAATTTCCGAATACGGCGAGCCCTCGCGCAGCGAACGAGGTCATGTCCGGCACGCCATGATGGCGAGAGACTGCCGGAGACAACCGTGACCCGAAACAAGCGAATCATCATCCTCGTGACGACAATATTTTGCGGCGCGCTGGCGCTGACGGCCGTGCGGGCGCACGACGTACCGCGTGTCGCAACCGGCTTCGTCGTGCATACTCTGTGTTCGGCGGCCTTCGTGTCGGGAGTTGATCCCGATGAGGTCTATGCCGAGACCATGGAGGCGATGCCCGGTGTCGGGCTCATCGCCTGGGCGCTCCGCTACAACGTCGATCGCGAAGCCAAGCAAGTGACAGCAACGCTGTTTGGCGGCGGACAAAGCCGTGCCGTCTATCGCGAGGGTCTGGGGTGTTACGTCGTCCAGGGCGAGGAAGCGGCCAATGTCTTGCTGCCGCCAGCGGGAAGCGAGCCGCAACGCGCATTGCTGCCCGAGATCGCCGGACCTGCGCCGGTCGAGCCCGCCAATCCGGACCTCAAGCGCGCGCTCGATCGCGCCTTCGCGGAGCCTGAGCAGCCGCCGTTCCGCCACACCACGGCGGTCGTCGTCGTTAAGGACGGCCTCGTCGTCGCGGAGCGCTACGCGCCGGGTTATCGCATCGACACGCCGATCCTTGGCTATTCCGCGACCAAATCGGTGACCTCGGCATTGACAGGCATTCTTGTTCGCCAAGGCAAACTCGACGTCAATCAACCGGCCCCGGTCGCGACGTGGCAAAACTCCGGCGATCCGCGCCATGTCATCACGGTCGACCATCTGCTGCGCCATACCAGTGGATTGGCGATGGGCAGTTCGCTCAATGCCTCGCTCGCCAGCGCGCTGGCGCCCGTCAACCGGATGAAATATATCGAGCGCGATATGGCGGGATTCGCGGAAAGCGCCGATCTCGAGACCGCGCCGGGCAGCGCCTGGAATTACCACGACGGCAATTATGTCATCCTGTCGCGCCTGATCCGCGACGCCGCCGGCGGTCGCGCCGCCGATGTCCTGCGCTTTGCGAGGCGTGAGTTGTTCGAGCCGCTGGGCATGCGCAGCGTCACGCTGGAGTTCGACCCGGTCGGCACGCCGGAGGGATCGAGCTAGATGCTGGCGTCGGCGCGCGACTGGGCACGTTTTGGCCTGCTCTATCTCAACGATGGAGTCGTCGGCGGCAGGCGTATCCTGCCTGAGGGATGGGTAGGTTATTCGGCCTCGCTCACGCCTAACGCATGGGTAGGTATGGGCGCCGGATTCTGGACAAATCTCGGTGACAGCTGGGGTTCGCGGTTCCGCACTTCGCTGGGCATGCCACACGATGCCTTTTATGCGAGCGGCACCTTCGGGCAATACGTCATCATCGTGCCATTTGAACGGCTCGTCGTTGTGCGCCTCGGCACTTCGGGAAATCGATACGACATCGATGGCGTTTCACGACTTGTTGCCGACGTCATCGCCGCCACCGGCGGCAAGGGGCATGTCGCCGCCGGAAATTAGGCGGCGTTGCGCCTACTGCCGTCCGAGATGGGTCGCGGCTTCGACGCGATCGAATCGCTCAAGCGACAGGATCGCGCTGGCAAGCTGGTCGGCGCGGCCATTCAGCACCGGTCGGGCGAGCGTCAGGAATTTCTGCGCCATCGCCTGCGCGTCGGGGAACGAGTTCGGTTCGCCGGAGGGGTCGGCATGGAGCCGCTCGTGGACGCCGTCGTCGGTCAAAATGCTGACACGGGCGCCGAAGGGATGGCTGCGGCCGGCCTCGAGGCGATCGTCCTGCACCACGTCGAACTTGTCGGCGAGCGCATCGATTTTAGCGTCGCCCAGCCTTTCGTAGTCGTCCCAGCCGAAGCGGCCCTGATCGAGCGCTACCGCGCCGGTGAAGAACATCGAGAACTGCCCGCCGACGATCGAGGTCGGGTGCCGCTTGGTGGCGGCGTCGCCGGTCAACGTGATGCCGTTGCGATGAAGCCCGATCTCGACGCGTTTGATCTGCTCCGGGGTGAGATTGTGCTCGCGCCGCATCGCGATCAGCGCATCCAGCGCGGCGTGGGTATAGCGGCAGCTCGGATAGGGTTTTACGCCGATCTTCATGGTCTCGTAGATTTTGCCGAGGCCGGCGACCGCTTTGTCCGGATGAGCGTCGTCGCTGTAGCCGACCAAAAGGCCGTGCTTGCCCTCGACCGACTCGATTGCGCCGACGAAATCGTTGCGCGCCAAGGTGGCCGCGATCACGCCGTTCATGGCGGCGGCGCCGACCTGGTAGCGCTTGTTCCAGGCGCCGTTGACCAAGAACTGCAGCGAGCCCGCGGCCTGGCTGCCGGAGACGCCGAACGCCGCGATGATCTGCTCCTTCGACAGCCCGAACAGCTTTGCCGCCGCCGCGGCGGCGCCATAGGTCCCGGCGGTGGCGGTGGGATGGAATCCGCGTGCATAATGCGAGGTCGGATCGAGCGCGTTGCCGAGCCGGCAGCATACCTCATAGCCAGCGACGATGGCGGTGAGCACGTCGCGGCCGGATGCGGCGGTCAGCTCGCCGACCGCGAAAGCGGCCGGCACCACCGGCGCGCTCGCATGCAGCGAGGAATCCGCATGCGTGTCGTCGAAATCAAGGGAATGGCCGAGCGCGCCGTTGAGCAGGGCCGCGACCGCGGGCGTCCAGGTCTTACCGTCGCCAAACACGGTGGATACACCGCTGCCATCGAGCGCGAGCACTTCGAGCATTTTGAGCAGCGACGGCGTCGATTCCGCGTCGCGCCGCGCGCGGATGGCGCTGCCGAGAAAATCGAGCGTCAGGACCTTGGCGCGCTCCAGCACTTCGTGCGGAATGTCTTCGAATTTCAGGTTGGCGACGTAGGCGGCGAGCGTTGCGGTTTCATCGGCCATCGTGTTTCCCTCGCTGTTTCTGCACAGGGTAGGCGGGCTGAATCCGGCTTTCAAGCCGGCTGCGGGCGATGGGAAGCAGCCATGCCTAATGTCGTCTATAAGGGGTTTTGGCCTGTAACATTCCGGAACGGGGCATATGAGCGCCTTCTTGAAACGCCTGCCCGCCTTGGCGCGGTCCCGGAAGACACAACTGGCCCTGGCGCTCAGGGTCACCGTGGCGGCGGTCGGCGCGTACGCTGTCGCCACGGCACTCCACCTGATGCTGCCGCTATGGGCGGTGCTGACGTCGCTCATTGTCACCCAGATGAGCGTGGGCCGATCGCTGAAGGCGACCCGTGATTATATGCTGGGGACCGTCGGCGGCGCGATCTATGGTGGCGCCATCGCGGTGCTGATTCCGCATTCCGGGGAGATCGGGCTGCTTGCATTGCTGGTGCTCGCGGTCGCGCCGCTGGCTTTCATCGCCGCCATCAATCCCAGCCTGAACGCAGCCATCGTCACCGCGGTGATCGTCCTGCTGGTCCCGGAAATGAGGCATGCCAATCCTCTCGATTCGGTAATCGATCGCGTTATGGAAGTCATGGTCGGCGCGGTCACCGGGCTTTTGGTGTCTTTCCTGGTGCTGCCGTCGCGGGCGCACAGTCAGGTCCGCGTCAATGCGGCGCGGTTGCTCGACTTGATCGCAGCCGCGCTCTGCGAATTGCTGGCGGGCCTGACGCGCGGGCTCGACAACGATGCCTTGCATCGAATCCAGGATGGGATCGGCGCGGCGTTGGTCAATCTGAATGCGACGGGCGCGGAAGCAGAGCGCGAGCGTGCCGCGCGTCTTTCGTCGGGTCCTTACACCGGACCGCTGCTGCGCACGATATTGCGGCTGCGCCACGACGCCGTGATGATCGGACGGGCCAGTGTAGTCCCGCTGCCTTCCAGTCTGCAGACCCGGCTGGCGGCGCCGCTGGCCAATGTCAGCGACGCGATTGCCACCTTCCTGCGTTCCACAGCCGATGCCTTGCGCACTGGAACTGGTTCGCCAACGCTCGGCGCGGTCGAGGAGGCTCTGCAAGCGTATGCTGAAGAAGTCGCAGCGCTGCGAGGCGAGGGCCAGACGCGCGGCCTGCCCGGCGACGTGGTCGAGCGATTTTTCGCGCTGGGATTTTCGCTCGAGCAAATGCGGCAGAATCTGAAGGACCTGGAGCGCTGCGTCGCTGAGTGGTCGGATGCGCCGGTGGCGACAGCTGCCGCGGTGAATTAGGCCGGATCAAGAGGCGGAGCTCTCAGGCCGCGATCTGCCGCAGCATGGCGGGGACGACGAGTCGGTGAAGTGGCCGGATGATCGCCAAATAGGTTCGGCCAAGCAGGTTGTGCGTCAATACCAGCGTGGTCGCGGTGATGCGCTGAGTATGGCCGGCGCTTGCGACATCGACCACGAGGCGAAAATCCAGGTGCCTGTCGTTAAAGCCCGCAACAAGGCGATCGGGCGTTTGGCGCACGACCGGAAATACCCCGATAATATCCCGGGCGCCGCGCTCGTCCGGTGCCGACGTTCTCAGGCCAAGCGGCGCCACCAGAAAATTGCGCAAAACCAGCAGCACCTCGATCCATCGCGGCGCGCGCGCCAGCATTTTCTCAGCCGCCTGCCGCGCATCAAGCCCGCCACCTTCAATCGCGATGCTGTAGGCATCGACGAACTGCGCCCCGGCGAGCAGCGCGCCGCTGTCAACATTCGGATCGACCTCGTGGACTCTCATCGCCAACTTTCTGCGGATGCCGCGAGCGCCAGATGACCCGCAAGCCGCCGGAAACGCAAGATGAGGAGAATGGCATAAACGGCGGTTCCGCACGACAGCCCGATCCAGACACCGACAGCGCCAAATCCAGCCCGGAAGGCGAGCCCGTAGGCGGCGGTAAATCCGATCAGCCAGTAGCTGATCGCGGCGAACACGAGCGGCACTCGGGTGTCGTTCAAGCCACGCAGCGCGCCTGCCGCGACCGTCTGGATGCCGTCGGCGACAAAGAACGTCGCACCGACCGCCAAAAGCGTCGCGGTGAGCTCGACAGCGTCGCCAGCGCTCGCCGCAGCCTCGCCGAAGAAGAATCGCGCGATCGCGTATCGGCCAAGGATCACGGCCAGCGTCAAGGCCGATACCAGCACGATTCCGAGCAGCGTCGCGACAAAGCCCGCGCGTTTAACCGCCGCCGGATCATTGCGGCCGACGGCGTGTCCTACCCGCACCGTCGCCGCCATTCCGATGCCGAACGGCACCATGAACAGGATGGCGGTGACCTGCAGGGCGATCTGATGCGCGGCCAGCGCGGTGGTCCCGATCAGGCCCATCAAAAGCGCCGCCGCGGCGAACAGGCCATATTCCAGCAGGAACGCGATCGAGATCGGCGCGCCGATCACGATCAGTTGCCGCAGCAGCGTCCAGTCGATGCGCCAGATGTGCGCGAGTACGCGATATTTCCTGAACGGCTGGCGGCCATAGGCAATCCAGAGCGCCGCCAAAAGCATGACGAAATCGATGATGGTAGAGCCGAGACCGGCGCCGAACAGCTCCAGTCGCGGCAATCCCAGTTCGCCGTGGATCAAGAGATAGACCAGCACAGCATTGGCCGGGATCGCGGCCAGCGTGATCCACAGTCCCGGCTCCGGCCGGTTGACCGCGCCCATGAACCCGCGGATTGCCAGGAACCAGAGTGCCGGTGTGATGCCCCACGCCAAGCCGAACAGATATTGTTGCGCGAGATGCGCGGTCGCGGGCGCCTGGCCGAGCGTCACCAGGATTTGTTCGCCGTACAGCGGAAACGCCATCATCGGCAGGGAAACCAGCAAGCCCGCCCAAAGCCCGACGCGAAGCGAGCGCCGAACCAGGCGCGGGTTGCGGGCGCCGAATGCTTGCGCGGCCAATGGTGCCACAGCCGACATCAGGCCCATTCCAAAGGTGAAGCTGACGAAGAACACCGTATGCGCGAGCGCCGCCGCGGCGACCGCCTCGTCCCCGAGGCGTCCGATCAGCGCAAGATCGGTCGTCATCATCGCGATCTGCCCGAGCTGCGTCAGCGCCATCGGCACCGCCAGCTTGAGCGTCTCGGTCAACTCCAGCGCGAGGTGACGGCCGGACGTCGCCGTCGCGACCGGTCCGCGCTCGATCTTGTCAAGGGATGTCATAGGAGCAGACTAGCGCGGGGGGCGGGCAAAGCGAAGCGTGCCCACCGTCGTGACCAGGTGCAGGAGAATGGGCACGGCGCCAAGGGCGCCTTTGTTCACCCTACGCCGCGGGATTAATCACACATCCACATTGGCGCTGAGCGAGTTGTCCTGGATGAATTCGCGGCGCGGTTCTACCACGTCGCCCATCAGCTTGGTGAAGATGTCGTCGGCCTCGTCGACCTCCTTAATCTTCACCTGCAACAGCGAGCGCTCGTTGGTGTCCAGCGTGGTTTCCCAGAGCTGGCCCGGGTTCATCTCGCCGAGACCTTTGTAGCGCTGCAGCTTTATGCCCTCGCGGCCGGCCCCGGTCACCGCCTCGAACAGGCCGACCGGGCCGTGAATGGTGGTTTCGGTGTCTTTCCGGCGCAACAGGCCGGGGCGCGGATAGGCCTCCTGCAGTTTTGCGGCATATTCATCGAGCTTGCGCGCGTCGGCGGAGCCAAGCAGCGCGTCATCGATGATGGCGACATCCTTGACGCCGCGCACGGTACGCTCGAAGAAGAACCCCTCGCCTTCGGTGAAGCGCCCGGTCCAGCCGCGCTCGACTTCGTCGGCCAACGCATCGAGTCGTCGCGCGATATAGCCTGCTGCGGCATTTGCGGTTGCGACATCACTCGTGATCTTTGGGCTGAGCACGCCGGCGATGGCCGCCTGCTCGACCACCTTGCGGTTATAGCGGCTGTGCAGATTGTGCAGCGTGCCGCGGATGACGCGGGCGTCCTCCACCAAAGCCTGCAGGTCGCGGCCGCTGCGATCCTCGCCGGACGCGGTCTTGAAAACGCAGTCGTCGAGACCGGTTGCGATCAGGTAATCCTCCAGCGCGCGCTCGTCCTTGAGGTATTGCTCGGACTTGCCGCGGTTCACCTTGTAGAGCGGCGGCTGGGCGATGTAGAGGTAGCCGCCCTCGATCAGCGCCGGCATCTGGCGGAAGAAGAACGTCAGCAGCAGCGTGCGGATATGGGCGCCGTCGACGTCGGCGTCGGTCATGATGATGATCTTGTGGTAGCGGAGCTTGCCGATGTCGAACTCGTCGGGACCGATGCTGGTGCCGAGCGCCGTGATCAGCGTGCCGATCTGCTCGGATGACAGCATCTTGTCGAAGCGGGCGCGCTCGACGTTGAGGATTTTTCCGCGCAGCGGCAGCACCGCCTGGAACTCGCGGTTACGGCCCTGCTTCGCGCTGCCGCCCGCGCTGTCGCCCTCGACGATGAACAGCTCCGACTTCGCTGGGT
>Ga0193719_10000885_pt1 | contig 11608 bp, 12 predicted proteins | sample U2a2metaG_FD_160103 | JGI IMG/M metagenome (GOLD analysis project Ga0193719, IMG submission 160103) | Soil microbial communities from a riparian zone of the East river system, Colorado, United States - U2a2 | ecosystem: Environmental > Terrestrial > Soil > Riparian zone | place: USA: East... | reverse complement strand
GTAGGACGGCTCCTCGAACCCGAACACCATTCCCGCCACGTTACCCTGCGCGCGATTGCCTGACGTGGCGACATACACCGTCTTCGGGAACTCTGGTCCGACGCGTAGTGCAGCGTCCTGGAATTCGAACCCGTGTCCGAAGACGAGATCGTATCCCTGGGCGCCGTACTGGCGAAAATTCTCCTCGAACTCGGCGGGTGTCTTGGTCTGAATGTGACTTATGCTCGCACCGAGGCTGTCGCGGATACGCAGCAATCCGGCGTATGCGCCGCCGTTCCACGACTGGTCCGAGATCGGGCCAGGCGTGAGCAGCGCGACCTTGAAGCCAGTTGTCGGCTTGTCTGCCGGTTTGCATGAGAAGGCCAGCAGTGTCGCGCACGCGGCACCTGCGAGAGCGGGCCCCAGTCGCGAAAGAGCGCGAAGACAATTGCGCACAGTGTGCACCGATGTGGAGAAAACGCGAAAATCGTCTGCCGAAATCTTGCTATCCGGTTGCCGGACAACAAGATGGCACCTTGTGGAAACATGGGAAGGCGACCAATGGCTGGCCGCCTTCTCTGCCTCTAACGGATCGTCCGAGCGCCTAACGCCCTAACGAGCCGGACCGTCAGGCTACTTTGCTGTGACTGCGATGTCCGATGGCATCGACGCGCCCGCACGACTCGGGCTGCGCGGCTCTTCCATCTTGACGCTGCCGTTGATCTTGCCGCCCTCCGCGATCACGATCGTTCGCGTGATGACGTCCCCGTTGACGACAGCCGTCGCCTGGATTTCCACGCGCTCTCCGCCCGTGATCGATCCGTCGACCGTGCCACCAATGATCGCTTCACGCGTCTCGATATCACCCTGTACGACGCCTTGCCGGCCGACGAGCACCTGGCGTGCGCTGCGGATCGACCCCTCGACCCGGCCCTCGACCTTCACGACGCCGGTGCTGTCGATATCGCCAGTCACTTTCATCCCTGTCGCGATGATGGAGAGCGCGCCCTCGGCGCCGTTGCCGGTCGTCTTTCCCTCGGTTTTCTCGCCCTTTTCGTCCTTGAACATCGCCATGGTCTTACTGCCTCTTCTCTTGGATGAGCTGCATCGGATCGACGGCCTGTCCGTCCTTGCGCACCTCGAAATGGAGATGCGGTGCCGTCGATCGTCCGGTGTTTCCGGAGAGGGCGATGACGGCGCCTAACGCGACCTTGTCGCCCTGCTTGACGAGCGTCTGACTGAGATGCCCGTACAGCGTTTCGTATTTCTCCGGATGGGAGAGCCGGATCATCTTGCCATACTCCGGCGTCTCGCTCACTTCGACGACCATCCCGCCTCCCGCGGCACGAACTTGCGTCGCGCTGGGGACCGCGATGTCGAGCCCGGGATGGGCGACGCCGTATTCCTGGCCACTGCCTACGCCGCGAGTCACGAAGCCCTTGCTGTCGAGCGGAAACCTCGACGGCACGGTGAGCTCGATCGTATCGCGCTTCACTACGGGTGCGCCCAGCATCGTCTGCACCTGCTCGTAGCGCTTCTGCAGTTGAGCGAGCGCGACCTGGAGGGTGTCGAGCCGTTTCGCATCGCTCTCCAACGTCGCCAGACGGTGCGTAAGAACTGGAACGCGCGCGGCCTGGATAGCGAAAAAGAGGAAGAGAGCGAGCAGGACCGCTCCGATCGCCATGCCCGATCTGGAGAGCACGAAGCGCATCACCCGCACCGTGCGCTGGTTGAGGACGATGGTGCGATTCGCCAGGCCGCCCTCGCGCTGCACCTGGATGACCATCGATCCAGCGTGCGGCGTGTAGATGTTGCCGTATCCCTTCGGTTCCTTGTTTCGTTCGGTCATAGCGTCTCGCGCGTCGCGCCGAGAAGGAGGTCGAGAAGTCGCTCGAGATCGTCGGTGGAGTAGAACGGGATCTTCATCTCGCCCTTGTTCGTCCCGCTGACGTGGATGTAAACATTCGTTTGTAGATGCTTCCGGAGTTGATCCTCGATCCTGCGAACTTCGGCAGACCGAGTGTCTTCGATCACCGAAGTTGTTGTGCTGCTGCGCTTTGGACTACCAGCGCGGGCCATTTTCTCGACCTCGCGAACGCTCATCCCTTTTGCCACAACCTCACGAGCAGCTGCCGTGATGGCGCGCTCGCTACCGAGTGTGAGAAGCGCTCGGGCGTGTCCCAACGAGAGCAACGATTCTGCGACCATCCGACGCACAGCGACTGGCAACGCGAGGATTCGCAACGTATTCGCGACTGTTGACCGATCCTTGCCGACGACGTCCGCGATCTGCTGCTGGGTGAGCCCGAATTCGTCGACAAGGCGCTGATACCCTTCGGCTTCTTCAAGCGGGTTCAGGTCAGTACGCTGAAGGTTCTCGACCAGGGCGAGCGTGAGCGCGGTCCGGTCATCGATTTCTTTCACGATGGCGGGAATACTTTCCCAGCCTAGACGTGCTGCGGCACGCAGGCGCCGCTCTCCCGCAATGAGCTCGAACGCATTCGGTCCAGCCGGCCGGACGGTAATCGGCTGAAGGAGGCCGCTCATTTTCAGGCTGGACTCGAGCTCCGCCAACTCATTCGGCTTGAACTCTCGCCGGGGCTGGAAGCGGTTCGCGCGGATAGCGCTGATGGGAAGCTCGCGGTACGGCGTGTCAGCGTCCGCGCCCTCACGTCGAGCGGCATCATGGCTCGACACAATCGCCGCGGAGGAGATGAGCGCCTCGAGCCCCCTTCCAAGCCTTCTCTGTTTGTCGACGCTCATGTACGAACCTCCCGCGCATTGCCAGTGGGAGCAGCACGCTGCGCTGCCGCCCGCCCGTTTCGTTCGATCAACTCGCGGGCGACACTCATGTACGCTTGTGCCCCCACTGACGCAACGTCGTAGAGGATGATCGGCTTGCCGAAACTCGGTGCTTCGGCGAGGCGGACGTTGCGTGGGATGACGTTGTGGAAGACCTTGGGCCCGAAATATTCCCGGGCGTCAGCCGCGACCTGGCGCGAGAGATTGAGGCGGGCGTCATACATCGTCAGGAGGACTCCATCGATTCCGAGCTCCTCATTGACACCGCGCTGGACAAGCGTCACGGTGCTGAGCAGCTGAGAGATTCCCTCGAGCGCGTAGTACTCGCACTGGAGCGGAATGAGCAAGGAGTCGGCGGCCGCCAGCATGTTCAACGTGATGAGGCCGAGCGACGGCGGGCAGTCGATGAGGATGAAGTCGTAGAGGTCCTTCACCGACGCGACGGCGTCGCGCATTGCTCGATCGCGGCGCGGATGACTGACCAGCTCGACCTCAGCACCGGCGAGATCCGCGGTTGCAGGAACGACGTCCAAGTGCTTGAACTGCACGGCCTTATGCGTGGCATCGGCGAGCGTCACCTCACCGAGCAATGCTTCGTAGACGGTGAGTCCGACTCGGTCGCGTGCGATTCCAATCCCGCTCGTCGCGTTGCCTTGCGGGTCGCCGTCGATGAGCAACGTGCGTTGCTCAGCGACGGCCAGACTAGCGGCGAGATTGACCGCCGATGTCGTCTTGCCGACGCCGCCCTTCTGATTCGCGATAGCGATGACTTTGCCCACGTGTGTCCCGCGCTTGGAATGGCTGAATATAGCCCGCGGGCGAAGTACGCTCAAAGCCGATCTTCCTGTTCCACGTGAAACATTCTGCTGAGTCTGTTTCACGTGGAACCATGAGCCTTCAGATGAGCCCGGCTATCCGCATCCACGAAAGACAGCAAGCCAAACCGGTAATCAAGCCTCCGTCAGTTAGTCTCTTGGGCCGGGCGCGGCCAATTTCAACAAGATACCAGCTGGTCTCGAGCACGAAATAAGGGGAAGCCACTAGGGCCTCCCCCTTCTCAGTTGCTAACGCGGCGCTACCACCGCCTTCTGTGTCATCGACCTCCCGCAAATGCCCATCGGGCAGTGACATACGCCGAAATGGTCTGCTCCGCCGGATCGATTGGCGTCGCGTCGGCAGCCTGCCCGGCGACGCCTGCCCGCGACATCATCACCTTGTTCATCGGTATCGGCAACCGAACCTCTCCCGTGCTGATCTCGAGGAGCTGGCCAACGGAGCCTCCGGCTGCTTTCGCGACCGCGTCGGCGTCAGCCCGCGCGCGCGACACCGCCAACGCAAGCGCCGCACGACGCGCCTCGTCGGTGTTCGATGCGTAGAAAGTGAGGGAGCTGATTACGTTCGCCCCCGCGGAGAGTGACGCGTCGATCGCCTTGCCGACCAACGTTAGGTCGCGAACCTCGACACGGACGGTATTCATTGCCGTGTAGCCGACGACGCGAGCCGTGCGGCCCTCCTTGTCGTACTGCATCTCGGGATAGAGGCTGTAGTTCACCGTCGACAATTGATCGCTGGCGAAGCCGAGCTTCTTCAACGCGTCGAGCACCGCCTGCTGCTTGCGCGCGTTCTCGGAGCCAGCTGCCGCCGCTGTCAACGCACGCGTTTGCACGCTGATTTCGATTCGTGCACGATCGGGCGCGATCTTGGACTCGCCCTGTCCCGACGTGACGATCTGCGGGATCGGCGGCGGCGCCGGTTGCTGGGCATCGAGCGTTCCTGCGCTCAGCGCCGACGTGGCGACGAGTGCGAGAGCAGCGACGGCGAACGAGCGGGAATGAACGAGCATCGACGAACCTCGCGTGAAGGACAGATCAAACATTAGTAGCAAAATGATACTATCATATCAGTATCGACAGCGCACGAGGCGCTCTTCGGTTCGGCTCGTCTGGTGAAGTAAAGCTCCCCGAGGCGCTCTTCGGTTATATCAATCCCCGTAGTGCCATGGCCCGCACGACGTAACCTGCTCATGTGGCGCGCCGGCGCTCGACCTCGAGCACGAGATTCTGCAGATCGTTCGGACTCACTCCCGGAATGCGTGACGCCTGCGCGAGTGTCGCCGGCTCGAGCGCCGCCAACTTCTGCCGAGCCTCGACCGAGAGCGATCGCATGTCGCCGTACGGAAGCCCGTCGCCGAGGGCGAATGCACCCATCCGCCGCATCTTGTCGGCCTGCACACGCTCGCGTTCGAAGTAGCCGCCATACTTGATCTCCAGCTCCGCCGTGATCGCTGCCTCTCGGGAGGGCAGATCCTCGACCCCGGCCGCGCGCAGCAGATCGAGCAGCGACACGTCCTGCCGCTTCGTCACCTCGACGATCTTCATCGAATGCGCGAGCGGCGCGCTGCCCGCCGCTCGAAGCAACCCGTCGCTCTGCTCCGGCGTCACCGACGTCCGCTCGGCGAGCTCGCGCGCGCGATCCTCCTCGAGCAACCGCCGATCGACGCGCTCCCGCTCGTCACCGGACAGCGCTCCCAGCTCGACCGCGGTCGGCGCGAGGCGCCGCAGGGCGTTGTCCTGCCTGACCGTTAGGCGGAACTCGGACCGCGAGGTGAACAGCCGGTACGGCTCATCCACGCCGCGCGTCACGAGATCGTCGACGAGCACGCCGAGATACGACGTCTCACGCCCGAGCACGAGCGGCGGCCGATCGAGCACGCCGAGCGCCGCATTGTACCCCGCCACGACGCCCTGCCCAGCCGCCTCCTCGTATCCGGTCGTGCCGTTGATCTGGCCAGCGAAGTAGAGCCCGGCGAGCACGCGTACCTGAAGCGAGCTGTCGAGCTGCGTCGGCGGGTAGTAGTCGTACTCGATTGCATAGCCGGCGCGGGTCATTCGCGCCTGCTCGAGACCCGGCACGGCGTGAAGCATCGACAGCTGGACGTCGACAGGCAGCGAGGTCGAGAGACCGTTCACGTACATCTCGCGCGTGTCGTGTCCCTCGGGCTCGAGGAAGATCTGATGGCGCTCGGCGTCCGGAAAACGCACGATCTTGTCCTCGACCGACGGACAGTAGCGAGGGCCACGCGAGCCGATGGCGCCCCCATACATCGCCGAGCGCGAGATGTTCTCGCGGATGACGGCCTTCGCCTTCTCACCCGCGAAGGTGATCCAGCACGGCAGCTGTCGCGGATGTCGTGTCGCCTCGCCGTCTCGCCGCGGCGACGCCCAGAAGTGGGACCACGAATAGTCGAAGAGCTCGATCTCGCTCTCCTGCTTCTGGAGATGCGAGAAATCGACGGACCGCCCATCGATGCGCGGAGGCGTGCCAGTCTTGAACCGCGCGACCTGGAGGCCCAGTACTTCGAGCTGCTCGGCCAGATGCACCGCCGCCGGCTCACCGGCCCGACCGCCCGTTAGGCGTGTCTCGGTGCCGATGTGAATACGGCCACGCAGGAAGGTGCCTGTCGTGAGAATGATGGTACGCGCACCGAAGCGCCGGCCCTCGAGCGTCTCAATTCCAAGCACGCGTGCGTTGCGCTCGTCGAGGATGAGCCGCGCGACCGTCCCTTGAATCGTGTCCAGCCCCTTGTGCTCCTCGAGAAGCGACCGTACGGCGCGCCGGTACAGCCCGCGGTCGCACTGCGCGCGGGGCGCCCACACTGCCGGCCCCTTGCCACGGTTGAGCATCCGGAACTGCAGCGACGCCAGATCCGTGGCCCGTCCCATGATCCCGCCGAGCGCGTCGACTTCGCGCACGACCGTGCCCTTGGCGACGCCACCGATCGCTGGATTGCAGGACATCTGTCCGATCGTCTCGAGCGCACTCGTGACGATGGCGACGCGCGCGCCCAGTCGAGCCGCGGCGACGGCGGCCTCTGTGCCTGCGTGACCGGCGCCGACGACGATCACGTCGTAAGCCGCCTCGGTACCGCCGAGGTGCGAGGCGTTCCGTATCACGACTGGCTCCGACGGAGATGATGTGCCCGACAGGGGTGGCTCATGTCTAGGAAGCTACACGGGCCGCCGGACGCGCGGAAAGCGCTCCGGCGGACTGGGAGAGCAAGTGGCCCGAGCGACAGACGAGGCGTTATCGTGCCTGATCGATCTTCAGTGGAGACTTCGACATGCCGCTCGCGACCGCAGCAGGCGCGCCAACGCTCGTCATTCGGAAGGAGGCATTCGAGCGTTCGGGACTGACTCGTGCGCGTCTGGATGAGCGGCTGAACCTGACATCCGACGAATTCAGGATCGAAGGGGCGCTCATCGCAGTCGGGCCAATCCACGAGGAGCCGTCGCTGCTCGCGCTCATCGAAGAGCTGGAAGAATTGGGACTCACGTATTTCGACGACTTCTTCGAGCTGAGTGGAAACTGGCCGACCTGGCTCAAGCTCTTCGTGATGGGTTAGGAAGAGCCGTGCGCCTCGCGATCCCGTGCGCTCGCCGGTGGGGCAGCGCCAGCGTCCAGAGCATGTGTCGACGCCGGCTCGCCATGGCGAAGTAGGCCTTCCCATCCGCATTCGTAGCACCAGCTCGTGCGGAACCAGGGCATCAACAGATTCCAACTGCGCGACTGGATACGAACCGTGACGGCGTCGCAGTGTGGACAACGAACACCGACCGGCAGGATCATCAGGAAGAAGAACGTCGCCGCTATGCAGCGTACGACGAAGAAGCCGCCGAACAGCAGTGCGAACCACGCGGCATCCGACATGGGTCCCTCCCCGTCTCCCGCGGACGGAATGTTGGAGCGGACACGATCTACAGGCGCTTCTCGACTATCGACCAGGCTTCGACGTACGCGTAACCGTCCTCGATGCGCTCGATGACGACCTCCGAGCCAACCGCGAGCGGCGTTCCATCCAGACTCTGCGCGCGGGCGAATCGCTCTCGTCCCCCTTCCGCGTAAGCGATCTCGTACGCGAGCTCTTCGCCATCCTCTTCGCGCACCACACGGGTGACGCGCGCTGGCTGGCCCTGTAGCAGATATCGCTCGTCGATCACCTCGGCGGCAACTCCCGGCACCGCCCAACGGGCGATGAGCAGACTCGCTCCGACGACACCGGCGACGCCGAGGATGGCGGCAAGAATGACTATTGGCAGCGTGCCGAGCCGCGTGTAGCGGAACAGCGGATAACCGGTCACGCCGAACAGCGTGAGAAAGGCCCCGAGATTAGGCACCGTCAGGCGAGCTCGAATCGTCGCCTGGCCTGCGGCTGCAGACGCTACCGGTCCCTTTGGTCGACGCTCGACTCCCCACAACATCGATCCGACCATGAGCAGAAGTCCCGCGATGAAGCTGACCAGAAAGAGCTGAGTCATCGACGGCTCAGTGGTCGAGATTGCGCCTGAAGAACTCGACTGCGGCCGGCCAAGCCCGGCGCGCCGCGGCGAAGTTCGCTCCATTCAACTGGTCCTGGGCGCGCATGAAGCCGTGTCCCGCGCCAGGAAATGTCTGCGTCATGAATGGCTTTCCCAATCTGCTCATCACAGCCGCCGTCGGAGGCACCGTCGCGTTGACCCGCGCATCGTTCTCCCCGTAGAGCCCGAGAACCGGCGCGCGAACCGACGCGAGCTGCACAGTGTCGGGCGACGTCCCATAGAAGACGACGGCGGCCCCAAGCGATGGCGCGTGAACAGCGTGCGCGAAGGACACGCCTCCACCCCAGCAGAACCCGACGACGCCATACCGCGGTTGCGCGGCGGGCAATGCCATGCCATACGCTGCCGCCGCGTCGAGCTGGCGCTGCACGGTGGCTGGATCGAGCGCACGGACGAGCGCCATCCCCGCCTGCATACCAAGCGAATCTGCGCCATTTACGGGGACCTTGCCAGTGAGGAAATCGGGAGCGATCGCGATGAAACCATCGGCGGCGAGGCGATCGGCGACCGCGCGTACCCACGTCGTAAGACCGAAGATTTCGTGAACCACCAGCACGACCGGCGCCTTGGTGCTGCGTTGCGGGTAGACGACCCAGAGCCGCAGCGAATCGCTTGGGTTTGTTCCGGCACGGATGGTGACCCACTCGCCGTGCCGGGGCGATTGCTCGAGTCGCATCCTCGCATCGGCAGCGCCGGGTGCGATGGTCGTGTCCCATGCAGCGACCGCAACGGCGGGCGTCGCGTTCGAAGCGGCCATGTGTTCGACATGAGTGTCGGGCTGAGCCGGTTGTGGTTGCGTGGTGGCGCGATGCACGCAGCCGGCGAAACCCGCGAGGGCGGCGACGCACGCTACACGAACGATCCGCGGCATATCTAATTCTCCGGCGGTAGGACGAGTGATAAATGCCATGCGAGCCGAGCAGGCCCGCGGTCGTCACATTGTAACTTGGACAGCATGAGGTTGCGAGCGACCCGACAACTCAGCCAATCGCCGCACGGCTCGCGCCACCGCGCTTCATTAGGTTACGACCTCGTATGGAAGTCCAGATCTTCGGCATCAAGAAAAGTGCGGACACCAGGAAGGCGCAACGTTTCTTCGCCGAACGGCGTGTAAAAGTGCACTTTGTCGACCTGATGGAGCGCGCGGCCTCACTGGGCGAGCTGCGTCGTTTTGCGCAGAAGTTCGGAGCGGGAGCGCTCATCGATCGGGATTCGAGGCGCTACGCAGAGCTCGGGCTCGCCCACAGCCGGATCTCAGACGACCGCTGGATCGACAAACTGGTGGACGAACCGCTGCTTCTGCGAATGCCGCTCGTTCGGAACGGAAATCACCTGACGGTCGGAGCGGCTGAAGCGGAATGGAAGAGTTGGTGCGCGAAGTGACGGAGGTGGGCCGTTGAGTCTCGTGGCGATCTCCGGGGCGGGCGTCGAATTCGGCGCGACGCGGGTTTTCAGCGATGTCACGATCACGATCGGCAAGGGCGATCGATGGGGAGTCATCGGCCGCAACGGCACGGGCAAGACGACGCTCTTCCGGCTGATCGCCGGCGAACAGTTGCCGACGGTCGGCAGCGTCGCTCGACTGGGGGGCGTGCGCGTGTCGGTGCTCGAGCAGCACCGGACGTTCGACGGCGCCGAGACCGTGTGGGCAGCCGCTGCCGGCCCCTTCGCCGAACTGTTGGCGCTCGAGCAATCGCTCGCCCGGCAGGCGGAGGCGTTAGGCACCGACGCGTCCGAGCAGGCGATGGCGCGGTATTCGCGCGATCTGGAGCGCTTCGAGCGCGAGGGCGGCTACGAGATCGCTCCGAAGGTGGATGCCGTGCTACACGGCCTTGGCTTCGATCCGGAGAAGTCACGCACGCAGCCGATCGAGCAATTGAGCGGCGGCGAGCGAGGCCGCATCGGACTGGCCCGCCAGCTTGCCGCGCCGGGCGACATTCTCCTCCTCGACGAGCCGACGAACCACCTCGACCTCGAGACGACGGCCTGGCTGGAGCGCTACATCCAGGAGCTCGATGCGACGGTCGTCGTCATCAGCCACGACCGCGCCTTCCTCTCCGCGGTCGCCGACCACATCCTGCACTTCGAGAACGGGTCCGCGGAGGCGTACGACGGAGGATACGAGCACTTCGTCGTGCAACGCGAGGAGCGGCGGCTCACCCAGCAGCGCGCCTTCGACAAACAGCGCAAGGTGATCGCCGCCGAAGAGGATTACATCCGCCGCAACCTCGCGGGGCAGAACACGAAGCAGGCCAAAGGCCGCCGAAAGAAGCTCGCGCGCATGCCGAGATTGGCCGGCGTGAGTGGTGACGCGGGCACGATGGCGCTCCAGCTCTCGGCCGCCGAGCGTGGCGGGGACCAGGTCGTCGTCGCCGAGCACGTCTCCGTGGCCGTCGAGGGCCGGACGCTCCTCCGCGACTTCAGCGCTCGCGTCATTCGCGGCGACGTCATCGGGCTCATCGGGCCTAACGGCGCCGGCAAGACGACCTTGTTGAAGGCAATCGTCGGCGACCGTGAGCCGGAAAGCGGCGAGGTCCGCGTCGGTGGCTCGATCAAGCTGTCCTACTACGACCAGCAGCTCGGCGGCGTGCCGCTCGGCAAGAGCCTCTACGACGTGATCGCCGACCTGCGGCCGACATGGGGGCGCGGGCCGATCCAGGGCCACCTCGGGCGTTTCGGCTTCTCCGGCGACAGCGTGCTGCGTACGACCGACGTGTTGTCGGGCGGCGAACGCGCGCGCATGGCGTTGGCGATCATGATGCTGCGCGGCGCGAACCTGCTCGTGCTCGACGAGCCGACGAATCACCTCGACGTCGAATCGATCGAGGTGCTCGAAGACGCGATCGAGGAGTACGACGGCACCGTGATTCTCGTCAGCCACGATCGCGCGCTTCTGCGTGCGCTGGTGACGCGCGTCTGGGTACTGCACAACGAGCACATCACCGACTTCGCCGGCACCTTCGAGGAGTGGGAGACCGCCAGCACCGAGCGCGCTCACGCGGCGCGCGTCGAAGCGGCCGAGGAGGCGCAGCTGCGCAAGCTGCACGAGCGGCAGAAAACGGCGAGCCGCGCCGCACCCGCCGCCAGCGAGGAGCGGGCCGCGAAAAGCTCGCGCAAGGCTGTCGAGGAGTCAGAGCGGGAAGCGGAGCGTCGCGAGGCGAAGGTGCTCGAGCTGACGGCGGCGCTCGAGGATCCCGAGCTCTACGCCACCCCGGACGGTGTGCAGCGGGCGAAGAAGCTGGGCGTCGAGCTGGACAAGGCAAAACGATCGCTCGACGAAGCACTGCGCGCCTGGGAACTGGCAGTCGAAAGCGCCGACAAGGCCCCGACGAAGGCGCGACGTTAGGCGTCCCTCAGAACTCGCCGATAAACCCGATCTCCACCTCGAGGCGCTGGCCGAACTTCTCCTCGACGCAGCGCTGGGCGTGGGCGATGAGGGCGCGCACATCGCG
>Ga0193719_10000883_pt1 | contig 11617 bp, 12 predicted proteins | sample U2a2metaG_FD_160103 | JGI IMG/M metagenome (GOLD analysis project Ga0193719, IMG submission 160103) | Soil microbial communities from a riparian zone of the East river system, Colorado, United States - U2a2 | ecosystem: Environmental > Terrestrial > Soil > Riparian zone | place: USA: East... | reverse complement strand
ATTTTTCGATTTTCCCAGGCGGGCTCCGAAGTGTCGGCCTTGTTGGGTCGCACTCCCAGCGCCGTTGGTTATCAGCCGACGCTCGCCGCCGAGATGGGCGATTTGCAGGAGCGAATTACCTCGACAAACAAAGGATCGATCACTTCATTCCAGGCCGTTTACGTGCCAGCAGATGATCTAACCGATCCTGCGCCGGCGAATACGTTCGCCCATCTCGATTCGACAATTGTGTTGGAACGCTCCATCGCCGAGCTTGGAATTTATCCGGCCGTCGATCCCCTGGCATCGACATCCAAATCGCTCGCGCCGGAAATAGTGGGCGAAGAACATTACAACGTCGCACGCGGCGTCCAACGGGTCTTGCAACGCTACAAGGATCTTCAGGACATCATTGCCATTTTGGGCATGGACGAATTAAGTCCGGAAGACAAGCTGACGGTGTATCGTGCGCGCAAAATCCAGCGTTTTCTCAGCCAGCCGTTTCATGTCGCGGAAGTGTTCACGGGTTACAAAGGCCAATACGTTTCGACTGAAGAAACGGTTCGCGGCTTCAAAGAAATTCTGGATGGCAAACACGACGATGTTCCCGAGCAGAACTTCTACATGAAGGGCAACATCGATATGATCAAAGAGGGTTAAAATGTTACAAAGTTACATTGTTTAAAATGTCTCCGAATTCACTGCTTTAACTTTGTAACCCTTGTAACTTTTGTAACGTTATCCATGGCCACTCTAAAGCTCGAGATCGTTACGCCGGAAACGAAGATCTATTCCGAAGACGTGGACATGGTCACGCTGCCCGGTTCGGAGGGTGAACTCGGCGTTTATCCCAAACATGTCCCATTGCTAACCACATTAAAACCAGGCGAATTACGAGTTTTGAAAGACGGACGCGAGACCGCGATGGCCATCGGTGAAGGCTTTGTGGAGATTAAAGCCGACGCGGTCTCGGTCTTGACCGACATGGCTTTAGAGGCTGAGAAGATCGACATCGCTGCGGCTGAGGCCGCTGTCGAGCGCGCCAAGGCCGCGATGAAGGAAGATCATACTGCTGCAGAGGTTGCAGGGATTCAAGCGTCGTTGCAAAAAGCACTCGCCCAATTGCACGTCAAACGCCGCCGTCATCATGGGTAGCGCACGCGTCCCGCGTGTCTGGTTTCGGCGTCGCGCCGAAACGAACTTTCCTTTTCACGCCGAAGTACCCAGATGAAAATCCCGGCAGCTTTGGGAATCATCGCCGGCAACGGCGTTTATCCTCGGTTGCTTGCCAATGCAGCACGAAAAACTGGCGTCAAAAAAATCATCGCGGCCGCATTCACCGGTGAAACTGATTTAGCGCTTACGCAACATGTCGATCTAATCGAGTGGATGCGCGTTGGCCAACTGAACCGGCTCCTGAAATTTTTGCGCGAGCAGCAGATTCATCACGCGATCATGGCGGGACAGATTGCGCCGAAGAATCTTTTCGATCTGCGCCCCGATTGGAAAGCGCTGCTGGTGCTGGCGAAACTCAAACAGCGAAATGCGGAATCAATTTTCGCGGCAATCGCAGGTGAGCTGGCAAAAGTAGACGTCGATCTTTTGCCGGCCACGACTTTTCTTGAAGACTCTCTAGCGCCCGCCGGGCTGATTGCGGGACCGAAGCTCAGTCGTCGGGAGGAAGAAGAGGTCGCGTACGGCTGGAAGGTCGCGAAGGAAATTGCACGACTCGATATTGGGCAGACCGTTATCGTGAAAACCGGAACGATTGTTGCGGTGGAAGCCTTCGAAGGAACAAACGATGCGATCAAGCGCGGCGGCTCGCTTGCGCGCAGGGGCGCGGTCATGGTCAAAGTCGCCAAACCAAATCAGGACATGCGCTTTGATGTGCCTGTGATCGGAGTGGAAACAATCCGCGTCGCGGCCGAAGCGAAATTGCGCGTCATCGCAATCGAAGCGGGAAAAACTCTGCTGCTCGAGCGCGATGCGATTGTCGATTTTGCCGGGCGTACTGGAATTTCGATCGTCGCTCGCTAGTTGCACGCCAATCTAGAATTTTACAATCTGAAATTCCTTTCGGGGTCCTAGCTTTAGTAGATAAAGCGCCTCAACAGCATTCAGGCAAGCCAGGTGCCGGTGGCCCCCGTCATGCCTCGCTTAGACTGAAAATATCTTCTCGGTTTTTTCACTGGCACTGCAGTACAACAAGAACAGCTACACCTCATCCGCGATTGAAAACCAAAAGACTATTCGCAGGTATAGTCAAGGCGGCGGAATAGCTAAAGCCATGCATGGGTATGTCATCCGCGGAAACTCCTCCTGCGTTCCCAATTACTTGCGGGTTAACCCAATTATCATAAACGTCGCTGTTGAATACTTCACGCCAGCCGCCACCGGTAGGAAAACCGATGCGATAGCCGTAGCGGTTAAAGTTCGCCATGCTTACTACAACGATCACGTCGTGCCCTTCACCTGGCACCCAGCGGTGGAACGCCAGGACACGATTCTCGTCATGCGCGTGCACCACGCGAAAACCCTCACCTCGCAACGCCGGAAGCTGCCAGCGCAACTGAATAAATTCTCGGGTAAAACGCAGAAAATCACGCATTGCGGGATCGGTTGCTCTTAAGCCATCCCAGTATATCCGGAGTTCGGGATGCCCTGCCACGTCGTCGGACCATTGCTTGTCCTCGAGAAATTCCTGTCCCATGAACAGCATCGGAATACCCGGCGAAGTCAGCACGAGACCCATCGCTACGCGCGAACGACTGCGCGCCCACCAGGAATGCGGATTTGAAGGATCGGCAAGTCGCGGGGTCCGATCCATCCGGTTGTGATCGTTGGAATCCTTGGGCTGCATCACAAGATCGTGGTTCTCAATCCCCTGGATGCCGCGCCAGAAATTCGGGAAACCTGACGGCGCCAGCTGGTTTGCCAGCGCCGCAATCGGCAAAGCGTTTTCGCCCGAAAAAGAAGCGGATTGAAGAACATTGCGTAAGGCAATGCGCAGGCCATCTGTCATTGTTGTGTGGAAGCCCGCACCGCCCTCGGACGTGTCTTTCACGACCCATGGATTGACCGGCCAATATTCGGCGTGCTGCAATGCGCCCGGCTTGTGCGTGCGGAGTGTGCCAGTCAGCGCCTGACAAAAATCCCAGCCTTTCCCGTAGCCGTTGTTGTCGATGACGCTTACTTCGTCATACCGAAAGCCGTCAACGCGATACTCATCGAGAAAGAAAAGCGCGTTATTAATAAGAAACTGCCTCACGCCATCACTTTGGAAATTGAAAACATCCCCGCCTGCCCAGGTTTTGTCAGAGAAAAAGAGCGAGTTCCAGTATTGCGGCGGACTATCTTCCGCTCCCTTCTGCCGGTCAAAAAACCACAAACTTTCGGTTCCAAAGCCGCCCCCTGCATGGTTGAACACAAGGTCTAGAATAACGGCAAGGCCGTAGGCGTGGCAGAGATCGATGAGCGCCTTGAGTTGGTTCATCTCACTGCGGAGATGCTCCTCTTCAAATGGAGATAACCCCTTCGCTTCGAGCAGTTCGTTCGCGCGGGCGAGATACGGCGCGAGGCGGTCCTCGCTAACGCCAAACGCCATTTCGGGCGAGAAGTAATCAGTGCCGTTGTATCCCAGACTGAAGTTGCCCGGGAATTCCTGAATAGGCATCAGTTGCAAAACTGACACTCCTAAATCGGCGAGGTACGGGATCTTATCCATCACATCCAAAAAAGTCCCTGTGTATGGCGGCCAATGGGGCGTGTAGAAAGCGCCGACGTGCAGTTGGTAGATGACAAAATCCGAGAACTGCGGTGTCACAAATCCGCTCTCGTGCCAGGGAAAATCAGGGTTCCGCACGATGCAATTTGAACTATCGTTTGTGAGTTCACGCGCATACGGATCGCGCTTGTAGCCCGGACCGGCCTGACCATCGATCCAGAACTTGTAACGTTGCCAATCCTGCGCGCCGGGGATAAAACCGCGCCAGTAACCATTGCCATCGGAAACTAATGCGGCGGCGTCGCGAATTTCAAAATTGTTGAAATCGCCGCGGACGTGGACCGCGTTCGCATTCGGCGCCCAAACGCGAAACGTCGCACCGCCGGCGACGAGATTGGCTCCCATCGGCGTGCTGGGGCTGATGTGATTGAGAGAAGCGGGAATGAAAAGCCTTTAACCGATTTGCCCGACTCCAACAACCGGCATTATTCGAACCTGACAACGCCAGGCTCCAAATTTCCCGGAAAACTTTTGGAGCCTAGGGGATTCGAACCCCTGACCTCCTCAATGCCATTGAGGCGCTCTACCAACTGAGCTAAGACCCCGTCCAGGAAATGCCAATTTCGAATTGCCAATTGCCAATTGCAATCAAGAAAAGCGTTCAACTCGACGGCGAACAAGTGAGAGTCAGCGGTTTATTGTGCGAGCGGATGAAAAGTTAACGCGTTTCTGGAACTTGAATCTGCGATCTGCGTTTGCGGCGAATTGTCTCGACAAGCTGGCGAGATTTCTTCAAAACTCGACCGGTGGAAAACCAAAAAAGAAAAATAACCATGAAACTTCAAAACTTAATTCACATTCTGATCCCCATTGCCTGCATTGGGTTTTTGTCAAAAGCGCAAGCGGTGGGTCCCGACACGGACGGCTCCATACCCGGCTCCAACAATGGGGAAGGTATTGGGGTACTCGTCAGCCGCACCACCGGGGTCTGGAACACCGGCACTGGTTTCGAGGCGCTTAACCACCTTACTGCTGGCAATCAAAATACGGCGACGGGTCTTCGAGCCCTGTCTAGCGATATCAATGGCGGCTTCAATACCGCCACTGGCGTTTTATCGCTCTTTAGCAACACCAGCGGCTTTTTCAATAGTGCCACTGGCGGTTATTCGCTCGCGCACAACACGGACGGTAACAACAACACGGCCAACGGTTATGGAGCGCTCTATTTCAACGATGCCGACAACAACACGGCCACTGGTTTTGCTGCGCTCCATAAAAACACCACCGGCATCGGCAACACGGCAGTTGGCGCTGCGGCGCTCCTCAACAACGTTAATGGCTCTTTCAACGTAGCGATCGGTCAGGCAACCATGGACAGTGCCGACTCTGTTTTCAACACGGCCGTGGGCTTCAGCGCAGGACAAAACCTGACCACTGGCGGCGAGAACATTTACCTCGGCGATACCGCTGGTACCCTCGACAACACAGGAGCCCCACCTGGGGACGAATCCGGCGTCATACGCATCGGCAGCGTCTTTTCGGGTACCGCTGCCTGCTTTATCAACGGTATCGCCACGAACGCCCAGGTCTGGAACGGCGTCACCGTTTGTCAAGTTACTGTGAATGGATTCGGCCAGCTTGGCGTCGATTGTGTGAACCCGAACAACCCTGGTGCCACACCCCAACGCCAAGCCATGAATGACAAAGTTGAGAAGTTGCAAGCAACGGTCGCACAGCAACAGAAACAGGGCGCGCAGCAACAGAAACAAATAGAGACTCTCACAGCCCAGCTCAAAGAGCAGGCCTCTCAAATCCAGAAAGTGAGCGCACAGCTTGAATCGAGCAGACCTGCGCCGCAAGTGGTCAACAACAATCAGTAAAACTGCCGACAATCTCAGCGAAGCCGGTTGGAGTTGCGGCTGTATCTCAAGTACGGATCACAAGGGCCGACAATTTTGGGTTGTGGCGGCAGAGCGTGAGGACGCGGGACGTTTTATTGTGCACGCCGATGAAGTGTTGACGGCGTTTCTTGAACTGAAATCAGCGATTCGTCGAAAAAATCTTGAGAGAAGGCCAAAATCTTAACCGTACGTTCGCAAATCCGAGGTACGGGGCAAAGGTCTTGCTAATCGCAGTAATTTGATCGGTGAGCCATAAAAGGTCGTCATGTGCTGCCTGTACGTGCTTGGAACGCTCATCACCTACCGGCAATGGCTCGTAAATCTTCTGGGCCGTCTGTAAATGCACCGCGCGTTTACGAATCTTCTCTAGGTGCTCCGTAACATCAGCTCCAAAGAGAAATTCTGCGTCGGACGTTCCTGCGTAAAATTCAAACAGTTGCGGATTCGTGAAATTCGCTTCTCTGAGGATCACCGACAAGAACTTGCGAGTTGCGTCGTAAACTTTGTATCGCCGGTCAAACAGATCGAGGCGTAGTTTGTTGTCGGCAACGCGCCACTGTAGGGCCGCAATGATTATGACGGCGAGACTGAGGAACAGTGTAGCGATTGTCACGGCTCTTTGAAATCGCCTGTGTGTCTGTGTACTTCGATAGACCGCGCCAGTCACATCCGCTCCATATCACGTAGGGGTATGGTGGCGATCTTTGGCTAGATCGAGAATGTCTCGTAGGAAGAACAAAAATACGAGATAAGCGAATCCAAAAATGTAGTAAATGAGGAGTAACTTAAGAGATTGGCGAAGTTGGTACAACGTTCTTATTTGGTCAGCCAACTGATCGGAGACGGCATCTTTTCGGATGTGCTGCAACTCGTGGTAAACTGACTTTATGCTGCCATTGAGATCCCCAATCTTTATCGCGGCAACGAGGAGGGCGCCCATCATTAGAACTGGGAAGCCGAACATGAACATCACGCGATAGGCTCCAGGGTGTTCGTATGCGACGAATGCGAGGCCCAATGCGACAGCGACAATCAGCGGAATAAGGACGGTCATGGTTCCTTAAAATCACCCGCATGATCGTGCGTTTCGACCACGTTGCCCACTGCATCGTAAACGCGGATCACAGCATCATGTGACCGGCTGTAGAATTTGGCGTAGCCGATTGCGTTGCTGATTGCATCCGGCTCGCCGTACCACAAGCGACCGAACGGCAGCGCATCGGAAATTAGCTCGACGCCGCGTTTATCTTTGCGCGGGCGAATCTCGTAAACGTGCTGTGAATTGGTCATTGTGCCGGGCCAGTCGGATCATCGAAATGAAAACATTGGAGCATCGTGACCTTGGACCCAAACCATAACTTGAGTGACTTTGCGTTCAAAAGGATTGAAGCGGAGATCACCGCGAGCAAACTCGACGAACGGAACGGAAATCTCCTGATGCGGAGCAACCTGTTGGTCGTAGATCGCCTTATAGCCGTCGAGGGGAGTTCCGTTGAGGTAGAGCGTGACTTCGGGCCAAGCGAAGTCATCGAGGTTTGTGATAACGACTGCCGAGCGCGTGAGTGCGGCTTGTGCTTTGACTGGTGGCTTACCTGGCGAAGAAGAATGTTGTGATGCGAAGATCAAGAGCGCGACAAGCGCGATGATACCGATAATAAGCATCGGTCTTGAAGCGCCCTTGCCGAGAAATTCAGACTTTCTGCGTTTCTTTGCCGTCGCTGTGCTGGCGGCGGGCGGTGACGGCGGTTGCGGCGAAGGGTTTGGAACGGTGACGGCGGTATTACAATTCGGGCAGGGTGCGGTGACGCCGATCTGTGCGGGTGTCGCGGAGATATGTTGACCGCACTTCGGACATTTAAACTTGAGTTCCATAGGCGCAAACGTGTGCAGGAATTGCCGATGACATCATGGCCGGATCATTCCCCATCCGGCAATCAAAAACGATTCTGGCGCGATCCTGTGAAGCGGGAGAGCCGTTCGCTGCATCGTCCAGTCAGCCGTTTCGTTACTCTCCATAGAGTCTGTCGAACTCTCGATAAAGATTCCGATTCTGCGCTTCAATCCAATCGAGAAATACCGTGTAATACCTGTCGTCAGCTCCAATTCGTTTGAGCCACAACGCGTAGGGCTCGTTGCAGAAGACCAGAAGCGGAGTGATATATCGAATATCGGCAGGATGGAAGAGGGGATAGATTGAGAAGGTGTCATCAGCAGCATTCTTCTGTAGATCCCAATCCATCGAATCGTTCCAAGAACAATGCACCGACTCAGACATCATCCCAAAAGTGCATCTGTACATCTGCTCGCTATAGAGTTCGGTGAAGATCGAAAAGAAATCTTTGCCTTGCAGCTTCCATCTATTCTTTTTCTGTTGGGAGAAATCGTTTTCTGATAAACCTTCGAATCTCATTTTTTCCTCAACTGACCGCAAGACGCGCTGGCCGGCTTTGGTCTTCGAGAACTCCGAGCTATTTTTGCTGTCTCTCAGAATTCGAAGGCGGTCCTTGTAGGAGCACTTTCTGTAATCTTCCAGAACAGCCGCATCGCTTTTGAGCAAATAGGTTGCTGTAACAGCCGTCTCAATCAAGGTCCGCAGAAAGATCGCTAGAAACTCTGCATTATCCTCGGCATGATACCGAATTGTCTCTTTCAAAAGCTTCCAAATTCGTACTAAGAGTCCGATTATTGGAGCGTCGTCGAGCGTGTATCCAGAGGGGTTTCTCTCGCTGTTCTTTACTCTGGACAAGAAATCGTAAATCTCGGCAACGTCCCTGTAGAAACAAAGGGCGAACTGGTTGATCTCCTCAAGCGTCTCAAAACGCTCTCGTAAAGGATGTTCCTTGTATTTTTCAAAGATTGCATCTAGCTCGTCCATCTGATTAACGCCTAACGAGTGCGGATATTTCTGTGCCGCATAGAGGTAATCTGCGTTAAAACACTGCAAGACGGCAAGCCAGCATTTCGCAAACGCGTGCAGGATTCGTCAATGACACCGGGCCGCTCACAAGAATTGAGGCGCTCTAGCTTTATCCACTATTTTATCCACTCGTGAAAATTATTCGGCATTATTTGAGCGTACGTGAGATGGTGCGATTTTCTTGATTTACCTAGCGTTGAGCACGTCGGAGCAAGTCGGGATCATTTGAGAATATCGCCCGAATAGCGATGCCATTGAGGCGCTCTACCAACTGAGCTAAGACCCCGTCCAAGAAATGCCAATTTCGAATCGCCGATTGCCAATTGCAATGAAGAAAAGCGTTCAACGTGCCAAGACGAGCCAAACCCCGGCGAAACGCAGAGCAAAACCCAAACGCCGCTTACCACTTGGCTTCGAACAAGTTTTAGCGGAAGCTTTGCAACAAAGAACCGTTTATGATGTTTAATCGACGGAGCAAACCTATGGAACGACTCACGATCTTGGCATTTTGTTTGATTTCAACGCTCGCAATCGTCACTCCTCCCGTCGATGCACAGACAAACGCAGCGTTTGGCCAAAATGCTTCTCCCGGAGCAGTGAATGGTAGATCCCAGGCGACCAACGTGCATCCAAACCCACCCATCTCACGCAATGTCGCTCGCGGGCCAGTAAGCGGTGGCTCTCGGGCGATTAACTCGCCGCCGGCCCGAGTCGTCGGTCAACGTGCCATAAACCTGCGGTCGAACAATTCGCCGTTGATGCGGCGATTGAATCCTACTTTGGCGGAAATGAGCGCTCGACCAATCGCGCAAATTGACAATGGGCAATCAATCCCGGGTATTCCAGGGAGACGCGGAATCGCGCAGCCGATCGCGAATGCGCAGCCGGTAGTCAAAACCGACAATTTACAACCAACCAGCGCCGATTTGCCGAGGCGCCAAGTGTCCGAAGGCCCGGAAGCGATCGACACTCCACGCATCGCAAGAAACAACCATGTGCAACCAATCACTCGTGATTTAGCGAACCGTGAAACCAGGCGGCACACGGCGAGGTGGAATCAGCGAAGCGAAAGGAATCGCGCTAGCTATTCTGATGCGCTCAGCCGTCATCGGCACGAATGGCATAATTGCGATTGGTGGAAGCAACGTTTCACAACCATTGTTTTAGTTAACAGTGGATATTATTACTTGAACGCGGGCTATTGGTATCCCGCCTTGGGCTACGATCCTCTCAACAGTTATTACGATTACGATGGCCCGATCTACACTTACGGTAATCTGCTGCCCGACCAGGTGATCGTGAATGTTCAAGTGGCATTGCAAGAGGCGGGTTACTACGGCGGTCCGATTACCGGTTCGCTCAGCGTAGAGACGCGTGCCGCCCTGGCGAATTATCAACGCGACCAGGGTTTGCTTATTACGGGAGCGATCGACGAGCCAACGATCGAGTCGCTTGGATTGTATTAGCGCTCTTGCGGGGTGTTTCGATCTTAAACATCCGCCCTTGAAGGGCTTAGCATGCGTCCATTGCGATCACATCATCGCGACTTGGAAGCTCGATGCTGCCAATTTTCGATTTTAGATTTCGGATTGTCGATTTCGGATTTAACCTCCGTATGAAACTTCCGGGCACCCGATGCAACAAGATGAAACGCAACTTCGCGATGGGAGAATTGTGCGCAGTGAAGATCCGCTCAATCTCGAGATGCCGTTTGAGAGGCTCGACAGTTTCATCACGCCGATCGAATCGTTTTACGTTCGAACGCACTTCCCGATTCCGGCGATTGATAGGGATGCCTGGTGGTTGCATGTGGAGGGCGAAGTCGAAAAACCATTCGCGATAAATTATGAGGAGTTGCGCGAATTAGAATCGCGCACAATCCCGGCAACGCTCGAGTGCGCCGGCAACAACCGAAATTTTCTTCAGCCCAAAGTCAAAGGTGTGCAATGGGGACTCGGGGCTATCGGCACTGCGGAATGGACCGGTGTTCCATTATCGATCTTGCTCGATCGCGCGGAAGTAAAACCCGAAGCGCGCGAAGTAATTTTTGAAGGCGCCGACGGCGGCAGACTCGATGATCCGAAAGCTCCGCCCGGGGAATTGAAATTCGCGCGCAGTATTCCGGTGACTAAAGCGCACACCGACGTTCTTCTCGCTTACAAAATGAACGACGCCGATCTTCCCCCCCAACACGGATTTCCGCTGCGGGCAATTGTGCCGGGATGGTACGCGATGGCGTCCATCAAATGGTTGCAGCGCATCATCATCACCGATCAGCCGTTCACCGGATATTATCAGACCATGGATTATTCGTACTGGAAGCGGCGAGGGGACATGGCTGATCTCGCGCCGATCACCGAAATGCAAGTGAAAGCGGAAATCGCCAAGCCGGCTCAAGGCGAAATCGTGCCTGCCGATTCCAAAGTGCGCGTTCACGGCGCGGCATGGACGAGCGACGCAGAGATTATCAAGGTCGAACTCAGCACCGACGGCGGAGAGGCATGGAACGAAGCAAAATTCGTTGACGAATCCATACCGAATACGTGGCGCCTTTGGGAATTTGATTGGCACACTCCGTCCAAGCCAGGACAAACAAGTCTGGTTGCGCGCGCCACCGATTCACGCGGCCGCACTCAGCCGACACAACGCGATCCCGATCGCGGCACTTACATGATCAACCATCTTCTGCCGATCAGTGTGGAAGTGCGATGAATCGATTCTGGGTAGCGCATGCGTCTCGCATGCTGGCGAGGGCGTCCTCGCGATCGCGAACTTTCTCGACGGCTGGGATCTGCTCGATAGCTGCGAAGTCGAGAGGAAGTTCGTTTCGGCGCGACGCCGAAACCAGCACGCGGGACGCGTGCGCTACCCGGAACGTGTGGCGCGATTCTCGATCTTGTTGAAGTTCGCAGTCGCTTCGTCTTAACTCATCTCGATGTCGCTCGTTTTTAAAACCATTCAGACTGAAGGGATCGCGGAACTTTCTTACCTCCTCGGTGACGATGACGAAGGGGTCGGAGCGATTTTCGATCCGAGGGCGGATGTAGATGTTTATGTGGACATGGCGCGCGAAGCAGGCCTCGCCATCACGCATAT
>Ga0193719_10000881_pt1 | contig 11656 bp, 12 predicted proteins | sample U2a2metaG_FD_160103 | JGI IMG/M metagenome (GOLD analysis project Ga0193719, IMG submission 160103) | Soil microbial communities from a riparian zone of the East river system, Colorado, United States - U2a2 | ecosystem: Environmental > Terrestrial > Soil > Riparian zone | place: USA: East... | reverse complement strand
AGGACAGTTCGGCTTGAAAGTCCTGCTGCAAGTCGTGTTGCGCTGCTGCCGTGACGTGGCGCTGAGCAAAATAAAGCGCGAAAGCCATCAACCCAGAAACAACGAACATCATCGCGGCCACTAATTTCGTCCGGAACCTTGTCACCCTGCGTTTGTTTGGCCTGCTCGCGGAGATCATTGGAAATCGACTTGCAGCGTTTCGCCCTTCTTCAACTCGACCGGCCGTTCGTGCGTAGTCTTGCTGTCGATCCACGCGTTCAGCGTGTAGTGACCTGGGGGAAGTCCCCTCAATCGAAATCGTCCGTCGGCATCCGTCATTACGAAATGCGGACTGTTTAAAACAAGAATCAATCCGCGCATGTGCTCATGAATATCGCAGCGCAGTGTCACCAGCCCAGGCTTATCGAAAACGACCGATGGGATTGGCCGCTCCTCCGGCCGATAACGGCCGAGATCGAAGCGTTTCGTCGGTGAGTACGAAAAGATGCTGTGATAGGTATCGTCAAGGTTTGGGAATTCCACTCTTGTGCCAACTTGCACGGACAATAGCGGCGGAATGAAAGCCAAGTCTTGCTGTACGATCTGTCTCGTGGGCGGGGAAGCCGGTTTGGGAAAAGAACCCTCAAGATAGACTACCGCCAGTGGTGGCTGGGTCGAGAGAACGCCACCGTGCGTAACGATCTCGTAGCGTTTGGCCACAACAGGCGCAGAATGCGATTTAGGCAATTCTACGCGTCCCTCGACGGTGACTTGGCCCAGAACTGAAATCGGAAAAAGCGCTACGACTACGTTGAACCGGGCGAGTCTGCGCATCATGATGATGGGGATAAGATGATAACCCACGCCGTTCAGCGATGTTGCCTCCCTTCTGCTCGAGATACGATAGTTTCGGGAAAATCCTTCAAAATAGAAAGGATAAAGAAATGGCGCTTGAGTTGAAAAGAGTATGCGAAAAATGCGGGGTGCCGCTTACACCGAGCGGAGTCGCATACATTTGCAGTTACGAATGCACGTACTGCGCGAGTTGTGCCGAGCAAATGAACGCCGTTTGTCCCAACTGCGGAGGTGAACTTGTGCGACGGCCGCGTCGCGAAAAGCCGTCTAGCTCGGGCGCCGCCGCTGGCGCTTGATTAGATAAGTGAGAAAACACTCCTGGCCGACAACGCTCATGTCGATCAAAGCGCAATGCACACTGGCAGGCAAAAATTCGTTGCTCAGGCCGGTCAAAGTCGGCGCCCTGGCTCCGCCGAACATGTATGGGGCAATGGTAAGATTGAGTCGATCGACCAGGCCACGTTCCAGCAGCGACCGGAACAAAGTTGGACCGCCTTCGCACGCGACCGTGCGAATTCTGTATTTATCGCGCAGCGTGTGCAGCATACCGGCAAGATTAACATGCTCTGCTTTGCTGAGATGGAGCGTCGCCTTTTTCTCCAACGCTTTCTGATATTTCCGTGGCATTCGCCTGGTGGAAAAAATAATGATCGGCGAGATGTCCAACTGAAAAATGTTCAGACGATTGTCGATCTTTCCCTTATCAGAGACAATCACGCGAACCGGATAAGGCGTTTGCCCGCGTTTCATTCTTGCCTTGCATAAATCTGTTTTCGGCAAGCCAAGCCGGACGTTGTCGCGCTTTAGCGTGCTGTGCCCGATCAGGACCGCATCAGCCAATGCGCGCTGGCGAAACAAGTGCAGCTTGTCTTCGCGTGAAGTGAAATCGACAGGCGAAAAGGTCCTGGTAGTTATTTTGCCGTCCACCGTCATCGCGAAGGTAGCGCTGACAAAGGGCCGTTGGCGTTGTCGCTTCATTAAAAGGGAAACGCTCAACATCCAACATCCAACATCCGACACCGAAGTGTCTGAATTCGGCGTTGAGAGTTGAGCGCGCTGCTCGCGAACGCTTTCGGAGTTGAATATTGGGCGTTGAAGAGCCTCATTGTTCGAAGGTCCTGAAAATCAGCTGCCCGATTCTGAATCGCTTTTTTCAGCTTATTCCGTTTCGCTGATCTCATGCTCCAGCGTCGCGACTTCTTTTTGCATTTCGCGCAAATTTACGTGCGCAACTACGCCGCTGGGTTTGTAAAAGAGATAAACCAGAGCGCCGGGAAGGCAGCAGATGAGAATGATCAGGAAACTGAGCGATCCGATGAGGATGGCCTTTGCTTCCGGCACTCCGCAAAGGCCGTTAAGCATGATCTGGAAGACTTTTTCCCGAAGTCCAATTCCCGCGAAACTGATTGGCAGCGCCGAGATCGTGCGCTCGACCGGCATTACGGCAAAGAAATTGACCAGCGGAATAGCAACGCCCAACGCGTAAGCGGCACACAGAAAAGTGGTGAAAGTTGCAAGATGCGCAACGATCGATGCGCCGAACGCGACAAGCGTGGCAGGCCAATGATGGGCGTAAAGATGATAGGCCGCGGAGATTTCGATCAGCTTTTCGCGACCGGGAAATTTTTCCGGTAACAAGTGGAATAAATTAAATCCGCTGATTACAAAAGTGGACAGCAACGCCAGGATCGACGCGCCGAGAACGATTAGCAAAAGCCAAAGCAAATTTCGCGTCTCCGTGGTTTGTGAGAGGAAATCATAGCGCAAACCGATGAGCGTTCCGGTGATGGCAACCAGGGCAACAAGACCGATGAAGCGGTCGAACACGACCGCGAGCAACGCGCCTGCTTTCTTATCCGGCGTTTCCTTGAGCAGGTAATAACTTTTCATGATATCGCCGCCGGTCCCCCCGGGAAGAAACTGGTTGTAGAACATGCCAATCAAGAACAATCCAGACAGGCGTAGAAAACTGAGATGAATTCCCTGGACCTTCAGCAGAACATGCCATCGAAACGCAGCGGCAATTTCCACCACAAAGTATGCGAGGATGGCGATTACAACCCAGCGATACTGGGCATCCCGGATCGCCGCAGCCATTTGGGCGCGTCTGGCGGGATCGTGATAGACCCAATACAGCACCGCAACTGTAACGGTGAGCTGGAAAAGCGTGATCAGGATTTTTTTCATTCGCCGAAGCGTTCTTTCCAAACTTGGACCGACCGGCGAATTTGATCGCCTGTCTTGTGTGGGTGCATCTCCCAGACAAATAAGCAGTTTGCTGGAAGGAACGGAACAAGTTTTTCAAGGTCGACATCTCCCGTAAAAGGCGGTTGATGATCTTGCGCAGGCCAGATGCAGTCCTGCACGTGGCAGCCAAACGCATGGGGAGCGATCGCGCCTAACCACTCGGCATGATCGAGGAACCCCAGGTTCTCTTTGATTTGAGAGTGACCAAAGTCATGCCAGTAGCCGAGCCGGGATGAGTTCATCTCCTCGAGTAGCGACGGCAATTCGCGCTCAGTCGGGATTTCTTCATAACCACGCCGGCCTTCGAGCGCCAGTTTGATATTTTTTGATTCGGCGTAATCAACGATGTGGCGCAGACAATCTTTCACCCGCTGCAAATAATCGGGCGCAATTCTTTCGCGTTTTTGCACCGCTTTTACTTTCAGTTTCACGTATTTGCGCGACAGGTATCCGCCGGCTTTCGCCAGGTCGATCAACGGATCGGTGATGGGTCGCATGTTCACCTGCCCCAAATGCAATATAACAAACGGCGCATTTAGCCGCTGAGCGAAATCGATTGTCTGGAACGTTTGCTTGATCGCGCGCTCACGTTCCTCCGGAGAAACGGCAGAAAACTTATAGCAGTCCGGCGAAGCCACCATGACTTCGACGGGCAACGGACAAAAGTTATGCAAACTGCTGAAGCGAATTTGCCCCGCATCGGACATTTTTTGGATTCCCGGCATCAGCGAGATACGGATACCGTGGCCCAACTCAATCAAGTCGAACCCGAGTTTATCTTTGATTTCGTGCAGCATCACATCGCCGGCGGTGTGGCGTCCGGAGTTCCAACAGGTGGAAAACGAAATCATTTGCCTAACGAGCGCTCACGCTACCGACGTAAGTTCCGGTTCAGGCGTGGGCGAAGTCGGTCGGTCGCAGACGTGGCGACCGGCGAGGCTCAAAACAGCGAACGCGGCAATTCCATAGATCACCGAGGCAACTGCGAGAGCAGTGCGCATTCCAACCAAATCGGAAAACCCAGTGACGACGAGGCCGGCGATCGGCATTAAGCCAAAGAAACTCAGCCCGAAAACGGCGGAGACCCGGCCGCGCAATTCAGGAGGCGCGTGCTCCTGCACGATCGTATTGGACAGGCCGAAGTTCATGGACAGGGCGATCGCCAGTATTCCCATGGAGCAAGCAGTGAGAAGAAAACTGTGCGAACGCGACATGAAGAACATTCCGAGCGCGATCGCCAGCACATTGCCGCTCATGAACTTTAGCCGTTTCTCTCGCGCGATCGTGAGCAGGCCGAGTGAACCTGCAAATGCACCGGTGCCCGAAACCGCCATTAACCAGCCCAGCTCCCGTGGACCGAGGTGTAAAATGTTGCGTACGTAAAGCGGCAGCATCACTGAAATCGTTGGGAAAACGAAAATCGTTGTGCACGCGATGAGCGCGATCATCGACAGAATGGTCCGATCCGATCGGACATAGCGAAAACCGTCCATGATGCCGCTGCGCCGTTGTTCCTCCTCTTCTGCGGTCCCTCTTGTCCGCTTCGGCAGCGAAATCAGCGCGATGATCAATGCCAGAAAGGAAAATGCGTTGACGAAGAAAGCCGAAGCCGCGCCCCACCAGCCAACGAACAAACCAGCGAGGGAGGGGCCCACCAAGCGGGAGCCGTGAAAAACCGAGCGATCCATCGCTACCGCCGCAGCAATTTCATCTCGACGCACAAGTTCAGGGACGAGCGCCGAAATTGCCGGCATCTCAAACGCAATCGAAATGCCGAGCAACGCGGCAAAACAAAGGATATGCCAGATCTGAATGCGGTTCGTCAGAACGAACCAGCCCAGTCCGACCGCAAGCAAAATCTGCGCAATTTGCGTTGCGATCAGAATTTTTCGCTTATCAAATCGATCGGCCACGGAACCCCCGTACATGGTAAGTGCGAGAGTGGGAATCCCGGCCGCGAAATTGGCCATGCCCAGAAGGATCGCCTTGTTCGTGAGCGTGCTCATGACCCATCCCTGCGCCATGACCTGCATCCAGGTGCCCGTGTCGGAAATGGCCGAGCCTATGATGTAACGCCGGAAAGCGCCTGGCCGCAAAAGCGCCAGCGCTCGATGTCCAATCCATTTTTCTTCCCCGCTCATGGCCAAGACTCATACGCGGGGAGCGCTGAAGCTGCAATGAGGTGGTGCAAATTTGCTCGCGCGGAGCGTCTGCCAAAAGTGCGTTTGATGCACGCGGAGCGATAGCCGATGGTGATTTATGCGTATCGATAAGTTCACGCAAAAGATGCAGGAGGCGCTGCAGGCGGCACAGGATCTCGCTTCTCAGTCCAATCACCAGGAAATTGCCAATGAGCATTTTCTTTCTGCTCTTCTCGATCAAACGGATGGAATAACGCGGCCACTCCTCGAGAAAGTTGGAGTCAACGCGAACCAGTTGCGCGACGGTTTGCGTTCAGAGTTGGAGCGACGCCCGAAAGTCCACGGCGCCGCGGTTGATCTGCGACTGGCAAATGAACTTCGCAGCGTCCTCGATGGCGCGGAGAAGGAGATGTCGAAATTGAAGGATGAGTTTACGAGCGCCGAGCATTATCTACTCGCGTTGACGGGCGCCAATGTTCCTGCGGCCAAATTGCTCAAAGATCTCGGCGTCACGCGCGACAAGCTGATGCAAGCGCTCCAGCAGGTGCGCGGCTCCCAGCGAGTGACCGATCAGAATCCCGAAGGTAAATATCAAACCCTGGAGAAATACGGACGCGATCTGACCGAGCTCGCGCGGCGCGGCAAGATTGATCCGGTCATTGGACGCGACAACGAAATCCGGCGCATCATGCAGGTGCTGTCGCGCCGCACGAAAAATAATCCGGTGCTCATTGGGGACCCGGGCGTCGGTAAAACCGCAATCGTGGAAGGGCTCGCGCGGCGAATCATCAGCGGCGACGTGCCAGATTCGTTGAAACGAAAACGGATCATTGCGATGGATATCGCTGCGATGGTTGCGGGCGCAAAATTCCGCGGCGAATTTGAGGACCGCCTTAAAGCCTTTCTCAAAGAGATAACCGATTCACAAGGCGAGGTCATCCTTTTCATCGATGAGCTGCACACGATTGTCGGCGCAGGCGCGGCCGAAGGATCCATTGACGCATCGAACATGCTCAAACCGATGTTGGCGCGCGGCGAGTTGCGCACGATCGGCGCGACTACGATCGACGAGTATCGCAAATACATTGAGAAAGACGCTGCGCTCGAGCGGCGGTTCCAGCCGGTGCTGGTGAGTGAGCCGACTGTGGAAGACACCATCGCGATTTTGCGCGGATTAAAGGAAAGATACGAAGTGCACCATGGCGTGCGCATCACCGACGGAGCGCTTGTTGCCGCGGCCGTGCTTTCGCATCGCTACATCACCGACCGATTCCTGCCGGACAAAGCGATCGACCTTGTCGACGAAGCGGCGTCGCGTTTGAAGATCGAGCTCGATTCGATGCCGACAGAAATCGACGTGATCGAGCGCGAAATCATGCAGCACGAAATGGAGCGACAGGCCCTCAAGAAAGAAAAAGATCCCGCGAGCAAGGAACGTTTGAAAAAGCTCGAGAGGGAATTGGCGGAACTGAAAGAAAAATCCTCCGCGCTCAAAGCCGAGTGGCAGAAGGAAAAAGCGATCATTGACGAACAGCGCAGAATAAAAGAACAGCTTGATGCGCTTCGGACTGAACTAGAGCGAGCGCAACGCCGCGGCGAGCTGAGTAAAGCGAGCGAGATTCAATACGGAAAAATCCCCGAGCTGGAACGAAAGCTGGCCGAGTTGGCCGAGAAAACCAAGAACCAAAAATTAACTCTGCTCCGCGAAGAAGTGACCGAGGAAGATATTGCCAAGGTCGTCTCCGATTGGACGCACATTCCGGTCTCGCGCTTGCAGGAAGGCGAGCGAGAGAAGCTGGTCAAGCTCGAAGAACATCTGCACCAGCGCGTCGTGGGCCAGGACGAAGCCATCAAGGCTGTTTCAAACGCAGTGCGCCGTGCGCGCGCTGGCTTGCAGGACCCGAACCGGCCAATCGGTTCGTTCATCTTTCTTGGACCGACCGGTGTCGGCAAAACGGAGTTGAGCCGTGCGCTCGCGGAATTTTTGTTCGACGACGAAAACGCCATGATCAGGATCGACATGAGCGAATATATGGAGAAACACACCGTCGCGCGCTTGATCGGCGCGCCGCCGGGATATGTCGGTTACGAAGAAGGCGGCCAACTTTCCGAAGCCGTCCGGCGCAAGCCGTATTCAGTCGTGCTCTTCGACGAAATCGAAAAAGCGCATCCGGACGTGTTCAACGTGTTGCTGCAAGTGCTCGACGACGGCCGCATCACGGACGGGCAAGGGAGGACAGTCGATTTCAAGAACACCGTCATCATCATGACGTCGAACATCGGCTCGCAATACATCACCGAGGAAGAATCGAAAGAGGCGCGCTCGCGTTTGGTCATGGACGCATTGCGTGCGCATTTTCGTCCTGAATTTCTCAACCGCGTCGATGAGATCATCATTTTCGATCGGCTCACTGAAGAGGATCTCAAAAAGATTGTCGAAATCCAACTCCGGCGCCTGACGAAACGGCTCGAGCAACAAAAGATCACGCTCGATCTTTCGGATTCTGCCAAGGAGCTGATTGCGCGCGAAGGTTATGATCCGGTTTACGGCGCGCGTCCCCTCAAACGCACAATTCAAAAAGAAATTCTCGATCCGCTCAGTATCGACATTCTCGAAGGGAAAATCCGCGAAGGTCAAACCGTGCACGTCGATGCAAAGGATGGTGCTTTGTCATTTCGAGCGTGAGTCAGGAATCCGTCACCTTCATGCTTTTAGACGAGGAAATATTCGTCTTTAAATACGAACCTTCGCCTAATCATAGTTAGACGCACTCCCACCGCTTTTTTATGATTTCGCAAGCTGTATTCAAGATGGTGCTGCCGATGGCTTGTGCATGGGCCGAAGAACAAGAGGCCGTTATCCTCCGTGATGGCGTTGCACTGACGGCATCGCAGATCGCCGATGCGCGCCACATCGGTATCGCACATCCAGAACGCGTTCGTCTTCGAGTGGTAGAGGAAATACCATTGCCGCTGCATCCAATGCTACGTGAGGCAGCGCAGATCACCGGGCTGATTTCACCACGCACCGCGGCGCTGACTCTCCGCTATGGGATTTTCATTCGGTCTGAGTCTTGGGGCGAGCGCAGATTGGTTGTCCACGAATTGGCGCACACCGTTCAGTATGAGCGACTCGGTGGTTTTCAACCGTTTCTTGAACAATACTTATATGAGTGCATCATACCGCCGGGCTACCCGTTTGGCCCGTTGGAACAAGAAGCCAAGCGAATCGAGCGTGAGACGTGTGCCTAATCATAGGTTACAGCGAACGGGCGGCATCGCGCTCCTTTCATCGCCTCGCCTCGTGGCCGCCGTCGCTGAGCTTGGCTCGTTAGACCTACTCGCGTGAGTTGCATCTACTTGCCTGTCGTCTCTGCTCTCGCGCTTGCGTTATCGGCATGGCCGATGGAACATTGAGCTTACCCCTAGAAACGGCGAGAATTTTAGACACATGTCGCGGCCAGAACTTAAGGAATTCGCAGCGACAATCGTCGGTATTCACCAAGATTCCATGTGGTATACGCTCGACCGAGTGAAGAGCCAGCTCGCGCTTTATTCCGATAGCGCGCGGCGCCTGTACTGGATCCGCTTCCCCCGATTCAACAATTACTGGGCTGACTTAGTTCAGTATCCGCCTACACAGGTCGTGGAGCAGGTTCGAACTGAAGCGATGAAGCACAACATCAAACTCATTTTAAGCGAGTCGGTGAATGACCGCATCTAACCATGCGATGGAGCTGACGGCTACCCGCTGCGCGTTCACGTTTTACATGACCAAAAAGTTTTCATTTCGATTGGCGCTCGGCGTCGGTAGCCGTAACTCATCTTATTCTCGTTAGACCGATTTAACGCGTTGCGTTAGCTCGTTACTTCCCGGAACGCTGACAAAAAAACTCTCCATCTCAGATTTTTTGCCGATGGTGAGACGCATGTGGTTTGGGAGCGCCGGAAATAAGCGGCCGACTTGCACACTGCGTTGTTTTAACGCAAGCACTCGGCGAAACCGCGCTAGCGTCCGAAAGGTCTTTCAGATTCTGCTTCTTCGATGCCCTCGGCCGCGAGATCGACGGGCGCGGGAGGGGATTCGTTTGCTTCCATAACTTGCAAGCCCCGATCGCCGATTTTATTCAGATTCAGTCCCGCTAATTGAGGAACGGCTTCAGCCATCTGCCGAAAAACATCTTCAATAGAATAGATGCTGTTCTGGCCAGAACATGCCTGGATCAAGTCGCGCAAGATTTCCCAATCGTCTCGCGCCTCGCCCGGCGCGCGCACGGCGCGATTCAAACGTTGTAGCCTGCCATCGCCATTGACCATCGAGCCGCGTTTTTCCGCGAAAGCAAACGATGGGAGCACAGCTGTCGCATATTCTGTCGTAGCGTTTGAGAGGATATCCATCACGATGAACGCCGAGAGATTTTCGAGCTGTTGGGCCGAAATTCCCGATCGCATCGGATTCTCGCCCAGGGTGATCAACGCCTTTACACGTCGGGATTTCACGGCGTCCGCGATCGTGGGCAGTTTCGCGCCTGGCTGCGATGTTATTCCGAGCAACCGGGCGCCGTTCGTGTTCGGATTACGATCTTCGCTTAGAAGAATGTCGTCGCCGGGACCTGTGCGCGGTACGATGTCGATCAGTTCAACGCCGAGGGTTGTAGCGAGTTGGAGTGTCAGCCAAAGTTCTTCATTGGTCATTCGGCCAGAAGCGATGATGGCGATTTCGCCGCCGGAAAACTGTTTCAACTGGAGCGCCGCCTGTGCGATCGCGATTGGCCAATCGGCGCGGGCAAGGTTTTCTCCAGAGAGTATCTGCGGTTCGAGCAGCCGGCGATCCGATTGCAGGTAATAGAAATTGAGCCGGCCGTAATCACACATCCAACAGGAGTTGACTGCGTCATTCTCGCGCGGCGTCTGCCGGTAAATGACATCTTCGCGCGTGCCGATAATTGTGTTGCAACCAGTCGCGCAGCTCGTGCAGATGCTTTTCGTTTCCTTCAAAAACCATACGCGCATTTTGAAACGAAAATCGGCGGAAGTGAGCGCGCCGACCGGACAAATGTCCACCGTGTTGAGAGAATAATTGTTGTCCAGCCGTTTGTCGGGATGCGCGGTTAGCACCGTGTAGCTGCCCCGATCGACGAAACCGAGCACGTCGTCGTTCGCGATTTCCTGGCAGAAACGAATGCAGCGCGAGCAAAGAATGCAGCGCTCATCGTCGAGCGTGACGCGCGGCCCGAGTAGAACGTTTTTTGGTTTCTTCACTTTGTTCTCGAGAAAACGCGACTGGCTCGTTCCGTAATCAACGCTGAATTCCTGTAAACGACATTCGCCAGCCTGGTCGCAAATAGGGCAATCGAGCGGATGATTGATGAGAAGAAATTCCATCACACCGCGCTGGCATTCCTTCACCAGCGGGGAATTCGTGCGCACGCCCATTCCATCGGCGACATCCTGCGCGCACGAAATCTGCGGACGCGGCATCCAGTTGATCACTGGCTTACCATCCGCGCCGAGTTCTGGCTTGCGATCGGGACCGAGTTTTGGAAGTCCCATTTCGATCAAGCACATTCGGCAATTACCCGGCGAACTGAGCTTCTTATGATAACAGTAGCGCGGCACATAACTGCCGGCCTGCTCACACGCCTCGATGACGCGCGTGCCTTTCGGGAACTGATGCCACACGCCATCGATCTGGACGTTGAACATCGGCGGAACGCTGGATGATTGGTCGCTCATCAAAGACGAATCAGGAAAGCAGGAAAAAAGGAAAAAGAGGATTTCACAATACGATCTTCTCGCCATGTTCGCTTTGAACCGGCAACTCGCGACAAACACGTTTGATGGTTAGCGGCAGCGTTGCGAAATTCAAAAGCAAACCATCTTCAAGGCTTGCCGCTTTCAAATAGCTGCGGCCGATTGCGAAGTGAATGTCTTCAAGCGAACTAATCGCTTTCAACTCGACGATGATCTTGCCTTCGACTAGAAAATCGAGTCGGTGCTCACCGATTTGGTGATCCTTATAGAATAGAGGGATCGGCTTTTGGCGAATGAACTGGATGCCACTTGATGCAAATTCAACGGCCAGCCCCTCCTCGTAAATATTTTCGAGAAATCCCGGACCCAGCTCCCGGTGCACGCGAATCGCGGCTGCGATGATTCGATCAGTGAGGTCTCGATTCCGCAACCTTCCTGCTTTCCTGTTTTCCTGATTCATTTCTAGATTGTTCCCGCAGCGCCGGCTTTTTCCCAGCCGGGATCGTGTGCCATCGGAACTGTAGGAATCGACTCCTCCCGGATTAATTCTTCCGGCGTGTATTCAGGTGGAAGCGGCGGTGGCACAGGCTTGACGGCCCGCTCTGCAAATTCCTCAGGAAATTTTTCGACAAAACTTTGCGTCGGCCAGGCGCACGCTTCGCCGAACGCGCAAATCGTGC
>Ga0193719_10000880_pt1 | contig 11678 bp, 7 predicted proteins | sample U2a2metaG_FD_160103 | JGI IMG/M metagenome (GOLD analysis project Ga0193719, IMG submission 160103) | Soil microbial communities from a riparian zone of the East river system, Colorado, United States - U2a2 | ecosystem: Environmental > Terrestrial > Soil > Riparian zone | place: USA: East River... | reverse complement strand
ATTCGATAGTCCTCGCCGGAGCGCTGCTCGCAACCGTCCCGCTGATCATCCTGTTCGTCTTCGCGGGCAGGCAGTTGGTGGCCGGAATCATGCAAGGCGCCGTGAAGGGGTGATGGCAATCGAATTTCCGCCTGACTTCATCTGGGGGTCGGCGACCGCGGCGGCCCAGATAGAGGGAGCGGCCCATGAGGAAGGCAAAGAGGACTCCATCTGGGACACGTTCGCGCGTGTGCCCGGGGCAGTCGCCGGTGGCGATACCCCTGAGGTCGCCGTCGACCACTATCACCGCATGCCGCAAGACGTCGCGCTCATGAAGCAACTCGGCCTGGGTGCCTACCGGTTTTCCATCAGCTGGGCGCGAGTCAAGCCGGGGGATCGCGACGTCAACCGCCAGGGCCTCGGGTTTTACAGCAGACTGGTCGATGAGCTGCTTGAGGCGGGCATCCTGCCGTGGTTGACCCTTTACCACTGGGACCTACCGCAGAGCCTTCAGGACCGCGGCGGGTGGGCTAACCGCGACACCGCCTACCGGTTCTGCGATTACGCGACCCTCGTGCATGATGTGCTCGGCGACCGCGTCAACCACTGGACAACGTTTAACGAGCCGCTGTGTTCCTCATTGATCGGCTATGCGGGCGGCGAGCATGCCCCGGGCCTGCGCGACCCACGGGCAGCGCTAGCTGCAGTGCACCACCAGCACCTCGCGCACGGGCTGGCGGTCCAGGCTTTGCGCAGCCAGGGAGCGGACAAGATCGGAATCACTCTCAACCTGACCAATGCCTTGCCCAACGCCCCGGACGATCCTGTCGATGTCGAGGCGGCACGTCGAATCGATGCGCTCGTCAATCGCCTGTATCTCGAACCCATCATCCTGTCGCAATATCCGGCCGACCTACTCGAGGACGTGCGAGATTACGGGCTCTCCGAACAGATTCAGGAAGGCGACCTCAAGATAATTGGCGCGCCCATCGACTTCCTCGGCGTCAACTACTACCACGATGACAACGTGAGCGGACACCCGCTGCCTGCCGCAGCGCACCCAAGACTGGCGCCCACCACCCGAGCGAAGTCGTCTCCTTTCGTCGGCTCTGAATATGTAACCTTCCCTGCTCGGGACCTGCCCCGTACGGCGATGGACTGGGAGGTCAATCCTGACGGCCTGCGTGCGCTGCTCGTTCGACTCGGGAAGGCATATCCGACGCTTCCGCCGATCTATGTGACCGAGAACGGAGGAGCGTACAGCGGGGACATTGTGAGTGAGGACGGCCATGTCCACGACCCCGAACGTACGACGTACATCCTTCAGCACATCCAGGCGGTTGCCGATGCGATGCGCGCCGGCGCAGACGTGCGCGGCTATTTCCTCTGGTCGCTTCTCGACAACTTCGAGTGGGCATGGGGATTCCAGAAGCGGTTTGGAATCGTGCATGTCGACTACGACACTCAGGTCCGCACTGTCAAAGACAGCGGGCTGGCCTATTCCAGGCTTGTACGAAACGGTACCGGCACCTTCCCGGAGCTCAACGGCGACTGAACGAGAAACCGTTAGTCCCTCTCGAAGTACGAACCGGATTGTTGCTGAGAAAGTCCCCTTCGCCAGGTCAGGATTCGTTCATGGCTGTAATGTCTTTGAAGTCGCCGCTGGGCCTGGTGCGCAAGCGCCGCCGCGCCAACTTCCTGAGGCCTCTTCTGACGGCGATCCCGGTGCTGCTGATATCGGCCGCCGTCTTGCTCGCCGCCTTTGGGGGTCTGGCCGGCTCGCGATAGGTCGCCGGCGGCAGAACGTGCTCTACGGAAGCAGTATCTGGCGGGGCGGGATGATCTTTGGGTAGGACTGCTCGGCGAAAATAATGTAGCGCTGGGTGGCGAACGCCCCAGCCCACAACGGCCAGCACGTAGTCAGCACGAGGTGATACCCGGGTGCATCCGATACCAGGACCGTGCGGTTGTCAGGGTTGACAATTTTGCTCCCGGTCACTTTGTAGCGGAACAGCCCGTAACGCGTCTCAATGTCTATCTCGTCACCAGCCTTCAGGACCGGGAAGTTGATCCAGTAAACGTTGTGAGCTGCCACGCCCACCGACCCTTGGTCCCCCGGCCAGACCGTGCCTGGATAGTGCCCAGGACCCGAATAAAGGATGGTGGTGCTGATGCCCTCTCTGACCGCTGCGAAATAGTTCAACTTGGGGACGCGAATCGCGAAGTCGACTCCTTTGACTGGGTGCTTGAGCGTGGGGTCGACCGCAATGGGGCCCACGGGCCCGTTGTCGGGAATCCGGACCTGCTGGTGCCACCCCTGGTTGAGCTGTTGCTGCTCCGAGAAGCCGTTCCACATCCCGTACGCGAACGTCACGACGGCCAGCACACCGACCAGGAAGCACGCAAAAGAGACGACCCGCAGAACGTGCACCCTGCTTGGGGGCTGTCCCTTGTGGGCCTGGGCATCGGAGGCATGCGGCAAGGTTCGGCCAATCGCCATACCTTGTAAACGCGGAGGCCGCTAATGCCACCCGGCCTCCGCGCCCAGCGATGAGGAAGCGGTCTTGCGCCAGGCGGGACCTAGAGTACGAAGTAGAAGGTGGCTCCCTCGCCTACGGCGCCTTCCGCCCAGCAGCGGCCGCCGTGACGGTTCACGATCCTGCGCACCGTGGCGAGCCCAATACCCATGCCTGGAAACTCGCTCTGGCTGTGCAGCCGCTGGAAGGCGCCGAAAAGCTTGTGCGAGTAGAGCATGTCGAAGCCGACCCCGTTGTCCCGAACGAACTGGCGATCAACGGCATCGACCCGCTCGCAACCAATCTGGATGGTGGCATCGGGTTTCGGGCTCGTGAACTTCCAGGCGTTGTTGATGAGGTTGCCGAGCAAAATGCGCACAAGGCGGGCGTCGCCGGATACGGCCAGGTCGGAGGCGATATTCACAGTCACGTTGCGATCAGGATCCGAAGCGCGTATCTCGTCGGCGATCTCCGCTGCCATCGTGCTCATGTCCACCCGCTCGCGGTGAATCTCTCCACTGGTCACCCTGAACAGCGACTGAAGGCCGTCGAACACCGAAACCATCCGTTGGCTCGCTCTACGCATCCGCTGGAGGTAGTCCTTGGCGCGGTCGTCAAGCCCGCCGGCGTAATCCTCCAGCAGGGTGTGGCTGAGGCCATCGAAGGCCAGCAGCGGTGCGTGGAGGTCATGCGAGACCGAGTAGCTGAAGGCCTCCAGCTCGCGGTTGATCGCCGTCAGGGCGGTGGTGCGCTCCTCGACCAGCTCTTCGAGCTGGGTGCGATAGCGCCGCAACTCCTGTTGTGCGCGGTAGAGATCAACGAAGACACCCACCTTGGCTCGGAGGATTGCCGGCACGACCGGTGCAAAAACAAAGTCCACGGCGCCAAGCTCATAACCCCGGCCCATATCCGTCTGGGCCTCGTCAAGGGCCGTGACGAAGATGATCGGGGTGAACTCAGAACGGGGGCGTTGCCGGATCAGCTGCGCGGTCTCGAAGCCGTCCATGATCGGCATTCGAACATCGAGCAGCACGACAGCAAACTCCTGGCGCAGAAGCTGGCGCAGGGCATCGGCGCCGGAGGAAGCCTCGACGACAGTCTCTCCAATTGGAGCCAGGATGGTCTTCAGGGCAAAGCGCTTCGTCGGATCGTCGTCGACCAGCAGGATGCTAACAGCGGCCTCAGGCTTACCGTTGGTCGGGCGCTCCGTACGCAGCGTGGAGGTCATCGGACCTTGTGGAACAGGCTGACCCCGTCCCTCACCTGCAGATACCGGCTGCTCTCTGGGCAAAAAGTCAGCGACTCGCGTTCGCCAAGGGCCAGGTAACCCGATCTGATGAGGCTGTCATAGAAGAGCCTATGGGCTCGCTCCTGGAGGGCAGGCTTGAAATAGATCAGCACATTCGCGCACAGGATCAAGTGGAACTCGTTGAACGAGCCGTCGCTGACGAGGTTGTGTCGCGCCCACGTCACGTTTCGTTGGAGGTCTCGGCTGAACCTGGCGACGCGACCGGCGACGGAGTAGAAGTCTGCGATCTTGCCCCGGCCTCCAGACTGAACGTAGGCGCCCTCGTCTGACCGAAGCCGGTCGAGCGGGTAGGCGCCAGTCTGCGCGACGGTCAGGCTGTCCTCGTTCAGATCTGTTGCATAGATCCGCGAACGCTCGTAAATGCCCTCCTCCTCCAGGATGATCGCGACCGAATAAACCTCCTCACCTGTGGCGCAGCCAGCAATCCAGATGCGCAACGACGGATAGGTCCTGAGGCGCGGGACGATCTCTTCGCGAAAGCACCTGAACGCCTCTGCTTCGCGGAACATTCTCGTGACGTTCACACCGACACCGCTGAGGAACCTCTGCATGCACGACGTGTCGTGCAGCAGTCGCTCCTGGTAAGCGGAGATGGTCGGCACTCCTTCGCCGGCCATTCCCGCGGCCAGGCTGCGCCGAAGTGGCGCAAGAGCGTAGTCCCGGAAGTCGTATCCGTATCGCATCCAGACGCCTTCCAGCAACAGCCTTATTTCGATCTCTTCGATATTCGGCTTCGTTGCTGTTTCGCGCTCGACTGCCAATTCGCCTCCGTTGCCCTTAGACGCTGAGCCAGGATCTGAGCATCGACAGAAGGTGTGAGTTATTGACAGGCTTGGCTATATAGTCGGATGCCCCTGATTCGATGCACTTCTCACGGTCTCCCTTCATCGCCTTGGCGGTCAGAGCGATGATTGGTCGGTTCTTGAACGCCGGCATCTCCCGCATCCTGGTCATCAGCTCATAGCCATCCATCTGGGGCATCATCACATCGACAAGGGCGATGTCGATTTCGGTGTTCCGCTCCAACGTTTCGATGGCGTCCTGGCCCGAGTCGACCGAGAAGACCTCCATCTGTTGGCGCTCGAGCATCGCGGTCAACGCGAAGATGTTGCGAACATCGTCGTCGACGATCAGCACCCTCTTATTCGCCAGCGATGCTTCGAGATTGCTTTCGTCGATCCAACCCCGCTGCCCGTTGGCGCTGCCACCATCGACCTTCTCCAGGATGGCAGTGACCTCTTCCCGGAGGCGTTCGGGAGATCTGACCTCCTTGACAACGATGCTCTTGGCGGACCTCCCCAACCTGAGCTCCTCCTTCCGCGTCAGATCCTTCGCGGTGTAGACGAGCAGGGGTGTCGAATGATCCTTGTTCGCCTTGAGGTAATCGATCACCTGCCAGCCTGTGAGCCCGGGCAGCCCAAGGTCCAGCACGACGCAGTCGAACCGCTGGTCCTGCAGGACGGCCAGGGCCTCCTCACCCGTCGCCACTGCTGTGACTATGGCGTTGACGGGCTCCATCAGGCTCACGATGTGTTTTCGCTGGATCGGGTCGTCCTCGACGATGAGGACACGCTTCTCCGCACCACCAGCTGGGGCGCTTTCCGATACTTGGGATGACCGCTCTCCCACTTTCCATGCTCCCGCTGCGGCTGCTCCTAGCAAAACGGGCTCGGGTGATTGCACCTGGGACCCGTTGGTCGACCCGCCGTTGGCGTGTCGCGTTGGGGCCGGGATTGTCATCGGGAGGTAGACGGTGAAGGTGCTGCCCTGGCCGACCTCGCTGTCGAGCTTGATCTCGCCTCGGAGGAGGCGGGAGAGCTCGCGACAGATCGAAAGACCAAGGCCTGTACCACCGTATTTACGGCTGGTGGTGCCATCACCCTGGGCGAACGACTCGAATATCGACTGCTGCTTCTCAGCCGGAATTCCGATGCCTGTGTCCGAAACGCTCAGGGCGATCACGCCCTCGGCGCGGTTCAGATTTTCGTTGTCGTGACTCCAACCTGAGGCCACCGGCCCGGCCGCGAATGTAACGCTGCCCTTCTCGGTGAACTTGAATGCATTGCTCAGGAGGTTGTTGAGCACTTGCTGCAGCCGCTGGGGGTCAGTCGGGATCGAGCTCGGGAGACCCGGTCGGAGGTCGATAGTGAAGGCGATCTTTGTGGCCTCCGCGACGTGCCTGAAGGTGCGCTCGAGCAGTGGAGGTAGCTCGGCCAGCGGCCAATCGGTGATCTCGAGCGCCACTGTTCCCGACTCGATCTTAGAGAGGTCGAGGATGTCGTTGATCAGCTTGAGGAGGTCGGTGCCTGACGAACGGATGATCGTGGCGTACTCGACCTGCTTCGGAAGAAGGTTGCGGTCTGGGTTGTCGGTGAGCTCTTGGGCGAGAATCAGAAGGCTGTTCAGCGGCGTACGGAGCTCGTGCGACATGTTGGCGAGGAACTCCGACTTGTAGCGGGATGTTATGGCGAGCTGCTCAGCCTTCTCTTCCACCAGCGATTTGGCCGCTTCCACTTCTGCTCGCCGCCGATCGATCTCGGTGTTCTGCTGGGCCAGCTGTCGCGCTTTCTCAGCGAGGTCGAGGTTCGAGTGCTGCAGCTGGTCCTGCTGGCTCTGAAGCTCATTCGCCAGCGACTGAGATTGCTTCAGGAGATCCTCGGTGCGGCTGTTGGCCTCGATCGTGTTGAGCACGATCCCGATGCTTTCGGTGAGCTGGTCCAGGAAGTCCTTGTGGATGGCGCTGAACTCGTGGAACGACGCGAGCTCGATCACCGCCCTCACATTGCCCTCGAAGAGCACAGGTAGAACGATGATGTTCATGGGCTTTGATTCACCCAGCCCAGAGCTGATGCGAATGTAGTCGGCAGGCACGTTGGTCAGCAAGATGCGGCGCTTTTCCAGAGCGGCCTGGCCGACAAGACCCTCTCCAAGCCGGAACTCGGTAGGCACGTTTTTGCGCTGCTTGTACGCGTAACCGGCCTGGAACGCGAGATGCGCCTCGGTCCCGTTGGGCGGCACCATGCCGTAGAAAACCCCATGCTCGGCGTTGACCAATGGGGCCAGCTCCGACAGGATCATCTTGGAGACTGTCATCGGGTCGCGTTGGCCCTGGAGCATCCGGGTGAAGCGGGCCAGGTTCGTCTTGAGCCAGTCCTGCTCCTGGTTCTTCTCAGTGGTCGCCTTGAGGTTGCCGATCATCTCGTTGATGTTGTCTTTCAGCACGGCGACTTCTCCGCTTGCCTCGACGCCGATCGATCGGGTGAGATCTCCCTTGGTGACTGCCGTCGCGACGTCTGCGATGGCTCGCACCTGGGTGGTCAGCGTGGCGGAGAGCTGGTTGACGTTGTCGGTCAAGTCACGCCACGTGCCGGCAGCGCCGGGCACCCTCGCCTGGCCACCTAGCCGGCCCTCGACACCGACCTCGCGAGCAACACTCGTGACCTGGTCCGCGAACACCGCCAGGGTGTCGGTCATGCCGTTGATCGTGGCCGCAAGTTCGGCGATCTCGCCCTTGGCCTCCAGCGTCAACTTGCCCTTCAGGTCGCCGTTGGCGACGGCCGTCACGACTCTTGCGATTCCACGTACCTGGTCCGTCAGGTTGCTCGCCATCGTGTTGACGTTCTCGGTGAGCTCCTTCCAGGTTCCGCCCACGCCCTTGACTTGAGCCTGCCCGCCGAGCTTGCCCTCAGTACCCACCTCACGGGCGACACGACTCACCTCATTGGCGAATGCATTGAGCTGGTCGACCATCAGGTTGACGGTCTTCTTGAGCTCGAGAATCTCGCCTCGGACGTCAACGGTGACCTTCTTGGAGAGGTCGCCGTTCGCGACAGCGGTGGTGACCTCGGCGATGTTGCGTACCTGGCCCGTCAGGTTGCCGGCCATCGAGTTGACGTTGTCAGTGAGGTCCTTCCAGACCCCACCGACGCCTTCAACTTCGGCCTGGCCGCCGAGCTTGCCTTCCGTGCCGACCTCGCGGGCGACACGAGTCACTTCGTTTGCAAAGGCGTTGAGCTGATCGACCATCACGTTGACGGTGTTCTTGAGCTCGCGGATTTCGCCACGCACGTCGACGGTGACCTTCTTGGAGAGGTCCCCGTTGGCGACGGCGGTGGTCACTTCCGCGATGTTGCGCACCTGACCGGTCAGGTTGCCGGCCATCGAGTTGACGTTGTCAGTTAGCTCCTTCCAGACTCCCGCGACTCCGCGCACATCTGCCTGGCCGCCGAGCTTGCCTTCGGTGCCTACCTCGCGCGCAACGCGCGTCACCTCACTGGCGAACGCGTTCAACTGATCGACCATGACGTTGACAGTGTTCTTGAGCTCGAGGATCTCGCCTCGGACGTCGACAGTTATCTTCTTCGAGAGATCGCCGTTGGCGACCGCAGTCGTGACCTCGGCGATGTTTCGCACCTGGCCGGTCAGGTTTCCTGCCATCGAGTTCACGTTGTCGGTAAGGTCTTTCCAGACCCCTCCAACTCCCTTCACCTCTGCCTGGCCCCCGAGCTTGCCTTCCGTGCCAACTTCGCGAGCGACGCGGGTCACCTCGTTTGCGAAGGCGTTGAGCTGGTCGACCATCAAATTGATCGTTCGCTTTTGGTCTGCGAGCTCGCCCTCGACGTCGACTGTGATCTTCTTGGAGAGGTCGCCATTGGCAACCGCAGTGATGACTTCCGCGATGTTGCGTGTTCGGTCGGCGAAGTTCGCCGACATGTAGTTGATATTGTCAGACAGGTCTTTCCATACGCCGCCCACGCCACGCACTTCTGCCTGGCCGCCGAGCTTGCCTTCAGTCCCCACCTCGCGTGCGACCCTCGTCACCTCGTTGGCGAGGCCGTTGAGCTGGTCGACCATCAGGTTGACGGTCTCCTTGAGCTCCAGGATCTCTCCGCGCGCATCGACTGTGATCTTCTTGGAGAGGTCGCCGTTGGCCACCGCGGTCGTCACGTCGGCGATGTTGCGAACCTGGCCCGTTAGGTTGCCGGCCATCGAGTTGACGTTCTCGGTGAGCTCTTTCCAGACTCCGCCGACACCCTTGACTTCAGCTTGGCCGCCGAGCTTGCCTTCCGTACCGACCTCATGGGCCACACGCGACACTTCGCCGGCGAAGGCGTTGAGCTGGTCGACCATCACGTTGACGGTCTGCTTCAGCTCGAGGATCTCACCCTCGACGTCGACGGTGACCTTCTTGGAGAGGTCGCCGTTGGCGACCGCCGTGGTCACTTCAGCGATATTGCGCACCTGGCTCGTGAGGTTGCTGGCCATGAAGTTGACGTTGTCGGTGAGGTCCTTCCAGACGCCGCCCACGCCTTTGACCTGGGCCTGGCCGCCGAGCTTGCCCTCGGTACCCACCTCACGCGCAACACGGGTCACCTCAGAGCTGAACGAACGGAGCTGGTCCACCATCGTATTGACAGTCTTGGCTGTCTCGAGGAACTGACCCTGGAGGCGGTGGCCGTCGATCTCCATCGGCATCGTGTGCGAAAGGTCTCCATTCGCCACAGCGCTGATGACCCGCGCCATCTCGGTATTCGGGCGTACGAGGTCTTCGATGAGGTCGTTGACAGAGTCCAGGGTGGCGGCCCATGCACCTCCGGCGTCACCCAGGGCCGCGCGCTTGAGCTGGCCCTCCTTCCCGACGTGTTTGCCGAGCTTTCGCAGCTCGCGCTCGAGCCGCTGGTTGGATTCGATGATGTCGTTCAACGCGCTCGCCACCTTGCCTGCGGAGCCTGTCCAGGTTGCGGGAAGGCGCGTGGAAAAGTCCCCGCGCTTGACGGCGGTGAGGACGCTGACGATGACCCGTGGATCCACGACGTTGCTGGGTGCGACCCTGGTTGCTACGACTTTGGCTGCCATGTGTTGCGACTCCCCTTCATTACTTCGTCCTCTCGTGTCTCCAAATTCATCCGGCTGCTTTGTGAGGTCACTGACTTACAGGTATCCAGAACTCGATCCTGGCCCCTGCGCCTGGCTCGCTCTCGATCCGGCATCTGCCGCCGGCCAGCTGCGCCCGCTCGCGAATCGCCACCAGTCCCAGGTGGCCTGGCACATACATCGTTTCCGCGACGACAAAGCCCTTTCCGTCATCGGTCACCACTGCCCGGATTCCTCCGTCCAGGGCCTGGGCTGAAACCCGCACGCGGGTGGCGTGTGCGTGCTTCTCGACGTTGGTCAACGCCTCAGACACGCTCTTGAACACGACTGATCCGATGGCCTCAGGAAGATAGGTCGGAAGCCGCAGGTCGATGTCCGGCTCGATGCCGGTGTGGGTCCGGAAGGACTCAAGGCGGGTGCGGATCGCCTCGTCGAGCCCAAGGGGCACTTCAGTCGCCTTCGTGCTCACGTTCAGGAGCAGCCGGCGCAGTGAATCCTCGACCTTCTTCAGCGTGGCGTTGAGCTCGTCGAGCTGAGCATCGTGCCTGGTCGGATCCGATTCAGTTCGCGCGCGTGCGAGCTGCAGCTCGGCGGCGGTCAGCAGCTGCAATGAGTCGTCGTGTAGCGCGCTGGCGAAGCGGCGTCGGGCCTCGTCGCCGCCTGAGGCGATGTTTTCAAGCAGCTGACGGCGGGCGGCAGCCGCCTGTTCCAAACGCTCCGCAGTCAGGTCGAGCTTTTGCTCGGCTTCCCGGTACTGCCACATCAGGCCGGTCGCCATCGCTGCGACTCGGAGCACCCAAAGGTCATCGGCGGTGAAGCCCCGCCGCGAGTCGTAGGCGACAAGAGCGCCGATGCGCCTGTCGCCGGCCCGCCACGAGACAGCGGCGGAGTTGCGAATGCCGGCCAGCCCGCTGGCTTGCCAGAAAGCATCCAGGTCCGGCGAGCTGCCGTTCGCGAGATCGAGCTCGTCCCGGAACACGACTCGCTCTATGACGCTCTGGGCGTCAACCGGCATTCGGATGCGCAGTTGGTGGATAGGCGAGTCGGCGGCGAACCCATGCGGCTCCGGTTGCACGGCGAGACTCCGATCGTGGCCCAGGCGCCAGAAGGCCACGCGACGAGCTCGGACCAGTCCCGCGATCGTCTGTCCGAGGCGGCCGAAGAAGATCGGCAGCTCCACGCCCGCTTCCGAATACGAGGAGACTGCGCGCAGCGTCATGAAGGCGGCGACCTGGGCTTTCTCCAGCCGCTGCGTTGCCCGCGTCTTGGGACGCGGCCGCGCCTCGTCAGCGTCAGCGCGACCATCCGGCGCCGACGCTGACGCTCGAGGCCGGCTATCTGCCGGCAGCGCGACAACCTCCACGTGCCCCTCCAGAAGAGTCTTAGAGCTACATCAAATCGCTCCGGAGCCACCTGCGTCGCCGTACAACTGAGGTATTCGCGGTAATTACGCGGCGGCTGTCGAAAGAAAAAACCGGGCCCGCACTGTGCGGGCCCGGCCGTCGTTGCGTTGACTAGCGCCGTCGAATCCGCATTCCGATGCCGCCGAACAGAGCCATGAGGGCTCCGATCAGGCCGCCGGTGATGGGGGTTCCGGTGGCAGCCAGGACCTCGCCATGAGGGCTGGTTGCCGTTGAGCCGCTGACGCCGCCGGTTGCGCCGGTCCCGCCCGTGCCGCCGGTGCCGCTGCCTGCGGTCTGTGTGCTGCCTACGGTGTTGCCGGTGCTGGCGCCGACGCTGCCAGTGCTGGTGCTCGTGTTGACAGTGCCAGTTGTCCCGACAGTGTTGCCGGTGCTTTCGCCGGTGCTGTGGACCGTGCCGACGGTGCCGGTTGTCCCGACGGTGTTGCCGGTGCTTTCGCCGGTGCTGTGGACCGTGCCGACGGTGCCGGTTGTCCCAACGGTGTTGCCGGTGCTTTCGCCGGTGCTGTGGACCGTGCCGACGGTGCCGGTTGTCCCGACGGTGTTGCCGGTGCTTTCGCCGGTGCTGTGGACCGTGCC
>Ga0193719_10000879_pt1 | contig 11703 bp, 15 predicted proteins | sample U2a2metaG_FD_160103 | JGI IMG/M metagenome (GOLD analysis project Ga0193719, IMG submission 160103) | Soil microbial communities from a riparian zone of the East river system, Colorado, United States - U2a2 | ecosystem: Environmental > Terrestrial > Soil > Riparian zone | place: USA: East... | reverse complement strand
AATTATCCCAGCTGCCGAAGCAACGCGAGCAATTTAGCGGCGAGACTACCGCACACTTATTTGCCATCGATATCCAGTTTCTGATCCATCGTAAGCGGCTTACGATCCATGACTGCGGGCTCGGAAGTTTAACGAGGTTGCGCAACGCGCTCTAAGGACCGAAGCCGAGACTGTTCGTGTTGCGTTCGCTTTTCAACCTGCGTCAGTATCACGCTGATCGATGTCGCTTCGACGCAGCAGATAGTCGAGTCCGCCGACCCGGTACCATCTGTAACCATAGCCTTCCAGCATAATACGGTGTTTGCCGGATTCGTTAGCCCGACTGTGGTCCTCAGCAAGAAGATTAACCAGCAGCTTGCCCTGTGCACTACTCACGCCCGGATCCACGAGAATTTCACGCGGTTGTTCGTGAAGGTTGTGTAAAAACAGCACCGAATTATTGCGCCAGTCGTACCGAAGAGCGAGAACCGCGGGATCGCGGACGTTCAACACGGTAAAATCTCCCCATCCAATCTCGGGAACTTCTTTGCGCATTCGAATGATGCGCTCGGTCCAGTTCAGCATTGACTCCGGATCGCGCCGCTGGATCGCGGCGTTAATGTGTTGATAACCGTATGGTCCTTTATCTATCACAGGAGTGTGCGGTTTTGCGTTTTTGGTAAATCCACCGTGCGGTTCATCCGACCATTGCATCGCAGTCCGCGCGCAAGCGCGTTCCGGCAGCGAGAGATCGTCGCCCATGCCGAGTTCATCGCCGTAGCGAACCACCGGTGTTCCCGGTAGTGTGAACATCAAACTGTAGGCCAGCTCGAGCCGGCGCTGATCGCCCCCGAGCATGGGGGCAAGGCGGCGTCTGATCCCACGATCGTAAAGCTGCATGTGTTCGTCCGGCCCAAACGCCTCAAACACGGTTTGCCGCTGCTTCTCTTGCAGACGCCCGAGATCAAGTTCGTCGTGATTTCGCAGAAAGATTCCCCACTGCGCCGTCGCCGGCCGCGGTTTAGTCGCTTTCAACGCTTTGACCAGCGGGCGCGTATCCGCGGCGGCCAATGCATAGAAGAGATTTTGGTTGACCTGGAAATTGAACATCATGTGCATGCGCTCGCCGTCTTCGCCGAAGTAATCCATGTCGGTTTCGGGCAGGACGTTGGCTTCCGCCAGCACAATGCAGTCGCCCTGCCGCCACTGGAGGAATTCGCGAAAGAAGCGCAGCATATCGAACTGCTCCTTTGGTTTTCGCACGCTTGGTCCCTTGGTCGAGATGATGAAAGGCACCGCATCCATACGAAATCCGGAGACGCCCGACTGGATCCAAAAGCCCATGATTTTGAGTATCTCAGCCTGTACTTCCGGATTTGAGGTATTGAGATCTGGCTGGAAGTCATAAAATCGGTGGAAGTACCACGCTTTGGCTTCGCGATCGTAGCTCCACGTTGTTTTTTGTACGCCGGGAAATACCATCCCTTTGTTCGAGTGCGGCGGCTTCTTCTTCGACCAAACGTACCAATTCCGATATTTCGAATTTGGATCGGAGCGCGCCTGCTTGAACCATGGATGCTGGTCGGACGTGTGGTTCACTACCAGATCGATCAAGACACGAATGCCGCGTTGTTTTGCGCCGTGGGTAAACTCGATGAAATCGCCGAGCGTACCGTACCGCGAATCGACATTGTAATAGTCGGCGACGTCATAACCATCGTCTCGGCAAGGCGAAGTCTGAAACGGCATCAGCCAAATCGCGGTCACGCCCAGTCCATGCAGATAATCGAGGCGGCGCATTAGTCCCGGGAAATCGCCGGTCCCATCGCCGTTAGCGTCCATGTAAGTACCGACCGACAGGCAGTAGATCACCGCGTTCTTGTACCAAAGATCGTTGATCATATGCGGCTGTGAGGCGACTCAGGCATGAGCCCCCTTGACGGTGACCGTCTGATCAGACCTGAACGTGGTCAAGGCCAGCGATCATGTTTCCTGAGCACAGACGTTTATTCTTAACCGAAAGTCGAAAACGAAGGTCAGAAAATCCTTACAAACGTAGCACTGAGATGCGTAGGATTCTCGGCAGATGAACGGACGCCATGAAGACGTTGCGTCAGCCGTGCCCGCTGATCTGGATTCGTTGCCCCGATTACGCGGGTTTCGGTTGCGCGGAATGGGGATGACGCGGCTGGAGACTTTTATCGACGCGGCCTTCGCGTTCGCGATCTCGATGCTAGTGATCGCGGCTAATCAGGTCCCGGATAATATCGAGGAACTACTGGGCGCCTTCCGACATGTGCCCGCGTTCGTGGCGAGCAGCGTCGTGCTTGGAATTTTTTGGCGCGGGCATTGGACATGGAGCCGGCGATACGGTCTCGAAGATGGCGTCTCGATTTTCATTAGTTGGGCGATGCTGGCCACGATCCTGATTTATATCTACCCGTTGCGAGCGGTTTTCGGGTCGATGTGGTTTCTCCTTAGCCATGGTCGAGTGGGCCAGGCACTCGGGCTCCGGACGGACGCGCAAGCGCGCGCTGTTTTCGCGATCTTCGCCATCGGGTTCACGGCCATCGCACTGGAGATTGTGCTCCTGTATGTGCGGGCCTGGCAATTGCGCGAGCCGCTACGGTTGAACGAACGAGAGAGATTGATGACCCGCGAGGACATCGCGGGATGGAGCTTGCCCGCGAGCGTGGGAATCATTTCGCTGATGCTGGCGCTGATTTTGCCGATACGAGAGATCGCCTGGAGCGGTTGGGTTTATTTTTCGATGGCAATTCTGGTGCCGCTGCACTCCGCCTACCGCAGGTGGAGGATGGACCAAAAGGAAGAACGCAGAAGTAAGGATTAAGAATTAGGAATCCGCCTTCGCCCGTGAGTTTATGACAGCGCAGCGAAGGATGCCGCCAGTTCGCCGAGAAGAGCGCGAATTTCGCGCGAGCGGCGCGCTTAATTTCGGGGGAAAGGTTTCGAAATTCTCGCTTGAACCCGACGGTACGGCGATAGATCACAGATCTTCGACCGCGTCATCCATGGCAGCGTGATCTTTGGGCTCGATCGGATCATTTCATGTTCCTCAACGTCCTTGAGGTCTTTGCCGGTGGGTTTGCGAGCCAGAACAGTGGCGGCAAAGAATATCGGATCGGAAGGGACCTTTTGCCTTTTTCCCTTCGCTTTCGTGGGCGCTTTCACGCGAAAAGAAAACTAGCTGAATAAATGGGAAGACGCAATTTTGCACGGGATCGAAGTCGGAGCGCCCGAAGACACGACTTAAATTAAGAATTAAGAAGTAAGAATTAGGATTGCAGATTGTATCTCGGCTGCTTCCCGCAGCGCTCGACCGCTAAACACTCCTCCCAAGTCGCGAGCCCTGCCCACCGGCCATGTCGCTCATCCCATTCGCTCCATTGACTCGCGATTTCCCGATCGTTCGGTCGCATCACCATCCGACCATTTGCCAGTCCGACCAGTCTACCCAGCGGCGTCCCCGCACGCCGTGTTGCGCGGAGAGAAGCGCGCTTGTCGCAGACATGGTGATGGGGTAATTTGGGACAGTGACTTTAAAGGTTTTGATCCATTCGGCGGAAGAGGGCGGGTATTGGGCGGAAGTGCCAGCTTTGCCCGGCTGTGTGTCTCAAGGCGAAACGATGGACGAGCTTCGTTCCAACGTTCGCGAAGCGATCGAGGGCTGGTTAATGGCTGAAGACGCCGGCGCGGAAACAACGGCTGCCGATCAGGTGATCGAAGTCGCGGTGTGAAGCAAGTGTCCGGGCGCGAGCTCGCGCGCGTTGTGCAGCAGCGAGGTTGGCGGTTGGCCCGAGTTCATGGAAGTCATTACATCTTCACAATGCGCAATCGTCGTGAGCGCTTGGTCGTCCCCATTCACGGTAATCGTCCACTCAAAACAGGGTTGCTGCGTTCCCTGATGAAAATTGCGAGATTAACAGAGAGCGATCTCTAGGCCGCTATTTTATATTGCGGATTGTATCTCGGCTACTCCCGCCGCGCTCGACCGCGTACCCTCGCGGCTTTACCGGCCATGTCGCTCATCCCATTCGCTCCATTGACTCGCCTTTTCCCAAAGGCTCGCCGGTTCCCGACCGGCTTCATGGTCTACCCGGCGGCTTCCCGCCACGCCGTGTTGACTCGCGATCTCCCAATCGCTCGCCGGTTCCCGACCGGCTTTATGGTCTACCCGGCGGCGTCCCCGCACGCCGTGTTGCGGATTTCTGCAAACTGTCGGAATGACAGATATGAAGCAAATTATCGTCACCCTTCTGACGATTTTCACAGCCTTGAGCTCGGTCTGGGCTAACCTGGGTGATGGCGGCGACAGAATTGACGATTCATATGGCAATCTGGTCGAGCGTCACCTGCGCGACGACGGAACCGTCACCACTCTTTATCACAAGGATCGGTATCTTTACTTCGTGATCTTCGATCAAGGCGTGAGCGTTTTGGAAAGGTATTCCCGCGTCAATGGCGCCGACTTGTCGGAAAAAGAGATCGCAAAATTCCTAAAGGCCGATGCCGCCGGCGCGACCTGGACGCCAGATAACAAGGCGAAAGAACGCAGATTCAAGCGCAGCGATCACAAAGCCGAAGCAACGTACGGCAAAGTGGATGACCGATTGACGCTGACGGTGCGGGAACTGCATGGATCGACTCCGGAAATTAAGAATTAAGAATTAGGAAGGGAGAATTAGGAAGGCAGAGCAGGAAGCAATCCAGAACATTCACGACGCGATTGAGGATTATCTTGCCGCCGTAAATTTCTACCGTGAAACTCGGGCGACGGCTTGAAGTTTAAAAAAACAAAACCAATGAAACCTATTCAGCACACTTGGAAAGTTCTTGCTTTCCTGATTCTGCTTCCGCTTCCGAATTCGTTCACTCAAGCGCAGACTGTTTGGCCAAAGGAACCGATCATGACCAATGCCAAAATTACTTCCACCGGAGAGCTTGAGATTGTCCCCTCCAAAGCTTCCTCACAACATGATTTCGAATTTTTAGCCGGGAAATGGATCATGCATAATAAAAAACTGAAGACACGGTTGAATAATTGCACCGAATGGGAGGAGTTTGAATCGACCGATGAAAACTTCGGCATGATATTAAATGGCATAGGTAATACGGATATTTATAAGTCCACATTGGATGGAAAACCCTTTGAAGGACTGACACTTCGATTGTTTAACCCAAAAACAAAACTATGGAGTCTTTATTGGGTTCCTAGTAACACAGGTGTAATGGACCCGCCTGTTGTAGGCTCCTTCGAAGGCAATGTCGGCAAGTTTTATGGTAAAGATGTTTTTCAAGGCAAACCAATATTGGTAATATTTGTATGGGATAAAACCGATAAAGATAATCCCGTATGGAGCCAGGCATTTTCGCCTGATAATGGTCTCACCTGGGAGTGGAATTTTACGAACGTATCACATCGAATAAAATAAATAGGAAGAGGTTATAGAATTGAAGTGCTCATAGCTCACGCTGGCCGCGACCAGTCTTTAAGGTGCCAATTTGGTACCTTTAAGCCTCGAATTCTCGGCGCGTGACGAGTGATCGGAAGTCGTCAGTAGATGAAGGGCACCAAGCGCCAGGGTGTGCGTTGTTGGTAGGCGCGATATTGGTCGCCGAATTCGCGCACGAGAAATTCTTCTTCGGCACGGATACGCGCGATGATGGGCACGCAGATGGCCGCGGTTAAGAGCAGACCAATGACGCTCCGAAAGACGAGCGCCCAACCCACCATCGCCAGTAACGCTCCGAGATAGCTTGGGTGCCGGACAAAACGGTAAAAGCCGTCGGTTTTCAGGCGGTGATCGGATTGAAGCGCGACGAAGATGCTGAAGCGGTGCCCAAGCTCAAAGACAGTGGCGAGACGCACGAATCCGCCGATGGCGGTGATGAGTAGCCCCAGGTAGCGGACAGTGTCGCCGTCGATCGACCAACGGTCGAGACGATCGAAATGCGGTGGCAGCCATGCGAATGCGATGGCGATGATGATCAACGGAATGAAAATCCAGCGGCTGGAGGGATCTTCGCGCCGGCCGATTCCGAGACCGCTGCTTCCGGAAAACGCGTAAGCGATTGCGCCGGCCAAGGTGAGAATGATTAGGCCGACGCGTGCCGGATTGGCAAAGAAAGTTGTCCAATCGCCCCAACCCCAAATGACCAGCGCAAGGAACGGCAGGGTGCCGCCGATTCCAAAAGCGAGATTCTTTACAGTCTGATTCAAATTAAGAATTAAGAAGGAAGAAGGAACATTCGTTAATCAGGAATCCCAGGAAAGCAGGAAATTGCGGCTGGGAATTGCGGACCACGGGTCGCGGATTGTTGCGGACTGCAGAAGGACCTTTAAATAGGTTGAACAGGATTAACTGAGTTTTTAAAGCAGGACATGACGGCAGAAGAGAGATCATTGTTAGAAGAACTGGACACGATTGTCGGATCGGAGGAAATCCGCGCGCAGATTTATCCGATTGTCGAGCGCGTTCGCACGGCACTGGCGCGAAACAAGAAGGCGCAGATGACTTGGGAGCCGATTCCCCTAACGATTTACGGTGGCGCGTTGCCGTCGGGGATTCGCTCTAGCTGGGTTTTCGTCCTGCGCGCAGGCGCGACCACAGGAGCGGAACGCCATCCGAACAGTCATCAACGGATGATGTCGTTCGAAGCGGCGGGAGATTTGCAAGTCCGAGCCGGCCTGGCCGACGACGCCGAGGGCCAGTGGCAGTCCAATCTTTTGGTCAGCGACCCGGGCGCGCCATTGGAACGGCGATGGATTTCGATTCCTCGAAATGTCTGGCATCAAGTTGTGGTGCCGGAGGGCTCTGATTGGGTGGTGGTTTCCTTTCACACTGTTCCGCCAGAAGAACTGACCGAGGAGCGACCAGATTCCGACGACCGGGGCGGAACGAAGCAGATGCGCTATCTAGGTATTAAGGAAAATTAGAAAGTTCTAACGTTCCTCTGTATGTCAGGTGGAAAATTGCGTGCGCACTTCCGCTGAGATGCGCATAGGCCGGCCAGTTTGAGCATTGATAGGACACCAGAGCGTGCGCGCTTGCGACAAGAGTTGACCATCGCTCTTGCGCCGAATTTCGGTGAAGCGTTCGAAGGTGAGCCGAGTGGCTGTGCCTACCCATGTGCGAAGGACAATTTCGTCGCCGAGCGTGGCCGGCGCCTTGTAGTCGATCTCGTGGCGCAACACAATCCAGCCAATGGTATCTTGTGCTTCGCGGCTCGTGATTGCTCGCCAATGTGCGGTGGCGACATCCTGGACCCATCGCAGGTAAACGGTGTTGTTAACGTGATTTTGCTCGTCGATGTCGGCCGCAACGACCGGGACGATTATTTCAAAAGGCGAGGACGACATCAGAAACCGGGTCAGGCAGCAAACCGGACAAGCATGGGTTAGGAAGGAGGAATTAAGAATTACGAAGAAGAATTCGTTAATCAGGAATCCAGGAAAGCAGGAAATTACGGTCAGAAAGCAAAGACAAACAGGGAAGACGAAAGGAGGAATTGGGAGCCGCGACTCGAAATACCCTCATAGCCGAAAGCGTTTCATTAACTGCTCGCGCATTTCCATCGCGAGCTTCGGGTTCATACGGCTGAGCATTTTCTCCCGAAGATCGGGGTCCATTGCCGCCAATTCGCGCACGATCTTGTCGCGGGTTTTCCATTTCGCGTAACGGCTCCAGCCGATGCCGATCGCCAGAAGCGCGGAGATTATCCAGACGGTAATATCACGCTCGGTGATCATGAGGGCAGTTAAGAATTAAAAATTAAGAATTAGGAAGGCGGGAAGAGAAATTAGAAAGGCGACACGAAAATTCATTTCGTTTTGCGCCAGACAACGTCTTCGTTGTTTCGGCGGTCGATGAGGGCGTCGACCTTTCTGTTGGCGTCGTAACGGAAGAGGATCCGGCCTTCGACGCCTTTGCGGAAAAAGAGATCGCAAGTTTCCGGAAACAGTTGTTCCTTTTTGTTTAATTGTTCCTTCTTGCCTTTGCGTTCGACGAATAAGTTTTCGCCCTCAGTCGTAACCGATCTTGTTTGATCGGGCGCGAGCTCGTAGGTGCCGATGAAGTCACCGAACTTTCTCGGATCGATTTTTCCTATCGTCGGGTCTTCGTAATAACGGTGTGCCTGGCTGGCGATGATTTTCCATTCGCCGCTACGCCGCAGCCAGGTGTCGGTGACGTGATAACGCGCCGTCAGATTTTGGCCGAAGATGGTTTCGGTTTCATTGGCGTCGTAGCTCAAGACGGCGGTGTCGCCGATGATTCGGCTTTGGACATTGCCGATCTTGATCTCGCCCGAATATCCGGCCGGCATCGGCGTGATGTCGGCAATCAATTTGGTTTTATCGAGGGTGCGGCCTTTTTCGTCGGAGAAGATGCAGTCGTCGGCGAAATATTTTTTCCAAGGCGCCTGGGTTCCAGGCACGATGGCGTCGTAAAGCTCTTGTGTGCGACGGACGAGTTCGTCTTGAGTGATCGGGACATCTGCCGCGTAAGCGAGGGTGGTGGCGAAGATGATGACGAGCACAAGTTTCATAACGCTAATCATAGGGGAAAACGCCGAGCGCCCCAACGCCGAATATCGAACGCAGAGTCCAGAAGGTCGCCTTTCCCTAGCAGGTAGCCGACGCTACAGCGAAAGCATTGGACCGCGACAGCCCGGGGGCCACAATGACATTCGGATTGGGCATTTCGCCCTCTCGTTCTCGCGCCGGTTATTGATTCCGATTCTCCCCGAATCCTCACGGGCTTCCCTCGCCTGCTCGACCGGCCACCCTTCGGCTCCCTGCACGAAGTGTTCTAGCTGCGCTACCGCTTACGCGCGCGCGTCCTTTTTGATTTCAATTCGAGCATTGTGCCGCGGCAGCGTGCGGCGCCACAATGACATTCGAACTCTTGCATTGATTCTTCGGTGATGGGTTCGTCGATTTCTATCGCGTAATCGTAAAAGAGTTCCTGGCCGGGTTCGATGTTGCGCCTCGCGTAGATGAAGATGCGGTCGTCTTCCTCGATGGCTTCGCAGTTTGGATCGCAGCAATGGTTGATCCAGCGCGCGTCGTTGCCGCCGATCTCCGGATTGATTACTTCGCCGCTTTCGAGGCCGAAATTGAACGTGTGCGGATTGTTCTCGTCGTTGGGAGCGCTCTCCCAGGAGACGCGTTGGCCGGTGTATTCGATGATGCGGCTGCCTTCGGGGATGAACTGCGTGGCGTAAACGCCGCGACCGTGCACGCCGGAAGGACGGACCTCCACGGGAGGTAAGAGTCGGGCGTTACGCTTGGAGAGAGTCACGAGCAAAGCAGGAAGTAAGAAGGAAGAAGGAAGAATTAGGAAGACGAAACAGATTGAAGTAAGAACGAAGAATGCAGAATGAAGAAAAAGATCTGCGAGATCGAACCAAGGAGTTCGCTTTCCAGATTATCCGAATGTTTGCGGCTTTGCCAAAAACCACAGAGGCACAAGTTCTGGGCAAACAACTTCTGCGTTCAGGCACATTTGACGTCACTGGGACGGGAGGGAGATTTTCTCGATGAGTCTCTGCAGAGGAATCTTCCTCACTGTTCTGTGCACTAGTGTTGCGCTCGCTGCGTCCCCGTTAGCGCGAGCTCAAGATGCGACCTCGGCAACTCTTCAGGAACCTCCAAAGAAGCCCGAGACAACGTCAACCCCGCGCCGGCAAAAGCCAACACCAGAACCGAGCCTGGAAATTTCAACTGGGACGCCCAATCAAAAGCCCGCTCCGGCCGCGGAGCAGACGCCCGCTGCAGAAGAGCTGGCAACACCTGCTGCGACCGCAGAAAAGAAAACTCGTGTAAAAAGGCGCGCGACTTCTCCTACGCAACCCAAGGCGCCCGAATTTCCCGTTTCGGAACTGATGTCCATGTCGGCTGCAAAAGCTATGGCGGTCAGCGCGCCTCTCCCCGAGTATCCCTACCAGGCAAAGCGGGCCCATATCACTGGCAGCGGCGTTTGCGTGATGATAGTTGATACCGCGAGCGGCAACGTTACCAGTGCGATGATGGCGGAAAGCACCGGGGATGCCATTCTCGATAAAGTCACGACCAATACTTTTCAAAGGTGGCGCTTCAAACCCGGCACGGTGTCGCAGGTTCGAGTGCCGGTCACCTATCAATGACATCATGTTCTTTTCCTTCCAGAAACATGGAACAGGCGATAGTCGGTAATCCGGCGGCTATCCTTCGATGTCATGGAACACTCTTTCGAAGCACGAGCGTGCCGTGTGGCTCAATCTCTCTACTTCGCAGCCTTGTCTCCCTCTTTGATCGCGTCTGCTTCGCTCACGTATTTGCCCTTTTTAGTCTTGCCATAAAAACGAGAGCCTTCCTTGTGATAAACATGTGTCTCGGTATTGACCCACACGAGGCCGTTTCCGCCGCCTGGCGCCGGGGTGGCGCCGACGTTGGCCGCGGCTTTGGTTTTCGTGGAACTGATGGTCGCGGCAGGCGACGGGCTGACCGAACTCTTAGGTTTGAAGAAGTCAGCGAGCGTCTTCTTCGCCGGCGATGGCGACGGGGTCACCGTCGGCGAAACGGCAGCCGTCGTCTTTCCTTTGCGAGCATGTTTCTCGGCGGGTGAAGGTGACGCCGCAGTTGCTGCAGCCGGGGAGGGCGAAGTCGCAGCAGCGGCCGTCTTTTTCGTTTTGCGAGTGCGCTTCTCTGCGGGCGAAGGCGATGCCGCAGTTGCCTCAGCCGGTGAGGCATTGCTTGTGGCAGCGGGCGCGGCGGCGTTGGTTGCATCAGCTTTCTTGTGAGAACGATGTTTTGCCGGTGACGGCGACGCCGTGGGTGAAGGCGATTGAGCGTTTACCACGCAGGTACCGGCAAGGCCAATGGCTAAGAAGAGAGCGAGGAGTTTGGTATGCATGAATTGAAGACTAATAGAGAGGCCGCGAGACTGAAAAGCACAAAAAGCGAAGCGGAAACATCGCGATTCCACCCAAAACACCTGCGAGAATGATCCGTTTTGTCATAACTGGCTCTTGTTCGGCGAGGATTATGGCGGAGGAGAAGAAGCGGAAAGGTCAAATTGCGGGAACTCGGATTTGCGGAACTGACTTTCTCAACGATAGTGCGGATAAGCGTCTGCATTTCGGGATTCGGATTTCGAGTTTCGGAGAGGGGTAAGAACCATCAGGTTCCCAATCCTTCGGAAGTTAAACCGTCGTAAGCCGCTGACGCGCACTGTTATTATTATGAAAGCCGATCTTGTTAAAGCCGCCTCCGAAGTAATTCCCAATCAGCAAATTCTGGTGAACATGATCTCACGACGCGTTCGACAGCTCTGCCTCGGGCATCGTCCGCTGGTGGAGTATGCCCCCGGGCTCCTCGCGGCCGACATCGCGTTAACCGAGATCGCGAATGGGAAGCTGACCTACGAGTCCACCTTTGGTCAAAACGGCAGCGCCGAGCCTGCAGGTTGTGCCGTTTCCGACGATTATCGCAAGTAAGAAAAAAGCGAAAAAAGCCGCCTAAGCGCGAAGCACCTACAGAGATCAGGAGCCCGAGTTCAGCAATTCTGAATTCAGCTCGAGACGAGTTTCGCGTTGAGATTGATCTGCGTTCCCGACAACGCGACCGATACCGGACAAGTTTTCTTCGTTAGTTCGGCTTGTTCGTTAAACTTTGCCTCATCGATTCCGGGCGCATCGGCTTCGGTCGTCAGGTTAATCGAC